>Ga0335079_10007433_pt1 | contig 12477 bp, 4 predicted proteins | sample Lox_Sample_33_FD_206719 | JGI IMG/M metagenome (GOLD analysis project Ga0335079, IMG submission 206719) | Soil microbial communities from Loxahatchee National Wildlife Refuge, Florida, United States - Lox_Sample_3.3 | ecosystem: Environmental > Terrestrial > Soil > Wetlands | place: USA: Florida... | reverse complement strand
GGTTTTGGTGTTTTGTTTAATAGTCATATTGGCGGGTGGAAGAAAAGTCATGGAATCCGTCGATCAAACAGAAAGCATTATTGGACTTTATAGCAACATCGCTTATTCCAACACATTGCAACATGTCGGTTATTCAATTTTAACTTTTTATTACCGGAACCATCGGCTACCAAGGTCTTTAGACGCTCTGGCTAAGGATAACTATCCTGTCACAGATCTAAGGTATGATTTAGAAATGGCGAAAATAGAGTATGAACCCCAGCCCAGCACATCCACATTTACATTAACCTATAGTGGACAAGAATAGTTGAAAGTTTACATAATATACATTATCAGACATTGTACGCAAATTAGGACTGAGATCCATCGGTGCTTAAATGAATCAAGGTGATTTTGAAACATTTGGACAGTGGCTTTCGAGTCGCATCAAGACCGTTCAACTCAGCCCTGATGACCTTGCGTCCGGTCTGAGACGCTCCGATGTTCAATTCATAAAGCGACTGTGTGATAATCAATCACGCCTTCCGATGAAGGACTGGCCCACCATAGCCAAACTTCTCCAGATCCGACTTGATGAATTTTTGATTGTGCTTGAATATTTCCATCCGGACTGGGTGTTGGAATACGATGAGTTCGTCACCAACTGTCTACGCTATCTGTTGTGGCGCACGGAACAGGATCAACAACAGAATCTTTCCTTGCCGGAATTATTGATGGGCATCACCATGGATGAAATTATCGAGCCGGCGTGCACCGGCCGATTTGATTCGATCGAAGAGCGGCGCACGGTTGATCGAAGACAAACGATGAGCGTCTCGGAAAAGGACAAGCGTAAACGTCCGCGGCGGCTGAGCGATTTGATTCGGTATTTGAAGAATCAAATCACTCTCATTGCATTGGTGAACCTCATTACATCGGGTGTTATTCTGATGCGGGTTTGGAGACTCTGATGAAGTTTGTACAACGTTTCCGTCGAGAAATCGGCTTGGCCTGGACCAGCCTTGAAAAAGTGTTCGTCTCGACCGCCGAACAAACCGCCCGGCAGATTGAAATTCTACGTTTATCGTATCAAATCCACGAACATGAACGAGCCCTGGCTGCCGTATTTGAACGAATGGGGCGATTTTTATACGAGTTCCGAGAAAAAAATCTCGAGGCGATCACCGATCACAGCACTTCTCAATCCTGTCTTTCTGATTTTAAGCGAATTCAGAGCGAGCTCACGTACATCGAACGGAAAAGGTATGACCTCCAAGAAGAGAATGTTTCGACCAAATGGGCCGAGTTTGTCGAATCAGTCTATAAAAGCGGCATGACGCTTGAATCCATCGTTCTCCCGTTTCATTTAAGTCCGCCCTCGTTGACCTTGCAAGCATTGATGCTGCCCCCCAAAGTTCTTGTCATCGCGGTCCAACGTCAGGAGAGATTTATTCAACCGCATGGAGGCGTGGTGCTTAAACGAGGAGATCGATTGACCTTGCTGGGTCCGCCGGAACAGATTGTTCAGGTCGTGGAGCGATTTGCGCCGTCTCATTGATCGTCCCCCGATGACGGCTTTCCACAATTATTGTGGAAAACCTGTGGTTAACCCTGTTAATATACCCCATGAGGGCTTGAACAGAGCGACTTCGCACACATTGCATAAAAAATGTGCAGCAAAATGTTCGTAAAATTAATATGTTCAGAAATTACCAACCAAAACATTTCGAATCTTTTGAACCCACGGCTTGTATTTCGATAATCCTTTTGTTAAACTAAACATAGTGCCACATTACTATTTTATCAGTGAGGAGGAATCATGATGGGTCGTTTGAACGCTTCAGGACGTCGTTTGATTTCCGTATTGTTTATTGCCGCGGTGTCAGCCTTATGGCTCGTGGCTCAATCGGTCCCAGCCCAGGCCAAGGATAGCAACGGAATGAAAATGCTCCAGGAGATGGAAAATGTTTTGGTTGATCTTGCGGAACGCGTAAAACCGGCTGTGGTGAACATTTCCCCGGCGACCCATCCCACTCCCAAACAAGGGGAATCACCTCAGGGCGACCGTCCTCCGGAAAGTTCAGGGTCCGGTTCAGGAGTGATTATCGACAAGAAAGGATACATCGTCACGAACAATCATGTAGTCGGGGACGCGACGGAAGTGGAGGTTCGCTTATCGGACAAGAGTCGTTTTACCGGGAAAGTCATCGGGAAAGATCCGGATACGGATGTGGCTGTCGTCAAGGTCGATCCCGATCATGATCTCCCCTACGTTCCCATGGGCGATTCCAGTTCGGTCAAGGTGGGGCAATGGGTCATCGCGGTCGGCAACCCCTTCGGTTTGGACCGCACCGTAACGCTCGGAGTCGTCAGCGCCCTTGGACGTGAGAATGTCAATCTTTCCCGATATGAAGATTTCATTCAAACCGATGCATCGATCAATCCTGGAAACAGCGGCGGGCCGTTGTTTAATCTGGACGGCGAGGTCGTCGGTATCAATACCGCCATCATCAATTTTGCTCAAGGCATCGGATTTGCCATTCCGTCCAACATGGTCCAGAATGTGATGAATCAATTGATCTCCAAGGGACATGTGGTCCGGGGCTGGTTGGGCGTGGGAATTCAGCCGGTCACGGCCGATCTTGCAACCAAGTTTAATGTCAAGGAAGATTCGGGCGTCCTGGTGAATGAAGTTTTCGAAGGCGATCCGGCTTCGAAAGCCGGAGTACAGCCGGGCGATATCATTATCAAGCTGGACGGGAAACCGGTGGATACGCCTCAGACCCTGTCCCGCTTGATCGCGTCCTTTCCCCCCGGCAAAGACGCGGCCTTTGAAATCATCCGGGACGGTCAACGAAAAAACCTGACGGTTAAACTGGGAGAGCGAAAAGAAGAAGCGGTGACGGCCTCGATACCGAAGCAGCAGCCTGAAACGGTTTTGGGTTTAAACGTACAGGACCTGACGCCGGAACTGGCCGATCGTTTCAAGCTCAAGGATGAAAAGGGCGTATTGGTCACAAAAGTCGACTCCGGCAGTTCGGCCGATTCGGAAGGCATCAAGGAAGGCGATCTGATCAAAGAAGTCAACCGAAACAAGGTCGAAAACTCGGATGACTTTCGGAATGCGATTGCAAAGGTCAAGAAGGGAGACAGCGTCTTGATCCGCATCATCCGTGAAAGCCGCGCTTTTTACGTTGTTCTGAAAACCGAATCGGAATAATTTGGTTTTCTCCGCCAAAGCCCCGTTCAATTCCGGTTGAACGGGGCTTTTTTGCGCGAAAATTTTGCAGGTTAAAGGACCCTATGATATGATGATTTAATGCCTTTTATCGTCCGATCATGGAAAGATCCGTCTCAACGCTTTTGATCATCCTTTCTTGAAGGGACCCATGAAACGGTTCCGTTTTGATGTCATCGTGATCGGTTGCGGACCCGCCGGCGCAACCGCCGCCGGGACGCTGGCGCGGGCCGGGCTCTCCGTCCTTGTATTGGAAGCCGGAGCGTACGCCGGCGCCGAAAACTGGTCCGGCTGTGTTTATTTCGCGGAGAACCTGGCCGAAGCGGATGCCTTCGGCGAGGCGGCCGTATTGGCCGCCCCGTATGAACGTCGTCTGGTCCGGAGGGGGATCTTCCTGCACAACGGCCTGGACTTGGTCGGGTTCTCCTATCAAAATCAAGTCACCTTTCCCCATTGTTACACCGTCCTCCGTCCCGTTTACGACCCCTACTGGGCCGACCAGGCCCGGGCCCAAGGGGCGATGCTCCTGCCTCAAACAACCGTTACCTCCTTGATTCGACGGGACGGTCGTGTGGTCGGCGTTGAAACCGAGCACGGACCGGTCTATGCCGAGGCAACCTTTATTGCCGAAGGCGATGCCTCTCACCTCGTTCGGCGCGAGAGGCTGGAGCGAACTGCCGCGCCCCATTTTATGCAGGGCGTCAAGGCGGTGTTCAGGCTGCCGCCCGCCGCCATCGAGGAGCGCTTCCACCTCTCAGCCGGAGAAGGCTGCGCTTACGAATACCTGATCCGAAACGCTCAGATCGGGGGACAGACGGTCCATTTGAATATCGGCGCCTTTCTCTATACCAACCGGGACTCTCTCTCGTTCGGCTACGTCGTTCCCCTTGAAAATTTAAGGGAGGCTTATCGGGGCGATCACGGTCGGCTGATGGAATGGCTTCGCGGTCTTCCCCATTTCAAAGCCCTTCTCAAGGGCGCCGCCTTATCGGCGTATGGCACGAAGCTGATTCGAAGCGGCGGAATCAAGGAACAACCGATCCTGGTTGAAGACGGCCTTGCGGTGGGAGGAGCCGCAACCGGTTTGGGGATCGATCTCCCCTACCCGAATTTCACCGGCCCTGCTTCGGCCAGCGGCCTCTTGTTCGCCCGCGCCGTCCGCGCTTTACTCAAAGACGGTCGACCGATCACAGCCGACCGGCTCCGGCAGAGTTATCTTGAGCCGTTGCACGCGAGCGTTTACGGGCAAAATGCCGCGTATTTATCTTCCTGGCCCGAATACCTCGAGACCAGCAAGGCCTTCTTCGGACGCTCGGCCGATCTGGCCTGCGGATTGATTCATTTCCTGACCCAACCACGCGCTCCATTGCGTCACGCGGCCCGTTTCCTGCGCGGCCATTTATCGGCCCGAGTCCTTCGCGAAATATTCAGCGACGCCGTGCAAATGATCCGGGTCTCCGGCCTCGGCGCGGCCCTATCCTCCGGACTGAATTTTTCTTTGTTCCGTCAATGGACGGCCAATCTGTCCAAGACGGAGTCAACATCCGATCCCGGTTTCCTTTTCAGGATCGAGATCTTTGATCAGCCGGAGGTTGATGTTCAAAAGTTTCCGTGGCCGATTCGTGGCTGGTTCACCCAATTATCCCCCGGTCTGGCCGAAGGAATGAAGATTGTGTATGCCAACGACGGCAGACCGTTGTCCGAAAAATTCCGGCGGGCCGTCCGGTCCGTTCTCGCGCGATTAAGGCTGACCGATTGGATCGCACTTCCCTGCTTCGCGTCTTGCCTTGCGCTTCTCGCCGCGTCATCCATTATATACGACTTCATCCGGTATTATCTGCTTCGGCAGCCGGTCGAGAAGATTTTGAGCGGCCCGGTTGCGGATTACATCCAGGCTCAGCAGACCCTACGGGATCTGGATCAGGTCAAAACGGCGGATTCCCTGGAAGCGAAGTTGGCCACCAACACGTACCGGATTGGAACCCGTTCACACATCCGCGTCTTTTGGCCGGATGAGCTCATACGTCACGGCGATCTTGCCCAGTCCCCGCTTTGGTCGGTCTGTCCGGCGCGGGTTTATCAGTATGATCCGCCCCTTGTCGGGCGGGGCGTCGTGACGGTCAATTATGAAAACTGCATCAAGTGCGAATCGTGCTGGCATGCCGCCGATGATCAGGTGCGCTGGGGGCGTCATACCGATCATCGACTCATCTATCGGCCGGAATCGGAAGCCATTCAGATTCTGTTAAATCAAAAAGCCACGTCCGTTGTTCCCCACCCTCCGCACGAGGAAACCCGGACCTTAACCCGCCTCAAACCGGGGATCCCGCCACAAAAGCCTCATCGTGAAATTTTGGAAAACTTGTCCAATTCGCTCGCGTCCGTTCTACGAGCCGTTTGTGCGCTTGAAACGGCCGTGGAGCATCTCCCCTCTTCGGCCGATGCGAGCCGACGGGAATGGCCCCGAAAAATAGGCGCGATGACGATTCGGCGCATCGATGCGCTTCAGACGCTGCTCGCATCCGAGAACATCCGCAAGGAATTTTCGACTCTGGGAATTTCGGATCCGGTCCAGGCCGATTGGCGGCTGGTTCTTAAGGAGGATGCCAAGGACCTCAAACACCAGCTGTCGGCCGGCCAGGAGTTCCATGCCTTATCGGCGGCACGCCGGATTCGGGACGAGACGGTCCGTCCGATGATCGAAGCGGTCGATGCCGTCCTTGGGCCTTCGGGTCCGGCTTTTGAAAACCGCAACGGGACGCCGTTTGATTCGGGTCTTCACGAACGGCTCGCGGCCTTGTTTCCGGACCGCATCGTAAAGGAATGGGAAGACTTCCCTATCCCGGAGGAGGCGCGCGAGCGTCTCCGTTCTCTGATCATAAATCACGCCGCCCACGCGGATCCTTTAATTCGGGCGTTCTCGGCGATCAGCCCGGCCTTGGGGCTTCTTGCGGCCCGCGGCACCGAGGCCTTGAAAATACTCAAACAGGCCCGACAACCTCTCCATGCGGACCGATGCGCCGTGGATGGCCATTCTCTTTCAATCCGAGTCGACCCGGAGGGACTTATCGTCGACGGGGTCCTGGAACTTGTTCCGCTCGCCCTATCCGACGCGCTGGTCATGGTTTATCAAAACCGGGCATGGGAGATCCCCTTGGATCAGCCCGGCCTTAAAACAATCCCGACTCCGGCCATCGGGTTTCGCTCGGCCGGACTTCATCGTTTGGAATTCAAGGCCGTGGAAGTGCGGGGACCGGGCTGGCCCGTGGGTCATGGCCCGCAATTTGGAATCGCCTACGCCGCCGTCGCTCTCGGAGCGGCGGATTATCTGGCCCGTCGCGCCAAAGAACATGCCGACGGCCGTGTGCAGTTCGCCCGCCAGATGCGGGACACGCAGGGACGGGACGGAATAGCCAAACTGGGCGCGGTCAAAGCGATGATCGCCCGTATCGAAGCATGGCATCTCCTCCTCGCCGTACTCTTGGAAGAGAACACCGCTTCGGAATCATCGGAACGCCCCGCGGAATGGTCGGACCTTTGCGCAACGGCGGCGTCCTTGGCCTTCGGGCCGGAGGCGGGTCAAATGGGATATGACGCCGGCCAGATCTTCGGAGGTTTTGCCTATTCCGAAGACGATCTTCTGTCCCGCGCCTATCGGGACAGCGCCCTGTTCCGCTATCTGGCCCCCGGGTTCGGCGCCGCGGAACGTCTCGTTCGTCGCCTTCCGGAAAACGCTTTGACCCTCGAGGCCATGGATGCGTCGTCGAGCCTTCAATGGGGCGAGGTTCGAAACGGCCCCTTGTCCGAGGCGGCGAAACACTGGGATGAAAATATTTCCCGCTGGAAGCGGCTTTTTCCCGAAAGCGATCCGGCCAAGGCCGGCGATGCGGCCGCGTTGCTGTTGGGCGCGCGCCGGGTTCTCTTAAAGGTGCAGGAAAGACTCGAGCAGGGACTGACGGTCGAAGGGGACGCGTCCGCAAGCGCCGTTCTGGTCGGCCTGGCCGAACAAGCCGTGGACGCGATGGAATTCTGGCGGCGCGACTCCACCGTGTTGCCGATCACGGTTTTCCCGGAGAGGCCGGAGGTCGAACGGGTCGATCTTCCGATGCAATACGAAGCCATCTGCAACCCTTCACCCGTTGCTTCGTCACAACCTTATCAGTCCGGTCAATACCTGCTCTCCGCGTTTGATACTTCGGTCCGTTTCGTCCCCGAAATCCAGCTGCACGATCCATCGCTCCGCGAGCGGTGGCGGAACTGCACCGACTGGTTCGTCGAGAACATATGGATGAAGCGTTTTGATGGAATGCATATCGAACGGTACGTTGAAAAAATTCATGGGATTCCAGAGGGTACGCTCGAAGGGTTCAAGAAAAACGGATACTTTTCAACCGTCATTCCATCCGAATTTGGCGGCGGCGGTTGGTCGAAGGCGGAATATTATATCTTAACAACGGCGGCCGGCCGCTTCGGCGACGCCGGCTTGTTGCTGGTCATCATGGCCAGCACCAGCATCGGAACCACGCCGATGCTGCTCGGGCTTGAAAAAGAACTGCCGTTGGCGGCCCGGGAGTTGGAGCCGTTGACGGGACACCCTCATCGACTCGGAGAGATCGGGGATCGTTTGGACCGGCTGATCACCGGGATGAGACGGCCGGACCCCGCCCGTCTGAAGAAAGGCTTCACGGAGTTGATGGCTCTGGTCGATTCGCGGATCCGGCACACGCGCGTGGTGAAGTATCTCGCCGCCAATTTCCTCAAGGCTTTTTATGCCGCCGGGATCGCCGGGCAGCGCCGCGATTTGGAGGGCTTCCGTCAGGGACTGATCGCGGCCAAGGCCCTTTTCGATCAACTGGCCCCGACCGTTCGGCAGGCGGTGGATGAGTTGCCGCGGCGCGAACGGGCCCACCAGTTTTTCCTAAGGAAGCTGGGCCATGGCGGGATCAGCGCCTTTGCATTGACCGAGCCGACGGCCGGTTCCGACACCGGCGGCGTGAAAACCACGGCCCGCCCGATAAGCCGGCCGTTGACTCCCCTGGAGGATGGACGCTACCGTTTCAATTTGACGGAGGGCGAAACCAACGACGTTCCATCGCCGCAAGCGCCGAGATACTTGATCGATGCCGACCGGGTTCGCTTTGACGACGGGTCGGGTCCGTCCGGAATGGTTTACAACCTTCCGACCAACGAATCCGTTCCGATCCGGTGCGATGAATATAATTACGACACGGATGAAGGGCTGCGCTATTACCTCTTCCAGGATCAAAAAAGGTATTTTCACGACATCGCGCAGATCCGGGTCCGTGAAGGGAAACCGGTTTATGACTACTATGAATTGAGCGGCGCGAAGATGTGGATTACCAACGGGCGCGTGGCGACCCAGTACTGCCTGTACGCCCAGTCGCCGGAAGGCGTGACGGGCTTCATGGTGGACCGCCATGCCGAGGGCCTGAAGGTGGGAGCCGACGAGCGAAAAATGGGCCAGCGCGGTTCGCCCACGAACGAAATCGCGATCGACCAGGTCCGCGTTCCCAAGGAATGCGTCATCGGCTACGAAGGCCACGGTCAGGTGAACGCGCTCGAGACGCTCAATGTCGGCCGCTGCGGTCTGGCCGTCGCTTCGATCACGCTGATGCGCAAGTTGCTGCTGGACGCCCGGGAGCAGGTTCCCGCGACACCGCAACGCGATCGTTTGTTGGGCGAAGCGGCGGCGATTCTCTTCGGCTCGGACTCGATGGCCTTCCACCTCGTCGGCTTATTTGACCGTCACACAACCGAGTCGGTTCGGATGGAATCGGCGATCGCCAAGTACGTCTGCTCGGAGGATTTGCATGAAGTGATCACGTTGATCGAGCAGGCTTACGGTCCGGCGGCCGTCACCGAAAAATATCGCGTTGAAAAACTCCGGCGGGACTCGCGAATCCTGAATATTTACGAAGGGACGAACGAGGTTCAGCGCTTCCTCATCCTGAAAGACCTGATCGCCATGTCAAAGGACTGGAGACCGGTCGCGACGCCGGAAGGAACGGGGGACGGGAGCGAAGCGCTTCCTTCGGACCCTCGCCTGGCTTTCTGGAAAGAGACGCTTCGCGTCCATGTCAAGGCGGCGGCCGACCGGCTCGGCGACACCGTCTGGATGGACGCGGTACTCCAGGCGACTTATTTCCTGCTGGCCGACATGGCCGGCGAGATTTTTCGTCTGGACTGTCTGGTTTATCGGATCCGGTGGCTTAAGGAGAACCGGGAAAAACTGGGAGCGGCCTATATCGATCCCCTGTTAACCCTGGCGGAACGCGCCGTGTGGCGTGCCGAACATCGCCTGTCGCTGTACGACCAAGGCCACCATCGGGACGCGGAGCGGGCCATGAAAGGTCTCTACGCGCCGGAGGCGGTTGCGGCTGACGCCGCTCTGGAGCGAATGGGAAGGAAGGCAGCGGCTCCATCGCGGCCGACCGGCCGGCTCGCCCGACCTCTGCGGATCCTCTGTCTTCTCCGGCTGGTGGCCGACACGGCCCCCGCTCCCCGGCTGAAAGAGGGGCGTCTGTCCGAAATCGTCTGGCGATTCAACCCCGCCGATGAATCCGCGTTGAATCTGGCGATCCGACTCAAAGAGGCCAACCCTTCATCGGTGACGGTTCATCTGGTTCTGCCCGGCGGGCCGGATGCCGAGTCCCATCTCCGGTGGGCCCTCGGCTACGGGGCCGATGCGGCTTACCGCATTGAGGCGTTAGCGACGGCCGACGGCTCGGCTTTTGTCGAGGCCATCTCCGAGCTTGAAAAATCCAGGACGTACGACCTGATCTTGACCGGTTCCGCATCCGAGGATGGGGCGGAGCCGCTCGGACCTTTTGTGGCCGGGGCCACATCCCGCTATTTTACGAGACTCTCCTCTCTTGAAATTGCGGCGGGCGGTCGAGAGCTCGCCATCCGAACCGATGACGGCTCGGAGATCAAAGTCCTTCCGAACGAGCCCATGGTTCTGAGCTGGGACCGGGCCGACGCGCCTCCGCGTGCAAAGATCCGCCGGGTGATCGAAGGACAATTGGCCCGCATCGAGCGTCTATCGGTTCACGGGAAAAATATTTCCGAACGCTTGGTTCCCGCACGATCGGTCGTGCACAAGAGCGAAACGATCCGAGAACTCGCCGGTGTTGCGGATTATCTTAACGCCTACCGGGCCGGGGCCCGTGCGATGGAGGCGGAGCCTTATCCTTCGAGGATCGATGAGATGCCGCTGCCGACCGGACCGGCGGTCTGGACGATCATCGAAGCACGGCAAACCAAGATGATTCCGGCCCTGCTCGGCGCGGGGAATTTTTTGGGGCGGTCGCTGGATCAAAAAAGCTGCGCCGTGGTGTTGGGACCGGAAAAGACCTGGCCGCAGCTGATCGGCCTGGCCCGGAGCCGCGGACTGAGCGGTGCGGTCTGCATTTCCGCTCCCGAAGGCCTTCTGACCGAGTCCGGCCGTCTGTCATGGCTCAAAAGGTTCTCAAGGGTTGCCTCCGAGCTTAGGATCGTGTGCGGTCCGCACTGGGCGGACGCCCTTTCACATTTGTCCGGCAGCCTCAACGGTAAAACGTCCCTGCTGTTCACCGATTTGATTGAAATCGACCGGCGCGATGGACTTTCTCTCTTCAAAACGGCCTACGGCGGAAAATTACGGCGCTCCGTGACCCCCCTACTGTCTCAAACGCCCAATCTATTTCTGACGGTTTCACCGACCGGCGATTTCCCGTCGGGCGAACCTTCCGCCCGCTTCACGGCCGGGAAGGTCGCCACCCCTTCGCTAAAGGTCGATCCGGATTGGTTCGAGTCCGCGCCTCCGGTCGCGCCGGACGACCTGGCCTCGGCCGAGGTGATCATCGACGTCGGATACGGCCTTCGGAATCAAGAGGGCCTGCATCTTGCGGTCCGGCTTAAAGAGGTCCTGGAGCAGCTGGGTTTGACGGTGCATCTCGGCGCGACGCGGAAGGTGACGCAGGATCTGAAACTGCTACCGCTTTCGCATCAGATCGGCCAGACCGGGGTGCGGGTGAATCCGAAACTGATCCTTGCTCTCGGCATCTCCGGCGCGCCGCAGCACATGGATTACATCGGCGACCGCGCCGTGATCTTCGCCTTCAACAAAGATCCCCACGCCCCGCTCATGAAACTCAACGAAACCCGCCCCTCCCCGATCGTTCATCCGATCGTGGGTGATCTGTTCGAGTCGATTCCGAAACTGATCGAGATGCTTTCTCAATGATCCTGTTTGTTCAAGTTTTATTTCAGTAATATCGCTCCTACCATGCATCCAACCAAGCCGGGTCCGCAAAATCTATCGGATTTAATTCTTGAACAACTTTTATGTTTCCTGTAATATATAACCGACGACAAGATGGCAACAAAATAATAAATTAAAAAATTCATGTCAGATTCATTTAGATTGATTAAAACCAAGGCCTTGACTTTAGAGGATCTCTTATGTGTGAAGAAACCAACCCACTGGCCTGCGTCGTCCTATTACAGTGTTCGCACTGCAATACGCGCACTATCTAAGTCGATGCCATTGGATAAATCATTTTGTATCGATGAGCTTCCAACCTTACTTGACCAACATTTATGGGTCGGGTCTGATGCACATAAAGACCCATTCAGCCTTTTGACTTATAAAAGTCGTATTTTGAGGTTTGCAGCGGAATTCACCTGTGGAATTTCCTTTCAGCCATGGGAAACAAAACGATTTTTTGAAAAGCTAAATTTGACCACAAATAAACAGGAGGTATGATATGACGCCGCAATCGGTAAAGAAACAGGGAACCTTTGAGCAGCTAAAGGAGTTCATTAATAAGGCAGAGAAACTTGGTAAATATCCGAGAAATACGGCTGTGGCTATGCTTCCCGCGTTAAAAATCGTTCAGGAAGGGCTTATAGAAGATGAACCGGATACCACAGATTATGTGATAGAACACCTTGAAGAAATCTTTAATAGGAAGTTGAAGAGTCTGAATCTCAGTGCCGGATCATTGCAAACGTATATCGCTCGAGTGAAACGAGCAATTAGCGATTTTAAAAAATACGGTCAAGATCCTAAAACTCTTCTGGCTTGGAAACCTAAATCTGTACAAAGAGCAACCAAAACCCGCAACGGATCTTCCAAGCCCGAAACTATTTCATCTAATCCTCAGGGTTCATTTTCCACACAGACAGTTGTCAATACGAGGAACATTGGTCTTCGAACCGTTGTGTGGTCATTAAGACCCGATCTCACAATTCAAATT
>Ga0335079_10007424_pt1 | contig 12486 bp, 17 predicted proteins | sample Lox_Sample_33_FD_206719 | JGI IMG/M metagenome (GOLD analysis project Ga0335079, IMG submission 206719) | Soil microbial communities from Loxahatchee National Wildlife Refuge, Florida, United States - Lox_Sample_3.3 | ecosystem: Environmental > Terrestrial > Soil > Wetlands | place: USA... | reverse complement strand
TGATCACTTGCCCCGGGGAAACCCTGGTAGTAGCGCCCGGGAAAAACATGCTAACTTTTAGCGCGTATGGCGTACCTGGGCACGATTCTCTTTGCGCTTTTCTTCCTGATGCTGTCCTCCAAGTCGCGGGAATTTCTGGGGAATGTCTTCGTGGGCGCAGGCGATTTGATCGACAAGTGGGCGCCGTTCTCCTACATTGTCCTCGCCATCATCGTGCTGGTTCCGTCCATCGCCGCCTTAGCTTTGATCAAGTGGCCGCAAGCGCCGGAGCCCGAAAACCCGATGGCCCGCTACAAAGGCGGCGAAGACGTCCTGGAAGACTAAGCCGCGGAAGCTTGCGCCGCCGCGCGTTCCTGCAACAGCATCGGAAGGGCCCCGTGGAAACACATCTCAGCGCGCGCGGACTCCTTGGCGCGGGCCTCTGCCTCCAACTCACTTAACGCCGCGTAATACTGAAGAAGCAATTGTGCTCGTGTAATCGTTTCTGCCGCCATAACGATTGCAGTTTCGTCGATTTCCCCTGACTTGCAAAGTACTGGCCGTACGTTAAACGTACCGAGCAATCGGGGTACCGTTCGGCCGAAGTACCACGGCAGTACGCGCGGAACTGGCGTCCGCCGCGATTTCCGGCGATAGTACGTTCAGAGCGACACACATGCTGATCAAATACGCCAGCGGCTTAGTACAAGAGGGCATCCTGATCTCGATCCAGGGAAATCGGCTCCGTGTCGCTCCCAAGAACAGCGATGACCTGGTGGAGTTCCAGTTAGTGGAAGGCGTTTGGCTCTCCGAGCACTGCGAACCGGTGACCTTCGACCTGACGCCGGCCGTGCTCCTGACGATCGGCTTTCTCCCCGGCAACCACGAAGTCGCACCCGCCCCCAAATACGTGAACTAAACGACCGCACGCAGGGCGGCGTAATCGCCGCTACCGACTAATAACGCAGCAATCCCTGAATCAGATCAAGGTCCAGCAGGAACAAGTCCCGCTCAGCGAGCGTCGAGGTCTGGGGCAGGCAGCTCTTACCCATCTTGCGAAAATCGAACCATTCGGATTTGATGCCGAGCGCGCCGAGATAGATCGTAACGTCGGCCTGTTGCTGGCGCAGAGGCAGACTCAGCCAGGCAACAAACGCTTCCTGGTGCAGTCGCCGCAGAAGGCCGTCTATTTCCTCGGCGCCGAATTGGTCGGCCAATCGATGCCGATACGTTCCGGCGCCCTCATCGCGGAAGTTCGCGATCGCGACCAGCCGGCCTAGCAGTGACGGGTTACCGGAGAGTTCGTCAAGCAGGACTTCACGCGGTTCCGGCCCCGATCTCGGAACCCTTCGCCCGCTCGCACTGCGTTCGGTCCATGCCACGGACATGGCTTTGCCCCCGGGATAAACCATCAGTCCGGGGTCTGCTTCCCACTTTACGGCTCGGAGTTATGACATACAAGATTACTAGTGGTTGTATGTCCAATGACAGCAGCCGCCATGCGAACCTAACATAGCGCCTCCCCGAGTGGCCCCATGCACCAGAGTGAACATTGACGAAGTGTTAAGCACCGGACACAATCAGCTATCAGGCGATTCGTCCAAGGAGGACGCCGAGGTTGTCCCTTTCTCAAACGCCCGTCTCTGCCACGCCCGGTCATGCGAATTACGAGCACTCCGCCGTCTTCGAGCGTCTGACGAAGCTGCCTCCGTTTCATCCTGCGGCGATGAAGCTCTTGAACATCTCCGGCGAAAGCGAAACCGCCATGACGGAGTTCGAGCAGGTGTTCAAATCGGACCCGGCGCTCACGGCCGACCTCCTGATGGTGGCGAACTCGGCGGCCTTTGGTTTTCGCGCGCGCGTCGATAACATCCGTCACGCTCTCTCGCTCCTGGGCCTGGAGCGCGTCCGCTCGCTCGGATTCACGATTGCCATGAGCATCTACGTCCGCAACCTCGCTGGCAGTGACGAGGTCCGGCTCGTGTGGGCGCACAGCACGGCCACCGCGGTCATCGCCGACGTCCTCGGCCGCCTCTACAATTCTCCGGGAATCTACACGGCCGGCCTGGTGCATGACCTCGGGCGCTTGGGACTGCTCCTCAGCGTCGGCAAACAATACGGCGACGTCCTCACCAAAGAATTTGCGGACATGCCCGAATCCATGAAGCTCGAAAAGGTGCTGTTCGGCGTAACGCACTGCGAAGCGGGCGAGCTTGTCTCCCGCACCTGGGGCTTCCCCGAGAGCTTGCAGACTTGCATGGCGAACCACCATGAAGTGTCCGCCCACCAGAACGGCACGACTCCCGATCTGATCCGGATTTCCTGTCAAATGGCCGACTGGCTCGGCTTCCCCGAAATTCGAAGGCAGGATCAGGATACCCGTCCGGAATTAGCGCCGCGCTTCCGCAACGATCCGCAGCTCGATCCCGACCGGCTCCGCGAACTCATCACCAAGCAAATCGCCATGATGAGCGCGTAGGGCAGGCTGCGGCCTGTCGCGCTTGCCAAGTCGCCTGCGTCTGTCCCTACCGCTCCCGCTGCTATCCTGCTCTTCAGGAGACTCGAAACGATGAATGCAGCCGATCCGCTTCTGGCGCCAATTCGATCCGATGAGCATCGCGAAATTGGAGGCGTCCAGGTCGACGTGGCGCGTAAGGGCGCGGTCCGGGTGAAACGGATGATCTATCCGCCCGGATTTTCCTGGGATACCCATCTGCGGCCCATCCTCGGCCACGAGTTCTGCCCACATGCGCACGTGGGTTTCATGGCCCACGGGCAGATCAATGTCCGGTTCCAGGACGGCTCGGTCGAAGAATTCAAAGCCCCGCAGTTCGTCGCCGTCGAGCCCGGCCACGCCGGGTGGGTAGTGGGCGACGAGCCGGCCGTGCTCATCGAATTCGATTTCGAAGGCGACACCGTGGAGCGGCTTGCGTTGCCGCACGTACATCAGCATCGGAAGCCATAACGTTACAATCGGGGTTATGCAATATGCACGATTAGGCGACACGGGACTGATTGTTTCGCGCCTCTCATTCGGCGCCATGACCTTTGGCTCGAGCACCGGCATTTTCGCCAGCGTGGCGAAAGTCGATGAAAAACTGGCGCACGAGATGATTGCCCGCACTCTGGATGCCGGCATCAATTATTTCAATACCGCCGACGGTTACACCGGCGGCCGGTCCGAAGAGATCCTCGGGCGCGCGCTCGGCGCTCGGCGCAAAGACGTATTGATCGCCACCAAAGTGGGCTTTCGTACCGGCGAGGCGCTGGTGCACCAGGGGCTCTCGCGCCAGCACGTCATCGCTTCCGCTGAAGGCAGTCTGCGCCGGCTCGGCACCGACTACATCGATGTTTATTTGGTTCACCGGCAGGACCACCTCACGCCCGTTGACGAGACCCTCGATGCTTTGAATGACTTGGTCCGCCAGGGGAAGGTACGGTACGTCGGGTTTTCCAATTGGCCGGCATGGCGCGCCGCCGAGGCCGTTGGCCTGCAGAGGGAACACGGTTGGGCGCGTTTTCGCGCAGCCGAGCTGTATTATTCCCTGGTCGGCCGCGACGTCGAGCATGAGCTGGCGCCGTTCACGCAGTCCGCCGGCATCGGAATTATGGTTTGGAGCCCGCTGGCGGGCGGCTTCCTGACCGGCAAATACACCCGCGAGAATCCGCAAGGCGATGGCGGCCGCCTCACCGGTTTCGACTTCCTGCCCTATGACCGAAATCTCGGCCATCAGGTGGTCGACCGCCTGCGCCAGATCGGCAACGCCCATGCCGCTACGCCTGCCCAGGTGTCGATCGCCTGGCTGCTGGCGAAGCCGCATGTGGCCACAGTCCTGATCGGCGCAAACAAAATGACCCAGCTCGAGGACAATCTCCGTGCGGCCGAGATCCAGTTAACTAACGAAGAGATGGCCGATCTGGACAAGCTCACGGCGCCAGCCGCGATCTACCCGAACTGGTTCACCGACCGCACGGCCGACCCGGTGGCGGCAAAGGCGCTCGCGGGCGAAAAGACCGCCGGGGCCGGCTCCCATTGACGGCTGCCGTTGACATCGGGGCCCAGCTCCAATAATGTAGGTAGCCAGCGGGGATTTCTCAGGAGAGGAAGTCGAATGCGCAGAACGGTTTTCGCGATAGCCGCGAGTGTGAGTTTATTCATTGCTACGGCCCCGGTGTGGGCCCATCATGCGTTTGAGGCCGAGTACGACAACAAAAAGCCCGTGCATCTGGTAGGCAAAGTGACCCAGATGGAGTGGATCAACCCCCATTCCTGGATCCACATCGATGTCACCGAACCCGATGGCAAGGTGACCAGTTGGATGGTCGAGTGCGGCAGCCCGAACATCATGCTGCGCCGCGGCTTTACCAAGCATTCGCTCGAAGCCGGAACCATCCTCGATATTCGCGGCTACCAGGCCAAGAGTGGCGATAACAAGGCGAACGGCAGCAGCGTCACGTTCCAGGACGGGCATCGGCTGTTTGTCGGCGGTTCGAACCCGGACGATCCGGAATCGAAGCGCAACCCCGGACAGTAGCCCAGGAGGTCCTCCATGAAAATCTCAGTCACCTGGCTGGCGGTCTGCATCGGCGCGGCGTTGGTGGCAGCGCCCGGGCTGGCACAGTCGAGCGCCAAATCCGCCAAGGCCTTCACGCCACCGAAAACACCGTGGGGCGATCCGGACTTGCAAGGCCAGTGGCCGGCCAGTTCGCAGATCCCGATGCAACGGCCGGCGACATTGTCCTCCGAGACCCAACTCAGCGACGAGGAACTGGCGAAGCGCAAGGCTGACTTCGACAAAGCGCAAGCCGCGGACAGCGAAGAATTCGCGAAAAACACCGGCAGCGGCCCCAGCTCGATCAACCCACCCGCCTATTGGATCGAGCGGGCCAGGCCCACCAAGCAAGCTTCTTTGGTTGTCGATCCGCCCGACGGGCGGATTCCGCCGCTGACGCCCGAGGCGCAGGCCCGCATTAAGGCTCTGCGCGGCGGCAAGGGACCCGGCAGCCATTTTCCCGACGTCGTGAATTCGTGGGAAGACTTCGATATCTACAGCCGCTGCATCTCGCGCGGAATGCTCAGCAGCATGCTGCCGACTCTGTACAATTTCGGCAACGAGATTGTGCAAGCGCCCGGTTACGTCGTGATCCGCAGCGAGATGATTCACGAATCGCGCGTCATTCCGCTGGACCGCCGCCCGCACGTCGGCAAAGACATCAAGACGTACATGGGCGATTCGCGCGGCCATTGGGAAGGCAACACGCTGGTCGTCGAGACCACCAACTTCAACGGCAAAATCGGTATCGGCGGCGCGGCGCCCACCACCGACGCGCTCATGATCGTCGAGCGCTTCACGCGCGTTGCTCCCGATGAGTTGAGCTACGACGCCACCATCAGCGATCCCGGTACGTGGACCAAGCCGTGGAAGATCCACTACCCCTACAAGCTCGATCCGACCTATCCGATCTACGAGTACGCCTGCCACGAAGGCAATTACATGATGCTCAATGCACTCAAGGGCGCTCGTGAGTTGGAGAAGCAAGGCCGGGACACGGCCGCCCACCAGTTCAGCCCCGGCAACCGCTAGCCGAATGCGGACGATATTGCTTGGCTGGGTCTGTCTGTTAACAGCTCCCGCCTGGACGCAGCAGCCGCGTCTCGCCAAGGACCCAGGCCCGTTTCTCCGTCCCGGCGATTCCGAATCCGAAGCCGAGGCCAAGCTCCAGGGAAAACCTTCGAAAGCCGGCCCCACACCTCACCTGCCCGATGGTCGTCCCGATTTCGGCGGCAACGGCGCGTGGTATCCCGGCTTCGCCGGCAACATCGCCGAGCCGAAATGGAAAGGCGTCAAGAGCGCCGATCAGCACGTGGACGTTCCGTTTCTGCCGTGGTCTCTCGACCTATTCAACGAGCGCGTCGAGACCATCGGCAAGGATGATCCGGAGGCCCAGTGCCTGCCGGTGGGCGTTCCGCGCTACATGTTCGACCCGTACCCCTTCAAGATCGTGCAACAGAAAGATCGCGTGATCTTTCTGTTCGAAGGCGACAACTATCCGTGGCGCATCGTGCCGATCGACCCGTCGGCCAAGCATCCCAAAGACATCAACCCGACCTGGATGGGCGATGCCGTTGGGCATTATGAAGGCGACACGCTGGTAGTCGACGTCGTCGGCTTCAACGGAAAAGCCTGGCTCGACCAGGCCGGCCACGCGCAAACGGAGAAAGCCCACCTCATCGAGCGCTACACGCGCACCGACTCCCTCACCCTGAAATACGAAGTAATGATCGACGACCCGGGCGCCTATTCCCGCCCATGGACAACCAGCAACACGGTTCGCTGGCGTCCCGGCCTGGAGCTGCTCGAATACGTCTGTCAGGAAAACGAGAAGAGCTCCGTGCACATGATCGGCAAATAGGCCACCGACGCTACTTCAGCATCGCTCGCAGCGCTTCGGCCTTCGGATCCACGTTCAGCAAAGAGATCGACCACGATTTCTCTTCCCGCGCCCGCTTCAACTCCGCCAGCGCTTCTTCGCGCTTGTTCAACGCCGCAGACAACACCGCCAGGTGGTATGCGTCCACGTATTCGGTCTTCCGCTGCCGCTCAAGGCCTTCCCGAATTTCGAACGCCTCCGCCTTGCGTCCGCTCTTCATAAGGCACATCCCCTCGCGGGCGCGGATCCAGGGAATATCCGGCGCCATCGAACTCGCCAGCCGGTACTGCGCCAGAGCCTCATCCAGACGGCCGGAAAATTCCAGCGCCGCTGCGTAATCCGCGCGTCCTACCGGCGAGCTGGGATGCAGCTCGACCGCGTTCCTACCCGATACCGCGGCTTGCTCAAAATCGCCGCGAAACAGATGCAGCGTGGTGCTGACAAATGCCAAGGGCGCCAAAAGCGCATCGGCTGCCTCCGCTTGACGAATCGTGCAAAGAGCTTCGTCCAGCCTCCCCGCAGCAGCCTGAACCAGGCTCAGGCGTACGTAGAGGTCCGCGATCTCTGGTTTTTCGCGTTGTAAAGAGAGCAACTCCGCTTCTGCATCCGCGGTGTTCAGCTCGAAGATGAATCGCGAAAACGCGTAATCGAGACGCAACTCCGGCGTCAACCCGCAGAGCGCGACCGCGCGCGCATGCGCTTTCCGAAACCCCCGATGATTCTCGCGCGGCGGGCGGATCAAAAATGAGCCCAGCAGCAGGTACGCATTCGATATCGCCTGAAACGCGCGGAAATCGGCGCCGCCCTGCTCGGCCGCTTCTTGAAAACAGCGCAGCCCTTTTTCAAACCCGATACGCGTGAACAGATTGCAGAAATGCCACCCGCGGCGGATCAGGTCGTCAGAGGCGGGCACTTCCAGGCTGTAGCCGAACCGCGGCCGGCAGATGATCCACGAGCCATACTCGCCAAGCGCGTCCTTCAGTTCGTTCACCGTCACCACCAGCGTGTGATGTGAAACCTGAAGACCGTCCCAGGCCTCGCGCATCAATTGCTGATATTCGACGACGCGCCCGGGATGCTGCAAGAGCACTTGCAGCACACGAAAGGCGCGCGGCCGCACCGCCACGTCCGCGCCATTGCGGCGCAGCCGCAGGGAGGCCAAGTCTACAGAAAATGGGCCGAGCGCGATTTGTGATTTCGCGCCGTTCTCCCTCGGTCCCTGCGTCACGCCCCTCGTCTCCCTCGCTATCGCGTGAATTCTACCATAGCCCGATCGCCGCCCATTCTATGCTTGACAGCGCGCGCAGATCCGTTTATACCTAAACGAATATAAAGGAGGAGGCCATGACCCGAAGAGGTGGATTCTTCGCCAGCCTCGCCGCCTTCACGATTGCTCTGACGCCCGTCCATGCTCAAGTGGATTTCTCCGGCGCCTGGGCTCCGCTGTTCCACGAGGATCTACCCGAACGCCTTCCCGGCCCCGAGCTCGGCGATTACATGGGGATTCCTATCAACGACGCCGCGCGGCTACGCGCCGACAGCTACGATGCCGACCGGATTTCGGTGGTGAGCGAATATCAGTGCCGCCCGCACGGCGGCGACTATTCCATGCGTGGCCTATCCAACATGCGGATCGACGCCATCATCGATCCTGTGACGGAGCAGCTCGTCGCGTGGCACACGCGCATGGGGTTTCAGGAAATGGAACGGACCATCTGGCTCGACGACCGGCCGCACCCCGGGCCGCTCGCGCCTCACACCTGGCAGGGCTTCTCTACCGCTCGCTGGGACGGCAACATGATGAACGTCTACACCACGCACCTGAAGGAAAGCTACATGCGCCGCAACGGCCTGCCACGAAGCGATCGCGCCACTTTTACCGAGCATTGGGTGCGGCACGGAAATTATCTCACCGTCACGACTCTAATCACCGACCCGGTCTTTCTTACTGAGCCCTTGGTGCGCAGCCAAAGCTGGGTGCTCGACCCCGGCCAGCGCATGGGCCGCGACATCTGCGAATACAACCAGGAAGTTCCCAAGCCGCGGCCGGATTACGTCCCCAGCCACATGCCGGATACGAACCCGTTCCTCAAAGAAGTCTCCGACTGGTATGGCCTTCCTTCGCCGGTGTTGCGCGGCGGCGCCGAGACCATGTATCCGGAGTACCGGCAGAAGATCGGAAAGCCGGAGCGCCCCAAGGAAAAATGCGACCGCTACTGCAATTGCGGCGCGCTAGACAACCCGACCTGCTCGGCGGCCCCTCGGAGCCCCCGATGAGTTTCCTTCGGAAGACCGCGTGGGCTGCGTTCGCCCTCGCCGGGTGCCTGGCTGCCCAACAACCCGATTTCGACAAGGTTGAAATGCAGGTGCAGCACGTCCAGGGCGGAGTCTACATGATCACGGGCGCAGGAGGCAATACGGCCGTGCAGGTGGGCAACGACGGAGTCCTGATCGTCGACACGCAATTCGCCCCGCTGGCCCAGAAGCTGATGACCGAAATCCGCAAGCTGAACCGCGGCCCGGTGCTTTTCATCGTCAACACGCATTTCCATCCCGATCACGTCGGCGGCAACGCGGCCCTCGCCCAGATGATCGGCGCGGCAAGAGGGCCGGGGCGCAGCGACGGTGTCGCGCCGCTGAAGATCGTCGCTCACGAAAACGTGTTGAACCGGCTGACACAAAAAGTCGTCAACCAGCCGCCCTTTCCCGACCAGGGTTTGCCCGTTGACGAATACTTCACGCCCTTCAAAGATCTGCACATAAATGGCGAGGCGGTATTTCTCTACCACGAGCCAAATGCGCACACCGATGGCGACAGCGTCGTCTTGTTTCGCGGATCGGATGTCGTCGCCACTGGCGATATCTTCACACCCGGCGCTTACCCCTTCGTCGACGTCGAGCACGGCGGCAGCGTGCAAGGCGAGATTGCCGCGCTCGATCACATTCTGGAGCTCACGGTCCCATCGAAAACCCAGGAGGGCGGCACTTACGTGATCCCCGGCCACGGACGCATCTGCGACGAAGCCGATGTGGTCGAGTTCCGCGATATGGTCGTGATCATTCGCGATCGCATTCAGAATCTGCTCAAAAAGGAAATGACGCTCGATCAAATCAAAGCCGCGCGTCCATCGCGAGACTACGACACGGAGTACGTCGGGCCCAACAGCTTCGTCCAAGCCGATCAGTTTGTCGAGGCGATTTACAAGAGCCTCACCAAGAAATCGAAATGAAACCGCTGCTCTTGATATTGCTCATATCCGGCGCGACGGCCGCGCTGGCGCAATCCGCCCGCAACGCCGCCCCCGTCGACCTGACCGGCAATTGGGTTTCGATCGTCGCCGAAGATTGGCGCTGGCGGATGACCACGCCGCTCAAAGGCGATGCCGCCAGCATTCCGTACAAGCCCGAAGCCCGGGCTGTGATCGATGCCTGGGATCCGGCCAAGGATGAAGCGGCCGGCCTGCAGTGCAAGGCCTATGGAGCTCCAGCCGTAATGCGAATTCCCGGCCGCCTGCGCGTCTCCTGGCAAGACGAAAACACTCTGAAGATCGAGCTCGATCAGGGCCGGCAGACGCGCTTGTTCCACTTTGGCGCCAAACCGTCGCAAATGCCGGCGGCTTCCTGGCAGGGTTACTCTGCCGCTCGCTGGGAGCCGCCCGCGTCCCCGCAGGGCAATGGCCTGCCGGTCGGCATCTCCCCGCGCTTCAGCGCGCATTCCCGCAGTCTGGAAGTCTCCACCAGCGGCCTTCGGGAAGGCTATCTGCGGCGCAACGGCGTTCCGTACAGCGACAAAGCCACGGTTACGGAATACTACGACCTGTTTCAGGAACCGAACGGCGACACGTGGTTTACCGTGACCACGGTGGTTGCCGATCCGGTCTACCTTTTTACGCCATTCGTCACCACGACGGATTTCCGCAAAGAACCGGACGGCTCCAAATTCAACCCGGCGCCATGCTCGACACGCTAACGAAAAAGCCGGCCGCAGACCTTCCGAACGCACGCCGGATCCACGGGTTCCCGGCGTGGCTGCAACTGGTCCGCGCCTACAATTTCATGGAGGCGCGGATCTCCGCGGATCTCCGTGATGATGAGTTGACCCTCGCGCAGTTCGACGCGCTGGTGGCTCTGGTGAAAAAGGGCGCGATCAGCCAGCAGGAATTGGCGGATCACCTGCTCGTGACGAAGGGAAACGTCGTCGGCCTCATCGATCGGCTCAGCGCCCGCGGCTTCGTCGAGCGACGCGCATCCGATACAGATCGCCGTGTGAATCTGCTCCAGATTACCCCGCGAGGCCGTCGCGTCGTGGAGCGGGCGCTCCCGCGCCAGCTCAAGCTGATCGCCCGGCTAATGGCGACTCTCACCCCCGCCGAAGCCGCTTTGCTCGAAGACCTACTCTCCCGCCTCCGCGGCTGACTCGAGCGCGGGTTCCGCGCGCCTCACCCACCGCGGCGCCGAATTCACGTGTTGCCGGAGCATCAGGTTCAACTGCCCCGTGTGATGTTGCACATGCCGCATGCCGTGCACCATCAATTCCGCGAATGACAGGTCGAACGTGAACCACCGGCACGGACGGTTCGCTTTTTCGTCAGTCATCGCGGCCAGAGTGTCGCGGCATTTTTTCCGGCAATGGTCGACGTAAGCGCGCAGATCATCCTTCGTATATGGCCGGTCCGGCAGCAGCCCCGCCGGATCCAGTTCCTTGAGATCGAATGGCGCCGGGGGTGCGAACCCCTCCACCACGCCGCCGGAGAGTTGCAGATCGAGAAAGAACAGCGTGTGATACGCCACGTACCAGAACCCGACCACGCCTTTACTCACCCACTCCGGCTTGTTCGATGGGTCGCTCCAGAGCTCGTCCGGACACGCGAGCATGGCGTTCTCGAGCATGTCGAGGGCAGCACCCAACTGGCCCCAAAGAATTTGGTTCCACGCCACACTCATGTCGCCTCCGGACGCTAGACGCCACGATGGTACCGCAGTATCATCTCTCGCAGGGGATCGATGCGCAACAGGCTGATCTTCTTAGCGGTGCTCGCCGGTACGGTGGGTGCTCAGGCGCCGGAGTCGCGGCCGGTCGACCCCAATGCCGCACGGGCGCTGTGGCGGAATATCAAGAACCAACTGAAGAGTATTTCCGAGCCAATCTTAAGAACGCGGACGTGCCGGTCCTGATCGGGACGTTGATCTCGGCGACGCCAGCGGAATTGGTCGTCAATCTGTCCGGCGATAACACTCCCGAAGTGACACTGGTTCTCAAAGACGAACGGAACCACGCCGCTCATCTCAACGGACCTCTCGCGCCGGGTTCACAAATCCAGTTCCGCGGCGTTCCCGTCGCATTTACGCGCGAGCCGTTCATGCTGACGTTCGATGTGGAGACCGTCCCGCCCAAGGCGTCCGCGCCCTAGTGGGAGACGGATAGCCGGGACACCACGTTCCTGCCTGCTTCGGAACCCGGGCCCTGCGCCCGATCCAGTCCGCGCAGTTCCTCGGCCTCGTCCATCAACGCCGCCCATCGGAGCAGCGCGACCATCGTCATCGACATTCTCACCGGATATTCCCGCCGCTTGAGAGCCATTCCCGAATTTCTCATGCCTACTAGTGCGGTTCCGGGCCATTCTGTTTCAGGCCAGTGAAAGATATTTTGCTTTCGCTTCTCTCTGGTGACAGGGAATTCGGCTCCCGGCCGCGGTGCATCTACAGTTAGTTTGCGCCGGAGCCGATAGATCTGTGGAACAGCTCCAAGGAGAATTCAGATAGTGCGGTATTGCGCAGTTTTTGTTCTATGGGCCAGCGCGTTCGCGCAGGAGCGCCCACTCCCCAATCCGGAAATCTTGAAATGGCAGGCAGAAGCCCAGGCCCGCGAGCAGGCCATCAACCGCCGGGTCGATACCCAAATCGAGAAGGCAAAAGCCACTCAACGCGCTCCGAATACCAATCGTACTCCGCGGAAGCGGCGAACCGTCCGACGCCCCGGCCGTGGGCCTTCGAAGTATCTATAAAGACACTACGGCTGAAGGAAAGACAAAGAAGGAACGTTGCGGGGCGGCCCGGCTACGAGACTGCGTCTCG
>Ga0335079_10007423_pt1 | contig 12488 bp, 9 predicted proteins | sample Lox_Sample_33_FD_206719 | JGI IMG/M metagenome (GOLD analysis project Ga0335079, IMG submission 206719) | Soil microbial communities from Loxahatchee National Wildlife Refuge, Florida, United States - Lox_Sample_3.3 | ecosystem: Environmental > Terrestrial > Soil > Wetlands | place: USA: Florida... | reverse complement strand
GGGGACTGGCTTCCTTCCCGAGGTGTGTCTCGAATGGGAGGCTGCCACGCGATGGGCCGCGAACGCGGGAATTCGCACCGTGAATCTACGGACGGGAATCGTCCTCAGCAAGAACGGCGGTGCACTGAAGCAGATGTTGACCCCGTTCAAGCTCGGCGTCGGCGGACGGATCGGCGACGGCCGGCAGTGGATGAGTTGGATCGATCTGCAGGACATGGTCGGCGCCATTCACCACATCCTTAAGACCGACCTCGTCCAGGGCCCCATCAATATGGTAGCGCCTAAGCCTGTGACCAATGCCGAGTTCACCGGCACTCTCGCCAGAGTTCTGTCGCGTCCCGCGATTTTTCCCGTGCCTGCCTTTGTCGTGAAGACGATCTTCGGCGAGATGGGCGAAGCCCTTTTGCTGGGCAGCCAGCGCGTGGAACCTGCCCAGTTGGTGGGGAGTGGCTATCCCTTTCGCTTTCGCGATCTGCAGGCATCACTGCAAAACATCCTAAAAACGTGATTACGAAGGGACGTCCTCTGTGATTGTGATCACAGACCGGCCGTTCGACGTCTGACACTCTGCGATCAGAGATTGCAGTATGAAGCAGAGGATGATCGCCGCGCTGTTGTTGGCTTCACTTTCGCTGGCCAGTGTGCCAGTCCTGTGGGCGAGCGCCTATGTCGTCACCGTCGCAACGACATCTCATCGCACGACTGCTTCGGGACACGATCACTCCTGCTGCCCCGGTCATCGAAGAATCTCAATTCCAATCTTGTTGAGCGTTGCATCGGGGCCTATGCCGTGCGGTAACAATCATCCCTGTTGTGCGAAACCTGCACCGGAGAATCCTGCTTCGCTGCCCGCATCGGGCAAATCCGCCCAGCCAGATTCTCAAATCGACTCGGCCGTGCAGGATGATTCTCCGGGTGGCTCCCCGCAGGCGGACGTGATGGCACCGGACAAAAGTCCGTTTCGGCTCTCCCTCTTCCACAGTACGGTCCTTCGCATCTGAGTCTTTCCGCTGCCAGCGTGTGCAATCGCACTTCAGGGCAGTCGGCTATCGCGTACTGCTCGTTCTGGACAAGGCCCTTTTTCAATTAACGAATTCATAAGGAGATTTCATCGTGAAGTACAAAGTCATCGCTCTCTTCCTCGCTCTGACCGTCGCGTCCTGGGCTCAGACCACAACCCAAACCGCTCCCGCCGCTCCTCAGCAGAGCACGGAAAAAGCCAAGTGTGCCTGTTGCGACAAGATGGCTGGTGGAGAAATGAAAGAGGGGGCTTCGTGTTGCGCCCATCACGACATGAAGGCTGGCGACACCAAAGACATGGCGTCGTGCTGCGGCGGCAAAGATGCGAAGTCCTGCGCTCGCGATAGCAAAGACAAGAACGCCAAAGCCTGCTGCGGCGATAAATGCAGCAAAGACAAGATGGCGGCTGATTGCTGCGGCGGAAAGTGCAGCAAGGGTTGCTGCTCTGACAACAAATCAGGAAAGACTGCGAAGAACTGCTGCGAAAAACAGATGCACAGCTAGTTCAATTTGCCGACGGGGCGCGAGCTATCGGCCGCGCCTCCGTCGGAATGTTTCCTGCTAGTCAACCGCCATTGCCCGCGCCGGCATGGCGCAAACCGCACCTTCGCTGAAGTTCTCTCCTTCAATGCCCATTGCATGATCAAAGCGTGCCCGGTAGTTTTCCCACGCGATAGCGGAAGTCAGTTCGACCATTCCGGCGTCGGTGAATCGCTCCTGCAAACGGTCGAATAGTTCGTCCGGAACCTCGACTGGAACTTGCGTCATGCGGTCTGCATATTCCAGAACCAGCCGTTCGACTTCCGAAAAGTTTGCGTCGGTGCGGTAATTGGCCAGCCCGGCAATCTGTGCTTCCGTAATGCCATTCGCTCTGCCCACGGCGGAGCCGATGTCGATTCAAAACGGGCAACCCACCAGGGTCGCAACTCGCAATTCCGCCAACCCTTTGAGCTTGTGGTCGACCAGCTTCGCGCCCATCTGCGACTGCTCCATCTGGATGTATCCCCAGAACAGCTTGGGATGATGCGCATTCACCTGCACTGGCATGATGACTCGGCCCAACCGTTTCCGGGTGAAGTGATAGACCGTCTTCACCAGTAAACGGTGAAACCAACCGCCTTCGCGGCCGGATGCGCCGGAAATGCGAGCCATAAGACCTCCTGGCAAAGAAGATTCTTTTACTGCATCAGATTCACTGCGGATTCGAGCGGTTCATTTCTTCGTGCAGTTTTTCCAGCAGTTGCGCGCGCTGTTCGGTGGTCAGCTCACGCTGCAATTCCTCGAGGGCCAGCGCCACGATGTGATAGTGGTGCGCCCCGGCAAACTTGGGATCGGTCGTGATATTGAGCCACAGTTTATGCATCAGCTCAACGTCCTGCGGACGCATGCGGGGAGTATGCGGGCCCAGGGCGTAATCGCGAATCGATCCATCCGGCGCGCAGACTTCCAACGTCAGCCGGGGACGCGGCTCCGGCAATCGTTCCCAGGCATCGCCGGTCAATTTCGCCTGCTCGTCGGCGGTGAGCTTGTTCGACAAGCCGCAGACTACGCGCGCAGAATCCAGCCGCTGCGCCGTCACCATGATGGCTTCAAACACATCGGTCGCCGGAACCACGAGCAACGAGATCGGCTTGCCCTCTTTTTCCGCGACGGCCACTGCCGCGGTGAATAATTCCTGCTCGTAGTGATCAAAAACCTGGCTGGCCTCGAACACCGTGCTGCCGCTGAAGGTATGTTCGCGGTGATACAGCCGCGCGCTCATGACGACCACATCTTGCTTCACGGTATTCGTATGGCTCAAAATGTGGCGCAGGTAGTACAGGTTGCGTGGATCGCGCACCGCGACCAGAACGTTGCCCGGCTTCACACCCATTGCGCCGCTGCCCAGTTCCTGGTTGCCGTAGACACGGAACTGGTCCAGTTGCTCGGGCTTGCCGTGACGCTCCCTGGCTACGTGACGTTCCGAGAGCGTAAAGATCGTAAAGAAAACGCCGCTGAAGATGATGCCCGCGATCGTCGCCTCGTACTTGGTGAACAAATTGACGACTGCGGTAATGAACAGCACCACGGAAATGGCAGTGAGGCCGATGGGAATTTCCGTTTTTCCAATGTGAAGGTTCCCTGGAACCTTCCACTCACGATTGCCGGGCTCGGTAAAGCGGAGCACCAACACCGCGAGCGACTTCATGGCAAAACTCCAGATCACTCCGAAGGCATACAGCGCAGCCAACACATACACGTTGCCGAGGCTGAGAAACACCACGACCAACTGCATGCCAACGATGAGATTGATGATCCGGTAGCTGGTACCAAAGCGATTGTGCGGCTTCTGAAACCAGGAGGTCAGTACGCCGTCTTCGGCGACCCGATTCAGAACTCCATTCGCGCCCACGATCGAAGTGTTCTGCGCCCCGGCCAGAATCAGTACGCCCACCAGCACCACGAACCCGTGAAACAACAGCTTCGCCATCTCGCTGCCGGGAAGATACATCGCAATGCCGCCGATCAGGTTGGCGAAGTAGTTCGGCCGCACACTATCCGGAATAATCATCACTGCGAAGAACGACACCAGTGAAGTGAACAACAGGCTGTAGATGAAGATGACCAGACCGGTCTTTTCCAGATTCTTCAGCTTGGGATGCTCGATCTCGCGGTTGACCTGAGCCAAGGTCTCCTCGCCGCTCATCGCCAGAACCGAGTGGCCAAAGCCGACAAAGGCAATGAGCGTGACCAGCAGCTTGGGATTCAGTATCTCGAGCCATGAGCCATTCAGCCAGCCCATCGACTCCTTGGTGAGAGGAACCACTCCCGGATGGAAAGGGTTGGGCGGCAACTGTACCGGGGTGCGCAGCACCGCGACGGTGCACCAGACAATCAGGATCACCACCATCACCGTGGTGATCACCATGATCTGCAACGCGCGCTCACTCGATTCGTGAATGCCCTGGGTGTTCTTCCACCAGAAGTAGAGGATCACAACGATCGCGATGCCCGCCGCGAAGTGATCGTCCGAAAAATTAAGCGGACGATGGGTATAGACGCCAATGTCTTTGATGAAGCCCGCCAGGTATTGCCCGGCAGACACAGCGGAGATGGGCCCGGTCAGAACATAATCGAACAGCAGGGCAGAGACGGAGAACTTGGCCAGCGTGCCGCCCATGGCCTCTTTGACCACGCGGTACACGCCGCCGCGCACGAACATGCTGCTGGACTCGATGTAGAGCGCCCGGACGGCATAACTGAACAGCATGACCCCGAGGATGAACCAGGGGGCACTCTTCCCGATGACCTTTTCGGCGTCGCCGCCGGCGTAGTACGCCGACGACGCAAGGTCAGAGAGGACAATGGCAGAGGCCCGCCAGAAGGAAATGAAGGTCAACATCACCGTAGTGGCGACGAAGACCTTTACGGCCGGTTTAGAACCTTCGACGGATGTTGCCATGCCGCTATGAGCGCGTACGCAGGATCAATATGAACCCCTTGAAGATAGCACAGGCAGGTGAAGATCGTGCTTCACTTTGCCTTCTGCTCCGCGATCCAGCGGTCCGTGCGGGCGTCGAGCATATCGAGCGGCAAAGTTCCGCCGTCGAGGATTTCATCGTGAAATTTCCGGACGTCGAACTTCGACCCCAATTCCTTTTCCGCGCGCTCGCGCAGTTCGCGAATCTTGAGTTGCCCAAGCTTGTACGACAGCGCCTGAGCCGGCCAGGAGATGTAGCGGTCGGTTTCCGATTGAATCGTAGGCTCATCCACAGCGCCCGACTTGCGGAAGAAATCCACTACCTGATCGCGGCTCCATCCTTTGGCGTGTATCCCCGTATCGACGACCAGCCGCACCGCGCGGAATAGTTCCGACGACAGGCGGCCATAGTCGGATACAGGATCCTGATAGAAGCCAACTTCTTTCCCCAACTGCTCTGCGTAGAGCGCCCAGCCTTCGATGTACGCGTTGAAGGCCAGACCGTGCTGCCGGAATTTCGGCAGTCCCTGCAACTGCTGCTGCACCGACAGCTGCATATGGTGTCCGGGGATGCCCTCGTGGTAAGCGATGGCCTCATTGTCGATCAGAGTGCGCTCAGCGAAATTCGAAGTCGCTACGACGACTCTGCCGGGACGTTTGCCGTCCGGCGTCCCAGTCATGTAATGCGTCATCGCGGCTGCTTGAAATGCGGGAATGGCCTCGACCGTCACCGGCGATTTGGGCAGCAGGGTAAAGAGCAGTGGAAGTTTCGGCTCCATCTGCCCGATGTAGTGCCGGAACTGGTCGAGGATCTGCTCTTCCGAAGTCGGCTTGTACTTGGGATTGTCCTTCAACGACGCCCGGAACGATGCCAGATCGGCGAATCCCTGTTTCTTGGCGATGGCAGTCATCTCAGCTTCGATGCGGTCGATCTCCCGCAGCCCGAGCTGATGAATCTCTTCGGGCTTCATGTGCGTCGTAGTCCGCCCGTAAATGTCATTCTCATAGCGTTTTTCGCCATCGGGCAAAGACATGATCGATAGCGCGGTACGCCCTTGCGGCGCGTATTCGTTCTTGGTGAACTCAGCGAATTTCTTGTATGCCGGCAGCACGTCGTTGTTGACCGCTTCGGTGATCTCCCGTGTCAGCCGCTTCTGGTCCTCTTCCGAAATGCTCAACGGATATTTCTTCGTGGGCTGCAGGAACGGATCGGAGGCGATAATGCCCTCGCACTGTCCCGGAATCTTCTCGGCAATGAATCGTACTGGCATGAGCTTGTCTTTCATCCCGGCGCGCAAGACCTCGGTTGCCTGTTCGAGCGCGCGCGGAATCTGGTGCAATCGCGCAATGTAGTCCTCGTAGTGCTTGACCGAGTCGAGAGGCACCGCCAGCGGCAAGTCGGCCAGGTTCGTATGGATGCCGCCCTGCGTGGTGATCGGCATCTCGTACTCTTTCAACTTGAAGTCGGCGATCCGCTGCTGAAGCACTCGGATCAGCAGGTCGTGCGACAGCAGGTCCTGATCGGGAAAGCCCGTGGTCGGGATGGCTTCGACCCGCTTCAAAAAAGCCTGATTGACCTCATTACGCCGCTTGATGGCTTCGAGTGAGTAGTCGTTCAACTGATCGTTGTAGCGGTAGTCGCCGAACGCGGTTGCGCGCTCGGGAGAGTTACGCAGGTCGGACTCATATTGCTCGTCGAAGAGTGCGTTTTGCAGGGCGAGACGCTCGGAGAGGGACTTCGCTTCTTGGGCGGGAGTCAGTTGTCCGAGAAGGAAAACCGCGGCGATCAGCAGTAGAGGGAGACGACGGCTGCTCATAGGCTAGGTAGCGTAGCAGAGGAAAAGGGCGCACGACTACGCCGAAGTGACCCTAGTCTTCGGCCGGCTTGCTCACCGGAGCGAGATAGGTATGCGTGATCCGGTCATGCCAGCAGAGAACGTCCTCATCGAGAAAGACCCAGGCATATCCCATTCCCAGCGAAATACCCGACAGGAGAGACACCAGCACCCTCGACCGGCGCTTACTCCGGCTGGTCTCGGAACCATCGAAACGGGTAAGCTTCAGCCCCGCCACGCGTAATCCAGGGGTAGTCGCGCCATATACGATGAACAGGTACTGGTAGGCGAACCAGAGCACGGCCGGAATTCCCACCGCGAGTCCGATCAGTTGGAACTTCGGCGGCCGAACCGCCGAAATCTTCCAGAAGATGAAGCCGAAGAGGGCCGCAGCCGTCAGCACGACGACCCAGTCAAACGCACTGGCCGCCACTCTCCGAGGCAATGAAGCTCCCTGCAGCGGGATATCAATGCCCGGTCGTCTCTCCAACGCTTCGCGCTCGACTGGCTCGATGGTAATTCCTCCCAGAGCTGGGGGAGGCGGCGCGCTTTCAGGCACATCCAGAATTCGAGGAACATCCCGCACCGGTTCGGCCAGTTGATCGTCCGGCGGCTCCGGAGGAGCCCATGCAAAACGGGGGAATTCGATGATCTTGGCAGTGGTTTGGGCAACCGCGGCGTGTACGACCGGCGCGGGTACGCTCGACGGCTCGGCTTCCCCCCTCACATCGCCAGTAACGGGTGGGCCGGGCTCCATTTCATTCAAAGCCAGGGCGTGATCCGAGACTACGTCGTACGGGTGCTGGGGCTGCTCCGTCACAGAACCGTGCGCAGGCGATTGCTCTACAGCTCCAAACTGGAGATTCAGAGACGGATACCGAGGCGGCCGGATCTTGCGGCGCGCGCGATACCGATCCAGGCGCGCAGAGAGTTCCCCGCGCCAGGCATCAGGATCCTGGCCGGGAGCGTTCTCCTCCACACCCGTTGTAGCAGGGCTCTCCGCCTCAAGCCTTGACTCTTCCAACTCGGTCGCATGAACAGAGGGAGGGGGCTCCGGATGGCAACGACAAACTTCACCGCACGACGGACAATTCATGAATGCAATCTTTAAAATGAACGTGCTTGGGACTCATACAACCAGACTCATACAACGGAAAGCAGCCAACGGGAATCCTAGCCTTTTTCGTCACTTTGCCGCACAGCCAGCGTCGTGCTAACTTCACGGTGCCGCTACGATAAAACGGTCGGCTGCGCTCGCGACGAAGCTTGCGCGACCTCTTCCCGTTCAACTTTTTCCGATGAAGCTTTTCTTACAATGACGCGTCGCACTAGATTCCTTATCACGGCGCTGTTCCTTTGTCATCAGCTTCTCGCGGGCGCAGTAGTAACCAGGCAGTTGCTTTCCGAGATTCCGGCTTCCGGCGCCTCCCTTTCGGAAAACAAAGAGCAGAAATCAGACGATCAGCCTTCGACCGCAGTTTGCGGAAAGCGCGCCGCTACACAACTGAAAGACGGAACGGTCATCTGCGCCGTCGATCAGGAAAAGACAGAGAATCTCTATAAACTGCGAGGGGACGCCGAAATTCACTACGGGACCTACGTCTTGCGGGCGGACGAGATCACGTACAACTCCGACAGCGGCGAGGCAACAGCCACCGGTCACTTCACCGTCGACGGCGGCCCCAACGACGACCACATCAGAGCCAGCCACGGAACCTACAACATTACCGCTGAGACCGGCCGCTTCTACGATGTTCACGCTACCACCGGCTTCCGGTACAAAGGCAGCCGCCTGATTCTAACCTCGTCGGCGCCATTCGCTTTTTCCGGCAAAGAAGTCGCGAAGCCCAGCTCTGACCACTACCTGGTCTATGACGGCACCATCACCACCTGCGAATTGCCGCATCCCAAATGGCAGTTTGAGGCACGGAAGGTAACGGTCGACGTCGGCGGCAATGCCCAGATCTACCACAGTTCGTTCTGGATCGGCCGAATTCCCATCTTCTACTTCCCTTATGCAACTCACCCGGTTGCACACGAGGCCCGGCAAACCGGCTTCCTGATTCCCACGGGCGGCCGTTCGTCGACCAACGGCTACGAGATTGGCGAAGCATTCTACTGGGCGATCAATCGCAGCATGGACGCGACGATGGGCGCGCAATATTTCTCCAAGCGGGGATGGTCGCAACGCGGCGAATTCCGCGCCAGGCCGACCGATGATTCCTATGTTGATCTCGCTGTTTTCAGCGTGCTCGATCGCGGGATTGGCGAGGGTGCGGGCGTGCCTCCCCTGAAAGAAGGCGGCCAGGAAGCCCGACTTCGCGCCGAGGGCCACTTCTACGGCTTTCGCGCCGTGTCCGACATCGACTACCTGAGTTCCTTCCTGTTCCGGCTGGCATTCAACGATGTCTTCACCCAGGCCATCAACTCCGAAGTGAAGTCCGATATCTTCCTCTCAAAATCAATCAACGGGTTTTCCTTCAGCGGCGTCGCGGAGCGTTACCAAAACTTCTTCCAGACGAGCACCACTGGCCCGCCGGTGTTCAGCGCCATCCAGATTCTTCATACGCCTGGTTTCGATGCTTCCAGCGTCGACCGCCAGATTCGTCATTGGCCGCTGTTCTGGAATTTCGATGCATCCGCAACCGGGCTCTCCCGCAGCGAACTGGGCTTTCATACCGATTTATTGGGACGATTCGACCTTAGCCCCGAAATCTCCATGCCCTTGATTTACGGCGGGTGGTCGGTGCGTCCCGCCCTAAGGCTCCATGAAACTTATTACAGCGAGCGTTTCGTAAACAATGCCGCAGTCAATGACCCCACCAACCGCCAGGCCGTGGAAGCGACCGTGGAAGTCCGTCCACCGGTGCTGGAAAAGATCTTCGACAAGGAGTTCCTGGGAAGAAAGTGGAAACACGTTATTGAACCCAGAGCCACCTACCGGGTAGTGAAGGGCGTGAACGACTTCGCCAATGTGCTGCACTTCGACGACCGCGACATACTGAGCAACACCAATGAAGTGGAGTACGGTTTCGTTACCCGGCTCTATGCCAAACGCCAGAAATCCTCCATCCAGGAATGCGAAAGCCCGATGACCGGGCTCGCGGTCGGAGCGGCCGCGCAGGAACAGATCGTGCCCTGGCAACGCATCAGCAATCTCGACAACGCGCCCTGTGCGCCGGGTCCAGAAGCGAAGGAAGTTGCCCGGTTGGAATTGGCTCAGAAGGTCTTCATCGATCCCAACTTCGGCGGTGCGCTCATTTCCGGTCAGCGCAACGTTTTTACCACTACCGAAGATCTGACTGGAATCGCATTCGTCACCCAGTCGCGGTACCTCTCGCCTCTGGTGTCGCGTTTGCGCGTGGCCACCAGCAGCCGTACCGACACGGAATGGGACCTTGATTACGACTTCCAGCTGGGCCGTATCAACGCCAGCACCCTGCTCATCAACTACAACTTGGGCCCATTCACTGTGGGCGGCGGCGATGCCTTTTTGCAGATCCCTCAGCAGAGTCCGAACTCCAGCGGACAGAATCTGGGCGTATGCAGTCCACTCAGTTCGTCCACCCCCCAAACCACCTGCAAGTTCCAGCAGTTCCGCGTGGCCCTGGGCTACGGCGGCTTGGCCCGGCACGGCTTCAGCGCCGCCACCAGCTTCGGCATCGACGCAGAGCTCAAACAACTTCAATTTGCCACCGCCCAAACCACCTACAACTGGGACTGTTGTGGCGTTACTCTCGAGTATCGGCGCTACGCCATCGCCAATCTTCGCAATGAAAATCTGTTTCGCTTCACCTTCAGCCTCGCCAATATCGGCTCGTTCGGAAATTTGAGACGGCAGGAACGCCTCTACTAGCAACCAACTTGCTGGCCTGCTGGTACGATAGGCAAGATGCTTCCACCGGACCTCAGTTCGAAGGAATCTCAGCTTCGGCACGAACTGTGTCAGCTCGGACGAATCTTGGTCGCCTATTCCGGCGGGACGGATTCAGCCTATTTGGCTTGGGCCGCTCACCGAATTTTGGGAGCAAATATGCTCGCCGTGATCGCCGACTCCGCGAGCCTGGCGCGTACGCATCTCGCCGATGCAGTCGCTTTCGCCAACGAACAAGGCTTTCCGCTGGAAATCATCGCGACCTCCGAACTTGATCGGCCCGATTACGTCCGCAACGACGGCCAGCGCTGCTTTCACTGCAAAGACGAACTCTTCGAAGTAATGGAGCAACTGCGCGAAGCCCGCGGATTCGACACCATCGCCTACGGCGTAAATCTGGACGATCAGGGCGACTTCCGCCCCGGTCAGGAAGCCGCCCGGCAACATCACGTCGCCGCACCGCTCCTCAAAGCCGGACTGACGAAAAACGACGTCCGTGAACTCGCACGTGAAGCCGGTCTGCGCATCTGGGACAAACCGGCGTCTGCTTGTCTTTCATCCCGCATCGAATACGGCCGGCCAGTTACGCGCGAGGCTCTCGACGTAGTGGAGCGTGGCGAAGATGCCCTGCGCACCCTGGGTTTCCGCCAGTTTCGGGTGCGCCATCATGGCGATATCGTCCGTATCGAAATCAGCCGCGAGGAATTGGCCCGGGCTCTCGATCCTGCAATGGCGGCGGAATTCACAAGCATCTTCAAAGGCCTCGGCTTCAAGTTCGTCACCCTCGACCTCGAGGGCTTTCGCTCCGGTTCCATGAATTCCCTGCTTTCCGTGGAGCAGCTTCGCCGCGTCGGCTGATGGTTCCAAGCCCGTGGCCCGTCGCCCTGGTCAGCGCTCACTGTGAGATAATCGACCTTGTCTAGTCGCGATAAATGAGGCGTTTTTTGGTGATCCTAATCCGGCGGTCTTTGCTCGTTCTGCTCCTGATTTGTCTCGGTTGTGTGGCCCAGTCCACGCCTCCTGATTTGGCCCACAAGATCGAGCGCCAGATGCGCGCCTTCTATAACCTGCCTCCGGAAGTGAAGATTGACGTCGGGGCGATTTCCCCAAGCAGCGATCTGCCCGGATACGACACCATTGCGGTCACCATCGGCGGCGGCGACACGAAGGAGAAAGAGTACAAGTTCCTCGTCTCCAAAGATCGCAGCACGATGTTGCGGCTGACCAAGTTCGATCTGAACAAGGACCCCTACGCGGACCTGATGAGCAAGATCGATACCACTGGCCGCCCGTCACGCGGTCCCAAGTCGGCCAAAGTCGTCGTCGTGAACTATGACGACTTCGAATGCCCGTTCTGCTCCCGCATGCACGCCACTCTTTTTCCGGAAATTTTCAAAGAATACGGCGACCGTGTTGAGTTCATTTACAAGGACTACCCGCTAGCCGAAATTCATCCCTGGGCCATTCACGCCGCAGTCGACGCTAATTGTCTGGCTGCCCAGAACAGCGACGCCTACTGGGATTTTGCCGACTCCATTCACGCCAACAAGCGTGACGTCGACAACGAAAAGACCCCTGCCGCCCGTTTCGAAGCCATCGACAAGATGGCCACAGCCCAGGGGCAGAAACATAACGTGGACGCGGCCAGGTTATCGTCATGCGTCAAGATGCAAAACGAAGATGCCGTCAGAGCATCTATGAAAGAGGCGGATGGAATCGGAGTGAACGCCACTCCGACGCTTTTCATCAACGGCCGCAAGATTGACGGAGCCGTACCGCCCGACGAGGTCCGAGCGGCAATCGACAGTGCGTTGAAGGATGCCGGTGAGCCAGTCCCGCAGCATGTGCCTGCGGCTCCCGCGCCAGCCTCGAAGTAACAGACTCTTGAGTACTCGGCCGCGCCAGGTTGTCCACTGGCCGGAGTTGCAACCCGCTTAGTCTGCGGTGAGACGGGAGAAGAACGTCTTGAAAACGAACGCAATCATTGCTCGTTCCGCGGGGTGGATCGCTGCGGGCACGCTTTTGGCCGTGCTGGCTGGCTGCCACTCGCAGCCCGGTGGCGACGTCATGGCCATCGTCGATGGCCGCAAGATTTTCCGCACCGACGTCGACAAATATTACGACAACAACGTCGCTTCGGCCCAGCAGGTCCCCACCGGTGAACAAGCCACCGCTCTCCGCCTCAACATTCTGCACCAGATGATCGAAGACGAGATCCTGATGCGGCGCGCCGAGAAATTGGGCCTGCTCGCCACCGATGATGAAGTCGACAAGAAATACAACGAATACAGGGCTCCTT
>Ga0335079_10007421_pt1 | contig 12488 bp, 6 predicted proteins | sample Lox_Sample_33_FD_206719 | JGI IMG/M metagenome (GOLD analysis project Ga0335079, IMG submission 206719) | Soil microbial communities from Loxahatchee National Wildlife Refuge, Florida, United States - Lox_Sample_3.3 | ecosystem: Environmental > Terrestrial > Soil > Wetlands | place: USA: Florida... | reverse complement strand
ACCTTGGTGAGGAAATCGGCGTAACTCATGTGGGCCAGGCGCTGCATTTTTTCCTGGCGGGAAAGGCCGGACAGATAATCGGCCTTCTCGGTGTACAGGCGATCAATTTCGCTGCGCAGGTGCGGCGAGAGCGGGCTCTGCTCCAGGAATTGTTTCCAGGGGAGTTTTCCCATGCCGACGACCAGCCGATCCGCGCCGAAGGTTTCACGGTCGAAAAAGCAGGCGGTCTGCAAGCCGGCATAGAGGTTGCGCTGGTAATCGTTGTAGAACTTCTGCGTCTCAATGCCGAGATCCGCCAACAGCCGCTTTGCCACCGCGCTGTATTCGGAAGGACTTTCGATGGACTGGGCGCCACCATAGCTGAGCAAGAGGCGGCCGCCGGCGTGAAATTCGTTGCGCTTGGCATGGCCGCCGAAATCGTCGTGATTCTCGAGAATCAGGATGTGGGCGTTTGGCCCGGCCTGCTGGCGAAAGAAGTACGCGGCAGCCAAGCCACTGATTCCGCCGCCGACAATCACCAGATCATAGTGCTCGCCAGTATCCTGCGGCGCGCCGGCGTTCTGCCAGAAGCCGCCATCGCGAAGCTGATGGGCGTAGGTGTAACTGCCTTCGTGATCGCCGCGAAGGCCGGTGAGGCCGGGAGGGTAGGTTGGGGTGCCTGGGGCGCCTGTCTTGACGGGCCAGGGAATAGCGGCCAGCAATGAGCCGCCGATCGCAATACGTACTCCATCAAGGAAGTCGCGGCGGGTGATGGGCCGGTCCATGCCCAGCTCGCGGTCGCGCGAGCCTTCTTCCCGCGAGGCCTGGCCGCGGGCGTCGTCTTCCTGGGGATCGCGACTCATGGCGTGGAGAGCTGCTTAACCTTACTGAAATTCTGCAAGGTTCGAACTTTAGAGAAAGCGGAGAAGGGCTGTCAAGCCGGGTTTGACCATAGGGAACCGCCTTCCGTACAATAGCTTTCGAGCGGTCACCAAATTACTCTGGAAAGAATCACTGGATCAGGATGGCAAATCATTTTTCGGCGCTGAAGCGCGCCCGTCAGACGGAAAAACGAAGCGCCCGCAACCGGGCCAATACCTCACGCCTGCGCAGCACCCTGCGTGCAATGCGCGAAGGCCTCGCCAAGGGCGATAAGCAGGCCGCCGAGCAGGCCTTTCGAGCAACCGTTTCCGCGCTCGATAAGGCCATTCAGAAGGGCGTTCTGCACGAGAACACCGCCTCGCGCTATAAGTCCCGCCTGAGCGCGCGACTGAATGCTCTGAAATAATCTTCTTCCCAACCTTGCTGCCCTGGCTCTGCGCTGCGGTGGTCAAACCCGGCGCAGATGTGATATTGTCCGGCCTCAATGGGGCGTGAAAGACCGTAAACCCCCGAATGGGAGGAGAGCATGGCCATTATCGAAGCCAAGAGTACGGTCGAAGTGCGCGGAAACCTGGATGCGGTGGTGCGCGAATATTCCTTTCCCGACGTGCATATCGGGCCAGGCGAAGATGAGTCTCCCTGGGTGCCGTTCAAGGAAAATGTCTTTATTCGCCATCAGAGTTTCGACGTGCGCCACAACATCTACGCCAACACCCTCTGGGTGAAGAAAGGCGGCGCGCTGGGCAAGCACCGCCACCGCGGCAAGGTCTTTGCCTGCACCCTGGAAGGCAGCTGGCGATATCTCGAATATGACTGGGTTGCCACGCCGGGCAGTTACGTGCAGGAGAGTCCGGGGGCGATTCACACCCTGGTCTCGGACCATCCCCAAGGCATGAAGACTTTCTTCCTGCTGCACGGGGCAGTCGAATTTTTCGACGACAACGAGAACCTGATGGAAACGCTGGACGTGTTCTGGTTCATTGACCACTATCTGAGTTACTGCAAAGAACACGGGATTCCGGTCAACAAAAAGCTGTTTGTGTGAAGCTAAGGAAATCAAACAGGCCAAGAACGGCCCGGCGTCTGTATTGCGCGAGCAGCGGTGGATCCTTTGTGGTGAGCGCGCCGGCCTTCTGACCAATCCCACTTTTTGCGCATCCAAGCCGCCGGTTCGCTTCTTCAACGACCACTTTGGCCGCGGCTTGGAATGATACGGCGCCCACTATCGGAAGCAGAGAACCAGTCGCCGCGCAGGCGAAGTGGCGACCACGAGCGTGCACGAGGGAAGAAGGGCCGCTAATGCCGCTGGCTGGCCCTGCGCCTACGTTCTTGCTCTTGTTGCATCTGCTCGAGGCTGGGCTCCACCGAGGGCCCGTACAAGGCTTTCACCCAGCGCGGATTCTTCCACTCCGGCCCGCTCTCATTTGCCGTTTCGAATCTGGTGAGCGCCTGGTCCGATTGGCCTCCTTGCCAGAAGGCAACCGCCTCAGCCATGGTGAAGTTCGAGGGAACATCGGGGCCGCCATAGATGCTGCCCAGTTCCTGCAATGAGTCAGCCAGGCGCCGCCGCTCGATATCAATCCAGCCCAACTCCGTGAGGAAGCGCTCATTGCCCACGCGCAGTTGAGCGGCGCTGCCAACCAGGTTGTCAGCAGTTTCATAATCACCGGCGAGGTAATACCACCAGCCAAGCTGGGCCAGCGCATTCGGGTCCCCGCTTGATTCTGTAGTCACGCTTATCTTTGCCTGAAGTTCTTTCGCCGGCGCAGGGTCGCCGGCCAATAGCGCCAGCCCCGCCGACGGAACGTCGAGTTTCATCGCTTCTTCGTGTGGCAACGACTCCGCCCAATGCCGGAACGTTGCTGCCGCCCGTTGCCGGTCTGCCGCCGCCAGCGCCATCGCGTAGTTCTCTGCGGCCTCCGGTCGTGAGGGATCAAGCTCAAAAAGCCTGCGGTAGGTCTCTGCCGCCGCGGCAAAATCCGCTTGCGCAAACTGCGCTCTGGCCAGAACCTCCAGCGCTCGCGGGTGATCCGGGTGCAATTTCAAGGACTGCAAAGCCAGTTGCTGGGCCTGCGTGTACCTGCCGGCGTGCAACGCCTCCGCGGCCTCGGCGCTGCGGAAGACATAGGCCACCCGCAGATCGCGCTCGGCGTGCAATGGCCAATGCTCTTCCGCGGCCAGCCGCTGAATCTGCGCGATGCGCTCCGAGGCAAACGGATGGGAGCGGAAATAGCCTTCGATCGTCTGCTGCGCAACCTGCGACATCTCCTGCTGTGGAGTCCGGGCCCGCGCCTGGTACTCCTCATAAAGACGTTGGAAGGTCTCAAACATGCGGATGGCGCCGTTGGCCGAATAGCCGGCCTGCACCGCCAGCCGCGCGCCTTCGCGGTCGGCTTCGAGCTCCTGATCTTTGCTGTAGCCGGCCTCGAAGACCTCAACAGGAATGGCAAACAGCCCACCCAGCGGAATCTTTCGCAGGGCCTGCTCCTGCTGTGCGCGCTCGGCGCAATGGTAATGGTCAATGTGTTCGATTTCGTGGCCGAGCACGGCGGCAAGCTCGTCTTCGCTATCCATCAGGCGCAGCATGCCCTCGCCGAGGTAAACGTGCCCGCCCGGCAAGGCAAAAGCATTGATGAAATACTTGTCTGGAATGTAATGGAAGCGGTACGGCAGCTTGCGATGCCCCTGCGCCGCAAGACGTGAACCGACCTGGGTGAGATAGGACTCGACATCGTTCTTTTCCGGATCGCGCGTGGCGTTTTCTCGTTCTTGGGACGCATAAGCGCGCGCCAGCTGGTTGCCGATCGCAATCTCCTTCGCGTCTGACATGCGGGTAAAGCTCACCGGCATGCGGGTAAGCTCCTGCTCGGTGTCAGCGATCAGATAGAGAATGGGCGCCGGCCCGGGTGGCACGTCCACCTTGCGCCGTTCGCCCAGCCAGATGGCGCTCACGCCGAGCAGCACAATCCCCGCCAATGCCAGCCCTCGCCTCATAGATATTGCCGCATCGCCTCACGATGCCGGGTGTAGAGAAACGAAACAAACAGCAGCGCCGCGCCCAGCACGATCAAGGTCAGATAGCGGTCGCGCGGGTTCAGCCGCCACACATCCACCAGCAGAATCTTCCCGGCGCATAGCAGCAGCAAAAATAAGCCCGAGATGCGGAAGCTGCGCTCCCCCAGCCACAAAGCGAAAAGGAAAATCGCCACCCCTTCCACTCCCCACGTCAGGGTGACCATGCCGTGCCGGGTTTCGAGCGCCAGAAGGACTGTCAGTAAGATCAGGCCAATAAAAAACAAGACCTGCTCGGGACGGCGCGCAATCAAGGTAAGCATTCGCACCAGGCCGGTTTCGGTGAGGGGATCGTCTTTCCTCCGCAATTTCATCGCGAAAACCAGCGAGGCAAACAACAGAAAGACTACCGCTCCCACGCTCAGCCAGCGGCTCTCGGCAGCGGGCGCGGGAAAGTAGGTGCGCTGGTAGAAATTATGCAGAATCGTGCGAAACAGAACGCCAAAGGCAACCAGCAAGCCTTGATGGAGAAAAATTGGCCGGCCGCTTCTCCACGCGATGGCGAGCAGGGCAAAAGCAAGCGCCGCCCAGCCCGCCGCCACCCAATCAGGCGGCAGTTCAAAGCGCATGAGCGCCGCGATGGTGATCGTCCCGAGATAGCAGGATTGCGCCTCGACCCGGAATTTGCGTTCCCAATCATGCGGTTCGCCTTCCGCGCGAAGCCGGACATAGGCATAGAAGAACGCGAGAGCCATTGGAAGCACGGTATAGAATCGCGGGCTGATCTCGCCGGGGTTCCCCGCGGCGCTCAGGTTCACAAAGAAGATTCTCAGGAATCCTGCCATCAGCAGTGCGTAAGCCTGCATGCGCAAAGCCAGGTTCTTGCCTGCCAGGCCAAGTTCGAGCAGCACGATTCCGCCGACCACCCAGGCCTCGCTCACGCTGACCGGGCGAAGCTCATACCAGGCTAGCAGCGCCAGCAGGAATGACGCGGCCCAGGTGTAGGCCCCGCTCACCCATCGCGGCGCAGCGAAGGGAACATCTTCCTCGGCAAGGTTCGGTGCAGCGCTCCAGGACGAGGTCACGTAGAGCAGAGCCGCCGTCGCCGCCACGGTGATAAGCCGCAACGTCAGACCATGCCACTTCTGCGCGGCATCCAGGTTGAGGGAAAGAACGCGCACCACGGCGAGAATCGCCAACCCGTTCGCCTGGTAGCCCAGCTGTGGAACTTTCCATCTCCACCCGGTGAGAGCCAGCGCCAATCCGAGGGCCGCCCAGGCGACGGCCGTCCACGACTCGGGGAAAGCGGCCCAGGCCGCGATCAGCAGCAGCACGCCGCCGGCATAGGAAAGGTCGTGCAGCCAGCGCCCATCAAACTCCACTGTGAACAGTTCTTTCCAGCGTCGAAATACGATGTGCGAGTTCACGTAGAAGAGCCCGGCCGCCGCCAGAAAAATCAGGGCCAGAGGGAAGTCGCTGTGCACATAGGCGCCATCCATGCGCATGCCCGCGACTTGCGCCGCATCCACGCTGATCATCTGCCCCGCAACGACGGCCAGCGCCATCAGCCCCAGCCTGCGGAACACGACCTCGCGCGTCCACACTCCGATCAGAAACAGCGCTTCAGCCTCAAACAGCCACAATACGGAAAGGCGCATCCCCGAATAGCGAAAGGGCAGGGCGGCCACCAGCAAGACGACGCCCAGCGTGCTGAGTACGATCACCGCGCTACGCCGGCGGCGAGTGATGGGCAGCTGCCCCAGGGCGAGTTCGATGGCGCCGATCGCCAGCAGCGCCCAGAAGGCCCACTGCGGATGCACCGATTGATATTTGAAGAGCGCCAGCAGCAGCGCTGTATTCAGCAGTCCCGCGGCGGTGGAGACGTGCTCTTGCCACTCCTCCCGCGGCTTTCGAAGCACGTACGACAGGCGAAAGATCACCCAGTAGAGGGCCAGAATGCCCGCGCTGGCGGCGAACTCCGGAAAGGGTTTCCGGTGGCCGTGCATGGGCTCGATGATCGGCCGCAGCCATAGGTAGTGATTGAAGTAGCTGGCCAGCATGCCGAAAATCTCCAGCTCGAACCACTGCATGCGACTGATGATTACCACCAGTCCCGCCGCCAGCACGGCCCCCGCCGCGAGGCTGTAAACCGTGCTGTGGCTGATAGTGACGGTCAAAAACGCCAGCAGAAATGCCAGCCCGGTCACCACCTGCGAGCGGTAGCGCAGCGTGTGCCAGACCATCGCCGCCGCCACCGCCAGCATCAGCACCAGGTCGAGCGCCTGCGAGGAAAGCACGTGCGCCGCCGGCACGTGATACATGGCGTAGGTAGTGAAGAACAGCATCGCCCAGCCGCCGCCAATCCCAGCGCGCGCCAGAATGCGATAGCGTTCGTTTCGTTCGAACCACGTGCCCGCGCCCAGCAGCGCAATACTCACCACATATCCCACCAGCACCTTTCCCGCCGGCCCCAGCGTTTTGAGCTGATAGGCCAGAAAGAACGCCACACCCAGCACCAGAATCCCAACGCCCAGCTTGTTCAGCCAGTTCGTGCCCAGTGTTTCTTCCAGATCGCCGGAAGACTTAAAGCGATCGCTGAAGGTGGCAGCGTGCTCCACTTCGCCGAACTGCGGAGGCGGAAAAGCAGGCGGAGGATACGCGGCAACAGGTGGTGAAGGCGGCGGCGAAGGCAACGAGTCGGGTGTGGCTAAGCGGGCCTCAGCAACTTCTTCTGCCTGCGAGACGAACGAGGGCTCGGCTGGATCGGATGGCGCAGAGGGAACGGGTTCCGGGGCGACTTCGGCCGCCGCTGGCGCAGCAGGGGCGATGGGAGCTTCCGCCACCGAAGCGGAGACCGGCTGCGCATCGGCGGGCCTCGCCTTCTGCACAGTCTCTACCGCTCGCTCCAGCCCGCGGACCCGCTCCTGCAGACTCTCCCAGCGGTGCTGTTCTTCAGCCCGTTCCCGCCGCCGCCGCTTGGAGCTGACAGCGAGAATCACCCACGGGCCGAACAGCACAAACAGCACCACTCCGCCGAAGAAAAAAATGGAAAAGAGCTCATCCATCGCACGCCCGCCGCCCCACATCCGCTGCCGACACTGAAACCGCGAAGCTGGGGGATTCTACTACCGAAGTCTGCCTCGCGCCATGCCAACAACCCGATCAAGAATTTACGGAGCGCGCTAACTCCCGGAAGGACGGGCGTGCTCACCCTGGCTTACCGCGACCACGAGTAAGTAGCCTTCACCGCGAATTTCTGCTCACGGACTTCCATGGGATTGCCCGCGGCCAGCGCCTGGAAACGCGTGCCCGCGTTATAGATTACGTATAAGTCGCTGTCGGGGCGGAAGGTATAGCGGAGGCGAATGTTGGCGCTCACCGCCCTGGTTTCGGCGGTGTTCGGCTGAATAAAGGTGGTCACATTCAAGAAGCGGTTGAAAGCATAGCTCACCTGTAAGCCGGCAAGCTCGATGTTGAAGTTGCCCTGGGGCAGCCGGAAGACATTCAGCGTGTCATTCACCGCCAGCGCCAGATGTGGGTTCGGGCGGTACTGCGCCGTCACCGTGGCGGTCTTCAATGTCCCGGTGTAGTAATCGCCCCACTGGAACAGGCCGGTATAGGTGAATGGACTATTTCCCCTCGACGTGTACGTCAGTTGATGCTGCGTGAAGTGGTAGGCGCCCATGGGAATAGAAATGTTCCCGTAAAGATGCAGCGGCTGCTGCAGCACCTGGTAGGTCTCATCCACCGGGGTCACGCCGGCCAGCGCGCCGTCATTAAACAGAACCTGTGCGCTCGGGGCCAGTTCGCGATAGATGAGCTTATCCGCCGTATTGGGGTCATTGAACCAGACGCCGCCAAAATCTATTTCGCGAACGCCGTCAATATGCGGCCGGGGCGTAAACGTGAGTTGCACGATGGTCGGCTGGTCGTCAGTTCGCGTCACGAAGCCTATTTCCGGGTTGAAGTTCCGTTCGGTCACGCCGTGGCCGGCATAAATATTGAACCAATTATTGGCGTAGGTAAGCCGGGCGCCGAAGGCTGCATTGTCTCCCGGCAGGCCGCTCGTCCAGGTCTTGGCGTAGTAGCCGCGCAGGTTGAGATTGCGGAAGATCACGAACTTCGCATCCACGCCGCCCGAGCGGTTGTAGGGATCGAGCGGATTGCCCGATTCCTTGTCGCTGGCGATAAATCCAATGTACGAGCCCGGCGTGAGCGCCCGCTTCACCCGCACGATGGAATAATTCGCATAGGGGTTCGGTCCTTCAGCCCGCGTCTTTACGTCCATAACGCCGAGGTCGAAGCCGGCCGCGTGCCCGGCAATCTTGCCTCCGGCATCAATCGGCACCTCCTGGCCGCTCACCGGATCAATGCCAATCTGCCGGCTGAAAAAGAAAATATCCTGGTTCCAGAGCGGAAAATTGAACACGTCGGAATCTTCCAGAAAAAAGCCCCGTTTTTCCGGGATAAAAATCGGGTAAGGCGTGAGATTGAACTCTTGCTGGTCCACCTCGGCGTCAGAGAAGTCAGTATTAATGGTGCCGGCGGCGATCAGATTGCTCCCCAGGCCATACTTGATGTCCACTCCGCCGGTATGCAGCGCGCTCCACGGCTGGCCTTCAAAGGCCTGCGCCCCCAGAAGTCCGTACGGTTTGACCACCAGCAGGCGCCCGCTCTCGATTCCCCGCAAGCCTTCCAGGCGTCCGGCCTGGGAAACGCGCCAGAAGCCGAACACCCGGTGATAGCCCGACCATTCGTCCTCTTCGTTTTTGCGGCGAATGAACCGGCGGAAATTGATGCCCCAATCCACCACCGAACCGCCGCGAAAATTCAAGGTGTTGAAGGGAATGGCAATGGTCGCCGTCCAGCCGTCGTGGGTGATTTTTGCCGCCGAAATCCACAGCCCATCCCAACTTGGGTCCACGATGGAATCGGTCTGTGGCGGGGCTTGTTCTTCAATGATTTCGCCATCGCGCTGGGTCCCGAGCGCATTGATTTCGAAAATGTATCCATTACGGTAGCTGAGCGTCGGATCAATCAGGATGGCGAAGTTGTCATCCAGATCCAGGCTGAGGTCGCGGCGCAGTTCGCTGGCCGCAATGAGGGCAGGATGGTCGTAGCAGTGAATGCCGAAATACACGTGTCGGGAGTCGTACACAATGCGAACTTCCGTCTTCTCTGTAGCCGGCCGGGTTTCAAGCGGCTCCCGCTGGCGAAAATCTTCTATCGGGGTCGCCACCCGCCACGCCGGATCGTCCAGGGTGCCGTCCATTCTCGGGGCGTGGTCAGTTCGAGCCGCCGTGGCGATTCTCTGGCCAGAGAACTGAGGGGGTGCCTGCGCGAAGCACGCGGTGGCCGCCGCGGCCACTGCGAGGGTTAACCAAGTTGCATGCCAGAACCGCGGCCGGGTCGTCGCCATGCCTGTGAGAAGTGCCTGGGATTGACTGTACCCATAACAGACGTTTCATTTTGCCAACGGTTAGACGCCTCCCCTGAGGCAAGACTGGAATTCTTCGGGCTGGTGGGCGGGATGGAGACAGGGGCGATCGCGCTGCTTCAAGGTCGCGGCGGGAAGCCAGCTTCCACAGAATGCTGGAAGAAGCCTCCCGCCGTGATCCGCCGGCATGCTGCCGCCGCTAAAGCGAGTTCATGAAGTTGATCAGGTCCTGCACGTCCTGGTTGGTCAGATTCATATTGAAGCGGTTTTTATAGAACAGAATTACGTCCTTCATGGTGGCCGCCTCACCGCCGTGGAAGAAGGGCGCGCGCGAGGCCAGACCGCGCAGCACCGGCACTTTGAATTTGCCCAGGTCAGCGCACTTTCCGGTGATCCAGCCTACCCCGGGATCGGTGGTCTGGAACTTGTCGTAGGTCACTCCGTTCACCACCACAGGATTGCTGAAGAAGGGAATCGAGCCCGGCGGGCACAGGAAGGTGAACAGCGGCCTATCGGAGCTGGGCAGCAGCGTCGAGGAGCCGTTGGCGCCCTTCTGCCGCGCACTCACGTAGCTGTTGTCGCCAATTCCCAGGTGCTTGGGATCGAGAAAGTCATCGTTCCCAACGTTGACGTTGTTGTGGCAGGTAGTGCAGGTGCCGTTCGGGATGGCCACATTCGGCGGACCGACTGCGCCCAGTTCGACCAGTCCCGAGACTCCGTCAATGATGAAGACTCCATGATGCTGGGGATCGGTGCCGTTATAGAGCGCTTCTCCGCGCGCGATGGACTGCCGCATCTTGGCGCTGGGGGTGGTTCCCGTGGTCGTGCCGAAACTGGCATAGACCTGGGAGCCCACATTGGTTCCGCCATTGGCGAAATTGAGAGCAAACGAGCCCGGGCATGGCATTCCTGAGCCCACACCCACGAAACAATTTCCAGTGCCGAAGCCGGGACCCGGCGGAGGTAAGGAGAGGGTGAAATTGAACAAGTTTTGCGGCCCGCCCAGGGCGCCGCTGGCGTCGGTCATTCCGGTCAGGTCTCCGGCCACGGTGTCATAGGACTGCGCCGTGTAGTTTGCCTGCTGAAAAGTCACGCCCTGGTTAATCTGCAAAGCCCCCATCGTAGTTGTCTGCAGGGCTGCCGCCTGAGAGGCCGAGGCCTGCGCGTGGACCAGCGTGGCATCGAGGAACTGGCTGGCCAGGCTGGGTTCACGCGTGTCCCACATGATGTTCACCCCCGGCGTTCCGTCGGTGAGGATGACCGCGCCCGGCCCGACGAAGGTCACATTGGCGGCGGGCAGCGGGCGGCGGTAAAACGAGAGCATGCCGGCGGGCAGCCCATACTTCTTGCTGCACTCGCAACCGCCCGGGTCTCGCGCGATGGTCACCGGTTGCCACTCCCGAGTGGGGGGCACGGGCAGAAAGATGCGGAAATTGCCGTGGGTGAAAAGCTGCTTTCGCGCTGCGATAAATGCCGAATTGTACTTGGTGGCGGCTGCTCCTGAATCGGGGCAGTCCGCGCCATCCACCGGTGCGAATAGCGGATCGCGCCCCTGCGTGAGCTTATAGGTAGCCATGACCGAATCAGGAGAGATGCTCCACCCATTTTGCGGTTGATGGCAGGTAAGGCAGGTGCGGTTGTTGGTGCCCAGGGAGGAGAAAAATGCATTATTCGCAGTGGTGACTGTCCCGTCCGAGCGGTAGGAGCTGATTTTCCCGGTCGGATCCGGAAAGCTCATCGTCTGCGGAATGGTGGCTGGAGTGCCGCCCGAAAGGATAACGGGCAGCAAGGGCGTGCTCAGGGCCTGCTGCCAGGCCGAGGCCAGCCATCGCGGACACTGCGTAGTAGTGGTTTGTGTGGTCGCGACCGGCAGGATTGCTGCCAGCGCCGCCGCTGCAATCACAAGGAAAAGGGCCCGGTAGAGATTGCGTCTCATCGTAGTCTCTCCTCGCAGCACCCACGATGAGGTACGAAAACCAAAACCTGTAACTCGGGGTTGGTGAAGCTAAAAGCGGTCTCTGCCCCAAGCAGAGCTAACCCGGGCCCCATTTCGCGTGGCGCTGCGTACTGAGGCGAAACCTATGCACCTTGATTACCACAGTAACTGGGGTGGTAATACGAGTAACCCCGCACTTCGATAACACTTACTTTCGCCTGAACTTAAGCCCCGAAAGCGGCTCCTGGAGCCGGTTTTGGCCTGGCAAAAAAACCGGGAGCAGGGTGCAGCAGATTGCTTATCTTGTGCAATCAATGTGCCGCGTGGGAAGCCCGCGGCAGCGAAGGCGGGTCACCTTCATTCTCAGATCGCGCCGACTGCACAGCGGCCTGCAGTTGAATGACTCTGCGCTCGGGGAACCGTCCCTACTTCGCAGGTGTCACCATGTCCACTACAGAAAACAGCTGAATCGCTGTGATGGTGCGCAGCTTTTCAAATTGTTCGAAGGTGGTGCCAAACTCCAGGTCGGGATGCGCCCTCTTGAACCGCTCCATGAACTGCGGGTCGTCTTTGAAAACCGCATCCCAGCTGGGGTAAATGTCCACGGTCACACCCTGGAATTTCAAGTCGCTGCCGCCCGGCAGCACCTGCACATTCAGCGACCAACCGTCACTCACGCCGTCCTTCACCATGGCCTCGGCCACCGGCTGCCAGATTTTCTTCTCGAACGCCACCCAGGCATCCACGTCCGCTGCCTTCATATAATTCACCACCAGATAGTCGCCGGTCTTGATATTGCCTACCAGGGCGCGGTTCTGCAGCATATTGTAAGAAACCAGCGTGGTCAGCGAATCGCGGCGCTCCAGGAACTGTTGCGCGCTATCCGCCACGCCCGCCTTCTTCAACATGGCCGCCACTTGCTCATTGCTCATGGGTTCCGGCGGCGCTCCCGGATACATCCAGATGCTCAGATAATCGCACTCCGCCGACTTGCCCTGGGGCTCAACCGATTCCAGCAGGAACCAGGTGGAAAGTGTGCCGGCCTCCACTTCCGCCTGCGCGTACTTGCGCAGGTCCGAAGTTACCCACGCGCGATAGTCCTTGGTTTTCTCGCGGCTCACCTTGATGCAGGCGACCCGGTGATAGCCGGTCATCCCGCTGTGCTCCATCTGCGCCAGCGAAGGAACGGAGAGTGCAAGAGCGAACGTCAGGCACACCGCCGAGCTGCGAAGCATAGTCACC
>Ga0335079_10007419_pt1 | contig 12489 bp, 14 predicted proteins | sample Lox_Sample_33_FD_206719 | JGI IMG/M metagenome (GOLD analysis project Ga0335079, IMG submission 206719) | Soil microbial communities from Loxahatchee National Wildlife Refuge, Florida, United States - Lox_Sample_3.3 | ecosystem: Environmental > Terrestrial > Soil > Wetlands | place: USA... | reverse complement strand
GACAGCCGCCGCGAGGAGTTGTTTCTGCAGAGTTTCGACACGGACCGACGACCTCTCGATCCGCCGGCACTGCTGCCGATCCGTGACTGGGCGGTGCCACGGGAACCGCTGCTGCTCGCGGGCGATGCCGCTCCGCGTCTTGCGGCTGCGCTCATGGGGCGCGACTTCGCGACTGCAGACGGTCCAGGGGTTGTCGATGCCGGTGACCTCGCCGAACTCGCCGCCGAGCACTGGCGGCCGGGCATGATGGTCGAACCTTTGCACCCGCTCTATCTGCACGCGCCCGACGTAACGCTCCCGAAGGAGCGCGGATCGTGACCGCCTGGCGGATCGCACTGGCGACAGCCGAGACACTCGAGGAAGTGGCGCGTCTCCACGCGCTGTGCTTCCCCGATGATGCCTGGGACGCCCTCGATTTCGCGGGGATTCTGGCCATGAGCGGCGCCAGCGGCCATCTGATCCACAGGGGAGAGGCAAGCGCCCCTGCGGGATTCCTGTTCGATGTCCTGTCCGGTTCCACGGGCGAGATCATCACTCTGGGCGTCGCGCCAGAGATTCGGCGGCAGGGAGCCGCGCGCGCGCTCATCGATGACTTGCTGCGACGCGCGCGGACACAGGGTGTCAGGAGTCTCACGCTGGAAGTCGCGGACGACAACGAAATCGCGTTGACGCTCTACGGGAGCCTCGGCTTTCAGCAGGTGGGTCTGCGTCCACGCTACTACCACCGGGCCGACGGCCGCGAGATCGACGCCAAACTGTTGCATTGCAGGGTCCCGCCGTAATGGGAACCGCTGGCTAAGACTTTGCTCCAATCTCTATTGCTGCAGGGCACCGCGCAATCTTGTGATAGACTCGCTTATTGCTTTATAGGTCGGGAAAATCTATATGGGGCGCCTTAAGGTCAAAGGAAAAGGCCAGATGTCCGAGAACGCGAACACTAAAGAGCTGCTAACCCTCACCACTGAGATTGTCGCGGCACACGTGTCCAATAACACCGTCGCAGCGGGCGACTTGCCCCAGTTGATCAGCCAAGTTTATCAGTCTCTTGCGGGAGTGCGCGAGAATCCGGTTCAAGCGCCGCATCGGCCCGAGCCCGCGGTGCCAATCAAGAAATCGGTGCATCCCGATTACATCGTCTGCCTTGAGGACGGCAAGAAACTCAAGATGCTCAAGCGCCATCTGAAGACTGCGTACAACATGACCCCGGAGCAATACCGGGAGCGTTGGGGTCTCACCCCCGAATACCCGATGGTTGCGCCCAACTATGCGCGGCAGCGCTCACGGTTGGCGAAGGAGATCGGACTGGGCACGCGCGGCAGAAAGTCGGGCACAGACTGAGGCTTAGAGGGTTTGGTCGGGCTTTCGTGCCTGTCATTAGAACCCCCGTCCGCTTTGGGCTATACTGATTGATCGGCAAGGAGGCCGGTCACCCGCGATGCCCTCGCGCCTCGAACAGCTTTGTATCGACAAAGGTCTGAAGATGACCGATCAGCGGCGCGTGATTGCCCGTGTTCTCTCGGATTCTGTCGATCATCCCGATGTGGAAGCGGTCTATCGGCGTGCAGTCGAGATCGATCCGCACATCAGCATCGCCACCGTCTATCGCACGGTACGGTTGTTCGAGGAAGCAAACATCATCGCGCGGCACGATTTCGGCGCGGGTCGCGCGCGCTACGAGGAAATGCCGAGCGATCACCACGACCATCTAATCGATTTGCAAAGCGGGCGCGTGATCGAGTTCAAAAATGAAGCGATCGAGCGGCTGCAACGGTTGGTTGCAGAAGAGCTGGGTTATCGGCTGGTCGATCATCGGCTCGAGCTCTATGCGGTGCCGATCGAGGCCAAGCGCGGCGGCACCGGACAATGAGTGGCGAGCCGACCTCGGAAGAACGCCTGCTAACGCGCACGCCGCCGGCCGTGGCTTCCCGCGAGGCGAGCGGGCTCGGCGAGCTGCGCTCGGGCACCCTGGGCGTACGTCTTGCCCAGACCGAGGCTGAAATCGATGCTGCGCTTGCGCTGCGCTATCGCGTCTTCTATGAGGAGATGGGCGCGGTTCCGAGCCCCGACGTCGCGCGGACCGGACGTGACACCGACCCCTTCGACAGCGTCGCCGATCATCTCCTGGTGATCGATCACGCGCGCGGTCGCGGACCGCAATCGGTGATCGGCACCTATCGACTGATCCGTCGTCCGGCGGCCGAGCAGGCGGGGCGCTTTTATTCCGCGGCGGAGTACGACATCGCCAATATCGTCGCGTATCCCGGAGAGATCCTGGAACTTGGCCGCTCCTGCGTCGACCAGACCGCGCGCAACCGACCGACCATGCAACTGTTGTGGCGGGGAATCGCCGCTTATGTCTTCCATTACGACATTGCCCTGATGTTCGGCTGCGCGAGCCTCCCCGGCACCGATCTCGACGCCAATGCCGTGCCGCTGACCTATCTGCACTATCACCACCTGGCGCCGCCCGGACTGAGGCCGCGCGCCCTGCCGCATCGCCATATCGACATGCGCCGCTTGCCGCCTGATGCCTTTGATCCGACCGCCGCACTTGCGGAGATGCCGCCGCTCATCAAGGGTTACCTGCGGCTCGGAGGTTTCGTCGGGGACGGGGCCGTGATCGATCACCAGTTCAATACCATCGACGTCTCGATCGTGGTGAAGACCGATCTGGTGACCGAGAAATATTATCGCCACTATGAGCGCTCGGCGCGCGAGGCGCCGGGCTGATGCCATGAGCGCGTTCCTGCTTCGGCTGTGCCGACTCGCGGTCTATCTTGCGATTACCCTGCCGTTGATGCCGCTGCAGTGGCTCTTCGTGCGGCTGCGCTCACCGTTGGCCGACAAGCTGCCGCGGGCCTATCACCGGCTTTCAAGCCGGGTATTGGGGTTCGACGTGACGGTGCTTGGAACGCGCTCCACCACGCGGCCGACGCTGTTCGTCTCGAACCACACCTCATATCTTGACATCGAGATACTCGGCAGCGTGATCGAGGGCTCGTTCATCGCCAAGGCCGAGGTCGCGAACTGGCCGCTGTTCGGTTGGCTTGCCAAGCTTCAGCGCACGGTGTTCGTCGATCGCCGCCAGCGCTCGACGCACCAGCATCGCGACGCCATCATCGAGCGCCTCTCGGCCGGCGACAATCTGATCCTGTTTCCGGAGGGCACTAGCGACGACGGAACTCGCGTGCTGCCGTTCAAGAGCGCCCTCTTCGCGGCGGTGCACGGCGCCAAGTTCCCGCATCCGATCACACTGCAGCCGGTATCGATCGCCTATGTGCGCTTGAACGGCATGCCAATGGGTCGCTTGTATCGTCCCTTCTTTGCCTGGTACGGCGATATGGATATGGCATCTCATCTCTGGGCCATGCTGGGTCTCGGCTGGGCCGGAGTGGTCGTGCATTTCCACGAAGTCGTAACCCCCGAGCGCTTCGCAACTCGAAAGGAATTGGCCGAGTATTGCTGGCAGGTGGTGGCATCAGGCGTTGCAGCCGCCAATTCCGGCCGCTCGCAGCCCGCAGCGACGCCTTCTTCGGCGCAGGGGCGGCGCGACCGGCGAACCCGCGCGGTTGCCCGCGCCGCGGCTTCGGCGCATTGAGGCGGAAATGGCAAAGACGCTCTACATCAGGACGCACGGCTGCCAGATGAACGCCTACGACAGTGCGCGCATGGCGGATGTTCTGGCGCCGCTGGGGTACCGTCCGGTCGATGCGCCCGAAGGCGCCGACATGGTGATCCTCAACACCTGCCATATCCGAGAAAAGGCGTCCGAGAAGGTGTTTTCGGAGCTGGGCCGGCTCAAGGGTCTGAAGCGCGCGCGCGAACGCGCTGGCGGCATCATGGTATTGGCGGTCGCAGGCTGCGTCGCGCAGGCGGAAGGCGAGGAAATATTGGCGCGCGCGCCTTATGTCGACATCGTGCTCGGTCCGCAGTCTTATCATCGCCTGCCGGAACTGGTGGCGCGGGCATGCCGCGGCGCCGGCCGCGTGCTTGAGACCGAATTTCCGGCCGAGAGCAAATTTGATTTTCTGCCGGAAGCCGCGGCGCCTCAGGGCGTTTCGGCCTTTCTCACGGTGCAGGAGGGTTGCGACAAATTCTGCACCTTCTGCGTCGTCCCGTATACGCGCGGTGCCGAGTTTTCGCGCCCCGCGGCACAAATCCTCGCCGAGGCGCGGCGCATGATCGACCTGGGCGCGCGCGAGATCACCCTCCTGGGCCAGAACGTCAACGCCTACAGGGGTGCTGCTCCCGAAGACGGTCGCTGGGGGCTCGGCACCCTCATCCGGGCGCTTGCGCGGCTTCCGGGCCTCCTCCGCGTCCGTTACACGACCTCGCATCCCCGCGACGTCGATGACGAATTGATCGCCGCCCACGCAGAGATCGAGATGCTGATGCCGATGCTGCATCTGCCGGTGCAATCGGGCTCCGACCGCATTCTCGCCGCCATGAATCGGCGGCACACCACGGCCGGATACCTCCGCACCATCGAACGCCTGCGCCGCGCGCGGCCCGAGCTCGCCTTCTCTTCGGACTTCATCGTCGGATATCCCGGCGAAACCGAGCGCGACTTCGAAGCGACGCTTGCGCTCGTGCGCGAAGTCGGCTTTGCCCAGGCGTTCTCCTTTAAATACAGCCCGCGCCCGGGAACCCCGGCCGCAACCGTGGAGGAGCAAGTCCCCGAGCCCGTCAAGGCTGAGCGGCTACAACGGCTGCAGGCGTTGCTCGACTCGCAACAGCGGGACTTTAACTCGAACCAGGTCGACCGCACCCTGCCGGTGCTGTTCGAAAAACCGGGGCGCCATCCGGGTCAGCTCGTCGGTAGAAGTCCCTATTTGCAGCCCGTCCATGCGATGGCGCCGGAAACAGAGATCGGACGGATGGTGCCGGTGCTGATTGAGCGTGCCGAACCCAACAGTCTCGCGGGTGTTCGGCACGAAAGGGCGGCGGCATGAGGGCGCAATCGACCCGCGCGACGCGTCCCGAGGACGAGTCGGTGCACATCGAATTTGACGACAACGCGCTCTTGCCGGTGCTGTTCGGCCCGCACGACGAACACCTGGACCAGATCGAGCGGGTGCTCGGCGTGTCCATGGTCTCGCGCGGCAACCGGGTTGCGATCAGCGGTCCGAGCGCGCGAGCCGGCGAGGCGCGCACGGCGCTTGCAGCGCTCTATGAGCGGCTGAAGCGCGGCCTCGAAGTCGATCAGGGCGCGGTCGCGGCGGCGCTCAGGCGTGCGCGCGAGCCCACCACGGAGGTCGGCATTGAGCACGAGATTCAAACGCGCAAGCGCAGAGTGACCGCGCGCAGCTCGAATCAGACGGCCTACATCCGGGCGTTGCGCCAGCACGAGTTGGTATTCGGCCTCGGACCCGCGGGCACCGGCAAGACCTATCTTGCGGTCGCGACGGCGGTCGACTTGCTGATGTCGGGCAAAGTGGAGCGAATCATCCTTTCTCGACCGGCGGTGGAAGCGGGCGAAAGGCTGGGCTTCCTTCCCGGCGACTTGCGCGAGAAGGTCGATCCCTATCTTCGCCCGCTTTATGATGCGCTCTACGACATGTTGCCCGGCGAGCAGGTGCAAAAGCGGCTGCTGAGCGGCGAAATCGAGATCGCGCCGCTCGCCTTCATGCGTGGTCGAACGCTCGCCCGCGCCTACATCATTCTCGACGAGGCGCAGAACACCACGCCCGTGCAAATGAAGATGTTTCTGACCCGACTCGGCGAAGGCGCCAGCATGGCGGTCACCGGCGATCTCTCGCAGATCGACTTGCCGCGCGGCACCCGCTCGGGGCTTGCCGACGCGCTCGCAACCCTCGAGGGCGTGGAGGGCATCGGCATCGTTCAATTCAACCAGTCGGACGTCGTGCGCCACCCGCTTGTGGGGCGAATTGTTCACGCTTATGACGAGCGCGACCGCCGCCGCGCCGAGCGCCGGAGCGCCAAAGATGAGTGAGAGCAAGGACCGCCGCAAAGTGCCGATCGAGATCGAATTGGTGGAGCCGAGTCCGCGGTGGCGCGAGCGGCTGCCGCGCCGCCGGGCGCTTTGCATCGCGGCCGCCGAGGCTGCGCTTGCGGCCGCCAAGCCGCGGCTCACGCGGCGCACCGAGGTGAGCGTCGTATTGGCCGACGACGCGCTGATCCGTCGCCTGAACCGCCAATGGCGACGCATCGACCGCGCCACTGACGTGCTGTCTTTTCCTGTGGTGGACGAAAGGCCGCCGCCGCGTGCGCCGATGCTGATGGGCGACGTGGTGCTGGCGTTCGAAACCGTGGCGCGCGAGGCGCAGGAGCAGGGCAAGTCGCTTGCCGACCACCTGCGGCACCTGGTGGTGCATGGCGTGCTGCATCTGATCGGGTACGATCACGAGGCGCCGGACGATGCCGAGCGCATGGAAGCGCTCGAAACCGAAGCGCTGGCGCGGCTCGGGGTCGCCGACCCCTATGCCGACCGCATGGCGGCTGGCGATGACTGACGCGCCCGAGGACCGCCGCGCCGCCAACACCGACAGCGACGGGCCTTTCCGTAGCCTGCGAAATTGGCTCAAGCAACTGCGCGGCGAGCGCGCGGGCGAGCAGGACCTGCGCAGCTCCATCGAGGAGCTGATCGAAGAGCAGCATGCCGATGAACAGCCGATCGATCCGCAGGCGCGCGCCATTCTCGCGAACATTCTGAAGCTGCACGGGCTCTCCGCGGCCGACGTGATGGTACCGCGCATCGACATCGTGGCGATCGATGCCGAAACGCCGTTCGAGCAGGTGCTGAAAGCGTTCATCGAGCACGGCCATTCGCGTATGCCGGTCTACCGCGAGACGCTCGACGACGTGGTCGGCATGGTGCATGTGAAAGACCTGCTGCCCTACGCGGTCGACGCGAAGCCCGTGGCGATTGCCAAGATCGCGCGCAAGGTGCTGTTCGTGGCCCCGAGCATGCCTATCCTCGAGCTGCTGCTGCAGATGCGGCAGACGCGCATACATCTGGCGCTGGTGGTCGACGAGTTCGGTGGCGTCGACGGGCTTGTCACCATCGAGGACGTGATCGAGCAGATCGTCGGCGAAATCGAGGACGAGCATGACCCCGCGGACTTGCCGCAATTCATCGAGCGGCCCGACGGCACGGTGATCGCCGAGGCGCGCATGCCGATCAACGCGCTGGAGCACCGCGCCGGCAAGAAGCTCTTGCCGCCCGAGGTCGTGGAGGAGGTCAGCACCCTGGGCGGCCTGGTTACGACGCTCGCGGGCCGCGTCCCCACCCGCGGTGAAGTGCTGAAGCACCCCGCGGGTTTCGATATCGAGGTACTGGACGCGGACTTGCGCCGGGTAAAGCGAGTGCGGCTGCGCGGTCTCCCGCCGGAGACCGAGGTGCAGCATGCGTGAGACGACGCCGGCCCTGACCTTCCGTGGCATGGCGCCGGCGGCGCCGGCCCAGCTTGCGGCGCTGCGCCTCGCCGAGATCGAGGGACTGCGCCGTTACGGCACGGCCTTCCTCCTGGGAGTCCTCGCCGCGGCGGCGCTGCCGCCCGTCGATATAACCCCAGTACTGATTATCTCCTGCACTGGACTAGTCTGGCTGTTCGATGGAGTGCAGCGCCCGCGCGAGGCGTTTCTGCTGGGATGGGCCTTCGGTCTCGGCTTCTTTGTCGCCGGCCTTTACTGGATCGCCGCGGCTTTGTTCGTCGACATCGCGCAGTTCTGGTGGCTGACGCCGCTCGCGGTCCTGGGCGTGCCGGCGGGGCTTGCGATCTTTACCGGTGGCGCGCTCGCAGCCGCCTACCTTCTTTGCCGCCTGTTCCGTTGGCGCGGCATTGCCCGCGTCCTGGCCATTGCGGTCTGCTGGTCGCTCGCCGAATGGCTGCGTGGCCACGTGCTGACGGGCTTTCCCTGGAACCTCCTTGGTTATGCCTGGTCCGGCGGTTTTCCTGGCAGTCTTGCGATGCTGCAATCGACGGCCATCATCGGTATTTACGGTTTGAGCCTGCTGACCGTGACGCTCGCCATGCTGCCGGCGACCTTGGGTGACTTCGGTAGCTGGCGGCTCCCACCGACGGTCATTGGCGTGCTGGTGCTCGCGGCGCTCCTCGCTTACGGGGCGGCGCGGCTCGCTTCCGGCACCACGCCCGACGTTCCCGGCGTAAGCCTTCGCCTGGTGCAGCCTTCGATCCCGCAGCGTCTGAAGAATGACCCGGTCCAACTCGCGGCGGACTTTCGCACTCAGCTCGCCCTCAGCACCCAGCGCGGCGGCAATGGCTCGCGACCCGCGACCGTGATTTGGTCCGAGGGAAATGCGCCCCCGTTGCTGGAGCGTGCCGATCGTGCCGACTTGCGCCGTGCGATCGGCGCGGCGCTCCCGCCGGGCGGGCTGATGATCGTCGGCAGTGATCGCGCCGAACCGCTCTCAGGTCCCGTCGGGTCGGTTTGGAACAGCATGGTCGCCCTTAACGACAAGGGCGAAATCGTTGGCGACTACGACAAGGTCCATTTGGTGCCGTTCGGGGAGTTCGTTCCGCTCCGAGGCTATCTGCCCATCAACAAGATCACTCCGGGCACGCTCGACTTCTCGGCGGGACCCGGCCTGCGTACCCTGCACTTGCAGGGGCTGCCGCCGTTTTCGCCACTGATCTGCTATGAGGCGATCTTTCCCGGCGCCGTGGTCGATCCCGCGGATCGCCCCGCCTGGCTTCTCAATATCACCGACGACGCCTGGTACGGCTTTACCTCGGGCCCGTTTCAGCACTTCAGCATTGCTCGCGTGCGCGCCGTCGAGGAAGGCTTGCCTTTGGTCCGCGTCGGCAACAATGGCATCTCAGGGGTGATCGACCCGTTCGGCCGCGTCTTGGAGCGGCTCGGCCTCGATTCCATTGGCGTGCTCGACGTCGCCTTGCCGGCGGCTCTGCCGGCAACCCCATACGCGAAGCTGGGTGACCTCGTGTATTGGCTGGCGCTGGCATTCCTATTTGCCCTCGCCTCCATCTGCGGTTGGGTTCGGCGGAAATCACTCCACGCACAGTAAATTGTAAAGTCAAGCGGCCTCGACTATCTTATACGGGGTTGACCGCCTACGCTCGCATGACTATCAAAGAGCGTCTTGGGAGGCCGTAGCATCGCTCAAATGACCGACACTTTGGCAGGGATGACCCAAGAAACCGCGGACGGGCGGCGCCGCCGCCAAAGTTCGGGAAAGCCGAACCCCATCGACGTGCACGTCGGAGGACGTGTGCGGTTGCGTCGCACATTGTTGGGCATGAGCCAAGAACGGCTAGGCCAAGCATTGGGGCTCACCTTCCAACAGGTGCAGAAATACGAGCGCGGTGCCAATCGCATTGGCGCGAGCCGCCTTCACCGGCTGAGCGAAATACTGGACGTACCGGTAGCGTTCTTCTTCGACGAGCTCAAGCGGGAACCGGAGAAGGCGGACGCGATGCGATCCCACGATGCTCCCGCAACTGCGCCCGTGCCGGCGCGCGAGGGCGAGACCATGATGCGACGAGAGACGCTGGAGCTGGTGCGCGCCTACTACCGGATTGGCAGTCCGCAGGTGCGTCGCCGTCTGTTCGATCTCACCAAGGCGATCGCCAACGCGACGGAATCGAGCTGAAAGGCGAGCGGATAACTTCTTCCGACGCTGCCTCGCTGGTCCCATGCCACTGCCGATGAAGTGATGGACGAACGAAGGTTTGGGCCGATCTACCACCCGCCCGGTGACCCGTGAATTCCCTTGACGAGGGCGCGTCCCGGCGGCCAGTGTCCAGGTCGCTGCGGCTTCGCCCGCGGCGCTTCCCTGGGGAGGCTTTTAACCAAAGGCCTTGATGACTGACGGCCCCTGTTTGGGCCGAGGAGTGTATGAAGCCGTGTCCATGCGCAGCTACGTTTTCACCAGCGAGTCCGTCTCCGAGGGACACCCGGATAAAATCTGCGATCGCATTTCGGACGCGATTCTGGATACCTTCCTTGCCGCCGATCCCCAGGCGCGTACCGGCTGCGAGACGCTCGCCACGACGAATCGCGTAGTGCTCGCGGGCGAGGTGCGCGGGCCCGGCTCCGTCACCAAGGACCGGCTGATCGAGGTCGCGCGCCACTGCATCAAGGAGATCGGCTACGAGCAGGAGGGCTTCCATTGGAAGCACGCCGATATCCAATGCCATATCCACAATCAATCGAGCGATATCGCTCAGGGCGTCGATGCATCGGGCAACAAGGATGAGGGTGCCGGCGACCAGGGAATGATGTTCGGCTTCGCCTGCCGCGAGACGCCCGAGCTGATGCCGGCGCCGATCTACTACGCACACGCGATCCTGCGCTCGCTGTCGCGTGCGCGCCACGAGGGCTCGGCGCCACTCCTCGGACCGGATGCCAAGAGCCAAGTCACCTTACAGTACGAGCACGGAAAACCCGTCCGTGCGACTTCGGTCGTGGTATCGACCCAGCACTCTCGCGATATCGACCAGGACGAAGTGCGCGAGATCGTGCGGCCGCATGTGGTGAACGTGCTACCGCAGGGTTGGATGTGCGGCGAGGAGCGCTTCTACGTCAATCCAACCGGCCGCTTTGTGATCGGTGGTCCAGATGGCGATTGCGGGCTCACCGGGCGAAAGATCATCGTCGACACATATGGCGGCGCGGCACCACACGGCGGCGGCGCCTTCTCGGGCAAGGACCCGAGCAAGGTCGATCGCTCAGCCGCTTATGCTGCGCGCTATCTCGCCAAGAACGTGGTCGCCGCCGAGCTTGCCGATCGCTGCGTCATTCAGGTCGCCTACGCGATCGGCGTCGCAAAGCCGCTCTCGGTTTACATCAACACCGAAGGTACGGGTCGGGTCGACGAGGAGAAGCTTTCGGACGTCCTGCAGGAGATGATGGACCTGAGCCCGCGCGGCATCCGCCTCCATCTCGGCCTCAACAAGCCGATCTATGCCCGCACCGCCGCCTATGGCCACTTCGGCCGTCCTCCGGACCCCGATGGCGGCTTCTCATGGGAGCGCCTCGACCTCGCAGACCAACTGCGCTCCGCCTTCGCCTGAACGCCGGCGCGCGATCGGCGGCGCCGAACCGCCGGATCGTCTATGGCCGGCGACGCGGACGCAGGCTGAGGTCCGGCCAGCGAGAGCGGCTGGCGGGCTCGCTTGGCACCTTGCAGTTTGCCTTGCCCGAGAGCGGCCCGCTCGACCCCGACTCCCTATTTCCCGCACGCCTCCCCGACTATTGGCTCGAAATTGGCTTCGGCGGGGGCGAGCATTTGGCCGAGCAGGCGGCGCGACACCCGGAAATAGGATTCCTCGGCGCCGAGGTCTTCGAGAATGGCGTTGTGCGACTCTTGGGCGAAATCGAACGGCGCGGCCTCGCCAACGTGCGTATTTTCATGGACGACGCCCGATTGCTGCTACAGGCACTTCCGGACCAAATACTTGGCCGCGTCTTCATCCTGTTTCCCGATCCGTGGCCGAAACTCCGGCATCACAAGCGACGCATGGTGGCAGGCGCGACGCTGGACCAGCTTGCCCGCACGATGAAGGAAGGCGCCGAGCTTCGTCTCGCCACTGACGACCCCGGTTACCTCCAGTGGATGCTGGAGCTGACGCCGACGCATCCAGCGTTCCAGTGGCTCGCACAGAGCGCCGCCGATTGGCTCGAACGCCCCCAGGATTGGCCCCAAACCCGCTATGAGCGCAAGGCGATCGCCGCTGGGCGAACGCCGTATTTCCTAAGGTTCGCGAGACGACCTCGATAGGCAGAAGGCATCCAACGCCGCCCTCGATTAAAAACGGCCTTTCTTGACGCGAATGTCGCCTGATTTCCGGAAATTTCCGCAAAAGAATGCCAGCCGAATCTTGCGTCGAATCTCCCACTTCAGCCTTGCAACCCCGTGAAATCGGGCTATATTCCCCGCTCAAAATAACCCATGAGAGGTGCTGGCTGAGCATCTCTCCTGCCGTCAAGGGGTGGGCCGTGGCCCGCCCTTTTGTTTTATCCTGTGGGGACTTGAGGCAAGCCTTCGACCGTGATTGATCTGGGCCGCATTGAAACCTTAATCGCCCCCTCGCTCGAAGCGATGGGCTATCGAGTCGTGCGGGTGATGTCGCTGGGCGGCCGACGCCCTGTGCTGCAAGTGATGGCCGAGCGCATCGACGGCGCCCCCATGGGGGTCGAGGACTGCGGCGAGATCAGCCACGCAGTTTCGGCACTGCTGGATGTGGAAGATCCGATCGCCCATGCCTATGTATTGGAGGTTAGCTCCCCCGGGATCGACCGTCCGCTGGTACGGCCGGCGGATTATGAACGCTTCAGCGGCTTTGAAGCGAAGGTTGAGCTGCGCCGGCCGATCGAGGGACGCCGCCGCTTTCGCGGCCGTCTGCTCGGCCTTGCAGAGGAACGCGTACGCCTCGACGTCGGCAGCGGCGTGGTCGAGCTGCCATTCAATGAAATCCAGCGCGCGAAGCTGGTGCTGACCAATGAGTTGATTGGCGCCGCGGAACGGCGCAACTGAACCCGCCCCAG
>Ga0335079_10007417_pt1 | contig 12492 bp, 10 predicted proteins | sample Lox_Sample_33_FD_206719 | JGI IMG/M metagenome (GOLD analysis project Ga0335079, IMG submission 206719) | Soil microbial communities from Loxahatchee National Wildlife Refuge, Florida, United States - Lox_Sample_3.3 | ecosystem: Environmental > Terrestrial > Soil > Wetlands | place: USA... | reverse complement strand
AGGGTCGCTGTCACTTGTGCAATTCCGGTGTCGCTCCGCATCTTTCTCGGGCATGGCCCTTGAATGAGCGCCTCCCCATGGCTGCCAAGAGCAAGGAGGAGGCCGACTTCGACCTCGACGGGGCCATCGTCGAGCTCGTCTCGAAGGACGCCGTCACGGTGCCGCCCTATCCGGCCGTGGCAATGAAGGTGCAGCAACTCGTGCGGCGCGAGGATTTCGGGATCGACGAGCTCGCGAAGCTGGTCCAGTCCGATCAGGCGCTGGCGGTCGATGCGCTGCGCGCCGCCAACGCCGCCTTCTACAGCCGGGGCATGCCCGTCACCTCGCTCAACGCCGCGATCGGCCGCATCGGCGCGAAGGAGGTGTCGCGCCTCGCGCTCGCCAGCGGGCTCGGCACCCTTGCGCGCAAGCCCGGGCCCCTGGCGGCCCTGAAGCGGCGCGCGTGGCTCGAGGCGCTGGCCTCGGGGGCCCTGGCCCAGACCCTGGCGAAGAAACGCGGATTGAACGCGGAGGAGGCCTTCACCTGCGGCCTCTTGCACGACTTCGGAAAGATGATCGCCATCGCGTGCGTCGAGCAGATCCTCGACCAGCACGGCGCGGCGTGCGCTCGCCCCATCGAGTTCTGGATCGAGGTCATCGACCGCTACCACGTCGAGCTCGGGCTGGTGCTGGCCGCGCGATGGGAGCTTCCGCCCCTGGTCGCGGATGTCATCTCTCTTCACCACGGACCCGATGCGCAGAGTGCGGGACTCCCTCTCGTCCAGCTCGTCACCACCATCGACGAGGTGGTGGCCCTCCTCAACGCGCGCAGCGGGCTCACGGCCGAAGACCTGGGCGCCATCTCCGGGCTCGCACCGGCAGAGTGCGCGGCCCTCGCGAGCGTGCTGGAGCAGCTCCCCAGCTTCATCGCGTCCTTCGAGGGGGGTAATGGTCTACCCCCTTCCGGGGCAAGCCTCATCGAGTCGCCCTCCCTCGAGCAATTCGCGAGCGGTCCCGCCAAGGCCGACTTCGAGGTGCTCATCTCCGTCCAGCGCGAGGTGCGCAAGTACCGGGCGACCGGCATCGCCGCCAACAATCTCGTGGTGACGGGGTCCGCTCCGCTCCAGGAGAACGTGCTCATCGAGCTGAAGCTCGGCTCGAAGCCGCCGCTCGGCTGCTGGGCGACCGCAAAGCTGAGCTGGCCGGAAGGCGCCGGCTATGCGGTGCTCCTCCAGCCGTTCGCGCTGAGCGGCTCCGCGCAAGCGATCTGGAAGATCCTGGTCGCGCAGAGCGCGGGGGGGTAGTGCGGGCGAGAGAAGCGCTCACCATCGCGCCAGGCACGCCACCTCCTTGGGGAGGCAGATCTGGTCCACGGCGCGCAGGCGCCGCAGCATCTCTTGCGCACTCACGACGGAGGTGACGCGCGAGGCAGCCGGCAGCTCGCGCCCGTGGGCGTCGATGAAGACGACGGTCGGCTCGCCGAGGATGGAGTACTTCGCGAACGCCTGGTCGATGATGTCGCTCGTGCGCGGATCGGCGATCTTGTCGGTCGAGTTGTCCATCCGGATGGCGACGAAGCGCGAGGCCTCCTCGCGCACGCGCGGGTCGCTGAAGGCCGAGCGGTCGAGCTCCTTGCAGGCTGCGCACCAGTCGGCTGAGAAGTCGATGATGACCGGCTTGCCCTGCGCGCGCGCTCGTGCGAGGCCATCCGATTCTCGGTTGACGAGCCAGGCGATCCCGGCCTGTTCGGTCCTCGCACGTGCCTCGCCGGCGCCGACCGCGTAGGCGCTCGCCAGCGCCACCAGCGCGACGGCAGCTCCCTTGAGAAGCTTTCGCCGGGCAGGGCCCCTGAAGTCCCCCGAGAGCGCACCCATGAGGATGCCGATCGCCGCAGTCCCAGCCGCCCAGAGCGCAGCCTCCTGCCGTGCCGAGTAAGCGGCTCGGGTCGCAGGAAAGAGGGCGGCGATGCGCTCGATCGCCATCGCGGCGAGCGCGACGCCGAACACGTTCTTCACCGTCTCCATCCAGGGCCCGCTCTTCGGGAGAGACACCGAGAAGACGCCGATCGCGAAGAAAAGCAGGCCGATGCCCAGCGCGTAGGTGAACATGATCGACCCGCCGTAGGCGACCGAGCCCTTGGTCGCAACGTAGGCGAGCGCTGCCGCCAGGACCGGGCCGGTACAGGGGGCGGCGATGAGTCCCGCGACGAGTCCCATGGCCAGCGCGCCCGCCAGGCTTGCGCCCCCCACGCTCGAAAGGCGGGTCAGGAGCCAGGGCGGCAACCTGAGCTCGAACGCCCCCCACATCGAGGCGGCCATGGCGAGAAAGAGGACCGCCACCAGGGCGACGACCGCCGGGCTTTGCATGGCGGTGCCAAACGCCTTTCCCGTGAGGGCAGCCGATGCGCCCAGGGCCGAGTACGTGATGGCCATTCCGAGCACGTAGAACGCGGAGGCGGCAAGGGCCTGCCCGCGCCCTCTCGAAGGGCCTGCTCCAAACAGCGAGACCGTGATGGGAATGAGGGGGTAGACGCACGGGGTGAGGCTGGTGAGCACCCCCCCCGCGAACGCGATGGCGAAGGCAAAGGACGATCCCAGCGCCAGCTCACGAGAGAGGCCGAGGTCGCTCGCGGCGCCTGCCCCGCCCAGAACGGAGAGGTGCGGAAGTGCGAGGACCAGGGCGAACCCGGCCAACGCCGTGGAAACGCGGTACAGAATGCGCATCAGCTCGATTCTCCTCCTCTATCGCAATAGGCTTGTAGCGCCCGCCTGTTGCCGGCGCAGCTGCCGCTTGACCGCGTGCTCTGGCTGCCTATACTCGACTTACGCCGTCTACGTTGCGCGGACGGCATGGTTTCCGCTTCCCTACGGAGAGGCGAATCACGCGATGAAGATTCCCATCTACATGGATTGTCACGCGACGACGCCGGTCGACGGGCGCGTGCTCGATGCCATGCTCCCCTTTTTGCGGGAAGATTTCGGAAATTCCGCCTCCAAGAGCCACGTTTTCGGGTGGCGGGCCGAGGAGGCGGTGGAGTCGGCCCGGGCAGAGATTGGAAAGCTCATCGGCGCCTCCGCCAGGGAGATGATCTTTACGAGCGGTGCGACCGAGGGAGACAACCTGGCGCTGAAAGGGACCGCCCATTTCTACAAGGACAAGGGCCGCCACCTCATCACGTGCCAGACCGAACACAAGGCGGTGCTCGACTCCATGCACCGGCTCGAGCGCGAGGGATTCGAGGTGTCGTACCTGCCGGTGGGGAGAGACGGGCGACTCGACCCGGATGACCTGCGCAAGGCGATCAGGCCGGACACGATCCTCGTCTCGATCATGCACGGCAACAACGAGGTGGGGGTGCTCCACCCCATCGAAGAGATCGGCAAGATCACCCGCGAAAAGGGTATCATCTTTCACTGCGATGCCGTTCAGACCATCGGCAAGGTTCCTTTCGACGTCGAGGCGATGAACGCCGACTTGATCTCGATCTCGGCCCACAAGATGTACGGCCCCAAGGGCGTGGGTGCGCTCTACGTGCGGCGCAAGCCGCGCGCCCGGCTCATCGCCGAGATAGACGGCGGCGGCCACGAACGCGGGTTGCGCTCCGGAACGCTCAACGTTCCCGGGATCGTGGGGCTCGGCAAGGCCTGTGAGCTTGCCGGCGCGGAGATGCGCGAGGAGTCGGCGCGCGTGCTTGCCCTGCGCGAGAAGCTCCGCCGCGGCATCGAGTCGAACGTCGATCTGGTCACCGTCAACGGCAGCCTCGAGCACCGGCTCCCAGGCAACCTCAACATGTCGTTCGCCTACGTCGAGGGCGAGGCGCTCATGATGGCGGTCAAGGACGTCGCGGTGTCGTCGGGTTCGGCCTGCACTTCAGCCTCGCTCGAACCCTCCTACGTCCTCAAGGCGATGGGGGTCAGCGACGACCTCGCGCACAGCTCGATCCGGTTCGGTCTGGGACGCTTCACGACCGAGGAGGAGGTTGACTACGTCACCGATCTGTTCGCGGCGAAGGTGAAGAAGCTCCGCGAGATGTCGCCGCTCTACGAGATGGCGAAGGAGGGCGTCGACCTGGCCGCGGTGGAGTGGACGAACCCGCACTAGAGAGCTGTTCCGCAATGACGACTTTCGCTGCCACCAGAGACAGGCCGGTTCGCATCCGTTCCGGCGTGGTCCAGCCACGGGGGCTGGTCGGGGGCGGCGCCATGGCGACGTCTCGCCGGTCCACCATCTCGGCTGCGGGTGGTGTCCGCCTCGTCTCCCCGGCGGATGGTCCGTCGAGGGCTGACTCGGACGGGGTGCTCTGCCGCCCCGGTGCTGCATCGCAAGACCTCTCGTTCGGCCCTCCCTCCCATGCGAACAGCATGGCGAAGCGGCCTGACGTGGCGTTACCGGCCCTTCGCACAAGCCCCTCGTGCGCTGGCATTCCTTCACCCACCACCGTCGATCGTCACGTGCGATGGATTGCGGGACGTCTCGCAGTCTTGAGCGCGGGGCTCGCCCGAGAGCCAATCGGAGAAACCCCATGTCGTACTCGGACAAAGTCATCGATCATTACGAGAACCCCCGCAACGTCGGCTCGCTCGACAAGGCCGATCCCGACGTCGGCACTGGCCTGGTGGGCGCCCCCGCGTGTGGCGATGTGATGAAGCTGCAGATCAAGGTCAGCGAAGAGGGCATCATCGAGGATGCCAAGTTCAAGACCTTCGGCTGCGGGTCAGCGATCGCCTCCTCGTCGCTCGTCACCGAGTGGGTGAAGGGTCGCTCCATCGATGAGGCGCTCACCATCAAGAACATCGACGTGGCGCAGGAGCTCAATCTTCCTCCGGTGAAGATCCACTGCTCGGTCCTGGCGGAGGACGCCATCAAGGCCGCCATCGCCGACTACCAGAAGAAGCGGGGCCTGGCGTCCAGGGAGGACACGGCGCAGGGTGACCGCAAGGATCTCGACATGAACGTACTCAAGGCGGGCGTCTGAAGGGCGGACCGAGATCGGGAGGAGAAGACAGATGGCAGCCATTGCAATCAGCGAGGTGGCCGTGCGGCAGATCCGGGCCCTCCTGGCGCAGCGAGGGACTCCCCAAGGCGGACTGCGGGTGGGCGTGAAGGGTGGCGGCTGCTCCGGGCTCTCCTATTTCGTCGACTGGAGCGAGGGGCCCGCCAAGCATGACGAGGTGATCGAGGAGGAGGGTGCGCGCGTCTTCGTCGACCCGAAGAGCGCTCTCTTCCTCAAGGGCACCACCCTGGACTACCAGTCATCGCTCATGCAAACCGGCTTCGTCTTCAAGAACCCCAACGTGAAGACGTCCTGCAGCTGTGGTGAATCCTTCACGGTCTAGATCCCACTCGCGATGAAGTGCTGGAGCTGCCAAGCGGCCGTGGCGCCAGAGGACCTCTTCTGTCCGGGATGCCGCAAGCTCCAGCCGGAGCTCCCCGGCGCCGATCTGTTCTGTGCGCTGGGGGTCCCCCGCGGCTTCGAGATCGATGAGGAGGGCCTCGAGGCGCGCTTTCGCGAGCGCTCGCGCCAGTTCCACCCGGACCGGTTTGCGCGAGCGTCGGCCCGCGAGCGCATCATCTCCCTCGAGCGCACCACCCGGCTCAACGACGCGTACCGCACCCTGAGGGAGGCCCGCGCCCGCGCCGCATACCTCCTGAAGCTCCTCGGGAGAGACCCCGTCGCCGAGGCGCGCACGCTCCACGACCCCGAGTTCCTGGAAGAACAGCTCTCGCTCCGCGAGGAGCTTGCCCGCGCCCGCGAGGAGGGCGATGAGCGCAAGCTCAAGCTCATAGCGCTCGGAGCTCAGGACAGGCTCGCCGCTCTCGACGAGGAGCTCTCTCGCCTTTTCTCCGGGGGTGAGCTGGGGGAGGGAGTTCTCCGGCAGCTCGCCCGCGTGCTCACCAGGGCACGCTACTTTGAAAACATCGCCGCCGAGGCCGATCCCGCTGCCGCCCCGATGGGGCGTTGATAGGACCGACCGTCGTGAGCCGCGCGGCTCGGGGCGGCCGTTTTCTTTTGCTCCGACGCGCAGCGGACTGGCCCAGGCCGTGATAAAGGACATCGAAATATATGGCTCGCGCAATCGGCATCGACCTCGGCACGACGAATTCCCTCGTCGCCTACGTCGACGAGCGAAACCGGCCCCAGGTGGTGGCCGTCGAGGACGGGCGGCCGCTCTTGCCGAGCGTGGTCCACTACGGGATGGACGGGAGGATCGAGGTCGGCATCGCGGCCAGGCGGCGCGCCCTGGAACGGCCAGTCGACACCATTCTCTCCGTCAAGCGCTTCATGGGCCGCGGGCCGGCCGATCTCCGCCCTGAGGATCGGGGCATCTACCGCTTCGACGAGACGGGCTCGGTCGTGAAGCTGGCCGTGAACCACGGCAAGCGCACCGTGTCGGCGGTCGAGGTCTCGGCCGAGATCCTGCGGGTCCTGCGCAAGCGGGCGGCCGAACACCTTCGCGGCTCCGTGGGAGGCTGCGTCATCACCGTGCCGGCCTATTTCGATGACGCGCAGCGCCAGGCGACCAAGGACGCGGGCCGGCTGGCCGGTCTCGAGGTGCTCAGGCTCGTGAACGAGCCCACCGCCGCCGCGCTCGCCTACGGCCTCGACAAGCGGCCGGAGGGCGTCTTTGCAGTCTACGATCTCGGCGGCGGAACCTTCGACGTCTCGATCCTGAAGCTCAGCAAGGGCGTCTTCGAGGTGCTCTCCACGGCCGGCGATACCCACCTCGGCGGCGACGACTTCGACCGCACCCTGGCAAGGAAACTCCTCGTCCAGGCTGGGATGACGGGCGAGGTCGACCCCGCGGTACTGCGGGGGGCCACCGCGGTCGCCCAAAAGCTCCGGGAGGAGCTCACCGACAGGGAGGTGGTGGCGGCGGACGTGAAGCTCCCGGGCGTCGTCTTGCAAACCAGCCTCTCCCGCGCCGAGCTCGAAGAGCTGATCGCTCCCGTGGTCGAGCGCACCACGGCCGCGTGCCGGCAGGCACTGCGCGATTCCGGCCTGCGCGGACGAAAGGTGGACGGCGTCGTCCTCGTCGGCGGTGCCACCCGGACCCCCTTCGTGCGCCAACACGTGAGGGCCCTCTTCGGGCAGGAGCCACTCACCGATCTCGATCCGGACACCGTGGTGGCGCTGGGGGCGGCCATCCAGGCCGACGCGCTCGACAAGGGAGGCAGGGAGGACGTGCTCCTCCTCGACGTCATTCCCCTCTCCCTGGGCGTGGAGATGGTTGGCGGCGTGGTGGAGAAGATTGTCCTTCGCAACTCCACCATCCCGGCCAGCGCCACGCAGCAGTTCACCACTTACGCCGACGGGCAGACCGGAATGGTCGTGCACGTGCTGCAGGGCGAGCGCGAGCTGGCTCGCGATTGCCGATCCCTGGCCCGGTTCACGCTGAAGGGCATCCCTCCCCTCCCGGCCGGCCTGGCCCGGGTCGAGATCACCTACGCGGTGGACGCGGACGGCATCCTCTCCGTCTCCGCGAAGGAGCTCACCACCGGTATCGAGCAGAGGATCCAGGTGAAGCCCACCTACGGCCTCTCCGAGGACGAGGTGGAGCGGATGCTGGAAGAGAGCTTCGAGCACGCGAGCGAGGACGTCACGGAGAGATTCCTCACCGAGTGGCGCATCGAGGGCGAGCGCATCATCCGGTCGCTCGAGAGCGCCTTCGCGCTCGATGGCGAACTCCTCACGGCAAGCGAGCGCGCTTCCATCGACAAGTCGATCGAGGGTTTGCGGGTCGCCATGACGAGCAACGACTACTTCGCCATCAAGGCCTGGATCGAGGCGACCGACGCCTCGTCGAAGCAGTTCGCCGAGCGGCGCATGAACAAGCACATCGCGCGGGCCATGGCCGGGCACAAGGTGGACGAGTTCACGGGGATCGCAAGTCCTCCCCCCGCCTCTCTCGCCGAGGAGGAATAGTGCCCAGGGTGACGTTCCTCCCCGCCGGGCGCAGCGCCGAGGTGCCGCGCGGGACCTCGATCCTGGAGGCGGCCGATGCGGCCGGCGTCGAGGTGCCCCACAACTGCGGCGGCGTGTGTGCCTGCACCACCTGTCACGTCTACGTGGAGGAAGGCCAGGCGAGCCTGCCCGAGGCGCTGGAGCGAGAGGATGACAAGCTGAGCGAGGTCCTGGGCCTCTCCGCGCGTTCCCGTCTCGCCTGCCAGGCCTGTCTCGGCTGACACGGAGACACACTTGACCCCGTCGAGATTCTGTGCCATACCGTCGCTGTGTGGGTCCTTGGCCAATGGTTCAGCTCACAGACCGTGCAGCGGATCGCGGCCACCGTGGACGCCGACCCCAGCATTTCGCGGAGGTCGTTGGCTCGGCGCGTATGTGAATGGCTAGGCTGGCACCGCGAGGACGGAACACCGCGAGAGGACAGCGCCAGGAAGGCGCTGGTGGAGCTTGAGAAGCGCGGAGCTGTGCAGCTGCCCGAGGCTGCGAAGTTTCCTTCTGTCGCAAGCACCTCCAGGCGGCGGAAGATCGCGGCGTCGGCCGATCCCGAAGTCCGGTGCAGCCTGGAAGAGCTGGGAGACCTGGAAGTCACTCCCGTTTCGGGCCGATTCTCCAAGGACTCGAGGATCTGGAGAGAGCTCATGCGGCAGCACCACTATCTGGGTGCAGGACCCCTGATTGGAGCGCAGGTCCGCTATCTGATTCGAAGCCAAGCCCACGGAGTCCTTGGGGGTTTGAGCTTTAGCGCGGCGAGCAAGCGGCTAAAGAGTCGAGACGACCTGATCGGCTGGAGTGAACGAGCACGGCGAGCGAATCTGCAGAAGGTGGTTTGCAACAGCAGGCTCCTCATTTGTCCTGGTGTGCGTGTACCCAATCTTGCCTCGCACGTTCTGGCGCTCGCTCTCAAGCGGCTTTCGGCAGATTGGGAGGAGCGACATGGATACGAGCCGGTCCTGGTCGAAAGCTTCGTGGATCCTCAGCGCTTCAAGGGGACCTGCTATCAGGCAGCGAACTTCGACTTGATCGGCGAGACAGTCGGGCGAGAGGACGGATTCCCGAACGGAAAGAAACCAACTGGCAAAAAGCAAGTCTACGTACGCCCTCTATGCAAGGACTTCGACAAGGTATTGCGCAAGGAGCCGCATGAGCCACTGGTGCTCAGAGGGCAAGCGGCGGATGCCCACGATTGGGCGGACGTAGAGTTCGGTGGCGTGCAGATCTGTGAGGGTCGGCTTAGGACCCGGCTCGCTATTTTGGCGCGGGACTTCTTCAGCCGGCCTGGTGAACCTATTCCTCTGGCCTGCGAAGGCTCTGAAGCCAAGACGAAGGCCGCCTACCGCTTTCTCAGCAACAAGCGAGTGGATATGCGCATCCTGCTCAAAGGGCACACCGAGGCTTCGCTCGAACGGGCTCAGCAGCACAAAACGGTGCTGGCAGTACAAGACACCACTTCGCTGAACTACACAGCCCATCCAAGCACCGAAGGGCTTGGTCCCATCAACACGACAAAGGACAACGGGACGGGCCTCATTCTCCACGGCACCGTAGGCTTCACGCTGGAAGGCACTCCGGTGGGGATCCTGGATGCGCAGTGCTGGGCCCGGGATCCCAAGGAAGCAGGGGAGGACCGGCGGGGGCTTCCGATCGAGGAGAAGGAAAGCGTGAAGTGGCTCAACAGCTACCGGAAGGTAGCTGAGGCGCAGCGATTGTGTCCCAAGACCCTGTTCGTCAGCATGGGGGATAGGGAAGCCGACATCCACGAACTCTTCTTGGAAGCGCAAAAGGACCCGGCCGGCCCCAAGCTGCTGGTTCGAGCGGACCGCGCTCGTCAACGCAAGGTGCGGGATGCTAAAGGCACCGAACCCGACACCTATGAGTACCTGTGGGATAAGCTCTCGGGGGAGCCGCTCAGCGGAACATTGGAAATCCACATCCCCCGGCAGGGAACTCGTCCTGCTCGAGACGCGACGCTTGAGGTCCGGTTTGCTCGGGTCTGGCTTCGCCCGCCCAAGAGCAAGCCTCACCTCGCTCCGGTGGAGGTCTTTGCGGTCTACGCGCGAGAAGTCGGGTTCTCCAAAGCGGTCAAGGAGCCGGTCGATTGGATGGTACTGACAACGGTGCCGGTGACCAATTTCTCGGACGCCTGCGAGCGGGTGCGCTGGTACTCGCTGCGCTGGGGAATCGAGGTCTTTCACAAAATCCTCAAGTCGGGCTGTCGCGTCGAGGACCGGCAACTGGACGATGCCGAGAGCATCAAGAACTGTCTCGCCATCGACATGGTCGTCGCCTGGCGAATTCACTTACTGACGAAACTGGGGCGCGAGACACCCAACGTCCCGTGCGACGCGGTCTTGACCGAGGACGAGTGGAAAGTTCTCTATACGGTCGTCCACAAGAAGTCACCGCCGGCCACACCTCCCTCGCTGCGTGAAGCGATACGGATGGTCGCAAAGATGGGTGGCTTTCTTGGCCGCAGGTGCGATGGCGAACCCGGTACCATCACCATCTGGCGCGGCTGGACCCGTCTTATGACGATGGTGGAGGCAGTTGTCGCAGTTCGGAATGTTCGTGCGCGCGATGGCCCGTGACCCATTGTGATCCTACGGGGTCACGTATGGGCAATGGTCAGCGGTCCCCCGAGGGGGGCGTGGCTGCGCTGGAACTCGGGCGCTACCCTCGCGTCATGAACCATCTTGTCTTGGGCGGTACCGGCACTGTGGGAAGCGCCGTCGTTCGTGGACTCCTTGGCCGGGGAGAGACCGTACGGGTTCTTACCCGGTCGGCAGAGAAGAGTCGTTCCTTGCCTCGAGGGGCGCAGGGCGTCGTGGGCGACCTCATGGATCCGGACGCCTACGACACGATCTTCTCGAATGCCGAGAACGTGTTCATCCTGAACGCGGTGTCGCCAACGGAGTTGCACGAGGGGTTGGCAGCTATCAACGAATCCCGACGCAGGCGCGCAAAGCGCGTCGTCTATCTGTCGATCTTTGACGTGGAGAAGGCGCCTCACGTCCCTCACTTCGCCGCCAAGCTAGCCGGGGAGCGCGCGATCAAGGAGAGCGGGATCCCCTACACGATCTTGCGGCCAAGCGGGTTCTTTCAGAACGACTATTGGTACCAGCAGGTCATTCTCCAGCACGGGGTATACCCCGACCCTATTGGAAGCATGGGAGTATCCAGGGTGGACGTGCGCGACATCGCAGATGCCGCCGTGAACGCGCTCACGCGGTCGGGTTTCGAGAACCGCACCTACGCGATCGTGGGATCGCAGCCGCTCAGGGGGCAGGATTGCGCCAGGGCGTACAGTCAGGCGCTCGGGCGCGAGATCCGCTACGGCGGCGATGACCTCGAGTCCTTTGCCAAGCAGGTGCGGCAGATGGTTCCCGCGTGGCTGGTGTACGATCTTATCCTCATGAACGAGGTCTTCCAGGAGAAGGGATTCGCGGCCACGCCCGGTCAGATCGAGGAGGCCAAGTCCATCGTGGGCCATGCGGCTCGCCGATACGAGGACTTCGCAGGCGAGACCGCTTCCATCTGGACACGCACGGGCGAGCAGCCCTCCGCGACACCGATCTCCTGAACGATAGGCCTGGCATCGCCGGCCCTGGCGCACGCGGCGCCGATCCCCCTTGACGGGATTTGATGACAGGACTCGGACTCGTCACCGCCGGTCCGATGCGGCGAACGCAGGGCTTGCAGTCTGGTTTGGTCCTCATGCCGCTCCATTTGGTAGCATCGGAGCGGCATGAGTACATCGCCAGCCTATTTGGTCGAGGCAATGATCCGGGAATGCCCTTCCAGCGCTTGACATCCAGTTCTGCGTGGACGATGCGAGTAGTGCTCTGTGGCCTTGCGTCACGATCTGGCCGGGGCACGACGGGGTGCGTGCTTCAACACGCCCCGTCACCCAACTCTTAGGGCTGGCTTCATGCCAGTGCCCTGTGCCCCGCCTCCGGGAGCGCTGGTTTAATCATCACATCGAGTTACCGCTATCACGCGACCCACGTGGCGGCCTGCAGCCCTCAACTGCCTCGCGCGGCGATCTGGACGGCGCTGGTGATGGCGGATGGGTCGACGGCGTACCGATGCCGGAGCTGGCGAAGTTCTCCACCACTGCGACCGAAATGTCGCGCACCTTGCAGGCCGTGGCGACGGACCGGTGCACATGCCGCTGCGGTCCGTGCCGGTGGCCCGCGTCATCGTCGCGCCACACGCCCCATGCCGGAAGGAGCGGTGCTTGTCGAGACTTTACCGCTGGCCTCTTCACTTCTCGGCCAGGTGCCGGACTCCATTCCAGCCGGCGGCCGGCGGCTGAGCCTCCATCTGGACGATGCGAGTGAGCAGGACCCTTGACGGTCCGTCTGCCGGATTCAGTTCCAGTACCCCCCGCAGCGCTGCCGTCGCAGAGTGCGACACAGCGCCTCGATCGAGGGGCCCCGATAACGGATCGTGTCGTTGCGATTGCCAGGCCCGCCCCGACACCTCGACGACGCGCAGGTCGCGCCGACGGACGAGAACCTGTGCGTTGCAAGACCAGCGGTAGTTCTTCGAGC
>Ga0335079_10007416_pt1 | contig 12492 bp, 14 predicted proteins | sample Lox_Sample_33_FD_206719 | JGI IMG/M metagenome (GOLD analysis project Ga0335079, IMG submission 206719) | Soil microbial communities from Loxahatchee National Wildlife Refuge, Florida, United States - Lox_Sample_3.3 | ecosystem: Environmental > Terrestrial > Soil > Wetlands | place: USA... | reverse complement strand
GGCCGCCCTCGCCGCGTCGGAAATTTCCCCCGCCACCCTCTTGATTTCATCAAGTGATGAAGGTAGTCTCATCACACGATGAAACTGGAATCGCAATCGAGGAGCCGGGAAATGAAGACCCATGCTGATTCTCAGCGCCACGGCGTGATCACCGCCGTGTTGTGCCTTGCGTTGGCGGCGGTGGTGGCGGCGATGGCGTCGCTGAACGTGGCGCTGCCGGACATCGCGCGGGACACGCACGCCAGCCAGACCCAGCTGCTGTGGGTGATTGACGCTTATTCGCTGGCGTTCGCGGCACTGCTGCTGCCCGGTGGCGCGATCGGCGATCGGTACGGCCGCCGGGGCGCGCTGATCGCCGGCCTCGTGATCTTCGGTGGCGGCTCGGCGATGGCGATGACCGCATCGTCGGCCTCGGAGCTGATCGCGCTGCGCGCGGTCCTCGGGCTCGGCGCGGCGCTCGTGATGCCGGCGACGTTGTCGACGATCACGAGCACGTTTCCGCCGGCGGAGCGGACTCGCGCGGTCAGCATGTGGGCCGGCGTCGCCGGTGGCGCCGCGGTTCTCGGGCTGCTGGCGTCGGGCGCGCTGCTCGTCGGCTTTTCGTGGCGGTCGATATTCGGCCTGAACGTCGTCCTGGCCGGGCTGGCGCTAGTCGGGACCCTGCGGTATGTGCCCGAGTCCGCCGATCCGGACGCTCCGCGCCTCGACGTCGGCGGCGCGCTGATCGCGGTGCTGGCGCTGGTGGCGCTCGTGTTCTCGGTCGTCGAGGCGCCGACCTACGGGTGGCTCGCGGGGCGGACGGTCGCCGGCCTTGTCCTGGCATTCGTGCTCATCGGCGCATTCGTGAGCTGGGAGATGCGGCAGGCCCACCCGTTGCTCGACCCCCGGGTCTTCCGCCAGCGAACGCTGACCGCGGGAAGCATGTCGATCCTGATCCAGTTCTTCGCGTTCTACGGCTACACGTTCATCATCCTGCAGTACCTACAGCTCGTCCGGGGCGCGACACCGCTGCTCGCCGCTCTCGAGGTGCTGCCGCTGGCGGTGGCGATGATGCCGACCTCGCGGCTCGCTCCGAGGCTGGCCGCGAGGTTCGGACGCGGCAAGGTCTGCGCCGCCGGTCTAGTGCTGATCGCGGCGGGCCTCGGGATCGTCGCCCAGCTCGACGCCACCAGCAGCTACTTCCTCCTGGCCGGCGGACTCCTCGTGCTCGGCGTGGGGATGGGGGCGGCCATGACGCCCGCTACCGCGGCCATCACCGAGGCGCTCCCGCCCGCTCAGCAGGGTGTTGGGTCCGCGCTCAACGATCTCTCGCGCGAGGTCGGCGGCGCGCTCGGAATCGCGGTGATCGGGAGCATCCTGACCTCGACGTACAGCAGTCACGTCGATGTGAGCGGACTCTCCAGTCGCGTCGCCGCGACGGTGAAGGGGTCGTTTGCAGTCGCCGCCCACCTGGCGGCGCCGATTCCCGAGCGTGCGCACGCGGCATTCCTGACCGGCATGAACCTCGCTCTGGTGACGGCAGCCGCGGCCGCGATGTTCGCGGCCGTCGGCGTGGTCGTGCTCCTGGCCCGCAGGGTGACCGACGCCGAGCCGGTGGACGAGGTTCAGCTGGTCACCTCGCGCAGCACCGCCACCAGCCGCGCCACCGCCGCCGTGTAGGCATGCTCGGGCGGCTTGGCGTATCCGACCACGAGGGCAGGAGGGTGGGTGTGCGCTCCATGTGCGTACTCGCCCAGTCCCTGGAGCGACAGGCCGCGCTCGCGGGCGCGGGCGACGACATCGTCCTCGCCCACGCCGGCGGGCAGTTCGAGCAGGGCGTGGAGCCCGGCGGCGATGCCGGAGATGCGAACCTCGGGCACTTGGCGCCGGAAGGCCGCGACGAGCCTGTCGCGCCGGCGCCGGTAGACCAGGCGCGAGCGCCGGACGTGGCGGTCGTAGGTGCCGGAGCCGATGAGCTCGGCAAGCGCGAGCTGGTCGACGGCGCTGGTGTTGCGGTCGGCGAGCGACTTGGCGGCGAGGACGTCGTCGACCAGATGCGAGGGGAGGACGAGCCAGCCCAGCCTGATCCCCGGCGCCAGCGTCTTGCTCGCGGTTCCGGCGTACACCACGCGCTGGGGGGCGAGTGCCTGGAGTGCGCCAAGCGGGTGACGGTCGTAGCGGAACTCGCCGTCGTAGTCGTCCTCGATGATCAGCCCTCCGGACGCGTGCGTCCACTCGGCGGCGAGCGCCCGGCGCCGGGCGGCGAGTGGTGTGCCGATCGGGAACTGGTGCGCTGGGGTGAGCAGCGCGGCGTCGGCCGACGCGAGACGCTCGATCGCGGCCCCCTCGTCGTCGACGTCCAAGGGCCTGAGCTTCAAGCCGCAGACGACGGCCGCCTTGGCGGTGGCGGGCTGGATGTAGCGCTCAATCGCGAGCGTCCGCGCGCCCTGCGCGCGGAGCGCCTCGCATAGCAGCCGGAACCCCTGCGTGAAGCCCGAGCACACCACCACGTGTTCGGGGGTTGCCCGCACCCCGCGCGCACGAGCGACGTACTCGGCGAGCGCCGCCCTCAGCGCGGGCTGGCCGCGCAGATCGCCGTAGTCGAGCGCGCGGAATGACGCCGCGCCCAGCGCCCGGCGGGTCGCGTTGATCCAGGCCGCGCGGGGGAAGGCCGACGTGTCGGGCGACCCGGGACCAAGGTCGTACCTGGTCCGGCGTCGTCCGGCGGGGCCGCGCGCCGGAGCCGCCGGCGCGGGTACGTCCGGACGCTTGGCGACGCGGGTGCCTGAGCCCTGCATCGCGGTCAGCCACCCTTCGGCGACGAGCTGGCCGTAGGCCTCGGCGACGGTATTGCGCGCGATGCCCAGGTCGGCCGCCAGTGCGCGCGAGGACGGGAGGCGCACGCCGGGGTGCAGCCGACCGGTCGACACCGCGTCGCGCAAAGCGGACTCGAGGGTGGCGCGTACGCGCGTGCCGTCGAGATCGAGATGCAGGTCTACACCCGAAATGGCCCACGTTTTAGCCATCGAAATGGATCTTAACTTCGGGCCGCATCGACGGTAGGTTGTAGCCATGTCAACAGCACAGGAACACCACCAGATCCCAGTCCGAATCGACTTCGACACCCATGCCGCGGCGTTCGCGAAAGCCCTGGCGCACCTCGACCACACGGCGACGAAACAGCTCGACAAGGTCGAGTTCGATCAGTTGCTGCGCGAGCTCGTGCGCGTCCGGGCCTCGCAGATCAACGGCTGCGCGTACTGCATCGACATGCACACCAAAGACGCGCGCGCCGCAGGCGAGAGCGAGCAGCGGCTGTATGCCCTGAGCGCTTGGCGCGAGACGCCGTTCTTCACCGACCGCGAACGCGCCGCTCTCGCGTTCACCGAGGCGGTCACACTGCTCGCCCGGGATCACGTCCCGACCGAGTCGTACGAGGCCGTCGCGGAGCACTTCACCGAGGACGAGGTTGCGGCGCTGATCAGCCTGATCGTGACGATCAACGCCTGGAACGCGATCGGCGTGAGCACCCGCGCCTGGACCCCCGGGTCCTACGAGGAATAGCCCCGGATAGCCGTCCGGCCAGGGAGTCCGCTCTCAGGGCTCCCGGGCCGGCGACCGATAGCGAGCCGGGATGCGCCGGCTCGGTCCGATACGCGTGCAGTACCTGGTGGCGGTGGCCCTCGCCATCGGCATCGGTGCCGGCATCTACGCGCTACGGGGTTCGCAGTCGAGCGCTCCGGCCCTGGCAACGACACCGGTTCTCACCTCGGTGCCGGCGAGGCCTGCCGCCCCGGTGGTCGCGCCCGTGCCGGCGGAGTCAACCGCGCCGGCGACGTCGACCGCGCCGCGGGTGTCGAAGCGACGGCCGACGTCGGCCCCGCACCCGGCGATAGCCCAGAGGACTGTCGTGCCGTCGGCGGTTGCCCTGCTGGCTCGGGTTCGATCGGCCTACGTCCACGTCCCGGCGGTGGTTGTGACCGGCACGCTCGTGAAGGCGCGGCTCCGCCTCACCTTCATCCTGCACAACGGCAGGATCGTCGCCGACGGGTGGCTCGGCACGGGCGCGAATGGGGAGGTAATCGGTGCAGTCACGCCGGCTGGGTCGCCGACGCTCGCGCGCGAGCTGGGCACTCGGTGCTGGCGTCCGCTCGCCGCGTCGAACGTGCTGTCGTCAACCGATATCGGGGCGGCGTTTCCGCCGGCCTTGTCGACGTTCGGGACGCCCGCTCGGTCGCGAGGCGGCTGGGCCGTATCAGGGGAGGACTCGAACGGCGCGCTCACCGGGTTCGTCATCGACCCCAAGACGTTCAAGTTGCGCTCGATGACGTCGAGCCAAGGTGGGCTCGGCTTCACCGGGACGGTCGATGCGCTCGGCTCAGTTCCCGCCCTGCCCGTACCCGAACCGCGCTGCTAGCGCGCGGTTATGAGGTCCGACGCCTGGAGCTCGCCTGCCCCTCATAATAGCTAGTTGATATCACGCCCGGAGCCGTGTAACAATATGGACGTGATATCACCACAGCATGAGGAAAGCGAGACACTCCAGGCCGGAGCGTTCTCGCCGCGCGAGCCTCACCACCAGAGCCCGGCGAAAGCGTTCGCCTGCCCGCCGGCCCTCGCTGTCGCGGGCGGGGTGGTGGCGCTGATCACCGCCGTCGTCGCCGTCGGCGCCGGCGGCTACTCCACCGGGGTGAGGATCGTTGCCGGCGTGGTGGCGGTGGCGCTCGTGCTACTCGCCCCGGGATTGGTCGTCATCCAGCCGAACGAATCGCGGGTGTTGATCCTGTTCGGCCAGTACGCGGGCACGCTCACCCAGGCTCGGCTGTGGTGGGTGAACCCGTTCACGGTGATCTGGCGGCAGACAATCTCGCTGCGCGTCCGGAACTTCCAGAGTGATCGGATCAAGGTCAACGACGCCAGCGGCAACCCGATCGAGATCGCCGCAGTAGTGGTGTGGCGGGTCACCGACACGGCCAAGTCGGTGTTCGACGTCGAGGACTTCATCCAGTTCGTCACGGTGCAGAGCGAAACCGCGCTGCGTCACCTCGCCAATCAGTACCCGTACGACGACTACGCCGGTCGCGACACGATCTCGTTGCGCGGCAACGCGGAAGAGGTTCGCGAGAGCCTCCAAACCGAGCTCCAGACACGGCTGGAGACGGCCGGCATCCAGGTGCTGGAGACGCGCCTGACCCACCTCGCGTACGCGCCCGAGATCGCCGAGGTGATGTTGCGCCGCCAGCAGGCCGAGGCGATCCTGGCCGCCCGGAAGACGATGGTCACCGGCGCTGTCGGTCTGGTTCAGATGGCACTGGCACAGCTGGCGGATTCAGACCTGGTCGAGCTCGACCCCGAGCGCAAGGCGACTATGGTGTCCAACCTGATGGTCGTTCTGTCGGGCGATCACTCCCCGACGCCAGTGATCAACACCGGGACCCTCTATACGTGATCGCGAGCCGACGTGCCTGAGAGCAAACGCTTCCTCCTCCGACTCGACCCCAAGCTGTTCGACGCGCTCCGGCGGTGGGCCGCGGACGACCTGCGGAGCATCAATGCCCAGATCGAGTACCTCCTGACCGAGCAGGCGCGGCGAGCCGGGCGCCTTCCGTACGAGCGCACCAAGCGGCCTCCGGCACCGGCGTCCGCGGACATCGAGCCGCTCGCGAGCGAGTCCGAACCGGCCGAGGACGAGGCGGCCCCGGCGCCCGCCAGGCGGCGCTGACCGCCGGCTAGGCGACGCTGAGGGCCCGCTGCTGGATCGCACTCGCGAGCCGGATGCGATCGGCGTCCGCGATGTCGATGAACTTCAGCGCCACTTGCGTCGGCGTCGCGCGGACGACGCTCGCGCGGCACCGGATCGGCTCTGGATCCTGATCAAGGGAGAGTTCGAGCCGGAAATCAGGGCCGTCGGCGAGCCCCGCCGGACGCTCGAGGAGCACGCCGCCGACGCTGACGTTCGCGGCCGTTGCCTCGACGCCCTCGGCGGTGTCGCCATCGGCCGAGATGCGGGCCAGCGCTCCCAATCTGACGCGCTCGGCGGCGCGGCGCTCGGGAAGCTGGACGCCGTCTATCACGACGAACGCGAGCGATGCCTGCCCGTCCTGGCCTGCGGTGGCGATCCCCTTCAGCGCGGTCTTCAGGCCATGGTGCTCGAACAGCAGATACCCGAGCGCCCCGGGAGTGAACTTCTCGAGCACCTCGGTCGGCACCTCGCTGACCCTCCTCAGCGTGGCGACGCTACCTTGGACCGCGGCGACACGACAGGCGACGACATGATCGTCGCTGTCGATGTGGATTTCTACGCGTTGGTTGTGCTTGAGTCGTCGCAAGGCGCTGGACTCGTGATCGGCGTTCGCGCCCTGGTCCTTTAGCGCCGGGGGCTACGCGCCGATTGCGTGCGCGCATAGGATGCCGCCGGTGTCAGACCAAGCGCCATCGACCGACGACCTGTTCGACATCGCCGGCAAGAACGCGCTCGTGACCGGCGGCGGGCGCGGCATCGGGCTCATGATCGCCCGCGGCCTCGTCCGGGCGGGGGTGCGGGTGACGATCGCCTCACGCAAGACGGCGGACCTCGAGGAGGCGGCGGCCGAGCTGCGACGCGACGGCGAATGCGAGGCGATCACCGCGGATCTCTCGACCCCGGAGGGCGCGCGGGAGCTCGCCGAGCAGGTCACCAGTCGCGTCGACGCGCTCCACATCCTGGTCAACAACTCGGGAGCCACGTGGGGAGCGCCGCTCGAGGAGTTTCCAGCGTCGGGCTGGGACCGGGTCCTCCACACGAACCTCGACGGCATCTTCCACCTGACCGTCGGGTTGCTGCCGGCGCTCAGAGCGGCCGCCGACGCCGACGACCCCGCGCGGGTGATCAACATCGGCTCGATCGACGGGATCCGGGTCCCGTTTGTCGAGAACTACAGCTACAGCGCGAGCAAAGCCGCCGTGCACATGCTTACCCGCCATCTCGCAAAGCGGCTGGCGTCTGAGCACATCACGGTCAACGCGATCGCTCCCGGGCCTTTCCAGAGCAAGATGATGGCCTTCCTGCTCGACGCCCCCGAGAGTCGAGCCGAGCTGGAGCGACAGGTGCCGCTAGGGCGGATCGGGCGGCCGGACGACGTCGCCGGTCTGACCGTGTTCCTCGCCTCGAGAGCCGGCTCGTACCTGACCGGCGCCGTGATCCCTCTCGACGGCGGGATCACCGGGTGCGACTGAGAGCGCTAGAGCGCGCCGGTCGACACCGACAGGCGTGGCCGTGACATCCTGAAGGCGATGGGTCCGGACGGGCCGAGCCTCAAGAAGCTCATCCTGGCGCACAAGCGCGCTACCGCGGGGGTGATCGCGGTGGTAGTCGTGCTCGTCGGGGTGATGGTCGCCGCCGCGCTTCCGAGTGCCAGGGAGGTGTCGCTCAGCGACTCCTCGACGTGCTCCGCGTGGGGTTCGGCGAGCCAAGCGCAGCGATCCGCGTACGCTCGGCTGTATGTCGCCGAGTACGCGAGTACCCGCGCCCGTGACCAGGACACGACCGAGGCCGACCTCAACAGCGCGTGCACCCACGCTGCCTACCTCGGCGAAGCCGACGACATCAGCCTCGTGGCCGCGATGAACCACGCCTTCTAGACGTGCCGCCACCGATCGCGCCGCCGCTCACCCGCCGTTTCAACGTCCGCGTTCCCCTACGTGACGGGATCACGCTTGCCGCCGACCTCGTGCTCCCCGCCGAGCGACCGGCGCCGGCGGTCGTGATGCGCACTCCCTACGGGCGCAGCGGAGATCAAGCCACCGAGCGCGCCGACGCGTTCGCCAGGGCCGGATACGGCGCGGTGTGGGTGGACGTTCGCGGTCGCGGCGACTCGGGCGGGGAGTTCGACCCCTACCGCAACGACGGCCTGGACGGCGTCGACGTCATCGCCTGGGCGGCCGCGCAGGATTGGTGCGACGGCGCCGTGGCCACCTACGGCGGAAGCTATCCCGGACGGATCCAGTGGCTGACGGCCCTGCACCGGCCGCCGGCGCTCAGCGCGATGATCGTGCTCGTCACGCCGTCCGATCCGTTCGTCGAGAACCCGACCGGCGTGCCGGGCCCGATGCACGTCCACTGGTACCGGATGACGGACGGCAGGGCGATGCAGTACACCGAAGCCGTCGACTGGATGGAGGTGTACGGACACCGGCCGCTCGTAGAACTCGACGAGGCCGCGGGCTTCCAGTCCGCCCTGTGGCGCGAGGAATGTCGCCACCCGACGCTCGACGCCTGGTGGGAGCCGCTGCGCTACCAGCACCGGATCGCGGAGATAGACGTCCCGGTCCTGCACATCTCGGGCTGGTACGACGACGAGGAGATCGGCACGCCGGCGAACTTCGCCGCGATGACGGCCGCGGGCCGGTCCGGCCAGCGCCTGCTCATGGGTCCGTGGGGCCACCAGGTGAACGCGGACCGGCGGATCGGCGAGGTCGACTTCGGACACGAGTCGGTCATCGACCTGTATGGGTTCATGACCGGCTTCCTCGACGAGATGGTCCGCGGCCGCCGACCCACCGAACCGATCCCGCCCGCGCGCGTGTTCCTGATGGGCGCCAACGAGTGGCTCGACCTGCCAGCCTGGCCGCCCCCTGGGAGCGCCGAGCGAATCTGGTACCTCGACAGCGACGGGGGCGCGGCGTCTCGGTTCGGCGACGGCCGGCTAGTGGATGTCGCCCCGCCCGCCGGCTCGCCGAGCGACGAGTGGCTGCACGATCCCGACCGGCCGGTGCCGTTCATCACCGGCGCGTCCTCGGCCCAGATCGGCGGCCCCGACGATTACGCGGGCGTGGAGACTCGCGGCGACGTGCTCGTATTCACGAGCGAGCCGCTGACCGAGCCACTCGACGTGATCGGAGCCGTGAGGCTAATAGTCCATGTCTCGACCTCGGCGGCCGACACCGACATCGCAGCGAAGCTGCTCGATGTGCACCCGAACGGATTCGCGCAGCGGCTGTGCGACGGCCTGCTGCGGCTGCGCTACCGCGAAGGCAACGACCGCGCTCTCCCGGTCGAACCAGGCGCCGTCTACGAGATCGAGATACCGATGTGGGACACCTCGCAGCGGTTCCTGCCGGGTCATCGCATCCGGGTCGAGATTGCCGGCTCGGCACATCCGAAGTTCGCGGTGAACCTGGGGACCGGCGGCGACGACACCACCGCGACCGCAGGCGTCATCGCGCGGAACGTTCTGCACCACGACTCGGGCAGGCCATCGCGACTGGTGCTGACGGTGCTGCCGAGCTCAGCGCCCTGACGCAACGCGGCCCAAAGCGCCGACGAGGCGCGCGCAGGCGTCCCGCACGCCGTACCGCTCAGCGAGCGCCTGCATCGCTGTTTCATCGACCGGATAGGCGTCTCGCCGGCCGGCGGGAAGCTCGATCGGGAGATCGCTTACCGGCGGCACGACGCGCATCGCCGCCTCGAGGTACTCGCGGTCGGCGTCGCCGAACTGGCGGTCCCTGAGCACTCCGGCGATGTCGCCGTGGCGGCGGATCATCCCGGCCGCGGTCACCGCACCGACGCCTCTCAGGCCGGGAAGCCCGTCCGAGGGGTCGCCGCGGAGGATCGCGAAGTCGGCGTACCGTCGAGGAGGGATGTTGTACCGGCGCGTCACCTCGTCCTCGTCGATGACCGCCAGCCCGGCCTTCTCCGGATACAAGACGCAGACCCGGGGCGTCTCGACCAAGGCGAACAGATCGCGATCGCCACTGGCGATCTCGATCGTCCCCGCCGCGAGGCGAGCCCAGGTGGCGATCACGTCCTCGGCTTCGTGGTCGGCCAGCCCGGCCATGTCGACGCCAATCGCGGCCATCAGGTCGCGGATCACCGGCAGCTGCGGCTCGAGCCCCGGCGGGACCGGCTCGGCCACCCGGTGGGACTTGTATGTCGGGATCAACTCGACGCGCCAGTCGGGTCGCCAGTCATCGTCGTCGGCGACGGCGAGATGGCGCGGCCGGCGCTGCGCGATCAGGCGGGCGAGCCGCTCGAGGAAGCCGCGAACCGCGTTCACATGAAAGCCGTCGGGAACCGGGTTTCCCGGGGGCACGCCGTAGAAGGCGCGGAAGATCATGCTTGATCCGTCGACCAGCAACCAGTCGCAGCTCACAGTGCGTCCATTGAATCGATCCGCGGCGTGTCATCATGTGCTCATGGCAGAAGACGAACCCAGCGGCGGGAGCTTCGAGGACACGCTGCGAGAGATCGCGCGAGAGCTCGGGCGCTCCGTCGAGCGCGCAGTCGACAACATCGACGTAGACGAGTTCGCGCAGATGTTCGGCGTCGACGCCGGCGCCGCCCGAGAGTGGGTCGAAAGCGCCGGGACCTGGCTGCGCTCCCATGCCGAGCGCTTCGACGACGAGTTCCCGTTCACGATGCCCACGCCGCGGCCGCCCGCCGGCGAGCGGCCGTTCCGGAGCGAGGGCAGCGAGGACGCGTTGCGCAGCGCGGCTCCGCACCCACTCGATATGCCCACCGACGAACAGGGGATCGCGTTGGCAGCGCTCGAATCCGGGCGCTGGATGGTCGAACCTGGCACCGACGCCCTGACGTCCAGGGGAGGCGGTCCGGGGCCGAGCGACGCACTCGGGATCGTGCGCGAGCTGCGAGTTCGCGACTGGCTCAGCGCCAGCGGAGAGATCACGCTCGTCGGCCGCCGCGCCCTGAGCCGGTGGCTCGAGGCGTCGATTCCCAGCACGGGACCGAGCGGACCGACTCCATAGGGCCCTCGTCGGGCCCGTAGGATCCGTCGGTGCCCGAGCGCCGGCTCCCGATCAGGCAGCGATGCTCTCCGACCTGAGCGCCGCGATTTACGGCCTCATGACCGTGGGCGCGCTGCTGGCAGCGGAGTCGGCGGCCAGCGAGACCTACGCCGAGACGATCATCGCGGTGGTGATCACGATGCTCGTGTACTTGCTGGCCCACTCGTACGCCGAATTCACCTCGGAACGCCTGAAGGAGCGCGAGCCGGCCCAGTTCTCGGCGCTCTGGCGGATCATCGGAGAGCAGGTATATATCCTGGTCGGCGCCGCCATCCCGTTGCTGGCGCTCCTGGTCGATTGGGCGTTCGGCGTTTCGCTCGACACCGCCGTGCTCACCGCCGTGATCACCTCGGCGGTGGTCATCGTGCTGCTCGAGCTCGCGGCCGGCTTGCGGGCCAAGCAGTCAGGTCTCGAGCTCGTCGTCCAGACGCTGTTCGGCGCGATGCTCGGCGTGCTGATCATCGCCCTCAGACTCGTGCTCCACTAGTCGCCGCCCCACTATCCTGGCGTCACGGGGCATCGTCGAACCGGAGGTTTTATGCGCAAGCTACTTGTCGTGAGTGCCGTCGCGCTTGGCGCGGCCATCCCAGGGGCATCGGTCGCCGCTGCCGCCGGACCGCAGCAATCCGTCACCGGGACGCTGATCACCCGGCCGGCGCAGACGCTGGCGCCAGGGACCAAGGTGAGCGGGTCGAAGATCTTCGGTCAGCGCGTGTTCGTCGACGCCACGCACGGGTTCGCGCTCGCAGACACGGGACAGGCCGAATATCCGGCGGCCACAACCGACGGCGGCAAGACCTGGAAGACCGACGGACCCGCTTTGCACCTCGATGCCGCGCAGGCGCCGCTCGCGGTCGTTGACATCGGCGCCGCCGGCCGCAACACGGTGTTCGCGTACGGCACCGGCCAGGTGATCGACACCACCGGCGACGGCGGCAAGCACTGGTACCGCGCGCTATTCACCCAGGGGATCCCGGTAGCGGTGGTCAAGAACCCGCTCGGGCACCTGGTCGCGTTCGTCGACGGCTCCAGCACCACATGGCAGTACGTCTCAAAAGACGGCGGCAAGACCTGGCACCTCGATAAGACCCAAGGCGGGTCCTGAACGCGAACGCCGCCAGCGCCAGCGCGCACACGGCAAACAACCCGGGGTAGCCCGAGTACCCCCGGTAGCGAAAGGCGACGATGTGGATCCCCGCCGGGACATCGATCGCCACCAGCGCAGGCGCGACCATCGTCGTCGGGCGCCGGCGACCGTCGACGGTGGCGGTCCAGCCGTCGTCGAACGATGCGCTGAGGACGACGACGCCCGGGCGGCGCATGGTGACCGTGGCGGTGACCGCACCCTGCTCGAGGTCGTCGGTCTCGGAGGTCACCGCGTCACCCGCCGCTTCCCGGGACGGGTGTGGCAATGGCGGATGCGCGCGCCCCCGATCACCGAAATCAATCTTCAAATAATCGCCGGACTCGGCGAGCCGGGAACGGAGAAGCGGGGCGGTCTGCGCACCCAGGTTCGTGCGGTCGGCGGCGAGCGAGCCGACGACCGCGCCGGCGTGGACGTATCCGCCGGTCTCCGTGGTCCACAGCGCGTAGGGGCCGGCCGTCGCCACGGGCTGCGCCGGGACCGGGGGTGAGGACTCGGTCGGCAGGATCAGGTAGCGGATCCCGAACAGGGCGTAGTCGGATGGGTCGAGCTCGTCGAAGTGGTCCTCGGGGCCGGTCATGAGGGAG
>Ga0335079_10007415_pt1 | contig 12496 bp, 9 predicted proteins | sample Lox_Sample_33_FD_206719 | JGI IMG/M metagenome (GOLD analysis project Ga0335079, IMG submission 206719) | Soil microbial communities from Loxahatchee National Wildlife Refuge, Florida, United States - Lox_Sample_3.3 | ecosystem: Environmental > Terrestrial > Soil > Wetlands | place: USA: Florida... | reverse complement strand
AAAAAAACAGTATCTCCCTGGAACCCAAGACCGGTATCCGTGCATTCCTCCTGGTGGGAAATGAGGACTGGCCGTTTCCCGTCCCGATCGTAAAAGCAGGGAATAAGTGGTTCTTCGATACGCAAGCCGGAAGGCAAGAGCTTGTGTACCGAAGGATTGGGGCCAACGAACTGGACGCAATCGAAATCTGCTACGGATATGTGGAAGCACAACACGAATACGCTCTCCAACCGCGTGAAGGATACGATGTGAACCAGTACGCACAACGGATCGTCAGCACACCGGGCAAGCAGGACGGCCTGGCGTGGCAGAATTCGGATGGCACTTGGGATGGTCCTATCGGCGAAAAAATTGCGCGCGCCATCGAGCAGGGCTACACCAGCGGCGCCGACCCTTACCACGGATATTTCTTTAAGATTCTGAAGGGACAGGGGCCTGCTGCTCCGCTCGGCCAGATGAATTTCGTGGTGAATGGAGTGATGATCGGAGGTTTTGCCTTGGTCGCTGCACCCGCCGAATACGGCGTTACGGGAGTCAAGACCTTCATCGTCAGCCACGACGGTGTTGTGTACGAGAAAGACTTGGGCGCCAAAACCCTGGATGAGTTCCAAACCATGGAGGTGTTCAATCCGGATCGATCTTGGGCGCCGGTCCCCGAGCAAGACTAATCCGTCCCACCTGGCCATTACCGCGGCTGAGCCAGATGGCTCCGTACCGACCAACCTACCCCTGAACGTCAGTATGTCCCACCGCATACGAACGCAGCCTGAAAACCTCTGCAATTTTGCGCGCCAGCCGCAGTGATTTGCCTTGAGAAGATTTTGGGCGGAGGCGGCAAGAATACAGGGTTGCACCGTACGATTTACCAGTTATCGGCTGGTCCCAAGAATGTTGTAGTGATTCAGGGAGTGATTGAAATCGTCGGTTTTACACCCGTTTCCTGGGGGCATTTATGCGAATCGTGCACCATATACATCCGGAAGATCTGATGAACATTGATGGGTTGACCGAGACCCTGCCTGTTCTTGGCTTGATCGGGATTCTACTGCTCTTATTCGTGCTGCTACGTCTTTTGTCATGACATCGATCCCTCTCAGCACGAAAGCGACTGCAAGGCGGCCGATGCACATTCCCGCAAGTCTGCGTCTCTTTGCAGCAACCCTGATTTTCATCAGCGTCAGCCGATGGGCTGCGGCGCAAGAACGCGTATCTCTGGTGCAGAGCTTCGAGATAATGCCTTTCGTCAGCTATCGGAGCAAGATGAGCCTTGCGATTCAGCCCGTCGTGCCGGGAACAAACCCGCACGTATTGCTCGGTGCCAGCCCGGGGTATGGAGTAGGTTTAGGCTTGCGCATTCGCGAAGACGACATCATAGCGCTCAAATGGTCCAGGCAAGACTCGCACGCTGATATACAGGACGGGGGCGTTGAAGTCCCGCGAAGCAGGATGATACTAAACCAGTTTCACTGTGATTTCAGTCATGAATACACATTTCGACACCGCACGCCTTGGCTCCGTCCGTTAATCGTGGCCAGTGTCGGCGCGACGAATGTATCCACCGAATTGAATAGCGGTTCTACCTACTTTTCGGTGGGACTCGGCGGCGGCGTCAAGTTCGTCTTGAGTCCACACCTCGGTTTTCGCATGCAGGCGCAATGGCTGCCGATCTTCATCGCCCACGGAACAGTAGTATGCGGCGCAGGGTGCGTCGCTAATCTCAGCGGGACATTGGGCTCTCAAGCTGAGGTCGCAGTTGGCCCGGTACTCCGGTTCTGACATTGGGCGGAGTCAGCGCGAATAAACTGCCGAGTGTTCGGCAGAGATGCTCTCGTATACGTGACTGCTGACCTCATTCCGAAAGTTGCCAAGTGAATATCCGCACAGACCGTGGATCCTGTATTGTGCAGCCAGTTCATTCCAGAGTTGCTCGATGCGAATCGCCCCTCGCCCATTCCCTTGTGACAACAAGATAGATGCGCATTCTCCGCAGACAGCAATACAATTGTGATCCGCGTTTAGTGTCGTGGCAGCCGTCATGATCACATCTTTGATGGCCTTCATGAAGCGGTTTCGATCCGGTAAGCCGTTCACCATGAAAGTTGAGAGCACTTCGGTCGGATCCAGACAGACCATTCTTCCTTCCTGAGTGACGGTCGCAATATCAATGCCATCACACTGCAGCCTTTGGAGAAGCATTTCTTCATGAGCCTTTGTTACAGCAATCACAGCGGCATCACCAGCGTTAATGGCGGAACGGACGAAATGGGCAATGGTAGAAATAAAGGAGACACTATCAGAATAGAACACAGCTTCATGGAGGCGCGGTACCTCAAACGTGGTGCGTTGGATCTGTGAACGGATGCCGTTCTCCTTGGGACTCGAGAGGGTACCAGCTTCACGAGCCACTGTTCTGCTGAGGAAACGTTCACCTCGAAGAACAGTTCCTATCGCCTCTAAAAGCTCACTCCCCGCATCTGTCTTCACAACGTAGCCGCTCGCGCCTATGGTGAACGCCTCTTGTACCAAATCACCTGATGCCTCCTGGGTGACAAAAAGGATCTTTGTATTTGGACACACCTGTCTGATTCGGCGGGCAGCTTCAAGGCCATTGATGCCGGGCAGTCCGATATCAAGAAGGATCAGGTCGGGTTGTAATTCTTTGGCTTGCGCAACGGCTTCTAGCCCATCGGAGAGTCTGCCGACGGTCTGGATGTCCGGTGCATTTTGGAGAAGGGAAGATAGTAGTCGGCGGAAGAGTTCGTTGTCCTCCACCAGAAGAACAGTCGTCAACAATGTGATATTCGCCTTGCCTATTGATGATCTGGAGTTCCAAGTGTGTGTGAATGCCACCCTTGAAGATCCCATGTGGAAGGTTCGTTCGTCGTTGCGCGCAGGCAACGTCCGAACAGCGGCCAATGTGTCGCGAAAAGGGAGATGAACTCGTGCGCGGAGTCATCGGCCTGAAAAAAGGACGCTCCTCCCAGTCGCTTAGCAAACGATCTTCGCGATGAAGTATGCGAGCACAACAGAGGAAACAGTAGCTACCATTCCTGGAAGCATGAAGCTGTGATTCAGAATGTACTTGCCGATACGAGTCGTACCCGTTTGATCGAAGGAAATTGCGGCGAGTAGCGTTGCGTAGGTAGGCAAAAAGAAATAACCGTTGACAGCAGGAAACAGTGCGATCAAGACAGGAGAACTTATACCGAGTGCAATTCCGACGGGTACCAGGGTGATAATGGTGGCTGCCTGACTGGCGAGCAGAATCGATAGCGCGAACAGTCCCAGCGCAAAGACCCAGGGATGCTGCTGAACGACACCGGAGATTCCGGCGATGATGAACTGGCGGTTACCTTCAAAGAAGGAAGATCCGAGCCAGCCAAGGCCGGCGATCGAAATCAAGGCTACGACCCCGGCATTCATAATGCTCCCCTTGACGGTCGCCTCGGGAGATGCGCCAAACAGCAACATGTTGAGGCCAGCCGCTGCAAGCATGACGATCATAATCGCCGGCGCCATGTCGACCTGCTCGATACGTTCCTCCGCTCCAACCGAAATTGTGTAGCTTGGACGCATCGCAGGAAAGAGACCGAGGGCCACCACCAGCAAGGACGCGACCAGAAACACAATCACCGAACCCCGAGCGTGCATCAAATCGGTGCCCGTCAGTACTGTTCGAGGCTTCGGCACCTCGATCAGTCCCTTGGCAAGGCGATCTTGATAGGTCGAATCGTCCTTAAGTTCGGCGCCCTTCCACATTACTGCGAGTGCGCCCAGCAGGCTGCCAAGCAAAGTTGCTGGAATCGCAATCAAGAGGATGGTCTGCAGATGGATGCCGCGAGGTGCTAGAAGTCCCAACAACGCCACCGTCGCTGCAGAAATTGGAGAAGCGGTAATGGCTTGTTGGGATGCGATTGCGGAGATGGAGAGTGGGCGTTCTGGACGAACGCCGGCATTTCGCGACACTTCGGCGATTACCGGCAATAGAGCGTAGATGATGTGACCGGTACCGGCGGCCAGCGTGAACACGTAGGCGATGAGGGGAGCTACTACGGTTATACCGGCGGGCCAAATTCGCAGCGCTCTCTCGGCGATCACGATCAGGTAGTCCAGACCGCGTGCTGCCTGCATTGTCGCCGCAGCCGTGATGACGGCAAGTATCATCCCGAGCACAGTACGCGGAGGCATTCCGGGTGGAAGCCCAAAGACAAACAACAGCACCACGAGCCCCAGTGCCGCGACTGTGCCCAGCGCGATCCCGCCCAGGCGAGCGCCCACAAAAATACAGATAAGTACGATCGCCAGTTCCAGCCAGATCATGGCGACACCGATTAGCGACCACCGGCTCCCGTCATCACTTTAGGATCAAGGACCGTGCGGATCTGTTCTTCTGATAACAGTTTCTTTTCGCGCACCAGTTCGACGATGCCTTTGCCAGTTCTTAGGGCTTCGGCAGCGAGATCCGTAGCCGTGTCATAGCCGAGCAATGGATTCAGCGCAGTTACGACGCCAATGCTGTGCTCAACATATCTGCGGCACACGTCTTGATTCGCAGTGATTCCTTCCACACAGTACTTGCGAAGAGTGCGAGCGGCATTCATGAACATAGTCTGCGACTCGAGAATGCAATAAGCGATGATTGGCTCCATCACATTCAGTTGCAGTTGACCCGCCTCCGCCGCAAGCGTTACCGCTAGATCGTTGGCGATTGCCTTGAAGCAAACTTGGTTGACCACTTCAGGAATTACGGGATTTACTTTGCCTGGCATAATGCTCGAGCCCGGTTGCATGGGTGGGAGATTGATCTCGTGTAGTCCGGCGCGAGGTCCAGACGAGAGCAGTCGCAGATCGTTGCAGATCTTCGAGAGCTTGATGGCCAGGCTCTTCAATGCAGAAGAAAAGAGCACAAACGGCTGTGTATCCTGAGTAGCCTCGACCAGATCGGCCGCCAATCGGATGGGTTTGCCTGTGATCTTCGCCAGATGATCGGCGCAGCGCTGGGCATATCCGGCCGGTGCGTTCAAACCTGTGCCGATCGCTGTGCCACCCATGTTCACCTCGTAAAGCACGGTTTCAAGGCGCTCCAGGGCAAAGATCTCATTGTCCAAACTTTCAGCGAACGCGTGAAATTCTTGTCCCAATGTCATTGGGACAGCGTCCTGCAACTGCGTGCGCCCCATCTTGATCACATCGCGAAACTCCTTGCCTTTTTCCCGGAATCCCGCGACCAGCGCTCGCAATTCTGTCAGCAGCTTTCCATTGAGCAGAAAGATGGCGACGTGCAAAGCGGTCGGATACGCGTCATTTGTGGATTGAGAGCAGTTTACGTGATTGTGGGGATCACAATGCTCGTACTGGCCCTTGCGGAAGCCCATAAACTCAAGGGCTCGATTCGCAATGACCTCATTTGCGGCCATATTGGTTGAGGTGCCGGCGCCGCCCTGGATGAGATCGACGCCGAACTGGTCGTGCAGGCGCCCGTCGATGATTTCCTGACACGCCCCCTCGATGCCATGCAGGATCTTTTCCGGGAATTGGTTGCACTCGAAATTAGCGCGTGCCGCGGCGAGCTTCACGATGGCCAGCCCAGCAATAAGATCAGGGTACTGTGAGATCGGAACACCCGAAATGTGAAAGTTCTCCAAAGCCCGGGCCGTCTGAACTCCGTAGTAGGCGTCATCGGGGATTGATTTTTCTCCGAGCAGATCACGTTCCATTCGCATCGATGCACTCCCCTCGATAGAATTGACCTCGCAGCTTAGATCCTAGTAACCACGATTGTGCCCTCCAACTGTCAGAACGCTCAGGCGAACAAAAACGCGGCGTTGCCAACTTATCTCAGCGCTATCGTTCCATTTGTGACATCAATCATCCGGTGTGGTCCCCGCTGGAACAAATGACAGTTCTCACGCTCCGAATCCTTTGCCACGGTTGCTATGGCGAGCGTCCATGACGCTGGGGATTGTGGTGCGCCCGGGTTAGCCTCACCCAGCACCGAGGCGACCGAAAGGAGTATCCATGAATCCGCGTTACAGATTCCAGTTGCTTTTGGTGGTGGTGTTTTCCATAGCGTGCGGATCCGTGTCCGTAGCGCAGAATCGCAAGCCCAATGTCGTAATTCTCGCAACTGGCGGGACAATCGCAGGAGCGGCAGCCACAGGAACGCAGGCTGCCTATACTTCAGGCGCCGTAAGCATTGACGCGATGCTGGCCGCGGTTCCGGGAATCGCGGAATTAGCCAACATCAAAGGCGAGCAGATCTCCAATGTCGGTTCCCAGGATATGTCCGTCGCAATCATGCTGACACTAGCCAAGCGAATCAACACCTTGCTTTCACAGAGTGACGTGGATGGCATCGTGGTCACGCATGGTACCGACACCATGGAGGAAACCGCTTATTTCCTGAACCTTGTGGTCAAAAGTAAAAAGCCTGTTGTGCTGGTCGGTTCCATGCGTCCATCTACGGCGGTGAGTGCCGACGGGCCCCTGAACCTTTTCAACGCTGTTGGTGTAGCGGTTGATCCAAACTCCGCCGGACGAGGAGTGCTCGTCGTGATGAACGACTGGATTCATGGCGCTCACTCGCTGACCAAAACCAGCACCACGGCGGTCCAGACCTTCATGTCACCACTGCGAGGATTGGTTGGGGTGGCCAATTACGGCAAGAATGACTACTACAACAATCCTGTCTGGAGGCACACGACCGAGAGCGAGTTTGATGTTACGAATTCCAACCAGTTGCCGCGCGTGGATATCCTGTATGCCTATGCTGACATGACCGCAGATCTCATTGATGCCTCCGTGGCGAACGGGGCAAAAGGTGTCGTCATCGCTGGCGTCGGCAACGGAAACATGAATAAAACTGCCCTTGAAGCTGCAGGACGAGCCGCAAAGCGAGGCGTCGTCGTAGTTCGAAGCAGCCGTGTCGCCACCGGGAGTGTTGGGCGCAACGTGGAAGTGAACGATGACCAATTGAACTTCGTAGCTTCGGACGAACTGAATCCTCAGAAAGCAAGAATTTTGCTGATGCTGGCCCTGTTGAAGCCGCGCACAACCGGTGAAATTCAAAAGCTGTTTTACACGTACTGACCAAAATGTGAGTGCCCGTTTTGCGTGGGAGGCGGCCGTGACATCGAGCGAGGAGACTTCCCACTAAAAAGCCTCGGTAACGCCCATGTAGACTCCACCCCCTTGGAGCCCGGTGGCATAGTCGACTCGCATATTCACGTGGTTCTTCTTGGCCAGCGTGAAGCGAATTCCGACTCCGCCACCAGGCTTCAGGTCATCGTTGTTAAAGGCTCCTACCTCCGGAGCGACCTCCCCAACTCCAAAGAATGCCGCAAGGCCGAATCGCTTTGGCAGTTCCAGACGATATTCGGCCTGCGTCGTAAGCATTAACTTGTCGCGGTAACGCCCCGCTTTGTAGCCACGAATGTCATTGTGCATGCCAAGCAGGCACAGATCATAGAAAGGGACATGGCCGGCGCTGGCGCAACCGAACACGCGAAATGCCAGAACCTGGCGAGTAGAAATACCCGAGTACTTATTGAACGCGAAGGTGTAGCTTTGGTAAGAGAAATCGCTGCCAAGAGTCCCTTGAAAGAAGTCTCCCACGACGTCAGTCAAGGTTCCGGTTCTGGGATAGAACTGGCTGTCACGAAGGTCCCTCTGCAGGTGAAATCCAAGCGATGATGTGCTCGACTTCAACTCTTGCGGGTCGATGTCAGGAGGGAGGTTTTCTCCCCTGAATGTCGCATTGAGGCGGCGCCACTGATACCGGGGGCCGACGAATAGTTTGTTCTTCACCCGTATCAGAGATTCCACCAAGAGGGCCTTTCCGCCTTGATTGATTGGAACTGAGAGACCAGAGTCTCCGGCTGAGTTGCCTATCCCATACAGGTCATAGTGGATCTGCCCACGCCCATAAAATCCCGTGATCCGAAAGCGGTCCTGCTTAAGGTAGAGTTTCCCGCCAGCGCCCCATAACCAGCTGCCATTGCTTGTGTAGAGACCACCTCCGCCAAGCATTGAGTCCGGAGATACTTTGTCTGCTTTCGAAATCGGAAACAAATATCCGCCTAACACGACGAGCCCCGACCCCAGAGCCGGATTGGAAATGGGGAAAGGAGCGATCACCATCTCACCACGTTTGTTCTCTGCAACTCCATCTTCGGGCCTCGGTGCTGGTCCGGTGTAGTCGACGTTTTGCGGGCTTGTCTCGATGCCCTGCGGCGAGGTCACGAGAGAACCCGCACTTGGGTCAAACTGAACAGGGAAGGGTTTCTTTGACTGCTTTGCGTTATTCGGGGTCTGAACAGCTTGGGGGGGCGTTGAATTTGATGCTTCGTTCGTTTGGGAGCGGACACAAATCGGGCAGACAGCCAAAAATAGGGGGACTAAGGCTCGTGCCCAGAAAGAAGCATGCAACAGTCCCACATGCGGCGCAACATATGTTGTCGCGCGGCCATCGACTTTCACTTCGACGGCCATTTCCGTACGGCCGCCCATGCCAATAGCAGGATCGAAGTAAAAGCAGACACGACGATCGACAGTGCCTTCACAGCCACCCAAGACAATTGCGAATCGCTCACCACGGCCATAAATCTCCCATCTTCACAACCCGGCAAGGAATGATATTTCTTTACCGCGCGGGTTGGTCTGGGGCAACTGCCACAAGTTACAGGACCAAACCATGACGTCTTCTGCGCACAACAAAGGTCACCAATATCCCGAGAGTGCGAACGACCGGAATGGACAGCATTCGCGCCAACGAGTTCGTGCCGCGTCGACCCGAGGTAAGCCGCCGACACTAGCACTTTTGCCAGTGCACAGAATCCGGCCGTACCGATATTTTTTCTGGGAAGTATTGGAGGTTGCAATCACCATGAGAAAGATGAGTCTGTGTGTCGCAGTTGCAGCTTTCTGCTGCGTGGTATCGATAGCACTTTGTGCACAAGAAGAAACCACGGTCAAAGGCCTGATTACCGAACGCAGTGCCGACACCCTGGTTATCAAAACTGACAGTGGCACTCAGCAGGTGACCCTCGCTGACTCGACAAAAGTGCAGAGCCCAAAAGGGTTAGGGCTGCGAAAGCAACAAATGTCCTGGACGAGCCTGATGCCAGGCCTAAAGGTGACCGTTAAGGGATTCGCGGGCGCGGACGGCAAAGTGCTTGCCAAGACGATCACGTTCAGCAAGGACGACCTGGAAACCGCGAGCATGATCCAGGCTGGCTTGACGCCCACGGAGCAAAGAGTGGCCGCGAATCAGATGCAAATCGCCGCAAACAAGGAGTCGATCAGCGTCAATGAGGCCAATATCACGGCCAACAAGGACAAGATCGCCGCCAACGAGGATGAGGTCAACCGGCGCTTTTCAAATCTGGCAGACTACGATGTGAAAGGTGAGACGGTCGTTTACTTCGCCTCGGGCAAATCCTCGATCCCAGACAAAGACAAGGCAGAATTATCGAAGCTGGCAGGCGACGCTTCCAAGATCACCGGATATATCATCGAGGTGAAAGGATTCGCCGACTCCACCGGAAACCCTGCAGCAAACCAGACCTTGAGCAGAGATCGGGCTTACGCCGTCGTGAATTACCTGATGCAGGCCTGCAACGTCCCGCCTCGCCGTATCGTCTCCCCGGGGGCGATGGGAATCTCAAACCCGGTCGCATCGAACGAAACTTCGCAAGGGCGCTCGCAGAACCGGCGCGTTGAAGTCAAAGTGATGGTGAATAAAGGACTCCAGTCTCCTGGCAATTAGGTGGACTTGGCGTTATTTCCGTTGCAACGAGATGCTGAGAACAGCGGAGTGCCTTTTGCGACCGCGTGGCGAGATATCACGACATCTTGTGCGACACTAGTTCACTGGCGTTCGGAGTGATTGCCTCGAAGCAACGACACTTTCGTTTACAAATTCTATCCTCCAGTTGGCTCAGTCCGGTTCCCCCCGCCCGCTGAGGGGGGGCGTGCCATTGGGCACGCCAGCACTCCGGGCGACCGGGCTGAGCTCCGTGGTTATAAGGATTGCAATCCCCCTGTCACAGCTTAGGTAAGTCATCTTCTGCCGCATGAGAGGATTAATTTAAGGCAGGGGAACACTCCGCAAGTCTGGCGCGAGCTGATAGGCCTTGTCTAATTCCTGTTGGGCATCAGTTTGCTTGCCTTCCTGACGAAGCGTCAAACCCAGATTGTAGTGCGCTTCGGCGTAGGCTGGTTTCAGATGCGTCGCCACCCTGAACTCCGTCTCGGCTCTCTGCACATTGCCGGACTGAAGCAACACCAGGCCGAGATTATTGTGCCCCTCGGCGAATGTTGGATCTTCACGCACTAAATCGCGGAAAATAGCGGCTGCCGCTGCCGAGTCATTGTTCTGACTCAACACTAACCCCAATTGCACGCGAGCATCAACATTGTGAGGATCAAGGCTGACGGCGTCTCTAAGCTCTCGAATTGCCTCCGGCAGTCGCTGTATTTGCGCGAGGGCGAGCCCAAGATTGTAGTGCGCTTCCGCCAGATCCGGGTCGCACATGACTGCCTGCTGAAATTCCTGCAGCCCTTTCTGTTGATCTCCGGATTTCCACAGCAGCAGCCCAAAACTGGAGTGTGCCTGCGCATAATCCGGCTTCAGTTCGAGAGCTTTCTCAAAATTTTCTCGTGCTCGTGAGGCTTCATTCTTGGCTTCCCAAGTCACGCCCAGATAGTAGTAGCTGGTGGGAAGTTCGGGACTCTGTTCTGCAGATTTCTGAAATAGTGCCAACGCATCGTCAAGTTGTTGCTTCTTCAACGCATCCACGCCTTGCAGAATCAGCAGCTTTGATTGTGCCAGCCGAGAACGAAATTCGTGCAGCCCCGAGAGTTCCGTTAATTCTTTTTGCGCGCTGCCAGTATCCCCCTGGCTACGCAACGCGAGGGCAAGATTATAGTGTGCCTGTTCGAAGTCAGGTCTGAGCTCAATCGCGCGGCGAAAGGCGGAAACGGCGCCTGCTGTGTCTCCATCTGCCTTTAACTCCCGTCCAAGGTTGTACTGAGCGTCAGCATCATCCGGATTGAGTTTGACGGCAGCCCCAAATTGCTCAAGCGCGCCTTTGTGGTCTGGTTGGCGGCGGAGGGCGATTCCCAGCATAAGGTGAGCGGTGGCTAGCTTCGGATCGAGCGCGATCGCGCGACGAAATTCTGCGATCGCATCTTTCCAATTACCCCGTTGCGCTTCCACAACACCGAGATCCAAGTGGATCCGTGCGGAAGGTTTGAGCCTTACGGCAAGGGCGAGTTCGTGTTCTGCCTCATCCAAGTTGTTCTGCTGCGCCAAAAGACGCGCCAACAGGTGATGGGCCTCGGCATTCGCCGGATCAACACTCACCGCCAGACGCAGTTCCTTAGCCGCCGATGCCTGCTCCGCAGATCAAACCATGTGGCGCCCAGAGTGTAATGAGCGTCCCCCCATTTCGGCCGCAGCCTCAGCGCAGCCTCAAACTCCTCCACAGCGTGTCGAGCGTCCCCCTTAGATTTGAGCGCTCTAGGCCCAACTGGTAATGCGTGGGCGCGTCATTAGGCTCCAGTTCGAGCGCTTTGCGATAGCTAGCGATCGCCTCGTCCCAAGATTGTTGACGAGCAAACTCATTCGCGTTCCGCCGATAGCTTTCAGCCGTTTGCGCCAAACAGCAACTCGCAACCAGCAATACGCAAGCCAGCGAGAACCTTTATGGCTTCAGCCTAGCACGCTCATTTTGGATTTGTGTGGATTTGCGACTGTTCTGCAACCGGAATTGGGACCACAGCGGGCGAATCGAAGAGATGGCTACGCCCGCTCATGTTCACGGCCGTTCCTTACCAAACGAACTTCCCACTGACCTGTCCAATGCGCGGGTCGCGGGCATTCGTGATGTTTCCGAAGCTGCCGCTGCTGATGTCCCCGCTTGGATTCACGAATTGCGCATGGTTGAATATGTTGAAGAATTCACAGCGAATCTCGAAAGCTTTTGATTCCGTTACCGGGATTCTCTTCGTTATTCCCAGATCGGTGTTGTTGATTCCCGGGCCATGAAAGAATCGGCGGTTCGCTGTTCCGAAAGTTCCACAGTCAGGGCTTGGGGTGGTCCCGGTGAAAAAGCAGTTGGTCGCGACAAACGCGCCCTGGTCAAAATATGTGAACGTGCCAGGAGTATCGCGAGGATTGTGGATGTGAACCGGCCCTGCGACATTCGGCATATCGGTGGAGGGACTGCCGGCAAGCGAGCTATCTCCCACACACGGCTCCGGTGCGGACAGCAACAGCCCAGGACACAGTTGCGAGGCGTTCGCTTGAGAGGGGTCTATGGGATTCGATTGACCCATCTGGATCGGAAATCCCGTCGCGAATCGGGTAATGCCTTGCAGTTGCCACCCTTGCGTAAGCCTCTTGGGCAAGCGATGGAACGCTCGATCGAAGGGAATGGCCCACATATAGCTCCGCAAATCCGGGAAGGGCATCGGGGATAATTCCGAGAGTCCA
>Ga0335079_10007414_pt1 | contig 12497 bp, 9 predicted proteins | sample Lox_Sample_33_FD_206719 | JGI IMG/M metagenome (GOLD analysis project Ga0335079, IMG submission 206719) | Soil microbial communities from Loxahatchee National Wildlife Refuge, Florida, United States - Lox_Sample_3.3 | ecosystem: Environmental > Terrestrial > Soil > Wetlands | place: USA: Florida... | reverse complement strand
ACGCGATCATCATGACGTGCCTGCTCGTCGACGGCCGTCCGATCTACGGAGACTTCGGGCTGCCCGAGGTGGCGCGGGTATTCGGCGACCTACGTCACCACCCGACGACGATGAGGATGCTGCTCGCGATCTCGGTTGACCGGTCTGACGCACTGCGCGGGCGCTGGCGGCGCCGTGCGATCAACATCAAGACGCAAGCTCTCCTCCCGATCGCGAACATCGCGCGCTGGGCCGCGCTCAGCGTGGAATCCTCCGCGCTCGCGACACCCGAGCGTCTCCGCGCCGCTGCCGGGACTCGGATGATGAGCACCGAAGACGCGGACACGCTCGGTGACGTGTTCGAGATTGCTCAGCGCGTGCGACTGCGCCACCAGCTCGAGCAGCTGGGCCGCGGGGAGACGCCTTCGGACACGATCGGGCCGAGGGACATGTCGACAGTCGAAGCGAGTGTCCTCACCGAAGCGATCCGGGAGATACTCGCCGTCCAGCGGCGGATGGCGAACAAGGCTGACTATGTGCCAGAGCTGGGCGGGTAAGCGAATTTCATGCGACTAGCGACCAGCACCGCCGATGATGTGGTGACCACATCGAGACCGGGAACGACCCTGATCACCTCGATCGACGCGCACGCCGAAGGTGAGCCCGGGCGGATCCTGCTGGCTTCGCACCTGCTGGTGCGCGGCAATACCTGGCCAGAAAGGATGAGATGGTGCTCGACCGAGCTTGAGTGGCTACGCCGGTTGCTGCTGCGCGAGCCTCGCGGGCACCCCTCGATGTGCGCTGTGCTCGTCGTGCCCCCATTGGACACCGCCGCGGATGTCGGCATCATCATCCTTGAGCAGGGTGGCTTTCGCCCGATGTCCGGCAGCAACACGATGTGCGCCATCACCGCGCTGCTGGAGACGGGCAGCCTCCCAGCGGCGGAACCGGAGACGGTGGTCCGCATCGACACCGCGGTCGGACTGGTGCAGGCAACCGCACACGTCGAGCGTGGTCGCGTGCGGTCGGTCCGCGTCCGGATGGTGCCGTCCTTCGCCCTGGCACTCGACGCACCGATCGTCGTGCCGGAGTACGGGACGGTCCCGGCCGACATCGCGTTCGGCGGCCAGTTCTACGTCCAGGCACGAGCCGCCGACCTGGGCGTATTCCTCGGCCCACAGCACGCACTCGCGATAGCCCGGGCCGGAATGGCGCTACTCGCCGCGGCCCGTGAGCAGGTACCTGTCGTGCATCCCGAGCAGCCGCACATCAATCAGATCTCGCTGGTGATGCTGCACGGCCCTGCTGATGCTCCTGGTATCTCGGGTCGCAACAGCGTGGTGCTGCCGGCCGGGCGCATCAGCCTCGATCAACCGGCGTCATGGCGGGGAACCTTGGACCGCTCTCCGTGCGGGACCGGCACCTGCGCCCGCATGGCGGCGCTCCACGCCCGAAGGCAGCTTGAACTCGGGGTTCCGTACGTCCATCAAGGAGTGCTTGGGACAACCTTCCACGGAGTATTGCTCGAGCGGACCACCGTCGGGGGTCTTGCCGCGGTGGTGCCGTCGATCCAGGGCCGGGCGTGGATCACCGGCTACGTGCAGCACGCGCTGCAGCCGGACGACCCGTTCCCGACCGGAATCACGGTCAGCGACATCTGGAGTCCCGTCCGCGACTGAGCCAGCCGCGCGCCGGCACGATCAGAATCACACCGCTGTCGGGAAGTGCATGTGCTGGCTGTGGTGCGTCCGGTCCTGGGCGTCCTGTGGCCAGCGGGTGGTGATCGCCTTGCCGCGGGTGTAGAACCGGATGCCCTCCGGCCCGTGGATGTGATGGTCGCCGAACAGCGAGTCCTTCCATCCGCCGAATGAGTAGAACGCCATCGGCACCGGAATCGGGACGTTAACGCCGATCATCCCGACGTGCACGTTGCGCTGGAAGGTTCGTGCCGCCTGGCCGCTGCCGGTGAAGATCGCGGTGCCGTTCGCGTACGGGTTGCGGTTGATCAGCTCGATGCCTTCCTCGAGCGAGGCGACCCGGACGACCGCGAGGACCGGTCCGAAGATTTCGTCGGTGTAGATCGAGGCATCGGTCGGGACCTTGTCGAACAGCGTCGGCCCGACCCAGAAACCGTCCCCCTCGCCGTGGAGCTCGCGGCCGTCGACGATGAGCTCGGCGCCGGCGGCCGCCCCCTGCTCGATGTAGCCGCGGATTCGATCGCGTGCCTGCGCGGTGATCACCGGTCCCATCTCGGAGTCCGGCTCGAGCCCCGGGCCTACCTTGACCTCGAGTGCCTTCTCACGCAGCCGCGCAATGAGCGGCTCAGCTACATCGCCGACCGCCACGACCACGGAGATGGCCATGCACCGTTGCCCCGCTGAGCCGTAGCCGGCCGCGGTCAGGTGGTTGGCAGTGAACTCGAGGTCGGCATCGGGCATCACGATCGCGTGGTTCTTGGCCCCACCGAGCGCCTGCACGCGCTTGCCCGAGGCGTTCGCCCGTTCGTACACGTACTTGGCGATCGGGGTCGAGCCGACGAACGACACGGCGTCGACGTCGGGATGGTCGAGCAGCGCATCGACGGCGACCTTGTCGCCGTGCACGACGTTGAACACGCCATCGGGCAGCCCCGCCTCGGCGTACAGCTCGGCGATCAGGTTCGAGGCAGAAGGATCGCGCTCTGAGGGCTTCAGCACGAAGGTGTTGCCGGCCGCGATCGCGATCGGGTGCATCCACATCGGGACCATGACCGGGAAGTTGAACGGCGTGATGCCCGTGCACACCCCGAGCGGCTGACGGAACGAATAGGCGTCGACGTCGGTCGAGACCTGGTCGGAGTACTCGCCCTTGAGCAGCTGCGGCAGCCCGCAGGCGTACTCGACGACCTCCTGGCCGCGGATCACCTCGCCCTTGGCGTCGGAGAACACCTTGCCGTGCTCGGAGCTCACGATCCGCGCCAGCTCGTCGACATGCTCGGCGACCAGCTCGCGGAAGGCGAACATGATGCGGGCGCGCCCGGTCAGCGACACGTCCTGCCAGTCTCCGAACGCCGCGCGTGCGGTCTTCACCGCCCGGTCGACGTCACGCGCGTCGGCGAGTAATACCTCGGCCTGCACCTGGCCAGTCGCCGGATCGAACACCGGTGCCGTTCGTGCCGATGAGGCCGGGATGTCCTGGCCGCCGATGTGATGATGGATCGTCTTATGCGTGAGCGTGGTCATGGGTCACCTCCAGGGCGAGCGTCGTCGACCCGGAGCTTCGCGCGGCGACCAGACCGAAGCTAGAGGCCGCTGGTTGGCCCAGGTCAAGGCCAAGCTTGTGCCAACGCATCGGACGCACCACCGAGGCGCAGCACGTCTGCTAGTCCTCAAGGCCGGAGTGCGGCACCGCCGTGCCGACTCGTCTCAGAGGCCCCCAACCTGTCCGTTAGGAGGAACTCGAACGTGCGCATCCTGCTCATCGGTTCAAGCGGTCGTCTCGGTGCCGCAGTGCATGAGACGCTCAAGGCAAGCCACGATGTCGTGACCGCATCACGATCGCGTGGTGAGTTAACCGTCGATATTCGCGACCCTGCCTCGATACGGGCGATGTACGAGAACGTCGGCCCCGTCGACGCGGTCGCGTGCGCCGCCGGCTCGGTTCCATTCAAGCCGCTCGGCGAGCTGTCCCTCGCCGACATGCAGGCAGGTGTCGAAGACAAGCTCATCGGACAGGTCGAAGTGGTGCGCCAGGGCACACGCTTTGTCACGGACGAGGGCTCATTCACCCTGATTACCGGGATCCTCGCTCGTAGGCCGATCCGGACCGGGGTGGTTGCATCGCTCGTCAACGGCGCGCTTGAGTCGTTCGTGATGGCGGCCGCGGCAGAACTGCCGGGCCGGCAGCGAATCAACGCCGTGAGCCCGACGGTGGTCACCGAAGCGCTTGACGACTACGGAACGTTCTTCCCCGGCTTCCTGCCGGTACCGCTCAGCGAGGTTGCCGCAACTTACCTCCGATCGATCGAAGGGATCGAGACTGGCAAAGTGTTCGAACTGGGCGACTGAGCTCTGATCTGATAATGGGGCCCCGACGCACGCAATGTCGTCGTCGATCAGCCACGGCACACCCTCCAATGTTCGATCGTCGAGGTCAAATTCGAACGCCATGCCCGGGTAGCGTGGCACCCCGGCTCCGTCGAGCACCGTGACGTTGGCCAGCACACTGCTACCACGCTTCCAGTGGCCCCGGTCCTCGTGAATGTGACCGTACACGACAAGCCCCGGGCCGCCGCGGTCGATCACACCCAACAGCGCGTCCGAGCCGATGTGCACTTCGGGCGGACACCGCGACAGCAGGCTGTAGTCGCGAGGGCGCACACAGTCGCCGAAGCCACGCGGCGGGAAGTGAGAAACGAGTACGTCCAAGCCGGTCGGCGTCGAAGCCAGGCGCTGCGCAAGCTCCTCGGCCGTGGCCTGGAACGCCCAGTGACCCGCGATTGGTGTCCACGGCGTCCCGTACACGCGCAAGCCGCCGACCGTCGCCAGCCGGTCCTGCAAGTAGGTCCACGGCAGAGGCGGGACGAGTTCCGGTTGCTCGAACACGAAGTCGTGATTTCCGGCAACCACGACGACGTGACCCACCTGCAGTCCTTGCAACCAGGCGCGACACGGGCGATCAAGCCATGGGGCTTGCACGGCCGACCGATCGTCGGTCAGTGGGCAGATATCGCCGGCGATCAGTAGCAAGTCGCACGCAGGCACATCGGGCAGGTGGCCGTGCAGATCCGACACAGCTCGGATCAGCACGCGGTGCGCCATCACGACGCGCCACCGTGATGAAGCCAGCTCGGCTTCTTGATGCCGTCTACTGCGCTGCGACTCAACGCTATGCCGTCCTGCCGGTCCCGCCCGCGGCTCCTACGCCGGCTGCATTCGGACCGCGGCTTGCGCGGCCGCGACCCGGGCGATCGGGACACGGAAAGGCGAGCAGGACACGTAGTCCAGACCGGCCATGTCAAAGAAGTCGATGCTGTCGGGATCGCCGCCGTGCTCGCCGCAAACGCCTAGCTTGAGCGATGGTTTGGCCTCGCGGCCGACCCAAGCAGCGAGGCGGACCAGCCATCCAACCCCAGGCTGGTCGATCGTCTCAAACGGCGACCGGGTGATGATCCGCTGCTCGAGGTATCAGTCAGGAAGCCGGACTCGACATCGTCACGGGAGAAACCGAGTGCCGTCTGCGTCAGATCATTGGTTCCAAACGAGAAGAAGTCGGCTACGCCCGCAATGCGGTCCGCGACAAAGCATGCCCGCGGCAACTCGATCATGGTGCCGACCAGCGGTCGCACTATCCCGTTCCCGGCCGATGCGATCACTCGCTCGGCGCGGTCGCGAAGTATCTGCAATTCGGCCTCGTAGGCGACCAGCGGGAGCATGATCTCGACTTGCGGCGCTGCGCCATGGCGCTCGGTGACCGCGGCAGCGGCGGCCATGATCGCCTCCACCTGGATGTCGTAGATCTCCGGCGCAATTATTCCCAACCGCGCGCCCCGGGTGCCGAGCATCGGGTTGGTTTCCTCGAGTGACTGGACGCGATCCAGATAGCGCTCGAGTCGGTGCACGTCGCCTGGACGCTGATGGCGGGCGCGCTCGACCTCGACCGCCAGGTCGGTCGAGCTCGGCAGGAACTCGTGCAGGGGCGGATCGAGCAGGCGGATCGTGACCGGTAGTCCCGCCATCGTCTCGAACAGAGCCTCGAAATCACCGCGTTGTAATGGCAACAACTCCTGCAGTGCTGCCCGGCGGTCCTCCGTCGACGCCGCGAGCATCATCGCCTGCATCTTCGGCTGGCGGTCTGCCGCCATGAACATATGCTCGGTTCGGCACAGACCGATGCCTTCGGCGCCGAACTCCCGGGCGCGCTGAGCGTCCTCTGGCGTGTCCGCATTCGCTCGAACTCCGAGCCGGCGGAAATCGTCAGACCAGCTCAGGACCGTGTCGAAATACTCGTCAAGCGCCGGCTCTGACAACGGCACGTCGTCTGTGGTGACGCGACCCGTCGAGCCGTCGATCGCGATCAAATCGCCCTCGCGCAGGACGAGATCGCCGCACCGCAGCTCGAGCTCGTCCACGTTCACCTCCAGCGCCGAGGCCCCGGCGACGCATGGCTTGCCCATGCCCCGCGCGACCAGCGCCGCATGGCTGGCCTTGCCGCCCTCGGCTGTGAGAATGCCCTGGGCAGCGTGGAAGCCGTGTACGTCGTCGGCCTCGGTGAACTGTCGCACCAGGATGACCTTGCGGCCGCGCTGCGCCCACTCGACCGCATCCTCGGCGGTGAACACGATTTGTCCCTTGGCTGCCCCGGGTGAAGCGGGCACGCCGGTGGCGATGACCTCGAACTCCTGTCCGGGAGCGAAGCTCGGATGTAGTAGCGCGTCCAACGATCTCGCGTCGATCGTGAGGAGCGCCTGCTCGCGCGAGAGCAGGCCCTCACGCACAGCGTCGACTGCGAATCGCACCGCCGCCTGTGCTGGCCGCTTCGCCACCCGCGTCTGTAACAGGTACAGCCGACCCTCTTCAACCGTGAACTCAACGTCCTGCATGTCACCGTAATGGCCCTCAAGCCGGCGAAGCACCTCCATCAACTCCGCGTGGACCTCCGGCAGCCATGCCGCGAGCTCGTCGATGTCCCTCGGGGTGCGCACACCAGAGACGACGTCCTCGCCCTGCGCGTTGGCAAGGAAGTCGCCCGACGGCCGCGGCGCTCCCGTCACTTCGTCGCGACTGAACGCCACCCCGGATCCCGACGTCTCTCCTTTGTTGCCGAACACCATCTGCTGAACATTCACCGCAGTGCCCCACTCGTCCGGGATGCGATGGATCCGCCGATACGTCGCCGCCCGCGCGCCATTCCACGACTCGAACACTGCTCGGATCGCGCCGTCGAGCTGCTCTCGCGGATCCGTCGGAAACTCGTAGAGGCGGCGGAATCGGGCGACCAGCAGCTTCAACGCATCCGTATCCAGCTCGGTGTCGAGCACGACACCGCGTTCACTCTTGAGGATCGCTATCTCGCGCTCGAAGGACTCGCCGGGGACGCCGACCACCACGTTCCCGTACATCTGCACCAACCGCCGGAACGAGTCCCAGGCGAACCGCTGGTTGTTTGTTCTCATCGCCAGTCCCTCGACCGACGCATCGTTCAGCCCAAGGTTGAGCACCGTGTCAAGCATTCCCGGCATGGACTCCCGCGCGCCCGAGCGCACCGACACCAGCAGCGGATCCTCGGGGTCGCCGAGCACCTTGCCGGCCTGGCGCTCCAGCCTTCCGAGCGCTTCGTCGACCTCGGCGGCGAATCCGTCGGGAACGGCATCGCACCGGAGGTAGGCCACACACGCCTCGGTTGTGATCGTGAAGCCGGCAGGCACACGTCCAGCGCCAAGGACTCGCGTCATCTCGGCTACGTTCGCGCCCTTCCCGCCGAGTAGCTCAGGCATGTCGCGTGAGCCCTCCGCGAAGTCGTATACCCACCGCATGTCGGTCATGGGAGCAACCTCCAAGATCGACGTGCTGTGGAGAGACAATCTCCCAAAGCGCCGCCGATCATCACCACGTCAAGAGCTAGGGCGGCGATGGTCTCGGGCGACGACCTTGCGCGGTAGGGGCACTTGCCTAGCACTGACAAAGGCGCAGCCTTTGTTCGGTGCACAGACGGGTTATCCGATCCTCACGATTGGGGCAGACCGTCTTTCGGCTGCTAGCAAAAGCCCCATCAGTGCGAGCAAAAACGCATGGTCTCCTGTCGCCACCTGTTCCACGTGGAACATCTAACGACGAACTCCGTCACCCGGGATCATGGCGTCTCGACGTCGCCACCAAGAAGACGCAGAAGGGTCGCCGCGCCGGCTTAGTCCAGAATGATCTGGAAGCCGCATCGATGCGGGGTGGCGCGGGCCTCGCATCCCGTGGCGCTGACGAGCGCGTCTTGGAGTTGCGTGGCCGCGGCAAAGTGGTCAGCCTCGGGCTGATGGCGCCGTGCCGCGGGCTTGGTCGATTGGCTGATCTCGGTCTCAAGTTGGCGCACCGACCAGCGTTGTTCGGCCGCCAGTCGAGCGAGTTGCCTCCGTCGGTGATGGTCCGGTTCCGTCAGTAAGGCCTTCCCATGCCCTTTGCTGAGCTCGCCGGCGTCGATCAACTCGATCGCTTCGTCCGGCAAGTCGAGCAGCCGGATCGTGTTGACGATGTCGGCGCGGCTGCGACCCAGCCGCTTTGCGAGCACACCTCCGTCAGACGCAGGTCCTGAAGAAGCGTGGCGAGTGCTCTCGCCTGTTCGATCGGGCTGAGGTTTCGCGTACGAGGTTCTCGATCAGGGCCAGCTCAAGCGAACCGGCCTGGTCGACTAGCCCGTCGATGATTGCCGGGATCGTCGTTTCGCCCGCGAGATGCGCCGCGCGCCAGCGACGCTCGCCCGCCACCAGCTCGTAGCCGTCCTCCGCTGGCTTCACGATCACTGGCTGGAGTGCGCCGCGCTCACGGATCGAGTCTGCGAGCGCGAGCAGGGCGCCGTAATCGAACCGCTTGCGTGGCTGCTCCGGGTTGGCACGGATCCGCTCCAGCGGGATGTCGCGCAAGCGCGAGTTGATCGTCGCATCGGCGTCGGAGCGCGGCCACGTTGATTGCTCCCCGCCCGCAGCGAGCGGGTCGTCGACCTGGAGGCCGCGTCGGCGGACGGCCATCATCGCGCGACCGCCGAGGCCAGGAGATCGACGAGCTCGGAATAAGCGATCGCTACGGTGCTGTCGGGGGCAAGTCTCGCGACCGGGATCCCCGCGGCTGCTGCCTCGGACACAAGCGCAGCCCGCAGCCGGATCCGCGCTGCTGGCGCGAGACCGGCTTCCACCAAACGCTCTTCAACTGTCCGGCTGCTGATTCGGGCCGGGCTCCAGCGCGTAATCAGCGGGAGCATGCCCGGCGGTTCGCCGCCGAGTCGCGCGGCGAGCTTGGCGAGCGTGCGGCGCAACTCCAGGATCCCGTGGACCGCGCCCTCGTCGTCGGCGCTGACCGGCGCCACTACGCGGTCGGCGCAAACCAGCGCATTGACGGTCAGCAGTCCGAGGTTGGGCGGCGTGTCGATCACGACCTCGTCGTACTCGTTGACGACCGGTCCGAGCGCGTCGTGCAGGAAGCGCTCGCGGCCGAGTTCTCCTACGAGGCTCATCTCCACGCCCGCGAGCCCACTGCCGGCCGGGATCAAGTCAACCCCGTAGACACTTGACACGATTGCGTCGGCGGCGGTGGCGCGGCCTGCCAATACATCGACCAGGTTGACACCTAGCGATCGCGCCTCGAGACCCAGCTGTCGCGTCAGGGCGTATTGCGGGTCGATGTCTACGAGCAGCACTCGTAGGCCGCGAGCGGCGGACAGCGCGCCGATGTTGGCGGCGCTGGTGGTCTTACCGACGCCGCCCTTCTGGTTTGCGATCACAGTGATCATGAGATGCTCCTTTGGGTTGTTTGAGGTCGCCCCGGTCGCTCGTCGCGAGGTGTGTTTCGTCGTGGCGGCCGAATGCGACGCGCTCGGCGTCATTGGCGAAGCGCAGCTCGCGGGATGCACGGCGAGCGCACTCAGAGAGCAGTCGTCCGAACCGCTTCTCGACCCAGTCGCGTGTTGCCGGCGGTGGTGCGATGACGAGTGCGTCTTGACTGTCGACCGCGATCAGCTCGATCGGTTCGAGCCAGATCGCAAAGACGCTCTCCCCGACCGCCTCGCGAAGCAGGATGCATGTCCGCCGCCAGTCTTCGTGGTCAGTGGCGGTCGGGAGCCCGAGTCGTCGTCTTGTCTCGTCGAGGTCGACGCGAACATGCCGCTTCCGCTTGCGGCCTCGCTCGGTGACGTAGGTCTGCTCCAGGAGGGCGGAGCGGGCTGAGCTGCCCCCCTCCAGGGGGGTCGGGGGGTGTTGTCTGGTTCTGGGGTTCCTGGGTTCCCTTCCCCCGCGCGCGTTGGGTGGCGGGGTTTCTGGCGGGGTTTTGGCGGGGTTTTCCTCGGAAACCCCGCTCAGGGTCGGACCCTTTTCGGAAACCCCGCTCAGGCCCGGACCCTTTCCAGCGGAAACCCCGCTCAGGATCGGACCCTTTCCGCCGGAAACCCCGCTCAGGATCGGACCGTTTTCGGCGCTCTCGCCGGCGCCCGAGGTCGTGGCCGCCAGGAGGGGGCGGGCACCTCGCTGCGGAGCCACCCGCCGTTTCGGTCCCATGACCGGCTCTACTGCGATCTGTGCTGGATGCTGCACCGTCCACCGGCACGTCCGCCCGCGCCCGCCGCGGTGGTCGTCGACGCTCACTTCTCCGGAGGCGAGCAGTGCCTCACGTGCGCGGCGGTAGGTGCTGTTCGCCAGCCCGGCGGTGCGGCAGAGCTCGTCGGTGGTGAAGCCTTCGACGCTGCCGTTCTCATCGGCGAGCGCCGCGAGTGCCGCCAAGAGCAGCCGGGCTGGTCCCCGGGTCGGGCTATACCCGAGAACGGCCTCGAGCAGCTCCGCGTTGACCTCGCCCTCGTGCCATGGACCGAACTGCGCGAACAGGACCTGTACCGTGCTCGCGTGTCCGCGGCCAACGCCAGGCGCTTCGACTTCGAGTAGCCCGCGGCGCGAGAGCCGATTACGGGTCTCGAGGTATCGGCTGCGGCTCAAGCCTGCCCGCGCCGCAGCGACTGGGATCCCGGGCCACGCTCGATGGTCGCGATTGGCGAAGCTCGCTAACGACCAGGCAACCAAGCGCTCGCCGGCTGAGAGATCGTGGCGGGCGAGCACTGCCGCAATCGCAGCGTGACTCATCCGGAGCTCCCCTGAGCCAGGGGTCCGAAGTCGATGTGGCTGAGGGCCATCGCCAACGCCAGGGGTGGCGTTCGCGATGACGCTCAGACGGAGCTGTGAGTGCGCGCAGACGACCGCGCCGGCCTTGGAGTCCGTCTTTCGGCTCGGTACACTGCGGACAGGAGATTTTGTTCCGCGCTGACGGCGCGTATGTATGGAAGACCGGGTGGCAGCCCGGTCTTTCGCGTTTGTGAGGCTGGTGGTCCTCGCGCCGATCCAGAGCCGATGCGACGTGGTGGGACTACCTCCAGTCCGCTCACACGAGCTCCTCGAAGCGTTTGTCACCGCGTCGCCCCTCGATCACGATGCGGCGATCTGCGGCCGTCCAGATGACTGTCCCGGCGATGAGCGGTCGACCGGCGAAGGACCCGAACCGATCCCAGATGGGGGCCTCGAGCGCGTGGCAGAGCTCGTCGCGTCCCGTCCATCGCTCGACGTCGACCAATTCGTCACGATCGAATCGAGCCAGCACGATCCTGTCGGTCCGGCCGCCACGGCCAGCGCGGCCGCTGAACGGGACGGTGGCGATCGTGGCGCCGCGGGCCTTGAGCTCCTGCCAGACCGGTTCGCCGCTCAGAAGCTCGCGCCGGCCGGGGCGGAGCCGCGCCACATGCGTTCGCGAGGCCTCGCGCCCGGAGGGGGTGCGGCACGGCTCGCCCGGGAGGGCCTTACACGTCGGGCATGAACGGGCACGCCATCCGCGCGCGACGTGCAATCGCGTCGGCGGTCGCGTCTTGCTCAGGTAGTGGACGCGGCACCGCGCGCCCGGCCCGGCCCGGCAGGTCGGGCACCACTCGTCGAGCCAGAGCGGGCGGTCGCTCATCCGCCGCCCGCAACTGGCTCGTTCGCCGCCGCGTCGAAGCAGGGCCCGTCAGGGCGCATCGGGCGGACCCGGAGGTCCGCCGCCGCCGGCCCGGCGGGGACCCGTGTCAGCCCTGGAGATTCGGAAGCCGGACGGGGGAGTGCAGCGCGTCCACTCCGCGTCCACTAGATCGAGAACGAGCGCAAACCGGGCACCATGGCCATACACCCCACATTGCGGGAATTTGCAGGGATTTAGTGCCCGTCCGAGAGCGCCCGTGAACGCTCGTGAAACCCGTACCCTTCCATGGTAAGGAAGGGTCGTCGGTTCGAGTCCGACAGAGGGCTTTCCCTGCAATTGGCGGGTTTTTGTGGCTGGGGTGAAGGGCCGATGACGGATGTGCGCGTCCATTTCGCGTCCAAAATCGTTCTGTTCGGAAGGGATCGTCAGATCGAATTGCCCGCGTCTGCGGGGTTGGCGTGGGTGGTTGATCACTTCTTTGCAGCGCGCGTGTTGAGCGCTTCCCTGCATCTGTACGCCGCTTGTGTGTTGGTGAGCTGTCCGTCTACACTTCGCTACATGAGTAGCGAAGCGATCCGAATTGAGTCCGAGACGTTGAGCGCGCTCAGGGAGCGCAGTGCTCAGAGTGGCGAGCCTATCGTGCGTCTCGCTCAGCGCTACATCGGCGAGGGTATGAGGTTGGATCGCCATCCCGGGATCATCTTTCGCGACGGGCCGGCGGGACGCCGCGCGGTCGTGATCGGCGGACCGGATGTGTGGGAGGTGATCGCGGCGGCCCGGAGCGCGTCGGAGCGTGGCGAGGAGCTGGTTCGGGCGCTGGCTGAGCGGATCGGGGTGCCGGTGGAGAAG
>Ga0335079_10007412_pt1 | contig 12499 bp, 12 predicted proteins | sample Lox_Sample_33_FD_206719 | JGI IMG/M metagenome (GOLD analysis project Ga0335079, IMG submission 206719) | Soil microbial communities from Loxahatchee National Wildlife Refuge, Florida, United States - Lox_Sample_3.3 | ecosystem: Environmental > Terrestrial > Soil > Wetlands | place: USA... | reverse complement strand
CCCCACCGGTGCCAACACTCAATGCTCCCAGGTACGTGGTGGTAGTGTTCCCGTCGGTCACACCTCCATACACCACCAGGTTCGCGCCGCTCTGGTCGAATTGTCCCCAAAAACCGGATGTAATTCCGCTGTAAGGTGATCCGGTGGCTGCAGTCAGAGTGCCACTCGTCGGATCCAACTGAAATCCCTCGATCGGGTTGTAAGCAGTCTCGGTCGCATTTTCACTGAATGTATAGATCAGCGTCCCTCCACTATTCGGTTGAATCGCGAAACCGATCGGCGCGAAGGTGGTGGCAAAAGGTGAGCCGGCCACAGGAGCGATTGCGCCGGCGCTGCTTCCAGACTGCGCGATGCTAAACACATGGATGCCAGTTGTGCCGAGGACGTTGGGTACCCCAATCAGGAACTTGCCCGACGAATCGCCCTGAACCTGCGACACCGCATATGAAAATGGACTCCCCGGAACCGCTGTGAGTGATCCGGTGCTGCTGATTACGTACGCCGCCACCTGTGACGGGTTGGGATACTGCGCTACATACAGATACTTGCCTTGGCCATCAGTCCCCAGGTTTCCGGGAAAAAATGGAACCGCGAACGGAGACCCACTTACCTGTGTCAATGCTCCGGCGCTGCCAATCTGATACACGTGGACCGACATTCCACTGGTATCCACCATGAAAAGAAATGTGCCCGCGGGATTCGTGATCACGCTCCACAATCCACCAGTCGGTTCGCCGACTAAGTACGGTGCGCTGAAGGGACTATTGGGGATCGCGGTCAATCCCCCACCACTGCCGATCGTGTAAGCATAGATCTGGCCTGTGCCGGGAAACACGGTGTATAGATACTTTTCCTGAGCTACCACCATGCCCGACCCCTCTGCGTTAGTCGGGATTGTAGGCGCGGTAAAGCCGCTAGTTGCCGCGAAGCTTGGCGTAGTCCCCGTTGCCAGCGTGTAGCCGTCGATGGTTCCTGACGCATCAACAGCAAACGCGAACGCCGCTGTGGAACTCGTTCCGCTTCCACCCTGCGAGAAGCCGCCACTGCCACCCGATCCGCATGTCGTGGCTCCGAATCCTTTGGTGCAGACATAGTGACCGCAGCCCACAAGCCACATCGCAGAGATCGTCAACATCGAAATCGCTAGCGCTCGAACCTTCATCGTCATGAACCGCCTCCACCCGAAATGCGCGCCCGCGCACTGCCTCTCGAATTTTTCTGGGTAACTCAGACCCGGAGAGCCTTAAGACACTCTCATCCCAAGCCGATGCTAGGTGTGTCGTAACCTAGAGGCAAGGTTACGAACGTCATTCTGAGCATCCAAAGTCTGAGCCTGGCTGCAGGTGCGGTGAGATTTGGCCCCGGCGAGGTGGGAATGTTGAAAGACAAAAACGAACGACGGGAACAAAGCACAGAAACGAAGAGAGCTTCGCTTGCGCTACTCGCTGGTAGTTTTGAAGTGAAACACCAGCGACGCTCCGGGGAACACAATGCGGGCTCTGTACCTCACCTCGAGAAACATTGCGGGATTTTCTTCTGTTCCGCTGCGCTGCACCCGAATCTGATTGCGCCAGAGATGGATATCGTGCCGCACCGCCCGGCGAATCACAGCGTCGCGCAAGTCATCGTCGGACGACTCCGCCAGCAATCCAATGCGCGACCCAGCCAAAGCCGCGACATCCTTCAAATCGTCTTTGAGTTCGTAATTGGCCAATTCGCAGGATGCGATCTGCCATGCCGTGCTGATGACTAGCAGGAATAAAAGCAAGCCGGCAATAATCTTGAGTTTCGCCACGGCCGCTACACCAGATATGGCTAGCTATCGCTCATAGCTAACAGCGGTGTTCCTACATTCCGCGATTGCCGCTGGAAGGGGTGAAATGCAAGCTGAAGGAGTATCCCGGCAAACTTACAGGAACACTGTAATCTGCCGCAACGTAAACTGCCGGCGCACCAGGGGTTCCGATACGCTGCACTGTAATCTGCTCCGGTGCGAGAGTAACCTGATGCTCCGCCGCCTTCTTGACGATCGCATCGATGAGGTCCTGATCGGTTAGGCGCGGATTCGCTCCGCCCATCATCGCGATCTGATGCAGGTCGTCCTGGAACGAATAATTGCTCAGTTCCGGCGGAATGATCTGAAACCCGCAGTAGATCAATCCGACGAATACCAGAAACCCGATGATCGCCTTAAATGTTCCCATGTCCCACGATCTGCGCCGCAGGCCGCTCAACTCCCTTACGACGCCCGGCGGAGCACTCCCTGAAAATGTTCAACTATCGCGGAAATCGTAACATCGCGGACTTCCCGAGTCTCGCGCAAAACGACCTCCACAGTACCTTCGGTAACCTTCTTTCCGACCGTGACTCTAATAGGGATACCGACCAGGTCTGCATCCTTGAACTTCACTCCCGGTCGCTCGTCGCGGTCATCCAGAACGACATCAAAACCGGCCTTTTCCAGCCTCTTGGCAATGTCTTCAGAAGCGTTCTTGACCGCTTCATCTTTCATGTTGACCGGAGCCACCACAATCTCAAACGGAGCAATTGATGCAGGCAGCCAGAATCCGTCATTGTCGTTGCCTTGCTCCACGGCAGCGGTCAAAATCCGCTCGATGCCAATTCCATAGCACCCCATGATCGGCATCACTTCTTTGCCATTCCTGTCGAGCACCCTTAGACCCATCGTCTCCGAATATCGATAGCCGAGCTTGAAGATGTGCCCGATCTCGACAGCCGTGTCGATGCGCAGGGGTTTGCCGCAATTCGGACAAGCTTCCCCCGCAGTCACGGATCGCAAATCCGCATAGGCGGTCGGGATGAAGTTCTTGCCCGGCGTCAGATTCTTGAGGTGATAGTCCTCTTTGTTGGCGCCAGCAATGAGATTCGTCCGGCCCTCCAGCGCCTTATCCACAATCAAGACGGGCTTGCCATCCGGGTTCTTCAGGTCGCGTGCCCACTCAATCCCGACCGGGCCCAGATAGCCAGCTGGAGACTTGAACAACTCTTTGATCTCGCCCTCTTCCATCGGACGCGTAGCCACCGCCACAGTAGCGCTAAACTTCGCTTCATTTAGTTGATGATCTCCGCGCATTAATACAACAATCGCGCGTGACTTCTTCTTGCCTTTTTCGTCGATCTCATCCGCCATGTAGGCAAGCGTTTTGATTTTGTTTTTAGGAGACACACCCAGGTATCGCGCTACGTCTTCAATCGTCTTATGACCGGGCGTATGAACTTCAAGCGGCTTGCCATCCCCTTCGGCCGCTAGATCCTCGACCGGCCATAGTTGTGAGGTCGCTCGCTCCAGATTCGCCGCGTAGTTACACCCATCGCAGCTTACAATCTGGTCCTCGCCGGCATTCGTTCGCACCATGAACTCGTGCGACTCTTTTCCCCCCATTGCACCTGAGTCCGCCTCCACCACGACGTACTTCAATCCGCAGCGGTCAAAAATCCGGCAATATGCCTCGTAGTGCTTCTTGTAGGAAACATCCAGCCCTGCTGCATCGATATCGAAGGAATACGAATCCTTCATCATGAACTGCCGAACGCGGAGCAGACCCGATCTCGGACGCGGTTCATCGCGAAACTTCGGCGCAATCTGATACCAGATCTGCGGCAGTTGCTTGTAGCTCCGCAATTCCTTCAGAGCGATCGAAGTCATCACTTCTTCTTCGGTCATCCCCAGGCACAGATCCGTACCCTTGCGGTCTTTCAGCCGGAAAAGGTTCTCCCCCATCACGCCCCAGCGTCCCGAGGCTTCCCAAAGCTCGCGGGGATGCAACGCCGGCAAATAAAACTCCTGTCCAATGCGGTCCATCTCCTCGCGGACAATCGCCGTGATCTTGTTGAACGAACGAGTTCCTAAGAAGAGATACGAATAAATCCCGGCGGCAAGCTGGCGGATGTATCCCGACCGTACAAGGAATTTATGCGAGGCGACCTCGGCATCCGCCGGCGCCTCACGCAGGGTAGGAATAAACAGTTGTGACCAACGATGCATAGTTGAGTTCTCGATTGGAAGAAGAATCCTAAATTGTAAACGATGAGGCAGGAGACCTATATGAGGACAGTCGCCCCAGACGATCCAACCGAGCGGAGAGCTCGGTACCATGACGCGAATCATTCCGGTGCTTAAGGGTGAACAAAGCTAGCGGTCCTTCGCGCACCTTCGTGTCCTTTATGGTTGAAGCTTTTCGTCACCCGCGCAAAAAGTACTGGCGCGCAAAACGACTCACGCCGTTAGCTGCTTCAAAATCTCTCTCCCCAGCTTCTGTGTCTCCCCGAAAAACTTCTGATACTCCACAAACAGACGGTTCAATTCCAGCGACTTGTCGGCGCTCAGCTTCTTGCGCAGGATCATATCCCGCACATGCACTGGATTCGGCAAAGTCGCATCCTCATTCAGCTCTTCGAGCGCGGCATTCGGATCATAGTGATACATAAGAACCCCACTTGGTAATCGCGCATTTTGTAATTTGCGTAATTAGTAGACGTGAGTTCGAGCTTTCGTAGCTAGTCTTTCACATTACAAAATTACCCAATTACACAATCCCCTACATCATCTCTGTTCCCCACAAATCATGTAGATGCACAATCCCTTTAAGCGTTCCATCCTCGTCCACAACCATCAGAGAGGTTATCTTTTTCTCTTCCATGATGGCGATCGCCGAAGCTGCAAACTGATCTGCGGAAATCGTCTTGGGTGTCCTGGTCATCGCATCGCCGGCGGTTAAGTCCATCACATCCTTACCGCGCTTTTCGAGCAAGCGCCGCAGGTCGCCATCGCTGACAATTCCAACGAGCCGATCCCCCTCGACTACAGCCGTCACTCCTAGCTTCTTCCGGGACATTTCGTAGATCACGTCCGGCATCCGCGTCAAAGGCGTGACGCAGGGTAGCGCCTCCCCCGTATGCATCAGCGACTCCACTCGCGCCAGCTTCTTCCCCAACTTTCCACCGGGATGCAAGTTCGCAAAATCCTCTTCCTTGAAGCCCCGCCGCTCGCTCAACGCAACTGCCAGCGCGTCTCCCAGAGCGAGCATGGTCGTAGTCGACGCAGTGGGGGCAAGCCCGAGAGAGCAAGCTTCCTGCGCCACGGAACAATCCAGAGCCACATCCGCCGCGGAAGCTAAAGTAGAGATTGCAGAATCTGGATGCCCCTTGCCTCGCCGCTTTTGCGAAATATCGGAATCGCAGATCTCATCTCCCGTCATCGTAATCAGCGGTACCTGCAATCGCTTGATTGTCGCAAGGAGTGCGAGGATCTCTTCAGTCTCGCCGCTTGCGGAGAGCGCCAGCACGACATCTCCTCGCACCACCATCCCCAGATCACCGTGTAGTGCCTCGACTGGATGCAAATACAACGCCGGAGTCCCAGTCGAGCTCAACGTCGCTGCAATCTTTCGCGCGATCAACCCGCTCTTTCCCATGCCGCTCACAACTACCCGACCGGCACAGCAGAACATAAGCTCAATAGCCTTCTGAAACGCCATGGCCATCGGCCCGGCAATGCGGTCAGCTAAAGCCGTCAACGCCTCGGCCTCAATCCGGACTACGTTCTCGCCAGTATTCTTCAACGATTTCCCTGTGGAACTATGTGATCCCTGTAGTGAAAGATGTTGGATCTTCGTATCTACCATTCTGCAAACGAAAGATGGTAACAAACCCCAAGCTCTCTGCTCCCATCGCTCAACTTTGAAACGTTGAAACTTTAGAAATGATCCCCGTCCACCCGGGCGCCAAAATCCGCCCGCGTCTTCTGCCCCAGCACGGCCAACCCACGCGCCTGGATCAGACGATCCCACGGCCCCGCCTGCCAGTTGTCCCGCATTTTCTCTGCATGTCTCCAGGGTGGCAGCGTCAACATAAGGTGCCGGGCAGTCGCATGCACATAGGGCTCATACATGCCTCGCAACTTTGCCAGTTTCGCATGAGCCATCTCGTCGCTTTTCAAACGTAGGCCTGCATTTTCAAGTGCAGACCGCATCTCCTCAAATCCGTCATCCGTCATGCGGCCCGGAGCGTACGTGTCGTATTGTGCACTCACCACCTGTGCCAGATCCACCGCCGCGTGACGCGCTATGGCGAATGTCAGCTTGGCTTGTCCCGGATGCAGCCCTTCAATCCCGGTAAGCACCAGTGAGCTTACATCCAGCATCGTCGTCAGCGCCCCCAGCCACGACTGATTGCTATGCTGCGACCGGAAAAACGTCAGCACCGGATACGAAATCTGCGACTCCAGCAGTTCCGCCGACCAACGCTCCCAATCCCTTAGTACTTCGTCGAGCACGGATTGCTCAAGGCCTGGATCTTCGGTCCGGCCCGCGAGCCGAATCAGCAACTCCGTCGCGGATGGCGGTGATCCAGCACGTGCATCCAGCATCGAAATTTGAATCTCCCGACGCGAAAACGCTGCATAGACCACCGGGATGTACCCAATGACCACACCGAGAAACGCAAACCCCATACCCGCTTCAAATACAGACAAAGCGCGGGCCGCAGCCGTGGTTGGCACAATATCTCCATACCCCAGCGTGAAAAATGTTTCTCCGCTGTGGTACAGAATCTTCCCGAAGTTGAGCTTCTCGCCATTGAGTTGCTCATGTCCGCCGAGGCCGTATTGGACCATTGCGAATCCCAGAATGAGTCCGAATGCCCAGAATCCCAGCAGGAGGATCAGCGACAACGGCCCGAAATACCCCAAAAAGTTCTGCTGGCGCGACGGCTTGCTGATTCGCCGCGCCATACCTCGCCACGGTATCCAGGTTCGCCGGTAGAAATAGGCTGTGAGCTTGAAGTTTCGTAGAACCCGTCTGGGCAGCACCACGGTCTCGAACGCATCCAGCAACACCACCCAGATGATGGCGGCGCCGAAAATCACCCCGGCGATGTGCGCATGTGAACCCATGGTCGCCAAAAACATTTGCATCTCGATGCGTCGGGAAGCTTATCAGATTCGAAGGGTCAATCCGATCCACGGTCACGTTACGGAAAACGTAGCCTGCAGCTCGCGCACTTTTCGGAAGCCGGGAAGCCGAGAGCCGATCTCTGACTATTGTGGTTTAGTCTGCGGCTGGGCTGGCGTGCCCGGAGCAGATCCCGCAGAGGGTTTGGTCGCGTCCGTAGTCGGCTTTTTCGTAGTCTTTTTCTTTGTCGTAGCGGGCTTCTTCGGTGCCGGCTCCGTATCGTCCACAATAACTTTTTTCGGAGGCTCAGCCTGCACCTGAGCTTGCAACGTCTGCAACTGCCCTCTGAGCCGAGTTAGTTCCGCTTCTTTGGATGACGACAAGTTCTCGATCCGCTCAGCCAGTTGCCTGCGCGACCCTTCAAACTCGTTCAAATCGTTCGCCAGCGATTGCGTGTCATCCTTCCCGCCAAACGATTGGGCGCCCTCCACAACCATGTTCAGCACGTCATAGAGTGCATCCAGATTGCGATACAGCTTAAATGTCGCTGACAGATCCTCGGGCCCGTTCCTGAGCTGCCCGATAATCTCCGGAAGCGCTCCCTGGAGATTCCGCTGGATCGAATCCACATACCCCAGTGCCTGCTTCTTGTCCGACCCATTCATCTTCCACTTCTCGATTCGCAGCTTGGAAAGATCGGTTTGGGTGTTCTTCGATACCGTTTCAAGCTGCGATAGCAACGCATTCAATTGCGTAACCGATGCATACGAAACCGGTTGCGCCTGGCCGTTTGCTGCGGTCGCAACGGGAGCAGGTCCGGACTGTCCCACCGCAACTGCGACGAGGAGAAGATACAGACCAGGAAATATGAGGAGATTTCGTTTCATTGTTCAGACGTTCTTCAGCGGTTCAGGATACTACAATCGCCATCGCATTGTGGATCAGGTAGGTACCTGTGCTCACCGCATGCACCCGCGCAAGCGATGGGGTGGTCCGGAACGTTTGCCGCGAGAGCTCTCAACACCTTGATACGCGTTCAGCCCGGCGTGCATCCTGCAACACAGTTTGAAACATCACACAGTGCGGTTATCGACGATCACCGTCAACAAGGGGATAATGAACGAGGAATGCCTCTGATTCGTGCTTTCTCGCTTCTCATTCTCGCGCTATTCGCAACCGTGCGGATGCCCGCCCAAGACACGCCCCACCGCCTCATTCTCAAAGATGGCTCCTACCAACTGGTAACCAAATACGAAGTCAAAGGAGACCGCGTCCACTACTACAGCTCGGAACGCGAGGAATGGGAAGAATTGCCCAACTCTCTCGTTGACTGGCCTGCGACGGACAAATTCGACAAAGATCGTACGGCGACCGCGCCCGAGGCCGTGCAACTCGACAAAGAATTGGAGGAGGAACGCCAACTCGAGGAGTCCCAACTCCCGCAAGTCGCCCCCGGACTCCGCATCCCGGAACCTACTGGCGTATTCTTGCTCGACAACTTCCAGAGCGAGCCGCAGCTTGTCGAACTCAACCAGAGCGCTGGCGACGTCAACCGCAATACCAAGGGCAACATTCTGCGCGGAGCGCTTAATCCAATCGCGAGCCAGAAGCAGACCATTGAACTCGAAGGTGCTCACGCGGCCATCCAGTCTCATGTGGGCGTGCCCACACTCTACATCAACATCGACGAAGGATCCGATCAGCACGCTACAGTGGACCCGGAGCACCCGCCCCAACCGGCGCAACCGCAACAGCCGGAAAAGGCCATCGTACCCTTCGACCGCTTCCGCATCTTGAAAGTAGAAGTCAAGGGCAACAAGCGCATCGTCGGCGACATTAAGCGCCAAGTCACGGGGAAAATGAGCCAAGAGCAGCATGCCGTAAAAGCCACAACTTCCGGACTTCGCGGAGGCTGGCTCAAAGTCACTCCTACGGAACCGCTTGCGCCCGGCGAATATGCGTTGGTGGAAATGGGTGAGAAGGAGGCCATGAATCTCTACGTCTGGGACTTTGGCGTAAATCCGAAAGCACCTGCCAACCCAAATCCCTGGAAGCCGGATGGAAAGACGGGCACCGCGCAAACTCCAAAACCGACAACTCCAAAATGATTTCCCTGTGCCACTCTGTGTTCCCTGTGGTGAAAATTTCTTCTGGAGAAGCTCTCGAAAAGAACAAAACGAGGAAACGAGGAGAGGATAGCACTGAGAAGAGAAACTGCTGGGTGATCGGTGCTGTGATTACTGACTACCGACTACTGAGTACTGGCTACTCAGTACTGGCCAGTACTGGCTATGGAGTACTAGTCTCCAACTCCTTGCCCACACTATCCAGCACCCCATTCACAAAATGCACCGACTCCGGAGAAGAAAACTTCCGCGCAATCTCCAGCGCCTCATTGATCACCACAGCTTTCGGCGTATCGGGGTAAGCGAGCAACTCTGCGACCGCCGCCCGTAGAAGATTCCGATCCACCGCCGCCATACGCTCCATCCGCCAGTGCTCGGCATGCTTCTCGATCAACTTATCGATCTCCGACATGCGATCGGTCGCTACCCGAAATAGATCGTCGGCAAAGCCGCGCACCTCATCACTAGCAGTCCCATGCTCCGCCCAAAATGTCCGACGCACCTGATCCGCATTCTGCTTCCCCATATCCGACTGGAAAAGCATCTGCAACACAATTTCTCGAGATTTTCGCCGTGTACCCATGGTTTCTGTAGGGACGGACGCCTTCGTTCGTCCCGCGGGCGCAGCCGGCGTCTCTATCCGCTGCGTCAGTTTACTTCAGGACTTACTTACGCTTCTTCGAAGACTTTCTCGCCGCCTTGACATTCCGACGACTCGTGGATTGAGCGCTGACTTTGTCATTCCGAGCAGAGCGAGGAATCTGCTTCTCGCTGACGACCGACGATCGACGACCGACGACCTGCTTCAGCGAGACCATCTCCACGGCCGCCAGCGCAGCCTCAAATCCCTTATTTCCCATCTTCAGCCCGGCACGATCAATCGCTTGTTCTAAAGTGTCGCAAGTCAAAACACCGAACGCATGTGGCACGCCAGTCTCCTGAGCCGATTGCCCAATCCCACGCGTAACTTCGTTGACGATCACATCGTAATGTGCGGTATCTCCTCGCAACAGGCAACCGATACAAATAAGAGCGTCGTACTTGCCAGTCAGAGCCAAAGTCCGCGCCGCCGAAGGAATCTCGAATGCTCCTGGAACTCGCACGATCTGATAGCCCTCATGGAATGTGGCGCCGCAGCGAACTAAGCCATCTATTGCACCAGAAAGTAGTCGCTCAGTTATGAACGAATTAAACCGGCTGACTACGATTCCAAAGTGCTTGCCATCCGCTTTGAGATCCCCCTCGAAGGCTAAATGGTCTGTATCGCCAACGTTGGTATCGGCACGCTCACCGAGAATGAGTAAGCGCGTGCCGCCGGGAAACTCAATCTCGAAGTGCCTAGCGGCATGTGACGGTTCAGTCCCAGAGTAATCTCCTGATACCTTCAACCCTCGATGGTGAACCAACTGGAACGCTGTATCTGGATCCTGGACCCTAAGCACTAGATCAACTTCATCCCAAGGCTTCTTTCGCTGAATGAGATCGAATTGAAGTCGCGTGGAAAAGAAAGAAGTTGACCGCGCGTTCTCATTCTCACCGGCGAATCCCTTCCGAAGCCCTAGCGCTATCAACAATTCGACCACCGGATCGAAGTCGGCGGCCGAACGCACTAGTGCTCCGATGTTCACGCTCTTTATCATTCGTCCTCTGTGATCTCTGTGTCCTCTGTGGTGAAAGATTTTGACTTCGTGAACCGGCAAAATCCGCGTGCGGCAATCTAAAATCGAAAATCTGCAATCCTATTTACTTCCCCTTGAACTGCGCCGCCCGCTTTTCCAAAAACGCCCGAGTTCCCTCGGCCTTATCCTCCGTCGAGCAGGCCACAGCAAACAGCACGGCCTCAAGGTACAGCCCCTCGCTCAAGGTCATCTCCATCCCTTTATTAACAGCCTCCATAGCGTACTGCACGGCCAGTGGAGCGTTCGCAATAATCTTCGCCGCAATCGCTTCCGCCCGCGGAATCAACTCGGATGGCGGGAGCACCTCATTCACCAGCCCGATCCTATGCGCCTCCTGTGCCGCGATCATCTCCCCGGCCAGCACAATCTGCATCGCGATCCCTTTGCCCACCAGCCGCGGCAACCGCTGCGTCCCGCCATATCCTGGAATAATCCCCAACTTCACCTCCGGCTGCCCCAGCTTCGCGTTCTCGCTCGCGAGCCGCATCGTGCAAGCCATCGCAATCTCGCACCCTCCGCCGAGTGCGAATCCATTGATGCAAGCGATCACCGGCTTCCCCAGATTCTCGATGAGATTGAGCACGTTCTGTCCGCGATGCGTATATTCCTTCCCGGTCACCGCATCCTGCTTGGCCAGCTCGCCAATGTCAGCCCCGGCAATAAATGCTTTCTCGCCGGACCCGGTAAAGATCACGACGCGAATCGCCGCATCGCTCTTGATGTCATGAAACGCCGCCCGCAACTCCTCCATCGTGGCCATGTTCAGCGCATTCAGCACCTTCGGCCGGTTGACGGTGACGTAAGCAATCGCATTCTTCTTCTCGAGAATAATGTTTTCGAAGTTCATAAATTCCAATCTACCGATTTCCGATAAAGCGGACCAGGATTTACCACGGAGGCACGGAGGCATAGAGAAAACAATTCAAAGATTTCTCCGTGCCTCTGTGTCTCCGTGGTGGATTGCTTTGAAATCCGTGAGAATCCGTGCAAATTCGTGGCTATAGTTTCTGAGCCCGAGGCTTCTCCGGATCCGAATAATCATAAAACCCTTTGCCCGACTTCCGCCCGTACCACCCTGCCATCACCAGCCTCTTCAGCAGCGGAGGCGACGCAAACCGCCGCTCCTTGAATTCGTCATACATCACGTGCGTGATGTAGTAAGTCGTATCGAGCCCGACGAAATCCAGAAGCGTAAATGGCCCCATCGGATATCCGCACCCCAACTTCATCGCATTATCGATATCCTCAATCGATCCCACGCCCTCTTCATACGCCCGGATCGCATCCAACAAATACGGCACCAGCAGCCGGTTCACGATAAATCCGGTCTTGTCCGACGTCCGCACCGGAACCTTGCCCAGCTTCTTCGCGAACGCATAAGCCGACTCGTACACATCATCGGCGGTCGCAATCGTCCGCACGACTTCCACAAGTTTCATCAGAGGCACGGGATTGAAAAAATGCAATCCGATAAACCGCTCCGGACGCTTGGTCGCCGTCAAAAGCTCCGTCACTGAAATCGAAGAAGTATTGGTCGCAAAAATCGCATCGGTCTCCACGATCCCTTCAAGCGACGCATACATCTTTTTCTTGTCTTCAACGTTCTCAATAATGGCTTCAATAATGATGTCGCAGTCCGCGAGGTCAGCCTTAGAAGTCGTCCCTTTCAGCCGAGACCGGATTGCATCTTTCTGTTGAGCCGTAATCCCGCCCTTCTCGACCGGCCGCTCGGCAAACTTCGACAAAGATTTCTCGATCCCGGCAAATCCCTTGTCAAGATACT
>Ga0335079_10007409_pt1 | contig 12502 bp, 7 predicted proteins | sample Lox_Sample_33_FD_206719 | JGI IMG/M metagenome (GOLD analysis project Ga0335079, IMG submission 206719) | Soil microbial communities from Loxahatchee National Wildlife Refuge, Florida, United States - Lox_Sample_3.3 | ecosystem: Environmental > Terrestrial > Soil > Wetlands | place: USA: Florida... | reverse complement strand
CGCTCAGGAGTGGCGTCCCCGATGATGTCCACCGGGTTGTTGTGGCTCCAGGTGGCGGGCAGCACGGCATTGTACGCGTCCATCGTTTCGGGCGTCAGGTCGGCCAATTCCCCCCCGCCCATGATCAAAGAATCGGTCGCCAGGACGCCCGGGCCACCCGCATTGGTCACGATGGTAAGGCGGGGTCCCTTGGGGCTGGGCTGCTTGGCGAGCACTTCCGCCATGTAGAACAGGTCGGCGATAGTATTGACGCGCAGCACGCCACTGCGCCGGAAAGCGGCTTGCAATACCTCGTCGCTGCCCGTCAGCGAACCTGTATGAGAGGCGGCAGCTTTCGCGGCGGCCGCCGAGCGGCCGGGCTTAATCACAATGATCGGCTTGTTGAGCGCCACTTCGCGCGCTGCCGAGAGGAACGAGCGCGCGTTGCCGATGCTCTCCATGTAAATGACGATGGAGCGGGTCTTGGGATCGTTGCCAAGATGGTAGATCAGGTCGCCCCAGCCGACATCCACCATGGAACCCACGGAGACGAACGCGCTGAAGCCCACCATCTCTTTGAGGCTCCAGTCCAGAATGGCGGTGCACAGCGCGCCGCTCTGGCTGATGAATCCCACCGAGCCGGGACGCGCAATCGTGGTGGCGAAGGTCGCGTTCATGCCCGTCAGGGGAGCCATGACACCCAAACAGTTCGGGCCGATCACCCGGATGCCGGCGGCCTGCGCCTCGGTCAGGAGTTTCTGCTCGAGAGCCGCGCCTTCGGCTCCGATCTCCTTGAAGCCCGCGGAGATCACGATGGCACCTTGCACCCCGATTTCACCGCACTCCTTGACGATGCCCGGAATGGAAGGCGGGGGCGTCACGACCACCGCGAGGTCCACCGGCTCCGGAATGTCGGAGACGCACTTATAAGCCTTGACACCCAGCACATTGGGCCGCTTGGGGTTTACCGGGTAAACTGTCCCTCCGAACGGGTTGGTAACCAGGTTCCAGAGCACCGTCCGCCCAACGCTCCCGGGAGTTTCGGTCGCGCCCACTACAGCGACGGTCTTCGGTGAGAAGAACACGTCCAGCGGCTGGCTCCGTGAATAGTTGATTTTCTTGCGGCTGGGTTTACTGACTTGCATGCTGATCGGTCTCCGTTTTGGGTCCAAAGGCGGCTTGGTTCAGGGCCTCGACGACATCTTGCACCTTTAATCCGTTCTTCCGTGCCACTGTCTCGATGTCGCAGTCGTCGCACGAGGCGCGAAAGTGCAACTGCTCGAAAACTTCCACGGTTTCGGGATGTCGTTGTTTCACATCCCGGACGATCATGTCGCGGCGGATTAGTTGATCGAATCGAAACATCGGTTTGCGCCTCGGAGTGGTTAAAATGAGCACCCCGGATTCCAAAGGCGGCGCCCAGCGTTATCAGCGGCTTGGACTGCACGGGACGGACCGAGGTGGGTGAAATGCCCCACCAGCGACAAGTCAACCCGCTCGCCGTGCGCATCACTCCGGCCAATAGCCGGACTTGGCCCTCACATGCAGCTTCTGATCCGCAACCTCCACGCTGATTTTGCGGAATTTCCCATCTGGAGCCGCATTCTTGGAAACGTAGGCAAGCAGGTAATACTCCCGTGCATCGGCCAGCGCGGACCGGAACTGCTTCAGAAGGTCGTTGCTGTCGTGGTGATAGACTCCGCCGGTGGACTGAGCCAACTCGGCGAGGGCGCTGCCGTTCTGCAGCTCCACCGAGCTTGCCTCCCGGTCCATCTCGGAAAGCAGCGTTCCGCCGCGGCTGGAAGTTGGGACACGCCTGCTGATGACGCTCGGCGCAGAGCGGTCGGAGGGGGCGCTGGCGTCCATCGATCCGCTGCCTGAGAGCGAACTCTGCGCAAGGCCGCTGGAGTGGACGGAGTCAATCCGGACATTTCGCTCCGTAGCGACCTTGATGATCGCCTCGACGCGCGGCTCGAGGTCCATTGGGCCGGCCATCCGGAATCGCTGGTCTTTGGGAAGGAACGGCGCGATCACCGCGTAAAACTCCCGAGAGGGCTGCACGGAGAAGCCGTCCGAGACCAGAATGAGCGTCCGGCTGCCGGGGAGTTTCGCGAGCTCCTCGACGACGCTCTTCAACTGATCGAGGAATTGCGCGCGGACGGCGCCCCAATGTTCCGCCTCGCCGTCCACGCTGGATTTCAGGTCCTGCGCCTGAACACCACAGGCGACGGGGGAATTGCAGTCACAGGACCTGCAGAAGTCGAACATGCGGCTCTTGAGATCGTTGAGCTCGGACCGCAGAGTGGCGGCGTCGCCTCCGCCCAAGGCGGGAGGAATCGCCGGGCTGCGCAGCTTGGCCAGAATCGCCGCGGTGTCGGTGGTCGCGGTCTGGAGAACCTGAAGCTGCCGGCCGATGCTCAGCAAAACGAATCGCGCATCGCCGGGCTTCTCTTTTTCGAAGAGATGCTGCAGCGCGTCACGGGTACGCGCCGAGCTGGCAAAGGCCGAATTCAGGGCATCCACACAGATCACATAGGTGCGGATTGGCGCATCCTTAGAGGCCGTGGGAGCCGGGGCTGCTGCTTCTCCGCGCGGCGCGAGCAAGGCGTTCACCGACGGGCTGGTATCGGTGGAGAACGCGGAAATCTCCTGCGGCACGCCATCTTCGAGTACGTGAAAGTCGGAGGCTTTCAGACCGGTGACGTGATGGCCTTTGCCGTCGGTCACTACCACCGGAACCAGAACCTGGCGCACGTCCACGCGAATCACGTTCGGGGCATCGGGCTGTTGGGCAGGCAGACAGTGAGCCATGCCCAGGAACACCGATGCCGCGAAGAGGCCGGTCCGGAACATGGGAACATTCTACATCCCGGCGATCACCTGCATGGCGTTATAATCCGGTTTCGCGATGAAAGCTCCCCAGCGGGGGGACGGGCGAAGCGCCGCCGAGACCCGCGCGGTCATCGAGGGATTCCTCAAAAATTGTAGAGAGCCGGCGCTACTAGAACCGGGGGAGGAGTTACTTCCGATTACCGCCGGTAACTTCATTCTGGAGGAGCGCGGTTCCCGGCTCACTCTGCAGGCGTGGGACCGCACCCGCCATCTCACCCGGCGAGTGACTGCCGCCAGGAGTTCCACCACAGCCCGGCTGGAGATGAGGGTAGAGCGGTTCGCCAAGCGCGAAGGTCCGCTCTTCATGCTCGACCTCGCGCGGCGCGCCGGCGCCGAACTGGGGCAGCGCAGCGGGCGGCTGGTCTTCCGGGAACGCTTCCGGCTCTTTCTGCGGCGCCAGTTTCCCGAATGGCACCTGGCGGAGTTGAGCGCCGAGGCGAACCTGGAATTCAGCCTGTCCCCCGCGTTTCCGCGCGCGTTTCTGCGTCATGGGCAGCACGGATGGGCCGCTATTGCCTGCCCCACGGGGGGCGACGCGGCCGCCGTGCTCACGTTCGGGCTCGTCTGGCTCGCGTATCTGCGGAAACGCGAGCGGCGCCTGGCCATCGAAGGCCTGGCGGTGTATGTTCCGTCGGGGCAGGAACGCACTGCGGCGCTGCGGATCCTGTGCCTGGACGGCACGCAGGCGCGCTACGAGCTGTTTACCTACTCGGCGGAGGACGACGTAGTGGTGGTGGATCCGAGCGATCACGGTAATCTCGACACGCGGCTCGAACCGTGCCGCCGGCCAGGCAATCCGCCGGGTAACTGGCAATCCATCGCGGCTCTTCCCGGCGTCGAGAGCATTCCGAAGCACGACGGGCGAGCGAGCCTGCGCGTGCGGGGCATCGAGTTCGCGGAGATTTCGGGAAACGATCTGCTCTTCGGGCTGGCCGACCGGAGGCCCGCTCGCGAGTATCACCGCGCCGAGATTGTAAGCCTGGCGGAGGAACTGGACCGTGTCCGTTCGGCCGATGCGGGCGACCGGCAGCACCCGCTGTATCGCCAGCAGCCGGAGGCGTGGCTGGAATCGATGGCGCGCGCGCAGATCGAAGTCCTGGATGCGACGTTGCGTTCCGATCCGGTCTATGGACAGGTGCCCGCATTCGCAGGAGGCGATCGCGGCATCATGGATCTGCTGGCGGTGGAACACAGCGGCCGACTGACGGTGGTGGAGCTGAAGGCATCGGCCGATCTGCATCTACCGCTCCAGGCGCTGGATTACTGGATCCGCGTCAAGTGGCACCTGGACCGCGGCGAGTTCCCAGCCCACGGCTATTTTCCGGGGGTGGCGCTTCGGCCCGAGCCGCCACGGATCCTGCTGGTATCTCCTTCGCTCGAATTCCACCCAACTACGGAGACGATCCTGAGTTTTTTCGCACCGCGTATGGATGTGGAGCGCATCGGGCTGGCGGTAGAATGGCGGAAGGGGTTGAATGTGATGTTTCGATTGCGCGGGGCGGAGGGGCCTGGCTAAATCAGCAGGAATTCGCGGTCGAAATTCAGAGTCCAGTCAGGATGGAAGTCAGATGAAAGGTGTGCCGGCCGAAAGACTGGCGCATTCCGGGGCGCAGAGTGAGCAATACGCTGAACTTATTCAAACAGGCTCGGGCCGCGTTGTCCCTGTTGAATCCGGAGGAGGTGCAGCGCGCCGCCGAGCGCCCGGTGAGCTTCGGGCTGGTGGCTGCGCGCGGCGGTTATCCCGAATTGGAAGACTTTCTGCTGCCGCCGGGCGCTACCGGCGAACCCCGCATGGTCTTGATGGAACGGATACACCGCGCGGGTGATCCGGATGCTCCCGATACCGTGGACGTGGTCCTCTACGGCCACGGAATTCCGGGCGAGCAGGGCGCTTTCACGTACAATCGTGACGATCCACAGACGACCGTGGCACAGATTCTGAAGGACCGGAGCGACCTGTTGCTCCCGTTGGCGCGCCAGTTTCCGGCATTTCGCAAAGCGGCGGTGGAGCGGATCGTTCAAACCGTCGCGCGCGAGAACGCGCTGTTCGCGTTCGCTACCGCTCTGCCGGACGTGGTTCCGAGCCTGGTGGAGCTTCCGTGGACATTCGGCGAGTTCGCTTCCGACACGGCTTTCCTCACTGGCAACCAGGTGCGCATGGCGTTTCAGATTGCCGCGTGCTGCGGCCGTGATGCAGGCGTGGCACGCCAGAAGGGCGAGGTCATATCGATTGTAGCGAGCGCTTTTGGTTGGCGAGCCATGGCGCGCGAACTGGCCGGCAAGATCCCCTTCGGCGGCGGCCTGGTGGCCAAGAGCGCGATTGCTTATGCGGGGACGGTGGTGATGGGGAAGGGTCTGGAATACCTCTACCATGCCAACGTGAGCTATCCCCGGGAACTGCGCCGGGCCGCATACCGCGAGGCGTTCGAACGCGGGAAGCAGATTGCCGCGGGGCTGTTACAGCGGAAGGCGGAGGATCGCGCCGCTGCGTCGGATTGAAGACGCGGCTCTCCGCTCGCTTGCTCCACGTCAGCGGTGTGTGAGCAGGGAAGCCATGCCCGCGGTGATCAGGGTCAAACCAAGAGTGGAAGCCAGCCGTCGAAGTCGTTTGCTGTTCCGGAATCGTTGCGCGGTTGTCAAAAGCCATCCTGTCAGAATCAGGATGATCCCCGTTACATTCATCAACACCATCTTGCGGCCCGGCCCGTTTCGGGGGCAGTCCTGGAAGTACTGGTGTAGTACCGTTAACTGGGTGTCCCGCAAAAATAGGGTGCCGGGCAAACGGCCAGGATGGGGGCCGGGACGCGCCGGTTGGACGGCCGCGGATTTCGGGAGTCGCCGTGCGACTTGGGAATCGGGATCCGACAGTCTGTCGGAAGCCTGTCACGAAGAATCAACGAATTAGAATCGGTTTTCCGACATTTTGTCGGAAACGCAGAAAGGTGCGCATGGACGAGATAACAATTGCAGGCGAGCCTGTGCCGGCCTAGGCCGCGCTGCCCTAATCCGACACGGTTGTACACTAAGAGCACCTGCGGAGGAATCATGCGTAGGATCGCAGTTCTGGTTTTCACTTCTGCGTTCGCTGCCCTGGCGTGGGACGCAAACGAAGATCTGCTCTCGGCATCGCGCGCCGGAGATTTGAATGCGGTGAAGGCGGCAGTCGAGAAGGGCGCTGCCATCGAATCCAAGACGCCCTACGGGCAGACGCCTCTTTATCTCGCCGCGATGAACGGGCATGCGGAGGTGGTACGGTTTCTGCTCGACAAGGGCGCCAGCACGGATGTCCGCGACACGTTCTATAAGGCGCCCATGCTGGGATTCGTCATCCAGCGGAAGCACTGGGACGTGGCCAGATTGCTGGTGAGCAAGACGTCCAAGCCTGATGAAGCTTTGTCGGACGTTGCCGGGTCGGGACATGCGGAACTGGTACAGGCGCTTCTCGAGAACAGCAAGCCGAGCCAGACGGCGCTGGACAAGGCTTATGAAGGCGCGCTCACGCAGAAGCAGGCGGATGTGGCGGAACTGCTGAAGAAGGCCGGTGCCCACGAGCCTCCTCCGCCGGTGACCGTGGATGCCGCGGTGCTCGAGTCGTACGCCGGCACGTACAAGTCCGAGCAGATCCCGATCGACATCAAAGTGAGCGCCAGGGAAGGCCGCCTGTACCTGCAGCCCGCGGGTCAGCCGGAAATTGCGACCAAGGCGTTGAGCGCAACGCGGTTCGCATTTGCTCCGGCGCAGTTGGAGATCGAGTTCGATACCTCGGGCAGCTTCATGCTGAAGCAGGGCGGGGCCAACTTCAAATTCACGAAAGCGGGGGCGAAATGAAACGCGGCGTATGGTCAACTCGTTTGTCCTGCGGGCTGATGGCGCTCGCCTGTTTCGCGGCCGATGGCGACTGGCCGCAGTTCCGGGGTCCTTCCGGCTCCGGACTGGGCACCGGTGCGCACCCGCCCGTGCAATGGGACGCTACCAAGGGAACCAACATCGCGTGGACCGCCGAGATACCCGGCCTGGCGAATTCCTCGCCGGTAGTTTGGGGCGACCGCGTATACGTGACCACCGCGATTTCGAGCGACCCCAAGCAGACCTTTCGAACCGGGCTGTACGGAGACACGGATTCGGTGAACGACCGCAGCCCGCACCAGTGGAAGGTCTATGCCCTGGATAAGAAGACCGGCAAAGTGGCGTGGGAGCAGTTGGCAGCGCAAGGGGTTCCGAAGACGAAACGGCACCCCAAGTCGTCGCAGGCCTCGCCGTCGCCGGCTACCGACGGCAAAGTGGTGATCGCCTACTTCGGCTCCGAAGGGCTGTACGCGTACTCGACCGAGGGGAAGCTGATCTGGAAGAAGGACCTCGGCCTGCAGAACGCGGGGTGGTTCTTCGACCCGGATTCCGAGTGGGGCGCGGCCAGCTCTCCGGTGATCTATAAGAACATGGTCATCGTGCAGTGCGACCGTCAGAAGGACTCGTTCATCGCGGCCTTTGATCTCCAGGACGGCAAGGAGATCTGGCGTACGGCGCGCGCCGAGATTCCCGCCTGGGGTACGCCTGCTTTGGTGCCGGGCAATGGCCGGACCGAATTGGTGACCAACGCGACCAAGGCGATTCGCGGCTACGATGCCGATACCGGCAAAGAGCTTTGGACCCTGGGACCGAACTCGGAGATCACCTGCACCACGCCGGTGGCGGCCAATGGCCTGATCTTCGTTACCGCCGGGTATCCGCCGGTGCAGCCGATTTACGCCATCAAGGTTGGATCCACCGGAGACCTCACGCTCAAGGACGGCAAGGAGTCGAGCGATGCCATCGCCTGGAGCAAGAAAAGCGGCGGCGTCTATTTGCCGTCGCCGCTGGTCTACAACGAGATTTACTACACGGTCAACAACAACGGCGTGATGGTCGCTTACGATTCCAAGACCGGGAATCGGCTGTATCAGCAGCGCGTGGGCACCGGGGTTTCGTTTGTCTCCTCGCCGGTTGCGGCGGCGGGCAAGCTGTACGCCGCGAGCGAAGATGGAGATGTCTTCGTCATCAAGGCCGGCCCCCAGTATGAATTACTGGCGAAGAATCCGATTGGAGAGTCGATCCTCTCGACTCCGGCGCTGGCAGGCGACCTGTTGATCGTGCGCGGCGCGAAGCATCTGTTCGCGATCGCCGAAGCCGAGAAGAAGTAAGGCTGCGATGTCATCCGAGCCCGATCAGGGCAACCGCAGACCGACTTCGCTTCGTCGAACTGCCAGCACGCTGACCGGATGCATGCCCTCCGGGAACGACATCCGGGTCGAGGCATCCTGAAACGTGCGGAAGTCGCGGGTCTTGAGAAGGCCGACCGCGCCCGTCCGCGTGTTCGTAAAGTAGATCCACCAGTCGTGGCCCGACTGAATGGCGGCAGGCGATCCGGTGAACTTTCCGGTGAACGCGTCGGATGCAAGACCCCAGGGGCCGAATGGTGTGCTGGATACGCTGACGCGCAGGTCCAGCATGGGGCGCGTGCTGTCATTGTGAAGCAGGGTGTACCGCCCGCGGTCCTCCAGGATCGTGGCGTCTCTTACGCTGTAATTGGGGTCGAACAGAAGCTCCGGCTCGGAGAAAAGGTCGAAATCGCGGGTGGTGGAGTACCAGATGCGAGGATTGTCTTCGACCGCCTCCTGGAATGACTGGATGGCGTTGCGCGCCATCGTCGAAGCCCAGGTGATCACGAAGCGGCGGCTGACCTCGTCGTAAAACAAGTTGGGCGATGCCACGTCGAGCGCATCCAGCTTGGCCATGATCTCCACGTACTGGGGCTCCGACCACTGAACCAGGTCCTTCGACGTGGCGTGCAGGAAGCCCTTTGATCCTTTGGGAGTGGTAGTCCAGACCAGATGGAAGGAGCCGTCCGGTCCCTCCACCAGCTTTGGATCCAGCATCCGCCTCTCCCCGCCGGTCTCCGGCAGTGATTGTGCGATCCGGCTCCACCTGTAGCCATCCGTGGTGTATGCCAGTCCCGCAGTGGACCCGTCATTGCCGCTGGCCACCGTGGCCATCCACACCGTATCGCCGGGAATGGAGGCTTTAGCGAACGAAGGCTCCCTGGCCAGTGTCATCGGGGAACGGACCGTGCCGGCCCTCGGGTTCCAGCCATCCATGCCTCCCAACACGTTCTCGATCGTCAGTTCACGAGCTTCGGCCTCGGTCAACCGATGCGCCCAGTTGACGGGCCCCGGAGATGCTTTGGGTGGAGCGTCGCCGTCGCGTGCGGGGAGTGTCGGTATACGAACCGGGACGGCAGGCAGGGCCTCCGCGCCGGGTCCGGTATTGCGATACTCCCCAAAGCGGGCCGTCCTCTCGCGCGTGGCATCATTCCAGTTATTCCACCGCTCGACGCGCACGACGTCGGACATTTCGGTATTCAGGTAGATCGCGTAGGCATAAGGCCGCCAGGGGCGGCCGAGGTAGGTCTGCACGTTCGGCTCCCCGGTAATCGCGCAGTGCGAGAAGACATAGCCATAATGCTGGTCTTTCGGAGTGTTCGGCGCCGCAATATATCCGTTGGCCTTCACGTGGATCTCGCAGTTTTCGAACCAGGCTGCGGATCCGCCGAAGATGAAGTCCACCGCGCCTTCGATGTAGCAGTGGTCGAAGAGCTGGCGCCCCGCTTGTGCGAGGAGGGTGTCCTGGTAGCCGAGGAAGCGGCAGTTTCGAAAGACCCCGCGATCGCTCATGATGGTGAGGGCCAAGGCCTGGCCTTGCGGACCAGCGGAGTTTTCGAAGGTGAGGTTCTCGGCGATGAAATCGTTGGCTTGAATGAAGACGGTGGGAGTGCCGAAGGTAATGAGCGGGCGGCCGTCGGCGCCCGGCATACCGGCGTGAATTCCGGCGGTGATCACGGTGGTGCGCGCGTCTTCGCCTTCGAGCGTGAGGAAGGTTTTCTCAGGCGGAACGGTGACCCGCTCCGCGTAGGTACCGGGCTTGATGTGGATGACTACGCGGGTGCGGGATTGCGAAGGAGCGGCATCGACTGCCTGTTGCACGGTCTGGAACTGCCCGCTTCCATCCGCCGCGACGACCATCTGGCCGTGCAGTTCCCTGGGTGCGGCCAGTGAAATGGCCAGGAGGGCTGGTACAACGGCGAGAAGTCGCATTTGAAGGTATTATCCTCCCCGCCGCGTGCCGCAATGTGAGTACTGGTCTCGATTGAAACGATACGCCTGCAAAGCGTACGATTTAATGGAGGGTACAGAGTAAAGGCCTCCATCAAGCCAGTGACACCTGCCGGGCGGAGCCAATGGATCACCGGGATCTGCGAGCTTGCGGCGCAACTGCGGCCCGAGGAACGGGAGAGCTTTGTGCGAGACCAGTGTCAGGGCGACGACCAACTTCTGCAGGAAGTGCAATCGGCCTTGACGGCTTGTCTCCTTGCGGAGAATCAGGCCGCCGGCCTGGTGCCCAGCGAGGCGACGGAGCCGGCGCTGCGGAAAACCATCGGGCGGTATCAGATTACGGGCATCATCGGAAGCGGCGGGAGCGGGCAAGTCTACAGCGCGCTCGACCAGACTGTGGGCCGGGTGGTGGCGATCAAGGTCCTCAACGCGCCGGGCAACGCCGATCTGGTACGGCGCTTTCAGGCGGAAGCCAAAACGGTCGCCAATCTGCATCACAAGAACATTGTTACGGTGCACGAGTATGGGGAAGAAGACGGTGTCCCCTATCTCGTCATGGAGTACCTGAAGGGCACGACCCTTCAGGAACTGATCCGGCAGGGCTCACTCCCGCTGCTGGAAAAGATGGAGATCATGACGGAGGTGGCCGAAGGGTTGCATTATGCCCATGAGTGCGGAATCACCCACCGCGACGTGAAACCGGCCAACATCATGCAACTGACCGACGGCGCGGTGAAGATCATGGACTTCGGCATTGCCCGGCTGGGAGCGGAAGGTACGACCCGGCTGACACAGACCGGGCTGCTGATCGGCAGCATCATGTACATGGCCCCGGAGCAGTTCAGCGGCACAGCCGACCCGCTGACGGATGTGTTCGGCTTCGGAGTGACCTACTACGAGTTGCTGACCGGGAGGAATCCGTTTGCCGCCGCGGACCCGGTGGGAATCATATTCAAGATTGCCAACTTCGATCCACCACCGGTGAGCCGGGTGGCTCCGGAATGCCCGGAAGCACTGGATCGCATCCTGGCGCGGACGTTGGCGCGAGATCGCGAATCCCGATACAGCAGCTTGTGGGACGTGATGGCGGACAGCAGCGGAATTCTGACGGAGATGCGCCGGGACCAGGCCGGCAAGCACTGCCGGGAAGCGCAACAGCTATTCGCCGCGGGCCAGTGGGAAGCCGCCAGGCTGGCGGTGCGGAAGGTGCTGAGGCTGGACCCTGGCCAGGAAGACGCCCGGCGCCTCAAATCCGAGATCGACGAAACGTTGCGGAAGCGAGATGCGGTGGCGCGCGCCGACCACCTGATGGATCAGGCCGAAGCCGCTATGGGGCAGCAACAGTTCGAAGAGGCCGGGACGATTCTGGAGTCCATCCGCGACCTGGCAGTCACGCATCCCAAGATCCAGCGGCGTTTCGAGTGGGTGGCCACGCAGGTGGGGCGCGCGCGGCAACGCCTGGCGAACCTGAACCAGGCGCAAAGAGAGATGCACAAGCCCAATCTCAGCGAGGCGTTCCGGCTCGTGTCCGAGGTCCTTGGCGAAGACCCTTCCAACAGCACCGCGAAGGACTTGCTTCAGGAGATTCGTGCCCGTATGGCCGCCGGCGAAGCCGCACGGCATCTCCGGGATGAGATCGACGCCGTGAATCGATGCCTGCAGAGCGGGGAGTACGACGAAGCCGACGCGAGAGTCAATGGCCTGTTGGCGCGTTACCCGGACGCCGGTTCGGCGGAGCACCAGGAACTGCAACGCTTGCGAGCACAGGTGGCGGCCGCTTTCCGGCAGCGGGAGATCGCCGGGGTGGTGTCGCAGGCTGAGGAGTTGATGACGCATCAGCAGATGGATCGCGCGGTTGGATTGCTGGAGAGCACGATTGAGCGGCTGGGCGACGATTGGGACCTGTGCCGGCTTCTTCTGCAGGCGAGGGTGGCACAGTACGCAATGCGCGAGCGTGCGGAGGACGAGCAACGGCGCCTGCTAGCCCAGGTAGAAGCTGCCGAAAGCACACCGGCGCCGCTGGACACGGAACGCTGGCAGCAGGAGACGGGAAGAGCGGCCAGTCCGCTGGCGGTTTCCTCGCCGCTGCCCGCGGCGCCGCCGAAACCAAACGCGCCGTCATCTACGGGCCAATGGCTGTCAACCTCCGAGCGGCAGGCCCCCACTTTGGTGCTGGAGGGGAGTCTGCCAGCGGCTCTGCAACCGGATCGCGAGGCGCCTCGCAGCCCCACCCGGAAACCGGCAGGACCCTGGATCGCCATTTCCGCGGCGGCTGCGTCGGTCATTCTCTTCATCCTGTTCCTGCTGGCGTGGCCCAGGATCGGCCAGTTGATGTCGAAGCTGCAGCCCACCCGCGCCACACTGACCATCGACGAGTTGACCGGGTCCCGCACGGCGATCCGCGGACGCGATTATGCTCTCGATCTGCGAGCGTCCGGGAGTGCGCAGCCGATCTTCTGGAGCATCCGGGAGGGATCCTTACCGCA
>Ga0335079_10007407_pt1 | contig 12504 bp, 11 predicted proteins | sample Lox_Sample_33_FD_206719 | JGI IMG/M metagenome (GOLD analysis project Ga0335079, IMG submission 206719) | Soil microbial communities from Loxahatchee National Wildlife Refuge, Florida, United States - Lox_Sample_3.3 | ecosystem: Environmental > Terrestrial > Soil > Wetlands | place: USA... | reverse complement strand
AAAAGATCGAGAGCGCGCGTGAGGCGTGGGCCAACCCGGATGGCGCTGAAGTCGCGGCGGTCGCTGGTGAGAACGCGGTAAACCCGCCGCCGCTCGGCTACGGCAGCCACCGTCCCGTCAACCAGTCCGAGATCGAGACCCTCGAATTTGGCATCCAACTCCAGTGCCCGGGTGATGTCGCTGGGAAGCGGCAGTTCAAATTCGTAGCGTGTGGCCGGGTCAAAGATTTCGGCGATGAGTCTGCGCATTGCCTGGCGCTCCGCTCGCAGGAAATAGTCTACTTCCGCCAGGACCAGCGCCGGGACAATCACGGTGCTCGCCGAAATCAGAATTCGTTCGTATTCCGGAAAGCTCGGCTGGCCGGATGGCGTGCGCGCCAGCGCGCGCAGCAGGCCGCCTGTATCGGCAACGATCGGCGGAATCAATCCTCGATGTCCCGGAAGAGCTGAGATTCATCCCCTAGTTTGCTGTTCGTGGACTCGAAAAGAAGCGTGGAGGGGGACCGGCGGCCCGGGTAGTACCGCGCCGCGACGACGCGCAGCCCCTTGCGGATCAGATCGGAGGCGGAGAGCCCCGCCGCGCGGGCACGCTTCAATGCCCGAACGTCCTCTTCATCGAGCCGAACCGTTGTGGAGACAAACCGTGCCATACATTCACCATACAATGGCGCGAGTGCGAAGACAAGCTCCGCGCCTCGGCGCGCCGTGCTCGAAACATTCTCGCAGGGTTTTGTTTGTGGCCGTCGCGACGGCGAGATCCGCGTACGAGTCATGGAAGCGTGCGGGGTATCGTAAGAATAGAGACCCTGTTCGGCCTCCGGATCGTCAACGACATCTTCCGCAAATACGGACAACGCTGAAATGGCAGAGCATTCAAAAATCGAATGGACGGACGCAACCTGGAACCCGGTCCGAGGCTGCACCAAGATCAGCCCCGGCTGCAAGCACTGCTACGCCGAACGGTTCGCGGAGCGCTTCCGTGGTGTGAAGGGCCACCCGTCCGAGCAAGGCTTCGACCTCCGGCTCATCCCCGGCAAGATCGGCGAGCCGCTCCGTTGGAAGAGCCCGCAGCGCATCTTCGTCAACAGCATGAGCGACCTCTTCCACCGCGACATCCCGCTCGACTACATCCAGCGCGTCTTTGCCGTCATGAATCAGGCGAGCTGGCACCAGTATCAAGTCTTGACGAAGCGCGCGCAACGGCTCGAAGCGGTCGCAAACGAGCTGCCGTGGGCTCCGCACATCTGGATGGGCGTGAGCGTCGAGAACCGCGACTACCTCTGGCGGATCGACCACCTCCGCCGCACCCAGGCGCACATCAAGTTCCTCTCCGTCGAGCCGCTTCTCGGGCCGCTCGGCGCCATCAACCTCCGCGGCATCGATTGGGTAATCGTAGGCGGAGAATCCGGGCCAGGCGCACGCCCCCTGCAGGCAGACTGGGTGGCGGACGTCCGGGACCAGTGCCAGCAAGCGGGCGTCGCGTTCTTCTTCAAACAATGGGGCGGCGTCCAGAAGAAACGCCACGGCCGCGAGCTCGACGGCAGAACCTGGGACGAGATGCCCGCACTCGTAACATCGTCCTAGCGGCGCAACCCTCCCGCTCCCGAGAAATCGCCGGCCTCACCGAGATCCAGATCCGATGTGCATGGCCTTGAAGTATGCACAACGTGTATGTACAATAGAAGAGCGTGGGTTTCGAGTGGGACGACGAGAGCAAAGCCGGAGTCAACTTTCGCAAACACGGCGTGCGCATGCCAGAAGCAATTCCAGTATTTGACGACCCCCACGCCCGTCACCATTGCAGACGACGAATCCGATCCAGGGGAACAGCGGTTTATCACGCTGGGGATGGGCGCCTTGGGCCGCTTGCTCCTCGTCGTTTACACGTGGCGTGGCGAAAACATTCGGATCATCTCGGAGCGCCCTGCGGAATCTCACGAGCGCGAGCAATACGGAGTAGAACCATGAAAGATCGATACGATTTCAGCAAAGGCAAACGGGGCAGAGTGGCGCCACCGGAACCGGAACCAGAGGGCAAGACACGAATCACGATTCGGCTGGACCAGGATATTGTCGATCGATTCTTTCGACTGGCGGAAGAATCCGGGGGTACCACCGGCTATCAGACGCTCATCAACGCGGCCCTACGGGAGTACCTGGATGGGAAAGTTCCGAAGTTCGAAGATACCCTTAGACGAATAATCCGCGAGGAATTGAAGACGAGTGCCGCTTGAGCCGCAGGCCCGCGAAGCTTTTGCTTGGCTCCGTTGCGAGCACGAAGTTCGGTGACCAACTTTCAAAATATTTTTTCCGTAACAAAACAAACCCCAAACTCCGAAGTTCCACCCCGTCCTACCCCGCCCCGCCGCCCCTCCCGTGCCACACTGAGGATGGACGAGGGGCGAATAGTCTCCCGAAAGTGCTTCATGGATAGCGAAAAACATCGCGATCTCGGCTCCCGGACCGCTCTCCCGAACGCCGCCGTCGCCGGGCCACCCACCCGGATCCGGAAATGCATTTCCGGATCCGCCGCGCCAACTCCTCTGTTTGCAACAAACCTCTTCGAAAAACCGGAAACGCATTTCCGGAATCCGCGTTCATCCCTGGTCATCGGCGGCCATGATATAGTAAACCCCGCCCCGGAGGCCCCATGCGCCGCATCCTTCTTCTCATCGTTTCCGCAACCGCTCTGTTCCTGTCCGCCGCCGCCCAAACGCTCGACATCTACGTCATCGATGTCGAAGGCGGCAACGCCACCTTGTTCGTTACCCCCGCCCGCGAATCGCTGCTCATCGATACCGGCAATGCCGGGCCCGCCGCGCCGCGCGACGCCGGCCGCATCCTGGAGGCCGCGCACGCCGCCGGCCTCTCCCAGATCGATCACCTGATCATCACCCACTGGCACGGCGACCACTTCGGCGGCCTGGCCGAGTTGGCCTCCCAGATTCCCATTCGCGAGTTCATCGATCACGGACCCAACGTTCAGCCCGGCGCGCTCGCCGACACCTTCCTCCAGGACACCTACCCCAAGCTCTACGCCAAGGCCCGTCACACCGTCGCCAAGCCCGGAGACAAGATCGCGCTCGCCGGCGTCGACGTCCGTGTCGTGACATCGGCGGGTCAGACCATCCAGTCCCCCCTGCCCGGCGCCGGCAAGCCCAATCCCTATTGCGCGAATTTCAAGGCGGGCGAGAATAACGCCGAGGACCCGCAATCGGTCGGCGTCCACCTCACCTACGGAAAATTCCGCACCATTCACCTGGGCGATCTCACCAGGAATAAGGAATTCGAGCTCATGTGCCCCGCCAACCGCCTCGGCGCCGTCGACGTGCTGTTAGGTTTGCACCACGGACAGGCCAGTTCGAATTCCGAAGTGCTGGTCCACGCCGTTCACCCGCGCGTCGCGATCATGAATGACGGAACGCGCAAAGGCGGCGAGCCCGAAGTCATGAAGACCGTCCATTCCTCGCCCGGCCTCGAAGATCTCTGGCAGCTCCACTTTTCGCAGCTCAGCGGCCAGGAGTACACCGTGCCCGGAATGTTCATCGCCAACACCCTGGACGATCCGCAAACCGCCATTCCGGTCGCCCCCATCTCCGCGCCGCAGCCCGGCCCGAGCGCGCCGCCGCCTCCCGCGCACAATGGAAAAGCCTACTGGATCAAGCTATCCGCGCAACAGGATGGCGCCTTTACCGTGACCAACGCCCGCAATGGTTTCAGCAAGACCTACCAGAAAAAAGGGGACTGACAACTTTTCCGCTTAGAGACTGGTCGCCCTCGCACTGGCCCCCACCGCGGAAAAGCTGTCTGTCCTCTTTTTTCTTTGCACCGCCCCCCGCCGCGGAAACCGCCCGCAACACTGGCCGCAAAAAAAGGGGACTGACAACTTTTCCGCCGCCACAACCCGTCGCCTTTAAACTGGGGCTGGGTGCGGAAAAGCTGTCTGTCCTCTTTTTTCTTTGCACCGGCCCCCACCGCGGAATCCGCCCGCAACACTGGCCGCAAAAAAAGGGGACTGACAACTTTTCCGCTTAGAAACTGGTCGCCCACATATTGGCCCCCCGCCGCGGAAAAGCTGTCTGTCCTCTTTTTTCCTGCACCGCCCCCCGCCGCGGAAAAGGTGTCGTCTTTTTCCGCTCGCCCCTAAACTCGCCGCACCCGCACCTTGGCCTCGCCGAACAGCACCTCGACCATCCCAAAGTGCTCGTTGTAATAGTCGCTCGAATATTGGCTCATGCGTTCGGAGGAAACTACCACCTCGATGATCCCGGCCTGCACGATCGCCCGCGCGCAGTCCATGCACGGCATGATCTCGACAAACACCGTGCAGCCCTCCGTCGCCGTCCCCGCGCGCGCGGCGTTGCAGATCGCGTTGCGTTCGGCGTGTTCGATCCACAGGTATTTCGTGGGCCGCACCAGCCGCTCCGGAACATCGTCGCGAATCCCGCGCGGGAACGAGTTGTACCCGGTCGAGCGAATTTCGTGATTCGGACCGACGATCACCGCGCCAATCTGCGTGTTCGGGTCTTTGCTGCGGCCGGCGACCACCTTGCAGATTTCCAGGTAGTACTGATCCCAACTGGGTATCGTTCGCATGGCGTTTCCATCAAATGTAACAAAGGCGGCGCGCCATCCGCCTATTCTCTAGTTGCATTTCTTCCCCGGTTCAGGCAAGCTGTTAGGTTTTCCCCTTTGCTCATGCTGGAACGCGTTCTGTACCACGACCACTGCTTTGACGGCGCGGCGTCGGCCGCCTTTTTCAGCCGTTTCATCGCGGGCGCCATCCACGCGAACGCAGAATTCCGCTATACGGGAATGGCCCACAAGGCGTCCCAGAGCTTCGATCCCAACCTGTTCGATGGCGACGAAAACGCCATCGTCGACTTCAAGTATTCGAGCGACCCCCGGCTCACCTGGTGGTTCGACCATCACCAGAGCGCATTTCTGAATGCGAAGGACTCCGACCACTTCCGCAGTGACACCACGGGCCGCAAACTCTACGACCCTAGTTACAAGTCCTGCGCGTCATTCATTCACGACATCGCGCGCGACCGCTTCGGCTTCCGAGCACCGGAGCTCGACGAACTGGTGAAGTGGAGCGTGATCATCGATGGAGCGCAATATGCGAACGCCCAGTCGGCCCTCGAATTGGGAGCGCCCGCGATGAAGCTGACTCTGGTCATCGAGGGGACGCAAGGCTCGGAAACCGTTCAGAAGATCATCGGCTGGATGCAGCGGCGGCCGCTCGGGGAGATCATCGCCGAGCCGGAGATTCAGGCGCTCTATCAGCCGCTCTTCAAGCGCCACCTGGAAAACATCGACATCATCAAAGGCCGCGCCCGCCAGGAAAACGGCGTGGTCTTCTTTGACCTGACCGGCCACGACGTGGAAGGTTATAACAAGTTCATCCCGTATCACCTGTTCCCCACGTCCATCTACACGGTTTCGGTGAGCCCATCGAGCTTTCGCACCAAGATCTCGGTCGGTTCCAATCCCTGGGCTCCCGAAGAGCCCAAGCACAACCTGGCAACGATCTGCGAACGTTACGGCGGCGGCGGCCACGCCCGCGTCGGCGCAATCAGCCTACCCCCCGGCGAGCTCGAAAAAGCCCGCACCGTTGCCGCCCAGATTGTCGAAGAGCTGAAGACTTAATACCCGTTCTCGCGCAACTTCTCTACGGTCAGCCGCTCTTTCACATCCAGTTTCCGCAGCAGTTTCTCCACATGCTTAGCCAGAACATCGCATTCGACATTCAGGCGCGCGCCTGGACGATACCCCCCGAGCGTGGTGTTGCGGTGCGTATGTGGGATGATCGTCACCGAGAGCACATCGTCCTCCAGCTCGGCGATTGTCAGGCTGATCCCATCAATCGCGACCGACCCTTTGTAAACCAGAAACGGGTCGAGTTCCGCCGGCACGCGGACCCGCAGCCACCAGTTCTCGTCGCCGAGCGCTTCGAGCCCCAACAGCTCGCCCGTGCCGTCAACGTGCCCTTGAACAATATGCCCGCTCAGCCGGCCGCTTGGCGACAACGGCCGCTCCAGGTTCACTCGGGAGCCCACGCGCAAATCGCCCAGATTGCTGCGCCGCAGCGTCTCGGGCGCAAGGTCGGCGGAAAAGGAATCCGGACGAAGGTCCACGGCCGTCAGACACACGCCGTTCACCGCAATGCTCGCGCCTTCGCTGAGATCTTCGCGCACGGTCGCGCACCGGACGGTCAGCCGCCCGCCCTGGATCGCGGCGACTGTCCCTAGCTCTTCAATGATCCCCGTAAACATCGACGTATCCTTCGACGGCAAATTCGTCCGGCGGAATCTGATGAATGGTCACATCCCGAACCCGAATCGCATCGGATCGCCGCCGCCGTCCGATGCCGCCGGCCAGCGGCAGAGCCTCCAGGCCGCCCAGAATCTTCGGACCGTAGTAAAAGAAGACGCGGTCTACGATGCCATTTTCGAGCGCGCTCCAATTGACCTTGCTTCCGGCCTCGATCATCAACGAGAGATATCGCTCGCTGCCCAGCCAATTCACGAGGCCCCGCAGGTCGGACCGGCCGCCCGGCCCATCGAGCACCAGCACGCGGATGCCGCGGCCTTCCAGCATTTTCCGGCGGTCGGGCGCGGAAGCCGAGGTCGTTACCACCACCACGTCCCCGGCGGCGCTGCGCGCCATCTTCGAATCTTGCGGGAGCCGAAGCTGCGAATCCATGACAATCCGCAACAGCGGCCGGCAGCGCGGCAGGCCGCTGCGATCCGTCAGCAGGCAATCATCGGCCAGCACGGTCCCGATGCCGGTCAGAATGGCGTCATGATCGTGGCGCAATTGCTGGACGTGAGCGCGGGCGCGCTCGCTCGTGATCCAGCCGCGGTTATCGTCCGGCGCCGAGATTTTGCCGTCGAGCGTAATGGCAGTCTTGAGGGTCACCAGTGGCCGCCCGGTGCGCATGAAATGGAAAAACGCCTCGTTGAGCTTCTCAGCCTCGGCAGCGAACTCGGCGGCGACCTCGACTTCAATCCCGGCGTCCCGGAGCTTCCGAAACCCGTCGCCGCGGACCAGCGGGTTGGGATCCTCCGCCGCCGCGATCACTCGCGTGACACCCGCCGCGATCACGGCGTCGACGCAGGGCGGCGTGCGGCCCTGGTGCGAGCAGGGTTCCAGATTGAGATAAAGGGTCGCGCCGCGCGCGGCCTCTCCGGCGTGCGCCAGCGCCAGGACCTCCGCGTGGTCCTTCCCCGCATAGGTATGAAACCCGCTTCCGACCACGTGCTCGTCCCGCACCACCACCGCCCCCACCATCGGATTCGGACTGGTGAGGCCTCGGCCCCGGCGCGCCAGATCGAGCGCTTCGCGCATGAAGACCGCGTTCATTTTTCGAAAAGCGATTCGATGAAGGCTTCGGAATCGAACGGCAGCAGGTCGTCGGCTTTTTCCCCAACCCCGATATAGCGGATGGGCAGATTGAGCTCGCGCGCGATGGCCACGACGATGCCGCCCTTGGCCGTCCCGTCGAGCTTGGTCAGCACGATCCCGGTTACCCCGGACGTCTCAGTGAATTTGCGCGCCTGCTCGAGGCCGTTCTGGCCGGTGGTGGCGTCGAGCACGAGCAGCACCTCGTGGGGCGCATCCGGAATCACCTTCTTGGCCGTTCGGCTCATCTTCTGCAATTCCGCCATCAGGTTGTCTTTGGTTTGAAGGCGGCCGGCGGTGTCCACGATGACGTAATCGGAATTCGCGGCCCGAGCCGATTGCAAGGCATCGAAGAGCACCGCGCTCGGGTCGCTGCCCGGCCCCTGCCGCACTACCCGCGTGCCGGTGCGAGTGCCCCAAATTTCGAGCTGGTCGATGGCCGCCGCCCGAAACGTGTCGGCCGCGCACAGCAGAACGGATCGCTGCTCGTTCTTGAACCGCTGCGCGAGTTTGCCAATAGTCGTGGTCTTGCCCGACCCGTTCACGCCGACCACCAGAATGACCGCGGGCGGCTCCGAAACCCGTGCGGGTGCGCGCTCGCTGGCCTCGAGGATTTCGAGCAGTTGTTCGCGGATGAGCCCCTTCAACTGAGCCGCATCGTTCAACTGGTGGCGCTCGACGCGTTCGCGAATGCGATCCAAAATCTCGGTGGTCGTCGGGACGCCGATATCGGCGGCAATCAGCGTGTACTCGAGTTCGTCGAGCAGATCGGGGTTAATCTCGCGCGCGCCCTGCAGGGCGTCCTCGAGCGCAGAGACCAGACCGCTGCGCGTCTTTTGAACGCCCGCCTTCAATTTTTCCAGAAGCGATGGCTCTTGTTCGACTGAGCCGAATAGCGTTTGGATCATTTTCCCTTTATTCTAACAGTGACGATGCAGAAGGCTGCCATTTTCGGCGCGGCGGGCGCAATTGGTCCGCAAGTTGCCGCAGAACTGAACGGGCGCGGCATTCCCTTCCGCGTGGTCGGCCGTTCGCGCTCCCGGCTCGAGGCGCAGTTCGCTTCGCTGGCTCACGCCGAGATCTTTGAAGCCGACCTCGGCGACCTGCGGTCCGCCGGCGGCGCGGCCCGGGGGGTCGATACCATCTTCTACTCGGTCGGTCTCCCCTACCCTTCGCACCATTTGCATCCCGCGCTCATGCGGACGACGCTGGAAGCCGCCACCGCGATGAACGTAGAGCGTGTCGTGCTGGTCTCGAGCGTGTATCCCTATGGCGTGCCCCGGACGGCACTGGTTGCCGAAACGCATCCGCGCGAGCCTCACACGCGCAAAGGCCAATACCGCAAGCAGCAGGAAGACCTCTTAATCGAGGCTGACCAGTCCGGTAAACTGCACGGCCTGATCGTCAGGCTGCCCGATTTCTACGGCCCGGGCGCAACGCAGGCGCTGGCGAACCTGATCTTCGAAGGGGCCATCGCCAACAAGACGGCTAACTGGATCGGCCCCGTGAACACACCGCACGAATTCGTCTACGTGCCGGATACCGGACCAGTGATCGTCGAGCTGGCCGCGCGCGACGATTGCTACGGAGAGGCCTGGAACTTCGGCGGACCGGGCGCGATCAACACACTCGACTTCATTACACGCGCGTATCGCGCGGCCGGCCAGCCGCCCAAATACCGTACCGCGGGTCGCGGCATGCTAAAGCTACTGGGCGTTTTCAACCCGCTGATGCGCGAGCTGCCCGAGATGCTTTACCTGCAGGAAACGCCCGTCATTCTCGACGATACCAAGCTCATGGAAAAACTCGGGCGCGTACACAAAACGTCATACGACGACGGCATCCGCCAATCCATCGAGTGGCTCCGCCGCCGGGTACAATAGAGCCGTTTGCCCCTCGTCCCCCCATACATCGAATCGCTGCGTCCCTACGAAGCCGGCCGCAGCATCGAATCGGTGCGCAAGCAGTACGGCCTGACGCACATCGCCAAGCTGGCTTCGAACGAGAATCCGCTGGGGGCCTCGCCCAAGGCGGTGGAAGCCATCAGCCGCTCGGTCGCCACTTTGAATTTTTATCCGAACGGCGGGCTCGATCTGCGCGAGGTACTGGCGCAGGAGTTCGAGTTGAAAGTGGAGAACGTCATCGCCGGCAGCGGTTCGGAGGGCATCATGTCCAACATCATCCGGACGTTTCTGGGCGATGAGGACGAAGTGCTCACCACCGAGGCGGCGTTCATCGGATTTCAGGTGCTGGCACGTTCTCGCGGCGTGAAATATCGCGCCGTTCCCTACCGCGACTGGCACTACGACCTGACCGCGCTCGCGGCGGCAATCAATCCGAACACCAAAATCATCTATCTCGCTAATCCGAACAACCCGACCGGCACTATCTTCACGCGCCAGCAATTCGATGAGTTCTACAAGCACGTGCCCGAGCGCGTGCTCATCATTCTCGATGAAGCTTATTTCGAATACGCGAAAGACAACCCGCGCTACCCCGATTCGATGCAGTACCGCTACGACAATGTGATCACGCTTCGGACGTTCTCAAAAGTGTATGGCTTGGCTGGAGTGCGCATCGGCTACGGTTTCGCGCACGATGAACTGATCCGAAACCTGCTCAAGGTGAAGCTGCCGTTTGAGCCGTCGACTCCGGCTCAAGCTGCCGGTATCGCCGCGCTGGGGGACAAGGAATTCCTGCATCGATCGCTCGAATTGAACGCGCGTGGTCTGCGCTATCTGACGGAAGGCTTGCGCGATGCCGGTCTGACGGTCGTATCGTCAGAAGCGAACTTCGTCATGGCCGTGTTTTCCTCGGACCACGACACCCTGCAAATCTTCGAACGATTGTTGTCGCAAGGAGTAATAGTCCGGCCGCTGCGCGCGTTTGGATTGCCCCATTGCCTTCGGATTTCGACCGGAACCGACGACGACAACCGCCGGTGCGTCGAGGCTTTCCGCGGCGCGTTCAATGGCGGCTAGCAGCTAGGAGCGCTTCGGCCGGTCGTAGAGAACGCTTTCGCCCTTGCTCTCGAAAAATGTCACGATCAAATCGCGGCGCGCGAGTAAACCTTTGATTTCTTCGGAGGTGACGTATGGTGAAAGTGCCTTCTTCAACGTGGCTTCATCGAGTGCCTTCATTTTGGATAGCAGGTTCCGGTCGCATTGAACCAGGTTCTTGGGATTCCTCAAATCGTGCCGTGTCCGAAAGGTGCGGCTATGATCGATCATCCAGATGTGCCAGTTCTTGTCGATGAGCAGATTGCCGAGATTGCGGTCGGTGTTGTAGATCAATTGATCGAAAACCCGCACCACGTACATCTCCTGGTTCCAGACCTCGAGGTTCGGAGCGGTTGCGTGTTGCTTGGTCCGCTGCTCTTCGTCCATCATGACGTCGTCCACCCACCAACTGTACGAGGCGCTGTCTCCTTTGAATTTGCGGTCGACGTAGGGGGGCATCATGTCGTCGATTCCCAGCAGGCGCGCGAGTTTCCAGGCGGCAACATTGAATTTGTATGTGTCTTTAAAGTTGAACTCCGAGGTGCCATCCTGTCCCTGGAACACATCTTTATGCTCGTCGATGCGCTGCACGCTGGCATCATGCGTCAGGGTTCCATCACTGAGGGTGACACGCTGCGTGTCGGTAATCCCCTTCTTCGCGCTTTTGTCGCCCACCAGCTTGGCCGCTCGCAAGAACTCTTCTTTCTGCTCGATCGTCAGAGCGGGAGGGTTCTGAGCCAGACCAGAGACCGTCAAACACGCTAGTGCCAGCAGCCGAACGCAGTCACAAGACGTTCGCATATGCGTGAAGTGTAACAAAAAATACGAACAACTGTGGTAGGATATGTCCGGCAAAACGGAACCGGCCGAGGCGGGAGTATATGGCGACAGCAACGTTGCAACCGTCGATGGACCGGAAAGCCTGGCTCGACCGGTTGCTGGGCGTCATTACGGAAGTGCATGCCCGCGAAGGCCTGACGGCGGCGCTTCTCACCGTCAATCTCTTCCTGCTGCTGACGGCGTACTACATCATCAAGCCGGTTCGCGAAGCCCTGATTCTGGTGGGCGGCGGTGCCGAGCTGAAGAGCTACAGCAGCGGCTTCCAGGCGGTCCTGTTGTTGCTGCTGGTCCCGGCCTACGGGAGCATCGCCAGCAAAGTCGGCCGCATCCGGCTAATCAATTTCGTATTTCTGTTTTTCGCTTCCAACCTGGTCATCTTCTATCTGCTCAGCCGTCTGGCGGTGCCGCTTGGCATCGCATTCTTCGTCTGGGTGAGCATCTTCAACAATATGGTGGTGGCGCAGTTATGGTCTTTTGCCAATGACTTGTACACCACCGATCAAGGCAAACGGCTCTTTCCAGTGATCGGTATCGGCGCTTCGGTCGGCGGGGTGGCTGGTTCCGCGATCACATCCGCGTTGATCCGGCCGCTAGGCGTTTACCAGTTAATGCTGGTCTCCGCCGGAATTCTGCTTCTCTGCCTGACGCTCACGAACCTGATCCATCGCCGCGAAAAAGAACGGATGCGCGACGCCGTTCTGGAAAAACAGGTTGAATTGCCGTTGGCGCGGGAAGGCGCCTTTCGTCTGATCAGCGGCCAGCGCTATCTGCTGTTTATCGCTCTGCTGATCCTGGTGCTGAACATCGTAAACAGCAACGGCGAGTACATGCGCGACAAGATTTTCACACAAGCCGCGCAGCACGCCGTCGCGGCAGGAACCGCGGGCGGCCTCAGCGAACTGAAGCTGCTGGGAACGTACTCCGCCAATTTTCAGTTCTGGCAAAACCTGCTTGGGCTCCTGATCCAGTTCTTTCTGGTGTCGCGGATATTCAAATATCTGGGCGTGCGCGGGTCTTTGCTGGTACTACCGGTGATCGCGCTGTGCAGCTACAGCCTGATCGCCAGCGCCCCGATTTTCGCCTTCGTCTGGATCGCCAAGGTGCTCGAAAACAGCACCGATTATTCGCTGATGAACACGGTGCGCGGCGCTTTTTATCTGCCCACCAGCCGCGAAGCCAAGTACAAAGCCAAGCAGGCAATCGACACTTTCTGTGTCCGTTTCGGCGATGTCCTTTCCAGCTTGTCCGTTTTTGCGGGC
>Ga0335079_10007406_pt1 | contig 12504 bp, 10 predicted proteins | sample Lox_Sample_33_FD_206719 | JGI IMG/M metagenome (GOLD analysis project Ga0335079, IMG submission 206719) | Soil microbial communities from Loxahatchee National Wildlife Refuge, Florida, United States - Lox_Sample_3.3 | ecosystem: Environmental > Terrestrial > Soil > Wetlands | place: USA... | reverse complement strand
TCCGCCTCTTCTACGGGGCCGAAGTCCTCGCGGAGCTGGCCGTCCTGTAGCCTCGCCGCCTCGCCGCCGACCGATCCCGAAAACGAAGGTGCCCGACTCGGAAGTCGGGCACCGCACGGCTGGCCGCAGTCAATTGCTGACTTAGCCCTTGCGTGCGGCGCCCGATGCTTCCGACGGTGGGGTGATGACGGTGCTCGGGCCCTTCTCGGGATGGACCGACAGGGACGGGGCCGGGAATGCGAGCACCGGGCAGGAACATGCAGCGATCACGCGCTCGAACGCGTGACCGGACAATTCGGGACCGGCGACGAGCAGCGACGCGTCCGACGGAACGGACTCGTCGGGGCCGAACGCCGCGACGCGCAGCGGCACGGGGATGAGCGCCCGCGCCAGTGACTCGAGCGCGGCGCTGCTGCGGCCCTTCGAGAGCAGAACCGGCTGCTCGAACAGGCGTCGCGCCGCGGGGTCGAACGGCCCCGGGAGCACGAGCAGCGGCACGTGCGACTCCTCGAGCAGCAGCCGCAGGGTCGAGCCGATGGTGCGCTCGTTCGAGGCCAGGGAGCAGCGCACGCCGACGACCAGCACCTGGCAGGTCCGGAGCTCGGCGAGCGACGTGAGCCAGCGCACCCGGTCGCCGCGCTTGAGGGCGATGTCCGCTTCCACCTCGCGCGCCGACAGCTGAACCGCGAGGCGGTCGAGCCTCGGACGGAGAGCGTCCAGCTCCTTCACGCAGTCCTCGCCGACCGCTTCGATGGCGTGGAACAGCGTGGCCCGGCGCACGCCGGCGCTCACCAGGTCGGGCAGCCATCCGGCCACGCGATCCGCGAAGGGCGCGGCGTCCACGGCGATCAGCAGCGACTCGATCACGCCTCCCAGCGTTGCGCATCGCGTACCACGGGAGCCAATCGCCGCCGGATTCGTAACTCGTTGACGCACAGGTCGTTACGACGAGGCCCCGGCGATCCTCCGCCGGGGCCTCGGAAACCCATGAGACAACTTTACCGCGCCGGACGGGCGCAGGCGTATCTAGCCCGTCTCAATCCTCGTCGGCTCGGGCTCGTCCCCCAAGTCGTCCGGCTCCCCCTCCTCGGGCTCGCCGCGGTAGCGCTTCAGCTTCCGGTACAGGGTGCGACGGTCGATGCCCAGGACCTCGGCGGCGCGCCCCTGGTGCCCGTTGACCTCCTCGAGCACGGCGAGGATGTACTCGCGCTCGAGGTGGTCGAGATTCCAGCGCTCCGTCCGCGCCGTCTTCAGGGTGTCGTGCTCGCGCCTGCGGTACAGGCCCTCCGCGGGGTCGAAGGGGATGGTCTTCGCGCCCGCGTGCATGATCACCGACCGCTCGATGAAGTTCTCGAGCTCCCGCACGTTGCCGGGCCACTCGTACTCCATCAGCCGCTGCATCGTGGTGGGCGGGATCGTGGGGGGCGTGACGCCGTGCTCGGTGGCGGCGCGGCGGAGAAAGTACGCCGCCAGCAGCGGGATGTCGTCGCGCCGCTCGGCCAGGGACGGCACCCGGATCGGGAAGACGCTGAGCCGGTAGTACAGGTCCTCGCGGAACCGGGTCGCGCGCACCTCTTCGCCCAGGTCGAGGTTGGTCGCGGCGATGAGCCGGATGTCGATCGGCACCGGCTCCCGTCCGCCGACCCGCATGATGCTCCGCTCCTGCAGCGCCCGGAGCAGCTTGACCTGGATGTTCGCGGACACGGTGCCGATCTCGTCGAGGAACAGCGTGCCGCCGCTCGATTCCTCCATCAGGCCGCGCTTGTTCGCGATCGCGCCGGTGAAGGCACCCTTCATGTGCCCGAACAGCTCCGATTCCAGCAGCGTCTCGGGGATGGCCGAGCAGTTGACGGCGACGAACGGGCGCTCGGCCCGGCCGCTCATGAAGTGGATGGAGCGGGCCACCAGCTCCTTGCCGGTGCCCGTGTCGCCCGTGATGAGCACGGTGGCCCGGCTCGGCGCGACCCGCGCGATCAGGTCGCGGACCCGCTCGATCGCCGAGCTGCGGCCCACCATCTCGACGCCGGGGCCCTCCTCCTTCACGTGGCGGCGCAGCCTGGCCACCTCGCGCCGCAGCTCCGTCTCCTCGTGCGCCCGCCGGAGCGTGAGCAGCAGCTCCTCGGTGCGGAACGGCTTGCTCACGTAGTCGAAGGCGCCGCGCTTCATCGCTTCGACCGCCGTGTCCACGGAGCCGAAGGCCGTCATCACGATGAACGGCACGTCGGTCTGGAGGGTCGGGCCGACGGACAGCACGTCCATCCCCTGCACGCCGGGGAGGTTCAGGTCGAGCAACACCGCGTCGAACAGCTGCTTGTCGAGCTCGGCCAGCGCGGCCTCCCCCGTGGGGGCTCCCACCACGTCGTACCCCGCCTCCCCGATGATCTTGGTGAGGAGGCCGAGAACCACCGCGTCGTCCTCGACCACGAGGACGCGCCGCCGCGCCGGTGCCTGCTCGACGACCTCCGGCTCAGTCATGCGTCACCGCTGCGGGAATCCGGATGGTGAAGGTCGCCCCTTGGCCGACCTGGGAGGCGACGTCGATCGTCCCCCGGTGCGCCTTGACGATCTGCGCCGCCAGCGCGAGGCCGAGGCCCGTGCCGCCGGAGCGCGAGAAGAAGGGCGTGAAGATGTGCGGCAGGTCCGCCTCGGCGATGCCGGGGCCGTTGTCGGCGACGAGGATCTCGACGGTGTCGCCGCCGTCCGCGAGGGTCGAGACCCGGAGCGTGCCCCCCGACTCGGCCATGGCCCGCTGCGCGTTGAGGAACAGGTTGATCAGCACCTGCTGGAGCTGGGCCTCGTCCGCGTGGATCGCGCGGAGGTCCTTCGCCAGGTCCAGCTCCAGCCGGATGCGGTGCCGGCCGAGCTGCGGTTGCACCAGGCTCGTGGCCTGCTCCACCACGTCGTTGACGCTCGTCGGCATGAACACCAGGCCCGCGGGCTTGGCGAGGTTCACCAGCCGGCGCGCCAGCTTGGCGATGCGGTCGGTCTGCGACAGCAGCACCTGCATCTCCTCGCCGCCGCCGCAGAAGTTGCAGCGGGACTGGAGCATGTGGTCCACCGCGACCGAGATGGCCGTCAGCGGCGCCCCGATCTCGTGCGCGACGCCCGCGGCGACCTGGCCCGCCGTCGCCAGCCGCTCCGCCGTCAGCAGCTGCCGCTCGATGCGCTTGCGATCGGAGATGTCGCGCAGAATCGCCGAATAGCCGATCAGGTTGCCGGAATCGTCGTGGACGGCCGTGCGGGTGATGCTCACCTCGATGATGCGGCCGTCCTTCGTCTTGCGCCGGGTCTCGTAGTCGCGGATCGATCCGTGGGCGATCGTGGTCCGGCGCATCCAGTCGATTTCCCCGCGCGCCAGCTCCTCCTCCGGCAGCAGCACCGCGAACGGCTGGCCCGCCAGCTCCTGGGCCGTCCAGCCGAACATCCTCTCCGCCCCCCGGTTGGCCGAGAGGATGAGGTCGTCCGGGCTGACACAGACGATGGCATCCGCGGCCATGTCCACGATGGCGGCGATGAGAGCGGGATCCGGCTGGGTCGCGGTGTGAGTCATCCTGTCCCGAAAGCTGGTCAGTTTGCGGCAGTCTCGCAATAATGGTGTCTCAGAAGCTCCCGTTTGAGACTCGCGCCCGGGGCAGCTGTCGCGCTCAGGACTCAGCCACCAGCGCTCGGGGATCGTCCTCACTCGGCTGGAGCTGACGAGGCACTTCCGCGTCCAGGGGGCGTCCAGGGGATGGAAGGGAATGGGCGCTTCGCCGAGCGGCACGGAAGGTGCCCTTCTCGAACGATCGTTCAGGTGCTACTTTGGCCTGGCGTCGTCCCGACGCCATTTCACTGCCTGGCCATGACCACGCCACGCATCGGCGCCGGGATGGGCAGGCCGGACGTGAACCGCTGCAGCCGGAGGTGCTCATGGTGGGCAGGATCCTGGTTCTATCCGCGGTAGTGGGGTTGGCGGCCGCCGGGTCGCTGGCGGCGCAGCAGCCCGCCGACGGCGCGGGGACGTACGCGAAGATGTGCGCATCGTGCCACGGGCCGCAGGGCACGCCGAGCGCCGCGATGGCGCGCGCCATGGCGGGGTTGCCGGACTTCGCCGCCGCGGCGATGGCATCGGTGCCTGACAGCACGCTGCGAGGCGTCATCATGAACGGCAAGGGCCGGATGATGGCGGCGTACAAGAGCCGGCTGACGCCGGAGCAGATCACGGCGGTGCTGGCCTACCTTCGCACGCTCGCCAAGCACTAGCGGCCGCGCCCGCGGCCGGTGGCGGAGGGACCATGACCGTGGAACGCCTGGCGTTCGCGCTGGCGCTGTGCGTTTCCGCCGGCGTGGGGGTGGGGTTCGCCCAGCAGCCGAGCGGTGCGGGCGGTCCCACCGATCGCCGTGCGGCGAATCAGTGCGTCGCGTGTCACGGCGGTCTGAGCGACGCCACGGGTGCCGGGCACGGGTTCGCGGCGTGGCGGCAGTCGCCGCACGCGGCGGCCGGGGTGGGATGCGAGGCGTGCCACGGTGGGGATCCGACGGCGCGCGACCGGCTGGCGGCGCACCGCGGGGTGGTCGTGTCCACCGACCCGGAGAGTCGGCTGTACTTCGTGCGCGTCCCCGACACCTGCGGCCGCTGCCACGCCTCCGAGGTCGGCTACTTCCGCACCAGCCTCCACTACGCGCGGCTCCGTGCCGACGGGCGTGGCCCGAACTGCGTGACCTGCCACGGTGCCATGGCCACCTCGGTGCTCACGCCGGAGCGCCTGCTCGGGACCTGCTCGGCCTGCCACATGGCGGGCGGCCTGGCGCCGCCGGACAAGGCGCGGGAGGCGGCACAGGTGCTCGCCCTGGCGCGGGTCGAGAACGTCCTGTTCGACGTCGTGGCGGCGCAGGCGGCGGCGCAGCGCGCGGCGCGGGGGGCGAGCCGGGCGCGCATCATGCTCGATGAAGCGGAGCGCCATCTGACGGCGGCGGCTGAGATCTGGCACAGCTTCCGGCTCGACTCGGCCTCGGCGCGGCTTGGCGACGCCCGCGAGAACCTGGTGGCGGCCTGGGTCGCTCTCGGCCACGCGGCACCGCTCGAGGCCCGGCAGGGCCGCGCCGGCGGCGAGCGGTGAAGGAGCCGGACCGGGTTCCCAGGCTGGCACTGGCCGGCGGTCTGACGCTGGCCGTGTTGCTGGCCTTCACGCTGCACCTGCCGCAGCGGCTGCTGTCGGTCGCGGGGCGTGGCGCGGCGCACCGCCTCGACGGCCGGGCCGCCCCCGGGGAGTACCGATTCCGGTGGTCCGACGACGCCAGCAAGCTGGTCTTCCAGTGGAGCATCGTCGGCGACCGCCTGATCGGCGCGGTGACGTCCCCCGACACCGGCTGGGTGGCGGTCGGATTCGGGGGCGAAGGGCCGCTGATGTACGGCGCGGACATCGTGATCGGCTTCGTGGACGCGCACGGCGCGCACCTGGAGGATCACTTCGCGAACACGCCTACGAGCCACGTCGCGGACGTCACGCTGGGCGGTCGGGACGACATCCTGGGCGGCGCCGGTCTCAAGACCGCTTCGGGAACGACGATCGAGTTCGAGCGGCCGCTGGCGGCACGCGACAGCACCGACCGCCCGATCGTCGCGGGCCAGATGAAGGTCATCGTGGCCTCCTCCGAGTCGCCGGACCCGATGGCGTATCACGTCGAGGGCCACAAGGCGGTCGCGCTGCTCGACCTGTTCAACGGGCCGCCCGCGGTTGCGGGGGCCGGCGCGCCGCTGCCGGACCACCTCACCGACGTCCAGATCACGCTCGCGGCGTGGATGGCGATCCTGCTCATCATCGGGCTGCACGGGGTGGCGTCGACGTATGCGGAGGGACGGGCCCATCCGTCCGGTGGCGGGGCGGACGAGCGGACGGCGGTGGCGGTCACGCTGATGGTGGTGCTGTTGCTGGTGGAGCTGGCGGCCCTTGGGTCCTTCGCCGTGGGCGTCGTGGTGGCGTGGCCGGTGTGGTTCCTCGGCGCGTCACTGGCGGTCGGCATGCTCGCCCTGGCCGGGATCGTGGTGCTGTACAGCCGGGCGTTCGTGCACTGGGAGACGAGGCGCGCGGAGCGCGACGACGGGATCCCGTGGTGAGGGCGCGCCGGCGCGGGGCAGCGTCGCCGGGCGCGGAGGGGGAGGCGCGTGGATCGTAGGCGCTTTGCCGAGCGGTCGCTGGTGGCCGCCATCGTGGCGGCGGTCGCCTCGGTGATTCCGGGCGTCCTGACGCTGCGCGGGCGCTCGCACTCGGCGGCGACCAAGGGCATCGAGGCCGGGGACCGTCTGGTGTTCGCGCTCGGGCAGAACGCGGGCCAGGCCATCACGGACGGGAGCTTCAGCCAGAACGAGGCCGTGCTCGCGTACCCCGACGGGAAGTCCGACAACCACGAGAATCTGGTGCTGGTGTGCAAGCTGGACCCCGCGGCGCTCAAGCCGCCGCTGGACCTCGCCGGCGCCGCGCACGGGGTCGTCGCGTACAGCGCGATCTGCACGCACCTCGGCTGCACGGTGCGGTTCTCCGAGGAACCGATGGACCAGGCGCCGTTCCCGCACATCCACTGCCCGTGCCACGGCGCGATGTTCGATCCGCAGCGCGGAGGCATCGTCCTCGGCGGGCCGCCGCCGCGCCCGCTGCCCCAGCTCCCGATCAGGCTGAACGACAAGGGCGAGGTGCTGGTGGCCGGTCCGTTCGTCGCGCCCGTCGGCGTGAAGGCCTAGGGAGCGGCGCGCCCCGTGACCATCCCCCGCTGGTTCGAGGAGCGCCTCGCGCTCGAGCGGTTCAAGGCGAAGTACCTGGGCAAGCCGTTCCCGGTCCACTCCACCTTCTTCCTCGGCGAGATTGCGCTGTTCTGCTTCGTGGTGCTGGTCGGCACCGGCTTGTACCTGGCTCTGTTCTACGAGCCGTCGGCGGCGCTGGTGGCGGCCGACGGGGGCCGGCTCCCGGCCGCGTACGCGAGCACGCTGGCCATCGACGCCCAGCCGTTCTCCGCCCTGATGCGGCGGATCCACCACTGGGCGGCGCACCTGATGATCGCCGCCATGCTGCTGCACCTCGTGCGCGTCTACTTCACCGCCGCGTACAAGCGGCCCCGCGAGGCGAACTGGGTGCTGGGGCTGGGGCTGCTCGGCATGACCGTCGCGGCGTCGTTCGCCGGCTACCTGCTGCCGTACGACCAGTTCTCGGTCACGGCGACGGCGATCGGATACGGCATTGCGCGGTCGGTGCCGTGGATCGGGCCGACGCTGGCCGACTACGTGTTCGCCGGCCGGTTCCCGTCGCCGGAGACGGTGCCGCGGTTCTTCGCCTACCATGTGGTGCTGGCGCCGCTCGCCCTGAGCGCGCTGGTGGGGCTGCACCTCCTCATCGTGCTGAAGCAGAAGCACACCGAGCTCGGCGCCGCCGGCCGCCCCGATCCCGTCGAGGGGAAGTGGATCCGGGGCATTCCGCTGTGGCCCGAGCAGACCGCGCTGATGGGCGTGCTGTTCCTCGTGATCGTCGCCGTCGCGGCGGCGCTGGCGGCGTTCCTGCCCGTGCACCCCTCCGCGTTCTTCGGGCCGCCGCAGCCGGCGACGCCCGACGTCAAGCCGGACTGGTACCTGCTGTGGATCTACGGTGCGCTGCGGCTGATCCCCGGCACGCTGAGCTTCCGCATCCTGGGGGCGACGATCGGGCCGGAGGCGATCGGCGCCATGCTGGTGCCCGGGATCATCGGCCTGATCGTCGTCCTCGTGCCGTGGATCGACCGCACGCCGTCGTCGCTCTACTACGCCGAGGCGCCGACGGCGGGCCCGCGCCGCCTCGCGCTGGGGCTGGCGGTGGTGGTGTTGTTGCTGGCGCTCTCGCTCGCCGGTTTCGGGACGGAGCTGGGCCTCGGGGTGCCGGTGCTGTGGGGCATCACCGTGGCGGCGCCCGTCGCGACGGCGGTCGGCGCGAGCGCCCTGGCGCGGCGGCGGGCGGAAAAGGCAATGCAGGGAGCAGGGGTGCGGTAAGCAGGGCAGTTGCCAGACGGCAAGTTGCCAGTGGTTCCAAGCGGCAAGTCAGAAGGGGTCAGCCCAGATGCCAGTACTGACAACTGGGCTGGCCCCTCATGACTTGCGTCTGGCAACCACTGGCAACTTGCCGTCTGGCAACTGCCCCGCACCCTGCGCCTCCGTCTACTGGGCCGGTATCCCGGTCGTATGGCAGATCAGGCACATCGCCCGGTTCTTGCTCGCGACCGACGGGTTGAAGCCGGCGCCGTGCGGGTCGATGTGCTGGCCGCTCGTGGCCGAGTGGCAGCGGAGGCAGAAGTCCTGCGCGTGGCAGCTGGCGCAGGTCTCGATCGCGCGGCGCGCGACGCCGCCGTGCCCGAACAGCCACCCCGGCTGCTTGTCGTGATAGCCCGCGCTGACGGGCGTGGTGGCGCTGGAGCGCCCGAGCGCCTGGTGGCAGTCGTGGCAGAACACCTGGGTCTGGTGGCAGGCCGCACACTCGGCCTCCGCCGCATAGGCCTGGGTCGCGTGCCGCAGCACGAAGTTCGGGCCGTGGAACGCGGGCGCCTTCGCCGCGGCATGGCAGGTCGTGCAGTACGACGGCCGGTGGCAGGTCGCGCAGCTGGCCGTTCCGCCCGCGGCCATCTCCCGGTGGTGCAGCAGCTGGTCGGGCAGGTGGTCGGCCGGCTTGAGACCGGCCAGGTTGACGCCGAAGGCGCCGCCCGCCGCGCGGCGGGGCAGGGCGGCGATCGCCGGCACGCGCTCCTGCACGCGGTGGCAGCCGATGCACGACTCCTGGGCGTGGCAGTTGGCGCATTCGACGACGCCGGCGCGCGCGACGACGCCGTGGCGTCGCGTCCAGTCGCTGGCTTCGTGCGACGGCGGCCGCGGGTAGGCGAACGTGAGCGTCCGCACCAGCTCGGCCTCCCGGTCGTCGGCCGGGAGGTCGCGGATCGCCTGCACCGCACGCGCATTGACGTGGCAGGCGGCGCAGAACTGCTGCGCGTGGCACACCGCGCAGGTCGGGCCCGCCGCCGCGGTCTGGTGGTGCAGGATCCAGCTCGAGTCGTGCGACGGCGGCTTGGGAAAGGCGCGGATCGTCTCGACGCTCAGCGCCGCGGCGTCGTGCAGCGTGGCGTGGCACGGCTGGCACGACTCCTGGGCGAGGTGGCTCGGCGCGCCCTGGCCGTGGCAGGAAACGCACCGCGCCGGGTTCGCGCGGCCGACCTCCATGTACGGCAGGGAGTCGGCGCTGGCGTGGCACTTCTGGCAGTTGGCGCCCCCGCTGTCCATCGCCTCGAACATCGCGACGTGGGGGACGTGGTCGAACGTCAGGTTGGTGGCCCGTCGCTGGGGCGGCGTCCAGCTCACCGGGCGTGCGAGGTCGCCGTTGTGGCAGCCGGCGCACAGCTGCGGCGACGGCCAGACGTCGGCGGTGTCGCCGGTCGCGATGCCCGCGTGGCACGCGGCGCAGGTGGTGAACAGCCGGGCGTGGCGGGCGTGCGGGAACGTGTCGGTGGCGAAGCGGGCGGCGGCCGCGGGCCGCGGCCGGACGCTGCGGGGAGCCCACGCGCCGGCCAGCAGCGCCGACAACGCGAGCAGGGCGGAGGCGGCGCGCGCGATCACTGGTAGCTCCCGACGCGATCGGCGTCGGCCCCGATGGTCCAGTCGAAGGTGACCGAGGCGCGGGTCTGGTTCCAGTCGAGCCCGGTTGAGCCCGTCTGACGCCGCTGGAAGTAGCGCATCAGGTCCACCTTGAGCCCGACGCGACGGTCCAGTGCCGTCCCGAAGTCCGCGCCGAGCCCGTAGACGGTGCCCCCGGCGACCCGGAACATGTCGGTCTGCTGGAACGCGGTGGTCTGGACGCCGGCGTGCCATCCGCCGCCGGGAGACCAGGCGGCCCGGAGGTCCCCTCCGCTCTGGTCGCCGCCGAAGCCCAGCTCGAGGTGGTAGTCCCCGTCGATCGTGTAGGCGCCCCGCCGCACGTGCACGCCGGCCGTGGCCTCCTTCTGGTCGTTGCCGACGTCCACCAGGAACGGCGAGCCGCTGCTCAGCGGCTGCCAGCGCCGGTAGGTGAAGGCGCCGGACAGCGACACGTCGCGCGCGGCCGCCACGTTGACGGTCGCCGACACGCCGTAGTGCGACTCGGGCGAGAACACGCCCCAGATGGTCGAGAGATCCAGCGTCGGCCGGTACTGGAACGCCTCGAGCTGGACCGAGTTGCCGTTCCCGAGCAGCACCGTCGCGCTGATGCGCGCCTTGCCCCATTGCTGCCGCGCCACGTCGGCGTCGGCCGATCCCGCCAGCACCACCCGGGAGCCCACCCCCAGGCGGCCGTCGAACGCTGCGCGCTCGGACACCAGCCCGCTGCGGTCGGACAGCAGCTCGCGCTGGTAGATGGCCGAGAAGCTCGAGCGCGGCGAGGGCGCCGCCCACAGCGACGCACCGAGCAGGATGGTGCCGTGATCTTGCTGCAGCGGGTCGAGCGAGGTGATGGCCGAGCTGTTGGGCGCGTCGAGCGACGCGCGCGCCAGGCCGCGACCTCCGTAGCCCTCGATCCGCAGCGCCGCGAGGGGCCTCCAGCTGGCCGTCAGGCCGTCGAAGGCGTACCACCCGAGCCCGGACGCGCGCTGCTGCCGGCCGCCGCGCAACAGGTAGTGCGGCCGCTCCAGCTCGAGGTAGGCGTACATGGTCTGGAAGTGCTCGTCGGACTCGGGCCAGATCAGGCCGGAGCCGAGAGCGGCGCGGCCCCGCACGAGCGCGTACGCCCGCAGGCCCTCGATGCCCAGACCCCACGCCGAGACCTCGAGGTCCTGGGTGAACGGCGCCGCGTAGGTGGCCGGCAGCGACACGAAGGCGCCCGTATCGTTGTTGGCCGCCGAATCGAACGCGATCGGCCGCAGTTGCACGTACTGGGTCGTGGTCGTGCCGTGTACGCGGATGTCCTGGCCGCGGAGCGCGGGGGCGCGGGCCGCGGCGAGCGCGAGCAGGACGGGGGCGATCCGTAGGAGCGGGTAGCGCATCGTCAGCTCCGGGCCGTGACCTTGTGGCATTGTTCGCACGCCTGTCCCGGGACGTGACGTGCCTGCGACGTGTGGCACGCCAGGCACATCTCGCGGGTGGCCGGCAGGTTGGCCGCACGGGCGCCGTGACAGGCGGCGCTCGCGCAGTTGGGGTGGTCGGCGGCCTTGTGGTCGGCGAGGGCGTTGGCGCCGGCGTGGCACGCCACGCAGTTCGCCGCGGGCCGGTGGTGGGCGACGTGGCACGACGCGCAATCGGCGCCATCCGGGGCGCGGGAGACCGGATCGGTATGACACTGCACGCAGGCGATGCCGCCGTGGCGCTGGTGCTCGAACGGCAGCCGCCGGGTCACCGTCCCGCGCTTGGCCGCGATCTCGAAGGTCCGCAGCGGCTGCAGCACCGCCCGGCCCAGCGCCGCCACGTCGTGGCACGTCGCGCACTGCACGCGCTCCGGGCCGCTGTGATGGCACCGCTGGCAGTCCGCGGCCGAGTGGACCAGCAGCTCCCCGTGGCGCACGCGGCTCGAATGACAGCTCGAACACGCCTGCCCGCGGTGGTCGCCGTGCGAAAAGCGCGGCACGGGGCCCGCACTCACCGCGGGTTGCTGCGCTCCCCGGAGCTGCGCCTCCGGCTCCCACACCGTCCCGGTCGAGGCGAAGTCCGCGACCGCGGTGGGCACGTCCAGCCTGCTGCGGGGCGCCCAGCTCACCCGTCGCCCGCGGGTCGGTGCCTCACGGGGGATGTTCGCGTGGCACCTCGTGCAGTTCTCTCCCTCCACCCGCCAGCTGTGCGGCTGATGGCAGGTCGTGCAGCGGTCGGGGTGCGGCACGCCCACGTGGAAGCTGACCCGCTGCCAGCCGGCATGGCAGCCGGCGCTGGTGCAGCTCACGTCCTGCGGCTTGGTCTGGGTGTGCGGGTTGTGGCAGTCGCCGCAGACGCCGTTGTGCGGGTCGCGCCCGACGTCCATCCGCTGCAACCGCTGCTGCATCGCGTGGCACGACAGGCACTGGGCCGCCGCGGGCGTCAGCGGCTTGCCGAGCGAGTCCACCGCGAAGGTGCGCGCCTCCGCGAGGAAGTTGTGGCACGTGGTGCAGTGCAGCTCGCTCAGCTCCCCCATCTTCCCCAGGTGGATCGCGTTGTGGTCGTGGCAGCCCGACCGGCCGCAGGTCTGGTCCACCGAAGCGAACTCGTGCAGGGAGACCCCGTGGCACTCCACGCATCGCATGCCCTTGAGCCTCGGGTCCTTCGACTCGAGGTGGATGCGGTGCCCGGCCGTGGCGGCGATGATCTTCCACTTGGTGGAGTCGCCGGTGACGTGGCACCTGGCGCAGACCTCGTTGGGCACGCGCGCGTGGCGGCCGATGCTGGTCGGGTTTGCGACGGCGGTCAGCCACAGCTGATGCAGCTGCTCCGGAATCCTGCCCTCGTGGCAATTGTGACACTCGAGCTTCGCATGAGCGCTCCGGCTGAAGCGCTGGAACGGATCGACCATCAGGTGGCACGACGTGCAG
>Ga0335079_10007405_pt1 | contig 12505 bp, 8 predicted proteins | sample Lox_Sample_33_FD_206719 | JGI IMG/M metagenome (GOLD analysis project Ga0335079, IMG submission 206719) | Soil microbial communities from Loxahatchee National Wildlife Refuge, Florida, United States - Lox_Sample_3.3 | ecosystem: Environmental > Terrestrial > Soil > Wetlands | place: USA: Florida... | reverse complement strand
AACACCAGGCACATCACCGGCAGTGCGATGCGCCAGTGCAGCTCGGCCCGGCTCTTTAGGTCCGTGGCGCGCAGCAGCTCGCCGGTCGGTGCCGCATCCATATCGGTGATGCGCTCGGAAGGTGCCGGAATCTGCACCGGGATGGTGTGCTCGGCGAAACGCATCATGCGGAATTGGGCGCTCCCCGGGGTGCCGACGAAGCGCTCGCCGTTATACAGCGTGATCGTGAGGGAGTGCCCATCGGCGGCCATATCGTGGCGTGCCCTGACGGCAAGGGCGACCTCGACCCGGCCATCGCGGTTTCTTTCAACAAATACATTGGAGAGTGTGCCGTCGGGGTTGGCGCTCTGGGCATAGAGCACCGCGGTGCCGCCTTCAAACGAGCGGAAGCGCCCGGGAGTCACGACCGTGTATTGCCCGGCCCGCAGGGCGGCGCTGCGCAGGTTGAGCACCTGGCGCATGGCATCCGGTGCTTCGCTCAATGACAGCCACGCGAGCAGCCCCGTGACGAGCACCGCGAGGAGCACCACCGGGCCGTAGACCCGCACCGGCCCCACCCCGCAGGCGAGCGCCGCGGCCATCTCGCTGTCGTGATAGAGCCGTCCGAACGCCAGCATCACGCCCAGCAAGAGTCCTATTGGCAGCAAAATGTTCAGATTTTGCACGGCGCCCAAACCAATGAGCGCGAGTACCATATTCGGCGGGTACTGATTGTCGGCAGCACGACCGAGGACGCGCGCCAGCTCGTTGGTGAGCAGGATCACCAGCAGGATCCCGGTGACGCTGATCCAGCTGAGCGTCACCTCGCGCAGAATGTAACGATCGAGGATGCGTCGCAAAAGCCCCGTCCTGCCGAATTCGGTTAGACTTTCTCGCTCCGCACGAAGGTAAATCAGACCGGCCCGCATCACAACGGCGCCAGGAGTCATCAGGGAATGCAATTCGAGGTCTGGTCGAAGGATCCGGGGGCGCTCGCGGCCGATTGTGTCGTCGTTGGCGTGTTCGATGAGCCACAGCTTACGGCTGAGGCACGCACGCTCGATGCTGCCGCCGGCGGGCGATTGAAGACACTCATCGCGCGCGGCGATTTCAGCGGCCGGGCGGGCGAAACGCTCCTGGTGACGGATCTGCCGCTCAAGGCCGGGCGGGTACTGCTCGTGGGCCTGGGCGTGCGCGGCAGCTACGGACGCAAAGCCTGGCGGCGTGCGTATACGGTAGCCATGCACGCACTGGCGCGCACGCGGATCAGCTCCGCGGCGTTCGCCATCGAGCGTCCGCCGACGCGCGAGCTCGACGATTACTACTTCGGGCGCGCAATCGCGGAAATCGTCGGCAGCGCCCTCTACCGCGTCAACGATCTCAAAACCGGCAAGAAGCCGCCTGCGGTGCTGCTCAATCGCGTGCTGGCAGGTCCGGTGCGAAGCGCCGGCGCCGCGGCCGCGCGCCGCGGCCTTGCGCACGGCCAGGCGCTCGCCGCCGGCATGGTCGTGCAGCGCGATCTGGCGAACCTGCCATCCAACGTGTGCACGCCGCGCTATTTGGGTGAGCGGGCGCGCGCGCTGGGCCGCGCCTATCCCAAGGTGCGCGTGCAGGTGCTCGATGAGGCTGCCATCCGGCGCCTGAAGATGGGGTGCCTCCTCGCCGTCACGCAGGGCAGCGCCGAGCCACCCCGGTTCATCGTGCTCGACTATCGTGGCGGCCGCGGCGCATCGGCCCCGGTCACGTTGATCGGCAAGGGGGTCACTTTCGATACCGGTGGTATCTCGCTCAAGGATCCACCGACGATGGATGAGATGAAGTTCGACATGACCGGCGCCGCGGCGGTCCTGGGTGCGATCACCTTTGCCGCCGAGGCGCGCCTGCCGCTGCGCGTGGTCGGTCTCATCGCCGCCTGCGAGAACATGCCGGGCGGCCGCGCGATCAAACCGGGCGATATCGTGACGAGCGCCTCCGGGCAGACGGTGGAGATTCTGAACACCGATGCCGAAGGACGCCTGATCCTGAGCGATGCGCTGCACTACTCGCGGCGCTTCGAGCCGCAGGCCGTCATCGACATTGCGACCCTGACCGGTGCCTGCGTCGTTGCCCTGGGCTCGCATCACAGTGGCGCGCTCGGCAATGACGATCCGCTGGTGCGCGAGCTGGTCGCCGCGGGCCTGCGTGCGGATGATCGCGCCTGGCAGCTGCCGCTCACGGAGGAATACGGCGAGCAGCTGAAGAGCAATTTCGCCGACTTCGCCAATATCGGCGGGCGCGAGGGCGGCGCGATCACCGCGGCAGCCTTCCTCTCCAAGTTCGCCCAGGGCCTGAAGTGGGCACACCTCGATATCGCCGGCACCGCCTACCTGGGTGGCGCGCAGAAGGGCAGCACCGGTCGGCCGCTGCCGCTGCTCAGCGACTTCCTGGTCCACCGCGCCGGGCGCTGAGCGTCAACCCTTGGCGGACGGCGAAACCGGTCCTGCGGTTGCGTTCTATGTGCTGCCGGGCGCCTCCGCAGAGGCACGCCTGCAGTTCGCCTGCCGCATCACCGATAAGGCCTATCGCAGCGGACAGAACGTGCTCATCTGGCACAGCGATCGCGAGGAGCTCGCGCGCCTCGATGAGCTCTTGTGGGTGAGTGGGGATGACCGCAGCTTCATCCCGCACGAGCTCGTGGCAGGTCGGGAAACGTGCGAGGCGCCGGTGCTCCTCACCCACGCGACATTGCCGCCCGAGCGCATCGACGTACTGATCAATCTCGCGGAAGCGGTGCCGCAGTGCGCATCCCGCGCGGCGCGCATCGTCGAGATCGTCGATGCGGACCAGGCGCGGCGGCAGGCCGGCCGCGAGCGTTTCCGGGCGTACCGTGAGCTCGGAGTGACGCCCGCGACGCATCACATCGCCTCGGAATAGCCCGCGGCTATAATTCGGGCGATGGATAAGGTCTACGCGCCGCAGGACATCGAGCGGCGCATCTACCAGCGTTGGGAATCGAGCGGGTGGTTCGCGCCGCAAGGCGGCGGCGCACCGTTCTGCATCGTCATTCCGCCGCCCAATGTGACCGGCACGCTGCACATGGGGCACGCCTTTCAGCACACGTTGATGGACGCCCTGTCGCGCTATGAGCGCATGCGCGGCCGCGAAGTGCTGTGGCAGCCCGGCACGGACCACGCCGGCATCGCCACCCAGATGGTGGTCGAGCGGCAGTTGAATGCCGCGGGTATGCGCCGCACCGATCTCACCCGCGAGGCATTCCTCGAGCGCGTGTGGCGCTGGAAGGAGCAATCGGGCGGCACCATCTGCGCGCAGATGCGCCGGCTGGGCGACAGCGTCGACTGGTCGCGCGATCGCTTCACGATGGATCCGGGCCTGTCGCAGGCGGTGACCGAAACGTTCGTGCGCCTGCACGAGGAAGGCCTCATCTACCGCGGCAAGCGCCTGGTCAACTGGGATCCGGTGTTGCTCACCGCGCTGTCCGATCTCGAGGTGCAAGCATCCGACGAGGACGGTCATCTCTGGCACCTGCGCTATCCCCTGGAGAGCGGCGGCGGGCACGTCGTGGTCGCAACCACACGGCCCGAGACGCTGCTCGGGGACAGCGCGGTGGCCGTGAATCCGCGCGATGAGCGCTACCTGAACCTCATCGGTCAGCGCGTGCATTTGCCGCTCACCGAGCGGCTGATCCCCATCATCGCCGACGACTACGTCGATGCGAGCTTCGGCTCCGGTTGCGTGAAGATCACTCCGGCGCACGACTTCAACGACTATGAGGTCGGGCAGCGTCACGGCCTGCCCCAGATCAACATCTTCACGCCCCGTGCAGCGCTCAATGACGCCGCCCCCGAGCGCTTCCGGGGTCTCGATCGGTTCGAAGCGCGGCAGCGCATGCTCGCCGAGCTCGAGGCCGCCGGACTCATCGAACGCATCGAGAAGCACCGCCACAGCGTGCCGCGCGGTGATCGCAGCGGCGCCATTCTCGAGCCCTATCTCACCGATCAGTGGTACGTGAAGATCGCACCGCTCGCCGCGCCGGCGCTGGCAGCGGTGGAGAGTGGTCGCACGCGTTTCATTCCCGAGAACTGGAGCAAGACCTACTACGAGTGGATGCGCAACATCCGCGACTGGTGCATCAGCCGCCAGCTGTGGTGGGGGCATCGCATTCCCGCCTGGTACGACGCTCGCGGAGCGGTGTACGTCGGCCGCAGCGAAGCCGAGGTGCGCGAGCGCCATGCGCTCCCGGCGGCGGCGGTGCTGCGCCAGGATGAGGACGTGCTCGACACCTGGTTCTCCTCCGCCCTGTGGCCATTCTCCACGCTCGGCTGGCCGGCGAAGACACCGGAGCTGGCGAAGTTCTATCCGACCAGCGTGCTCGTCACCGGCTTTGACATCATCTTCTTCTGGGTGGCGCGGATGATGATGTTTGGCCTCAAATTCATGGGCGATGTGCCGTTCCGCGACGTCTACATCACCGGCCTCATTCTCGATGAGCACGGCGAGAAGATGTCGAAGTCCAAGGGCAATGTCATCGACCCGCTGGACATCGTCGATGGCATCACGCTCGAGGCGCTGCTCGAGAAGCGCACCACGGGGCTGATGCAGCCGCAGCTTGCGGCCTTGATCGAGAAGCACACACGGCGTCAGTTCCCGCAGGGCATCGAGGCGCACGGCACCGATGCGCTGCGCTTCACCTTCGCGGCGCTCGCGACCGCGACGCGCGAGATCCGCTTCGATCTCGCCCGCGTCGATGGCTACGGGCGCTTCTGCAACAAGCTGTGGAACTCGGCACGCTTCGCGCTGCAGATGGCCGAGGGCAGCGCGAGCGATGCGGCGGCGGAGCGTGCCGGCGCCCCGGCCGCCCTCGCACCGGCGCTGGTGGACCGCTGGATCCGCTCGCGCTTCGGGCGCATGCTCGGTGAGGTGCAGCAGGCCTATCGGGACTACCGTTTCGATTTCGCCGCGACCGCGCTCTATCAGTTCACCTGGGATGAGTTCTGCGCCTGGTATATCGAGCTCACCAAACCGGTGCTGCAGGCACCCGAGAGCGGCGCGGCGACCCGCCGCAACACGCGCCAGACGCTGCTGCTCGTGCTGGAGGCGCTGCAGCGCGCACTGCATCCGCTCATGCCGTTCATCACCGAGGAGATCTGGCAGCGCGTGGCGCCGCTTGCGGGCAAGAGCGGGCCGACGATCATGCTGCAGCCCTTCCCCGCCGCGGCGGAATATCCGCTCGATCCGGAGGCCGAGCAGGAAGTGACCTGGATCCGAAGCTTCGTGCTCGCCGTGCGCCAGATACGCGGCGAGATGGGCATCTCGTCCGGCCGGCTGGTACCGCTTTTGGTGCACGGTGCCAGTGACACGGATCTCGCCCGTATCGAGCGCTACCACAGCTTTCTCGCGCGCCTGGCCGAGCTCGAGAGCATCGCGCCCGTGGCCAGCATCGAGAGCGCGCCACCATCCGCGACCGCGCTTGCCGGGGAGCTCACACTGCTCGTGCCGATGGCCGGGCTCATCGATGCGGCCGCGGAGGCCGAGCGGCTGGGCAAGCGCATCGCCAAGGCGCAATCGGATCTGGGCAAGACACGTACCAAACTCTCCAATGAGCAGTTCGTGCGCAACGCACCGCCGGCACTCGTTGCCGCGGAGCGCGATCGCATCGCCGAGCTCGAGCGCACCGTGGCCGGGCTTGAAGCCCAGCTCGCGCGCGTGCGCAAACTGATCAAGCCGTGAACGACACGCCAGCGCCCGCTCCGCGCACCGCCGATCTGAATCGGGTGATCGTCACGCTCGAGCGCATCATCCTCGGCAAGCCCGCACAGATCAGGCTGTGCCTCGCCTGCCTGCTCGCGCGCGGGCATCTGCTCATCGAGGACGTGCCGGGCGTGGGCAAGACGACGCTCGCGCACGCCCTCGCGCGTGTGCTGGGGCTTGCCTGGCAGCGCGTGCAGTTCACGAGCGACCTGCTGCCGGCCGACATCATCGGCGTGTCGGTGTTCGATCGGGCGAGCCAGCAGTTTCATTTCCGCCAGGGCCCGATCTTCACGCAGCTCCTGCTTGCCGATGAGGTCAACCGCGCGAGCCCGCGTACCCAGAGTGCGCTGCTCGAGGCGATGGAAGAGCGCCAGGTGAGCGTTGATCTCACGACCTACCGCCTGCCCGAGCCGTTCTTTGTGGTCGCGACCCAGAATCCGCACGAGCAGCTCGGCACCTACGCCCTGCCGGAATCCCAGCTCGATCGCTTTCTGATGCGCCTGGCGCTGGGTTACCCGGATGCCGTGCACGAGCGCGAGCTGCTGCGCCATGGCGAGCGGCGCGAGCTGTTGCAGGGCATCGATGCCGTGCTCGATCCGGGCGCCGTGCTGCGCGCGCAGCAGGCGGTGCGCTCGGTTCATGTCGCCGAGCCCCTGCTCGATTATGTGCAGGCGCTCGTGCGCCGCACGCGCGAGCGCGCCGATTTGAAGCTCGGCCTCTCCCCGCGCGCGGCCCAGGGACTGATTCGCGCATCCCAGGCCTGGGCCTACCTGCACGGCCGCGGCGCCGTGGTGCCGGAGGATGTGCAGGCGGTGGTGCCCACGGTCGTCGCGCATCGCCTCGAGCTGCGCGATGAGCTCGGGAGCGACGCGCGCACGAATCTCGCCGCGGAGCTCGTGCGCTCGGTTCCCGTGCCTCTCTAGGGGCTGCGCATGGCCCTCGCGCTTCGGGCACGGCTTAAGCGGCGCATGGCGGCGTGGGTGCTGAAGCGCCAGGGGCGCGACGAGTTGCCCGTCGAGCTGCGCGCGCGCCGGCTCTATATCCTGCCCACGCGCGCCGGTGTGGGCTTTGCGCTGCTGCTCTTGTGCATGCTCATCGCCGGTCTCAACTACGGCAACAGCCTCGCGCTCTTTCTGACGTTCTGGCTGGTGGGGCTCGCGCTCGTGGCGATGTATCGCTGCCACCGCAATCTGCTGCACGTCGTCACCGCGGAGGCGCTGACCACGGCCTGCTTCGCCGGTGAGCGCGGTCGCATCACGCTCACCTTGCGCAATGACTCGGCCCTTGCGCGCCAGCGCATCGAGCTCGACCTCACCGAGGATGCGGCCGAGAACGCCAGCGTCGATCTGCCGGTGCTCTCGACGCGAGCGCTGAGCATCTCCGTGAGTGCACCGGTGCGCGGCATCCTGCGCATCGGGCGGCTGCGCCTGTCCACGAGCTACCCCTTTGGCCTGTTTCGTGCGTGGACCTGGCTGCATTTGCCCCTGGAGCTGATCGTCTATCCGCGGCCGCGCGGCAACCTTCCGCCTCCCCAGCACGCCGGTACCAAGCCCGGCCAGGCGGCGCGCGGTGCGGGCGATGAGGATGAATGGCTGGGACTGCGCGTGTTTCGCGCCGGGGATTCCCCGCGCCAGGTGGCCTGGAAAGCCTACGCGCGCGGCGCACCTCTTCTGGTAAAGGAATACGCCTCCGCGGGCTCGGACCTGCGCGTCCTCGACTATGCGGACCTGCGCTCGCTTGGGCCCGAGGCGAGGCTCGAGCAGCTCGCGCGCTGGATCGTCGATGCCGAGGCGCGCGATGAGCACTACGCGCTGATGCTGCCGGGCACGCAGCTCGATCCCGATCGCGGCCCCGAGCACCGCCATCGCTGCCTGAAGGCGCTCGCCCTGTACGGACTCACCAGGGGTGTGGCGTGAAGCTGCCGCAGACGCCGCAGATGCGCGCGCACCTGTGGGTGAGCGGCGCGCTGGGCGCCGCGATGCTGCTGCACGTCGTGCATGTGCCGGTGTGGATCACGCTCATCGCCTGCCTGTGTGTCGGCTGGTCGATCGCGGCGCGCACGGGACGCCTCGGCCTGCCGGGGCGATTCATCCGCAGCACGATCGTGCTCGCGCTCACCCTCGCCGTAGTGTTCATGTTTCACACGCTGAACGGCCTCAATGCCGGCAGCGCGCTTCTCATGGTCATGGGCTCGATGAAGCTGCTCGAGGCGAGGAGCCGCCGCGATCGGCTGATCGTTGCGGGGTGCGCGCTGTTCCTGCTGCTGGCCGCGTGCCTGCGCGAGCAGTCCCTGTCCTACGTGCCGCTGTACCTGCTCGTCGCCTGGCTCGTGTGCACTGCACTGGCCATCGTCTCCCATCCGGCGGCGGGGGCGAGCTCGCGCGCATCGCTGCTGCTCACCGCCCGCACGCTCCTCTATGCATTGCCGCTGGCGCTGGTGCTGTTTGCCTTCTTCCCGCGCCTGCCCGGATCGTTGTGGGCACTGCCCAGTAGCGGTGGGGCGGTCACCGGGCTCTCCGATACCTTGAGCCCGGGGAGCATTTCGAGTCTTGCGACCTCCTCGGATCCGGCCTTTCGCGTTGCGTTTGATGCCGCTGTACCGCCGGCGCGCGAGCGCTACTGGCGCGGCCCGGTGCTGCACGACTTTGACGGCGAGCGCTGGACCATGTCCTGGCCCGGCTTCTTCCGCCCCGAGACGGTTGAACGGCTGGGGCCGCGCTATGACTACCGTGTCACGCTCACGCCGAGCCTGCAGCACTGGTGGTTTGCGCTCGACACCGTCGATGACTCGCCGAACGATCGGGTGCTGCTTACTGCCGACCGGCAACTGATGTCGAGCCGCGTCGTCGCCGAAGCGACGACGTATGTTGCGCACTCGCACACACAGACACGCGCGACCAGCGAGCTCTCCGGCGCCGCGCGCCGGCGCGACGTCTATCTGCCGCCGCGGCGCAATCCGCGCTCGATCGCACTCGCGCAGGAGTTGCGCAGCCAAGCGCCGAGTGACGTGGCCTTCGTGCGCAGCAGCCTCGAGTGGATCCGCGCCCGCGGTTTCGCCTACACCCTCACACCCCCGCTCACCGGCCGCGAGTCGGTGGATGACTTCCTGTTCCGCACGCGCAAGGGCTTCTGCGGCCACTTTGCCTCCGCATTCGCAACGCTCATGCGCGCGGGGCAGGTGCCGGCGCGTGTCATCACGGGCTATCAGGGCGGTGAGTGGAATCCCATCGGCGGCTACTTTCTGGTGCGCCAGTCCGACGCGCACGCCTGGGTCGAGGTGTGGCTCGAGGGTCAGGGCTGGACGCGCGTCGACCCCACGGCACTCGTGGCCCCCGAGCGGCTCGATCGGGGCATCGAGGATCTGCTGGCGGATGCCGGCTCGGCGCCGGAGCGGCTGCTTCACAGCCTGAGGTGGATTCTCAAACTTGAGCAGACCTGGGATGCGGCCGAGGCCTGGTGGGACCTGCGCATCGTGGATTTCGATCTGCAGTCGCAGTTCGCGCTGCTCGCGAAGCTTGGATTCAACTCCCCGGGATGGGCCGATCTGGGATGGGCGCTGGCCGCCGGCCTTGCGCTGTGGCTGCTCGTGCTCGCCTGGCAGTTTGGCCGCCTGCCACGGCATGCTCCGGCCGACCGCCTCGCCCGCGCCTATGCCAGGCTGTGCGCGAAGCTCGCACGCGTGGTCATCGCGCGCGCGGGGCACCAGGGTCCCCTCGACTACGCCGCCGCCCTCTGCCTGGGGTATCCCGAGGTCGCCCGCACCGCAGGCCCGCTGCTCAACCGCTACGCCGAGCTGCGTTACGGTCCACCGCGCTCGGGGCAGGATGCGGCCGTCGCAGCGTTCGAGCGTGCCGTCTCCCGGTTGAGCCTCACTGCTCCGCGGTCGCGTGCTCGCGCGTCTCGCGGAAGATGATGTCGGGCCAGCGCTCCAGCGTGAGCTGCAGATTGACGCGCGAGGGTGCGAGGTAGACCAGCGCACCGGCGTGATCGAGCGCCAGCTGATCGTGCGCGCGATTGCGGAACTCCTCGAGCTTCTTCGGATCCGCGGCATCGACCCAGCGCGCGGTGTGCACGTTCACCACGTCGAACACGCACTGCACGCCGTACTCATCCTGCAGCCGGAAGGCCACCACTTCGAACTGCAGCGGTCCGACGGCGCCCAGGATGAGATCGTTGTTGCGCAGCGGCTTGAACAGCTGTGTAGCGCCCTCCTCGCACAGCTGCGACAGACCCTTCTGCAGCGCCTTGGCTTTCAGCGGATCCTTCAGCACCGCGCGGCGGAACATCTCCGGGGCGAAGTTCGGCACGCCGGTGAAGGCGAGCTTCTCGCCTTCGGTGAAGGTGTCGCCGATATTGACCGTGCCGTGATTGTGCAGGCCGATGATGTCGCCGGCGTAAGCCTCTTCGGCCTGCTCGCGCTCGGCGGCCATGAAAGTCAGCGCATCGGCGATGCGCACTTCCTTCTGCAGCCGCACGTGATACATGCGCATGCCGCGCGCGTAACGGCCCGAGCACAGACGCAGGAAGGCGATGCGATCGCGATGCCCGGGATCCATGTTGGCCTGGATCTTGAAGACGAATCCCGACAGCGATTCCTCGAGCGGATCGACGGGCCGCTGCTGCGTCGCGCGCGCGAGCGGCCCGGGCGCGTGCGCGGTGAATGCGCGCAACAGCTCCTCGACGCCGAAGTTATTGATCGCAGAGCCGAAGAACACCGGTGTCTGCCGGCAGGCGCGGTACGCCGCCTCATCGAAGCCCTCGGTCGCGCCGCGCACCAGCTCGATCTCCTCGTCGAAATGCTTCGCATCCGTCCCCAGGAACTCGCGGCCTGCGGCGCTGTGCAGACCATCGATGGTGCGGTTCTCGCCGACCCGGCCGCGCTCGCCGGCCGTGTACGCGTAGATGCGATTCTCGGTCAGGTGATAGATGCCGCGCAGCTCCCGTCCCATGCCGATCGGCCAGGTGACGGGCGCGGTACGGATGCCGAGCACCTTCTCAATCTCATCGAGGAGCTCGATCGGCGGGCGCCCGTCGCGGTCGAGCTTGTTGATGAAGGTCATGATCGGCGTGTCGCGCAGGCGGCAGACCTCCATGAGCTTCACCGTGCGCTCCTCCACCCCCTTGGCGCAGTCGATGACCATCAGCGCCGAATCCACCGCCGTCAGCGTGCGATAGGTGTCTTCCGAGAAATCCTCGTGCCCGGGTGTGTCGAGCAGATTCACCACGCAGCCGCCGAAGGGAAACTGCATGACCGAGGAGGTGACCGAGATGCCGCGCTGCTGCTCCAGGCGCATCCAGTCGGAGGTGGCGTGACGCGCCGCCTTGCGGCCCTTGACGGTGCCCGCCATCTGGATCGCGCCGCCAAAGAGCAGCAGCTTCTCGGTCAGAGTCGTCTTGCCCGCATCCGGATGGGAGATGATGGCAAAAGTGCGGCGCCGGCGGATTTCGTCGGTGAGAGTCGTCATGGCTTTGAAGTCAGGCGTCGTGCGGACGGGCGGCAGGCAGGGGAAGCTTCAGCACGACCGCATCCTCGCGACCGCCGACGGACTGATAGTAGCCGCGGCGCGTGCCCACCTGCTCGAAGCCCAGCGCCCGGTACAGACGGATCGCCCCGGAGTTCGAGGGCCGCACCTCGAGATAGGCCTCGTGCATGCCGGCCGCCGCCGCCCGATCGAGCAGATAGCCGAGCAGCGCGCGGCCGAAGCCCTGGCAGCGCTTCGCCTCGTGGATGCACAGATTGAGAATGTGGGCTTCACCTGCACCGGCACTCATCACGCCATAACCGATCAACTCACCGTCCAGCACGATCACTCGGCACACATAGCCGACTCGCAGGCAGTCGCGGAAGATGCCCTCGCTCCAGGGGAACTGGTAGGAGGCGCGTTCCAGCCCGATGACCCGCGGCACATCGGCTTCGGTCATCGGCCGGATCTGCGTCTCGAGCGGGCTCGCGAAGAGCTCTGGGGCCGTCGCCATCAGCTTCCCTCGGCAGCAGCGGCCAGCTGCCGGTATACGCTCCGGGCGAATTTTAAGTCCTCCCACGCCTTGCGCTTGTCGGCGGGCGTGCGCAGGAGATAGGCCGGATGATACGTCACGATGAGGGGGGTGTTCATCTCACCGAAATGATGTACGCGGCCGCGCAGCCGCCCGAGTGGCGAGTCCGTCGCGAGCAGCGTCTGGGAGGCGATGCGCCCCACGGCCAGGATCAGCCGCGGCCTGATGAGCGCGATCTGGCGTGTGAGATACGGCAGACAGGCCGCCACTTCCTCCGCCTTCGGATCGCGATTGCCGGGCGGGCGCGACTTGAGCACGTTGGCGATGTAGACGTTGTTGCCGCGGGCCAGCCCGATCGCACGCAGCATCGAATCCAGGAGCTGCCCCGCCCGGCCGACGAAGGGCTCGCCCTGCCGGTCCTCTTCCGCACCGGGAGCTTCGCCGATGACGAGCCACTCGGCGCTGCGGTCGCCGACGCCGAATACCGCGCGCGTGCGCGTCAGATGCAGCGGGCAGCGCGTGCAGGCGCTCACTTCGGCCTCGAGCGCGTGCCAGCGCTCGAGCGTTGCGGGATCGGCGGAGCGTCGCGGTACGAGTACCGGCACCGGCGAAGGCACGGGCGCAGACGCCGGTTCGGGCGGCGGCTGCGAGCGGGGTGCGCGCAGCACCCAGCGCTCGATGCCGAGGGCCTCGAGATAGGCCGCGCGTTCGCGTGCGTCCATCGGCGTCAGGTCGTCGGTGTCGCGCCGCGAAACAGTCGGCGCAAACGCCGGCTCGCCCACAC
>Ga0335079_10007404_pt1 | contig 12507 bp, 10 predicted proteins | sample Lox_Sample_33_FD_206719 | JGI IMG/M metagenome (GOLD analysis project Ga0335079, IMG submission 206719) | Soil microbial communities from Loxahatchee National Wildlife Refuge, Florida, United States - Lox_Sample_3.3 | ecosystem: Environmental > Terrestrial > Soil > Wetlands | place: USA... | reverse complement strand
CGCCGCCTCCGCCGAAAAGTGAAGACGCCCCACGCCCGCCAACGCTCCCGGCGCTCGCCTGCCTCAACGCGCGCTGCTGCGTAGACCACCTGAAAAGCGCCAAACACGAGTCTGAGGGATCTCGACCAAGGCCTCCCGCCATCTCCTCGGGCTTGACGCCCAGGATCCGCTGGGCGCACGGTTGGCGCTGATGAACGCGACTCGAGGTCCTCGAGCACGTAGGCGATCGGTGCCTCCCCGTACAGGTCACGATAGCGCTGCTCGCTCTCGGCGAGAGTCTTCTCCACGCGTAGCCGGGCGAGCTCGGCCGCGGCCCGCGCGGCGAAGACACGGAGGATGAGGACTCGCCGCGGATCCGCTTGCATCGGCTCGCGATCGAACGCGCAGAGGATCCCCAGAAGCTGACCGTCGGGCGCAATGAGCGGCGCTTCGGCGTGACTCTCGATCCCGGGCCCCACGAGCTCTGTGCCCGCCGGGAAGGCGCTGCTCACCCCCGTCAGGTGGTCGCAGACAGCTCCGCGGATCACCTCCCCACCAGGCGTGCCCTCGAGGCTCCACTTCGGGGTTGAGTCCGGCACATCGACAGGCCAGCAGCCGAGGGTGCGCGCTCGCATCCTCCCGGTGAGCTCTGCCACGAGGGCGTGGCGGTAGCCGAGCGCGCTCTCGCCAGATGCTGTGCTTAGGACTTGTTCCGCCGCGACCCGATACCCTGGCTCGCCTCCACCCGAGCGATGAAGCTCTCGGTTTCGCCGCCACCGACCGTAGCTGTCACGTCGGACGGCTGGCTCCCGGTGCTCATCGTGTCGTGCGTCGCGATGCCGGTCGGCGTGATGCCCTGGCTCGCCTGCACCCGGGCAATGAAGCTGGTGGCTTCGCTGTCGATGTTCGGTGCGCCCGTGATAGTGCCCAGGTGGTCGCCGGCAGCAACGGCGATCGCATGATTCGCCTGCACGCGGGCGGTGAAGCTCGCCTCCTCTGCCGCCGCCATCGCGGACCCGCCGACTCCCCATGCCAAGCCGAGAGCGATCACCATCGTCTTCAGTGCTGGTAGCGTGCGCTTCCTTGTCTCGGTTCGAATGTTCATCTCGGTTCGAATGTTCATCTCGGTTCGAATGTTCATCTCGGTTTCCCCTGTCTTGGGCCTCGCCGTGAATGACTGGCCTTCGACTGCTTGGTCTGCCGTCCGCAGCGGGCGTTACACGCCAGGCTCGGGAGCCCCAAGCGAGCTGTGCCGCGCCACGCCGCCGTAGATCCGGACGGCGCTCTCCTGGGATCAGCTCCGCACGGGAGGTGCACGGCGAACCGCGCGCCCGGTACGTGCGGGCGAGCTCCCAACGGTCGCGAGCCGCGTCGCCGCCCTGTAACGCTCGCTCGCCTCGCCTCACTCGGACATGAACAACGACACGAAGGCGCAGTTTGCAGAGCGTGCGAACCGACAAGGAAACACTCCGACCTTGAAGCTGCAATCATCCTCCTGCGGTCCCTACCGCGTGGCCCTGGCCGTCTCCCTGTTCTACGGCGGAGTCGCTGCCGCCCAGGGCGACAGCCCCACCCATCTATGCCGGTTCATCGACCAGTAGGTCGGCGAGGAGTCGAGAAGTTGATGATTCCAGCGCACGATGCCGACCTTCCGCAGCCGCGACTGGCCAATGGAACCCCGGACCCGCTCTTCCAGACAACCGAGGCCAAGCGCTACCTGGGGAAGATGCTCTTCTTCGACCCGGTTCGAACGGCCAGGATTCTGCCGGAATTCGGCGGCGTCCTGGCCACCAGCCAGACCGCCTCCCGCGGGAGCCGTCACCTCGGCGAGGTGGCGGGGAAGCCCGGCACGCTCCTCAACTTCGCCGTGGGCGGCGAGAGGCGAGGGTACACGGACGCCGCGGGAAACTTCATTTCACGCCGGCGGCCCCGGCCCGAGCTCCCGCCTGCGGCAGATCCCGACCCGCAACGGGACAAGAAGCACGGTGCGCTCTCGACGCCGCACGGCGCGCGGAGCAAGTAGGGAGTTTCGATGACGAGTTCCATCCCGATGGTCGTTCTTGGGGCGCTGGTCGGCGTGACGTCGATGGGCGCCGGTGGTAGACAGGCCGTCCCTGTACTCGTCGAGCTCTTCACGTCCGAGGGGTGTTCGTCGTGCCCTCCCGCGGACAAGCAGCTCGCCCGTCTCGTGCAGGAGCAGCCCATTCCAGGCGTGCGCGTGATCGCCATGGGCGAGCACGTCGACTACTGGGACGACCTCGGCTGGAAGGATTCCTTCTCCTCTCCGCTATTCACGAAGAGGCAACAAGAGTACGTTCATAGGCTCGGCCTGACTGGGCCCTACACACCTCAGCTCGTCATCGGGGGACGGCTGCAAACGGTCGGCAGTGACGAGTCGGGGGCACGTTCGGCGATAGCCGAGGTGGCAAGATCGTCCGCGGGATCTCTCTCGATCCGGTTGGTGACGGATGCCGGGGCCGAGCCCATGCTGGACATCCAGGCGGCATGGGACGGAGGCGAGGCGCAGATCGTGGCGGCGGTCGTGGAGGATCGTGCGACGACCCGCGTGAGTCGTGGGGAGAACGCTGGACGTACGCTGGTGCACGTCTCCGTGGTCCGCTCGATGTCCACGATTGGCACGGCCGCGAAGACATTCTCGGGACGCTTCGCACTGCAGAGAGGTGTGCTCGGCCCCGCGCATGTCGTCGTCTTCGCCCAGGAGGCGGGAGGAGGGCTCGTGTACGCCGCCAACAGCATCGCGCTGCCGGCGTCCTCAAAAGCTTCGGCTCCGCCCAAAGGCTGATGCGCTATCCTCATGCCGCGCGCCGGACCTAAGATACACGCAAGCTCGACTATCGAAAGGACGTTCACAATCGACGAAGCGGATCGGATCATCGCGGACATGGTCAAGAGGTTTGGAGGCGAGAGAGACCTCGCCGTTCATACAGTGAAGACCATTCGTCCTCACGTAATCGCGCTGGTCGCGGCAAGGGAGGCTTGCGCGCCTTCCCGTGAGAAAGGGGCCTGCGCTTCACCAATACTACGTCCCGAGAATCGTGTAGCGGCCGCCACCACGCTCCGGGCGAAGGGCCGCCCGAGGTGTGGCAGGCCTCGCGACGAGGCAAACCCCGATATCGCGCGGTCTTCGAGCAACATGCATTGAATGAGCACAGAGCCCAACACTCCCGCTGGCGAACACCGCAAGGACCTTCGGCTGAGATCGAGCAAGAACAGACACGAGTTTCGGAGTTGGCGCGGAAGTTCGAGGCGCAGTCGGACCGGTTCTGGTGGGCTACCGTGGCAGCGGCCGCCTTGGCGGCGGCCACTGGGTTCATCCTGGCGCAAGTCCCACAGCTCAAGAGCCACGTCCAGCCGTGGATGGTTAGTGCGTTGGCTTCAGTTGCCACTGGCCTCGAAGTGGTCAGGACAAATGCTGGTTGGCGCAAGAAGGCGGACGCCTGTTACGCGCTTCGAGACACCGCAGTTGGGCTAAGTCGGCGTCTGCGGTTCGAGATCCCGCCCTCCGCGTCCTTTGCAGAGGTCGCCGCAATTTCAAAGGCGTTGGCGGAAGCCAAGGAGAAGTATGGCGCTTGTATGCATGCCACAAACGAGAGCCGCGACGCCAGCATGAGAAAAGGGCGGCCACACATCTAGATTTGTCCGTCCACTGACATCTTCGTCCCGATGACCAGGGGTTGTCCGCTGAACGCTTGCCCGCCTGGGTTCGGCCCTTCACAATGCACGCCATGCTTCTTCAGTCGCTAATGCTCGGTCGCTGCGTCTTCTCGAGATCGACCTGCCCTGACGGCCTCCCAACCGTGGAGATCCGTCTCCCCACGGGCCGGCACCTCTACTACCGCTCCATCATCACGCTGGACGCCATGCGACCGTGGGGCCCGGGCAAGGACTACCTGTTCGATCCGGAGTTCGAGTACGAGGTGAAGCCGAAGCGCCGCCGCGGCACCGCCAAAGTCATCAAGACGAGGGACGGCCGGCTGCGGGAGTTCCTGACGCCGCAGAAGATCGTCGAGAACGTGGTCCAGGCGGTCGCGAGGGACGTCATGGTGCACCAGATGCTCGCGCTCGTCTCGAGCGACCGCCTCCGTCCGGTCTTCCACGTGCACGACGAGCTCGTCTGCGAGTGCGAGGCGTGCGACTGCGCTGAACCGGACGCCACTCCGCACGACCCGGCCACCTGCCCGTGGGCGCGGGCCGGCCAGGAGCTGGTCGAGGTGATGTCGACGATGCCGGCGACCCTCCCCGCCCTGGCCGACATCCCTGTCGAGGCCGAGCTCAACCCAGCGGTCAGGGTGTCCTATGCGGGCTGAGCGGGGCGTGCCGCGCGGCGGCGCACTCGCGGCCACGGTTGGCCGACGCCGGCCAAGCCCGCGTCATCACGGTGCTGCCGCGATCCCACGCTATAGGCGGCCGCATGGCGCCACCGCCGGGCGCCGATGCGCCTGCCCGAAGCGTGGGATCGCGGCAGGCCAGTGGCGCTGCGTGGTTGAACCGGCTTGCGGACGGCGGCTGTCGCGTATCGGTGGCGGCGCCGCCCGCTTCCCACCGACAGCACCGGAGGTCATGCTGAAGCCATGGACCTGACCGACGTGAAGGCGCTCGCCGACAAGGTGAAGAAGCTCACCTCGGAAGCCCGGGCGACCGGGCCCAAGACGGAGAAGGGCAAGCTGAGAGCGGCCACCAACGCCGTCCGGCACGGGCTGACGGGCAAGAACCTGCTCCTCCCGGGTGAGGACCCCGGCGAGTACGAGGCAAGGATGGACAACGTGTTCACCGCCTTGGGGCCGCAGAGCGACGTCGAGGCAGAGCTCGTTGCCCTGGTGGCCGACGACATCCATAAGCTGAACCGCCTGGCGAGGATCGAGCTGGGCGCCTTCTTGGCGCGCATCGAGGAGTTGCTCTCTCTGACCGGCACGGCAGAGAAGGCCAGCGTCACCGTCAACGCCATCAACGCCGTCGGCACGGCGCTCACCCCTTGGATCGCCGAGCCCCTCCCGGTCGAGAAGGGGCCTGAGTTCATGCGGCGCTACCGCGCGATGACCGATGCCCTGGACCTCGTCGAGGCCACGGTGAGCGGCGCCCCCGCCGACCTCATGGAGGCCGGCCACGAGCTCATGGCCCAGCTCCACGGCAAGGCCGCCGAGAAGGTGGTGCCGCCGGATCTCTACCAGGCAGCCTTCGACCACGGTCGGCGGCTCATGAGCTTGCCGCTCGACATGGGCAAGGCCGAGGATGCCGCTCAGGACGGGCTGCGCGCCGCCATCGCCGGCATCGCGCTGCCGAACAAGGACGAGCTCGCGAAGCTGGCCAAGTACCGGTCCATGCTGGAGATCAGCCTCCAGCGCCGCCTGGCTGCCCTCGACCAGCTCCGAATACTGACCACCGGCAACGTGGCCGACGCGGGTGGCGCCGAGAAGGCCAAGGAGTACCGCGTGAAGCTGCGGATGGTGACGTAGGGCCGCCGCCTCAGTCGGACCAGGCCATCTCCACGGCTATAGGGTCGGAGTCACCTCTCCCGCGAAGTAGCTCTCGGACTCCAGCTGGCCGCACAGGCCGATCGCGCGTGCTGCCTCCTCGCGGATGTAGAACCGGCCAGCGCAATCTGTGAAACCGGCTTCCCACGCATCGAGATCGACATCGTCCCCGCCGAGGCAGGTGATGTTGTGGAAGCAACCGGTATTCACGATCGCGCCGCTCGCGAGGTGACGGAAGGCCGCCTGCCTCGGCGTTCTCTTGGTTTGCTCTTGCGCGACCATCGGCCCGTCCTCCCGTTCTCGCGTACTGACGATCAGTGGGCGAGCGAGCGCGACGAGCAAAGGTCGCTGGAGAGACGTCGGTCACGATGGGTGAGAAGTGGCCAGAGCAGCAGCGCTGCTCGCGCGCAAGGGCCAGGAGTTGCGGCGAGCGTACGCCTGGCACGCACGATGTCGCGGAGAGGTGCTGTGCAGGTGTCGGCCGGCCTTTTCCGACCCGGACCGGTATCCGTGCGGGCAAGCGCTTGGAGAGCGGAGGGACAGCCTGACGGAGGGACAGACTGACGGGGAGAGCGCCACGGCCGTGATCGACTGGTCCCGCGATTCAACCGCCCTTCGGTCAACGTGACGGCCGGCGCCTGAGGGGGGCGTTCTGTCCCGGGCTCCCCTGAGCAAACCTGACGAGATCCCTGCCGCGTTTCAGCCCAGCAGGATCGGCAGGAGCACGCCCGTTCCCAGGGCGAAGACCCACAGGCCCGGTGCGGGTGTCCCCTCCGGACGGCGGCGCCTCGCCTCGCGCGCCGCGACGCGAGGGTCGAGGAGCAACCACGCAGCGTGACGTCGCTCCAGCGCCAGGAACGACCACGCGGTCACCGCTCCGAACAGGAGCTGGCCCACGAGTGAAGGCAGGAGCGCGCTCGCCGCCGACGCGGACCAGTCGAACGTCCCCCGCAGCAAGACGGGCTCGAGCGTGAGGGGATCGAGGTACCAGCGGATGAGGCCGAAGAGCAGGCCCCACACGACAGCGGCTCCGAACGAGGGCGCCTCGCGGTGGAAGAGGATCCCGTAGGTCATCCCGAGCACAGTGGAGAGCGCAAGGCTACCCAGGAAGCCGACGACGGCCGAACCGCCGCCCATGGCCCACAAGACCTGCGGCATAGCGCCGGAGGCGATCAAGGCGAGGTCGAGGGCGAGGCCTCCAGCGACGCTCGCCAGCGCCCCCCACTTCAAGGAGTGGAAGAGGTTCAGCCCCGGCCCCTCGGGCTCGCGGTGAATGGGGTCCGACTCGGTGAAGAACCCCACCCACAGCTTGTCGAAGGCGCCGTAGATGAGGCCAGCCAGCAGCCCGTACACGATGTGTCCCACGAGCGACCCGAACAGCGCGGCGCCGCGTTGCCAGGACCAGTCGAGCGGGTGGCCGGCCCAGATCGGGAGGATGGTGAGCGGGCCGACGAACCACCACAGGATGCCGTAGGCCATGCCCCAGCCCATGCTCGACCCGTAGCCGCGCAGGTCGCGCTGGAAGAGGACGCCCAGGCTGGCTCCGATGATGATGGCGAAGGTGAAGTGGAGCGTCGCGCCGACCATCCGGGATTGGGAGCCGACGAGGCCGGCGATGAGGGGGAAGAAGCCCACCTGCGCCATCCATTTGCCGAAGGCCCAGCCCCCGACGACACCGGCGAGGCCGCCCACCACCAGCGCCCGCGGCCAGCTGAACCGCGGGCGTCCTTCCTCGCTGTGGAGGATGCCCCACGTTCCGAGCCCGATCCCGAGCGGCGCCCCGAAGCAGAGGACGTAGGCGACGAGTTGGGGAAAGCGGGCGCGGGCTGCGTCGAGCGTGCCCATGCTGTGCACGCCGTCCGCCGCAGCCGAGAGGAGGCCCACCGGAACCGCGAGCCAGAGGATGAAGGCGAAGCCGAGCCCCCAGATGAGGCCAGCCCCGGGCGTCGTGGCGCGGGGCCCGGCGAGGAGCGCGAAGAGGACGCCGTAGGCGGCGCCGAAGAGGATGCCAGCCTCGAAGGTGGCGACGAGCCCTTGCCCTACGGCGCCGCCGAGGGCGCCGAGGAAGAGGCACAGGACGATGCCGGCGATGCGGTGGGAGGATCGATGCATGGGAAACCTCACGCTGCGTAGGGCGGGGGCTTGTCCGCCGCCGCAGGTCCCTGGAGACGAGCAGGCTCCGATAGGTCGATGGTCTGCACGATGTCCCGGGGGAAGAAGAGCTCGAGGGTCCAGTCGGAGAGCACGCGCACCTTGCGTTCGAGGCCGGGGAGCTTCGCCACGTAGATGGAGCGCCACATGAGCCAGGCGAGGAGGCCAGAGAAGCGCACGTTCCTCCTGGTGAATGGCACGCGCAGCTCGGCGCAGGCGGTGTGATGACCGACTACGCAGAGCGCGCCGAGGGCGTCGAAGTGGAATGCCTTCGGCTGGCCGCCTGTTAACGCCGCGTGGATGTTCTCGGCGAGCGTGCGCGCCTCGCGGAGCGCGAACTGCGCCGTAGGTGGGCAGGGCTCCTTGGTGCGCGCGTCGACGATCGCGGCGCAGTCGCCGGCGGCCCACACGCCCTCCTGGCCCGGGACGGCCAGGTGCTCGTCCACCACGACCGCTCCGCGCTTCGACCGATCGAGGGGCAGCGTCTTGAGGATCGGGTGCGGAGTGGACCCCGCCGTCCAGACCAGGGTGTGGCCGCGGATCTCCTCGCCCGACTTGAGGACGAAGGCTCCTTGCCGTGCGTCCGCCACGCGCTCGCCCAGCCTGAAGGTGACGCCGCGCGCCGCCATCCGTTCCAGCGCGTACGCGGCGAGCTGGGGAGAGAGCTCGGGGAGGATGCGATCCCCCGGGTGGACGAGGACGATGGCGAGCTCCTCTGGCCGCAGGTCAGGGAAATCGGCGAGCATCCCGCGCGCGAAGTCGTTCAGGGCGCCCGCGAGCTCGACGCCGGCGAACCCGCCGCCCGCGACCACGAAGGTGAGGAGCTCTCGCCGTCGCTCCGGATCGGTCTCGACCTCGGCGCGCTCGAAGGCGTCGATGACCTGGTTGCGGATGCGCATGGCCTCGCGCAGCGACTTGAAGCCGAGGGTGTGGCGGGCCACGTTCACGAGGCCGAGGTGGTTCGTGACCGCGCCGAGAGCGAGCACGAGCTGGTCATAGGCCAAGGTGACAGGCGGATCGCAGGCGACCACGACCCGCTTCGCGGCGAGGTCGACGCGCGTCACCGGCCCGCGCACGACCTGAGTGCGACGGAGGGTCGTCCGGATGGGGCTCGAGATGTGGGTCGGCTCGAGGCTCGAACCCGCGACCTCGGCCAGCATGGGTGTGAAGAGGAGCGCGTTGGTGTCGGAGACGAGCGTGATGACGATGGAGCGATCTGCGCCGAAGACGCGCTCGAGGCTCACGGCGGTCTCGACGCCCGCGAACCCGCCGCCCAGGACAAGGATGCGGCGCTTCTGAGGCTCGGGCGGAGGCACCGGGATGGGCTCGGGTCCGAGCCAGCGATCAGCCGCGTCGGAGGCAGCCTGCGCCGCGAGGCCGAGCGCTGCGCCGAAGAGAACCCATCCGACGAGGTGGGGGACGAGCGCGCGCATCCCGGCGGCCGTCCACATCGGATGCTGGCCGGAGAGGACCGGGAAGAGCACCACGCTCATGAGCGACCAAAGTGGGATTGCGAGAGCGGCGGCTGTCATCATGCTGTCGAGGTAGGCGCGGCGCGGAAAGCAGAACCACACGCCATGGGCGATGCCCACGGCCGCTGCGACCGCGATGGCGGTGAAGCCGAGGCGCAAGGTAACGACGAGCGCGGCGCTCGCCACGAGTCCCGAGGCGAGGCCGACTCCGGCCCTCCGAAGGAGGCGCGAGGGGCCGGGCCTCGCCGAGGGCCAGGCGGTGCGCACCACGGGCTCCGAGGCACTCATGAAGCGATCTCCGCACCGACGTCCGAGAGCCACGCGCCCAGGTGGCGTAGGATTCGTCGCTGATGTGCCGACAGGCCGCGGAGCGCGATTCGATAGTTCTTGCTGCGCTCGACCAGCCGGGCGAGGGCGGCCACACCGACCTCGTCGACGTCGCGCACGGCTTCACCGTCGAAGGTGCCGGGGATGCGAAGGACGCGACGCCCCCCCTCTATCCAATGCTTCACGTGAATCCCTGCCATGGAGCGCTCCTAAGGAACGGGAACTGGCGACGCGGAGCTGCGCTTGCGCCGGCGCAGACTGCGTGGGGCCGCCCTGACCGCAGAAGATGCAAGGCCGGTCGGGAGGGTGGTCGAGCTTGGCGCACCCGTGCCGGGCGCCTGCCGGGACGAGCGCTGCCGCGAGCTGCATGCCGAGCGGTGGCCCGAGGAAGTAGATCCAGAGCGGCGTGAACGCGCCGTCCGCGAAGACCGCAGAGCCCAGGGAGCGCGCCGGGTTCATGCTCATGCCGGAAACGGGAGCCTCGAGCGTGATGTACAGCGCGACGAGGATGCCGGCGCATAACCCGGTGAGCCGCTGGAAGCGCGAGCTCGAGACCGAAAGCACGACCGTCATCAGCAGGAACGAGATCGCCACCTCCGCGACGAAGGCGACGAGAGCGCCGGCTGGGCCGGGGACGGTCGCGACGAAGTTGGTGGACGGATGAGCGAGCCGGCCCCCGAGGACGGCCCACGAGACCGCGACGCCGGCGACGGCGCCGACGAACTGCGCCGCGATGTAGAAGACCGCGTCGGCGCGCCTCACCTTCCCGAGCCGCAGGAAGGCCAGCGTCGTCGAGGGATTGATGTGCGCGCCGGATCGCTGCCCCCAGGGCGAGTAGATGATGGCGACGGCGGTCGCGCCCATCGCCGCGCCCATGACCACGCGGCGAGCAAGGTCGCTCCCGAGCGCGGAGCAGGCAGGAGAATCGGGGTGGAAGAGCAGCACGCCGAACCCACAGGCGGAGAGCATGAAGGCTCCCAGGCCGGCCGCCTCGATCAGGCACTCGGGCCAATGGGCGCGCAGGGCGGATGTCACGGAGACACTCCGCTATCCGCACCATGGTTCGCGGTCGTTGAGCCCCGCGTAGTCTGGACGGCATCGTAGGCCGGGGGCTCGTCCACCGCTGTCGCGGGCTGCTCCGCGGACCGCAGCGACAACGAGACCGCCAGGACCTCCGCAACGCTCCACGCCTGGGCGGGTGCGCCGACAGCTCGGTACGGTGGCTCCGGCTCGAGGATCTCGGAGATGGATCCAAGACAGCCTTCCGCGATCATATGGCGCTCGAGTCCGCGCAGGAGGGATCGGCAATACGCGAGATTGTGATGGGTGCGTCCGAACGCGGTGAGGTAAGCGCGGACGAACGGGCCGAGGAGCCATGGCCAGACGAGGCCTTGGTGGTAGGCGCCGTCGCGGTCGCGCGGCGCGCCGCCGTAGTGGGGCTTGTAGTTCGGCTCGCCGGGAGCGAGCGTGCGCAGCCCCACGGGTGTGAGGAGCGCCTTCTCTACGGCACGCACGACGCTACGCTGGCGCTCTCCATCGAGGAGGGGGAAGGGCAGGCCCACCGCGAAGATCTGGTTGGGCCGGAGGCGGCGGTCCGGTCCGGCCGGGAGCAGCACGTCGAAGAGACGGCCGCTCGACGCGTCCCAGAAGCCATCGGTGAAGGTTCGTGCGACGCGGATGGCTTCGCGCTCGAGGTCGGCCGCGCCGGTCGGGTCGCCGGCCGCGCGACCCCAGACGGCCGCCAGCCGGAGCGCGTTGTACCAGAGCGCGTTCACTTCGACAGGCTTCCCGTGGCGCGGGGTCACCACCCAGTCGCCAACCTTGGCATCCATCCAGGTGAGCTGGGCGCCCTCCTCACCGGCGACGAGGAGTCCGTCCTGCGGGTCGACGCGGATCCCGTGCAGCGTGCCGGCTTGGTGGGAGCGGATGATCTCGCGCGCCGAAGGGTACACCTCGCGAGCCAGATCAGGATCGCCGCCGGCCGCGAGGTAGCTGTTCACCGCCTGGAAGAGCCACAGTGTGGCGTCCACCGTATTGTACTCGGGGACCTCGCCGCGGTCGGGAAAGCGGTTCGGGATGAGCCCGCCGTGCGCGTGCGCGAGGAAGCCGCGGATGACGTCCCGCGCCTCGTTGAGCCGCCCGCGCGCGAGGAAGAGGCCGGGGAGCGCGATCATGGTGTCGCGGCCCCAGTCCGTGAACCAAGGGTATCCGGCGATGACGGTCGGCGAGCCATCGGCGCGCTCGACGACGAACTGCTCGGCGGCTCGGTCGAGCCGGGCATGAAGCGGATCCTCGTGGCGGGATCGGCGGCGGGCCCGCTCCGCCTCCTCGAGGCCATCGATGGCGGCGCGATCGAGTGCGCTCCATGGGGCGGTGGTCGCCACCAGGAACGCGTCCTCGCCCGGCCGCACATCCATCTCGATCGTGCCCATGCGCCAGAGGTCCTCGCGGAAGTCGAGGCCGCGGTCGAGCTCCTCCAGGTATTCCGTGTCGCGGTGCCATGCGCCGTCCCGGTGGAACTGACCGCCCGAGTGATGCAGACGGAGCTCCGGCAGCGACCCGTAAGGCTGCACCGCCAACCTGCGGACGCCGGCGCCCGCGGTCTCGCGGACGCGGGCGTCGAGGTCGCCGTTGGCGTGCCCGAGCGCATGGTAGTCCCGGAAGGCGAGGAAGGGTCGCAGCCGGAGCTGGCTGGACCTGCTCGCCCGGTAGCGCACGATGACCGACTGCTCACCGTGGACGAGGAAGAGCCGCTTCTCGAGCATCGTGCCGCCGGCCCGGTACGTCCACGTCGGGAAGGGATCGAGGCGGAACTCCGTGAGGTACCGGTGGCCCTCCGGATAGAGCGTCCCCGGGTACTGGTTCGTGGTGAGCGAGGTCTCGCGGTCCCCGTCGACGATCGCTTCCTCAAGGCGGGCGAGGAGGACGTGGCGCTCGCGGACGTGTCCAGCCGCCAGGCTGGACACGCGGGCGGAGAGGGGCTGGGGACGTGTCGGGTCCGCAGCCGCGGGTTGCAGAGGCGCCACGAGCAGCCCGTGGTAGCGGCGCGTGCTCGTGCCGGCCACGGTTCCCATGGCGTAGCCGCC
>Ga0335079_10007402_pt1 | contig 12513 bp, 9 predicted proteins | sample Lox_Sample_33_FD_206719 | JGI IMG/M metagenome (GOLD analysis project Ga0335079, IMG submission 206719) | Soil microbial communities from Loxahatchee National Wildlife Refuge, Florida, United States - Lox_Sample_3.3 | ecosystem: Environmental > Terrestrial > Soil > Wetlands | place: USA: Florida... | reverse complement strand
CGACCCCGCTGAGCTATGATTCTTACGATTCGCCCATGAGAATCTCAACTGTCCTGTTCTTCGTCCTTGCGCTGATTTGTCCGATTTGTAGGGCGTCGACTCCATCGCCTGTCGATTTTGAAATGCCGGCTTCAGGGAAGGTCGTGGTTCCAGCCAAAGGCGGCGTTGAATTTGACGCTATGCTGAACGGGCAGGGCCCATTTCGATTGATCTTCGACTCAGGCGCGGCGATGAATGCTCTGAGCCCCGCGGTTGCAAAACAGCTCGGACTGCGCCCGGAGGGCCCGGTCATCCTTGCTCGCGGCGCCGGCAGCGGTTCGATCCCAACGCAAGCGGCCAATGTTGCTCAAGTACGCATCGGCGATCTTGTTCTGCTCGATCAGAAGTTCGCGATTGTACCCATGCCATGGGGTGACCGTCCGGGGCCGGTGGGTGAAGTCAGCTACGAGGTGATGAAGCGGCTCGTAGTCACGGTGGATTACGACCGCGAACAACTGTCGTTCAGACTGCCCGGTTCGTTCAGCTACTCCGGAAATGGCGTGAAGGTTCCGATTGAATTGACGGACGCCCAGATCGAAGTCCGGGGGAGCATCAATGGAGCGAGGGGCCTTTTTCTCATTGACTCAGGCGACGAGGCGAGTTTAACCGTGGAACAGAGGTTTGTGAGCCAGCATGAATTGGTCAAGCAACTGTCGCCGCGTTACCACGGTTACTCCGGATCCGGCATAGGGGGCGCCGAGCCAGCCGCCTATTATGGCCGCGTGGAAGCACTGCGCATCGGCGAGGCCGAAGTGAAGAACGTGATCGCCTTCCTTTGCGACGGGCAGGCCATATCCGCTTATAATGCGGGCAATATTGGGACTCAGGTCCTTCGCCAATTCAACATTACATTCGACGTCCCGCACGGCGTGCTCTATTTGGAGAAGAATTCCAAGTGGGGAAAGCCTGAAGTCTTCAATCGGGCAGGCATTGTCGTCGATTCGATTCAGCAAGACCAAAGGGTAATGACAGTACTTCCAGGGAGTCCTGCCGAGATTGCCGGAGTTGCAATCGGCGATATCATCGTGAAGATTGACGGACGGGCTCCGGATGACAATCCGCTTCAACGGGACGATCCTGCTTTTCTGCAGCCGGTGGGAACGAGGGTGCGGCTCACGATCCGGCACGGAGACGAGGTACGGACGGTCGATTTGACGCTGAAGGACCTTCTCTAGCCATCCCGAACCATGGGTCAGCGACAAAGCGTATACGTTGCAATGGGGGCGCCGCCAGCCCCCCTCAGTTTGCGCATAATCCCCATATCACTCATTGAGGGCAAGCGACCGTTCGTTTTGTCTATGAGTGACAACGCGTAGTGTCCAAAAACTCGACTGCTTGGAAAGAGGGAGTCTGATCCGTCCTGAGCGGAAGCATCCGGGGGATGGTAAGCTGCGTCGATGCCAAAGACTCTCGACCCGTTTCGTTTGTTGCTAGTTGCTGTAGCCGGCTGGATGGATCATCAGCAAACCCAAGTCATTGACTATCTACGCGAGGAGAATCGGATCTTGCATGCGCAACTGGGGACACGGAGGCTGCGCTTCGATGACGATCAACGGCGTCGCCTGGCGGTGAGGGCGAAGCAGTTAGGGTGGAAAGTGCTCACCGAAGTTGCCACCATCGTAACCCCGGAGACCTTGCTGCGATGGCATCGTAAGCTAATCGCCGAAAAATATGATGGAAGCGCGAAGCGTTCCCCAGGCCGACCACGGATAGCCAGCGAATTGGCGACCCTAGTTGTGCGGATGGCGACAGAGAATCGGGACTGGGGCTACCGGCGGATTCAGGGCGCACTAGCGAATCTAGGACACATCGTCGCACGCGGCACTATCGCTAACATTCTTAAGCAGCACGGATTGGAGCCGGCTCCGGAGCGCAATCGCAAGACTTCCTGGAAAGAGTTCCTGGTTCGACACAGGGAACTGATTGCAGCAGCTGACTTCTTCACGGTCGAGGTCTGGACCGTCGGGGGCTGCAGCGTTTCTTGGTGCTCTTCTTCATCGATCTCTCTACCCGGCGGGTTAAAATCGCTGGCGTTGGTTCTCAAGCCAACGGACTGTGGATGAACCAAATCGCTCGCAATCTCACCGATCCGGTGGATGGTCTTTTGCTTGACAAGCGATATTTGATTCATGACCGCGACCCGCTATTCACGACAGAGTTCTTGAATGTTCTCGCAGATGTTGGAATTCAGTCGGTAAAGTTGCCACCGCGGTTACCCAACCTGAACGCGTATGCCGAACGCTTTGTGCGAACGGTCAAGGAGTCGTGCCTAGACCGACTAATACTCTTTGGAGAAGGCTCGCTTCGGCAAGCAATGCGAGAGTTCGTGGCACACTATCACCTAGAACGAAATCATCAAGGTCTCGGCAACCAGCTGATTGTTCCGCAGACATTTCCAGCAAACAGCCATGGGGCAGTTCAACGACGCCAGCGGCTGGGCGGCATGCTTAACTATTATCACCGTGCTGCGTGAGCGCCCAAATAATAAAGGTGGGTTTCAGTTTTTGGACACTACGGGTTAGGGCCAAGACAGCATTGCTGACGACAATTACCTCATTGTCAATTTTAAGCTGCCGAAGTCGTTGCCAATAGAATTTGGGATAGCCCTGCTTAGATTTCTCATTTTCGTGATGGTATTTCTGACCTTCACATTACCAGTATTTCAACTCATGTCTTCCGCGTCCAACATCTCGATACAAATAATTAGAGGCTGCACTAGATGCAGCCTCACGTATGGTATTTTCGAACTGGTGAACTCGAATCGCCTTCTACTCAAGCTAGACCGTGACAACAGTGTAGTCGTTGTACACCGAACCCAGGTTCTGGATTGCAATCGTGAACGGTCCGGTCCATAGCGGCGTCCACGACACGCTGCAATCGTTGTAGCGGCAGGTGTCGCTTCCAATCAGATGGCCGTTCTGGTCGTATACGGATAGGACGAGGAATGTGTCGCCGTCACCCCTGACTGAAATCTGCGCGGGCTGGCCACCCTGGAACGAACTCCTATAGCTGTCGGTACCTCCAGCCAACACAACATCCGTGTGGACGGCCGCGTGAGCGGACTGTGCGAACGCAAACGCGGCGCACATCAGGAACATCGTCGAAACCAGTTTCACTGTCTTCATTACCTTCATTGTGATTCTCCTTTTGAATTTAGATTGGCTGTGATCAGCCTTCACCCACTAGTGCGACACCGAATGAAAAAGGGGGTCACGGAGTGATACCGGGTCGGAAAATTCATCGAGGAGAGAGCGGTTGGGTGGCGATTGGTCGCGATAAACCGATGGGTCGGATTCACCAAATTAGGGTAAAATGCCGCATTATTCCGGTGACCAGTTGTTGGGAGGACAGAATGCCGCCCCAGAACGTGACTCTGTTATTGGCTGAGGTGACCAAGGGGAACGAAGAGGCAGAGGCGAAACTTCTGCCTGTGGTTTACGAGGAACTCCGCCGTCTGGCGCGTGGATACATGCGTCGCGAGCGAGAGAACCACACTCTCCAGCCGACCGCTCTGGTGCATGAAGCTTATCTGAAGATGTTCGAGAGGCAGGCCGCAGTCAACTGGCAGAATCGCACCCATTTTTTTGGCATCGCCGCTCGAGTCATGCGCCAGATCCTTGTCGACCATGCCCGCGGGCACAGTCGGGAAAAGCGCGGAGGGGGAGAAAAGAAGCTACAACTGGAGGAGGAAATGGCGTTTGCCCCAGAGCGCTCGCTCGAACTATTGAAGATTCACGAAGCTTTACAGCGGCTTGAGAAAATCGATTCACGGCAGGCTCGGGTTGTGGAGTTGCGTTTCTTTGGCGGCCTGAGCGTCGAAGAAACAGCGGAGGTCATCCGTGTTTCCCCCAAGACAGTCAAGCGAGAGTGGAGCGTGGCCAAGGCATGGCTCCACGGAGAATTGAGACAAACTCATGTCGGCGGTACCAAAGCACTGGGAAACCGTTAAGGTCTTATTCGAGCAGGTTTTGGGGATGCAACCTCAGGACCGCGCTAGGTTCCTGGATACCTTGCCAGGGGATAGCGTGCGGGATGAGGTTGTGAGACTGCTCGCCGAACATTCACGCGCCAGCTCGTTCCTTTCGACTCCGGCAGCGGCAGGGCTGCAGGCCGACAGAGGTTCGCAGCCGCGACTGTATCCCGGATACCTTCTAGCGGACAGGTTCAAAATCAACCGATTCATCGCCGCCGGTGGCATGGGCGAAGTGTACGAGGCCGAGGATCTCGAATTAGGGGAAAAGGTAGCGCTTAAGACCATCAGCAGCGATCTGCTGGCGCAGCCCGAAGCTCATTCGTTATTCAAACGGGAAGTGCATCTTGCGCGCAAGGTCACCCATCCGAACGTCTGCCGAGTTTTTGACCTGTTTCGGCACACCCCTGCTCAAGGCGAAGAAATTGTTTTCATCAGTATGGAACTACTGCGGGGAAAGACGCTGTCAGCTCGATTGGCCGAGATTGGCCGCTTCGGAATCAACGAAACTTTGGCCCTCGTCCGGCAAATCGCGGCGGGCCTGTCAGCGGCGCATGGAGCCGGCATAATTCATCGGGACCTGAAGCCAGGCAACATCCTGCTCATTCCCGATAACAAAAGCACAAATGGATTGCGCGTTGTCGTGACTGACTTTGGACTGGCAGTGCGATCTATTCAGGTAATTACGTCCACCGATTCGACTGTCACCAGTATCGCCGGTGAATGCGGCGGAACGCCCGCCTACATGGCCCCCGAGCAGATTCGAGGCTGTCCAGCAACGCCAGCATCTGACGTCTATTCACTGGGGCTAGTCACTTATGAGATGGTTACCGGGGAACGTCCATTTCAGGCGGCTACGCCTAGCGCGGTAATCTTGAAAAGGCTAAGTGAACCGCCGATTCCGCCGCGACATTTCGTTCCAGAACTCTCTTCGGTGTGGGAGAAAACGATTCTTCGCTGTTTGGAGACGGATCCCGCAAACCGCTTTCAGAACGTCCTGGATATTCCAGCGGAGCTTGCGCAAGGCATTGCTTCTTTAGATCTGAGATCCTCACAGTCGACAGAAACGCAAATACGCGTCCTTGAAGCTGCTGCCCCAAAGGAGTCTCGTGTCGGGAAGTCCACGGAGGTCCTCACCATAGTGCGACAGTTGGAATCCCTCGGTCTTCGTGAGTACCTGAAGGAGGAGCAGGAGGCCGTCATAGGCATCAATCCGGAAGATGTTCGCGACCAACGCTTCCAACTCGTTTTTTCCCTAGACAGTTTTGGCAGAGCAAAGGCCGCTGAAATTTGCTTACGCCTTGAAGCTCCTGATTTCGAACCACGCTCGCAAACCAAGAAGCTGCGTGTGCCCCCGCAAGGTGATTCTTTACCTCTCACATTCCTCATCACTCCACGTATTGCAGGTCCGTTGGTTGTGAATCTTGAATTGCTGCGCGATGAGGAAGTCGTGGTTTCCCGACCGATCCGAATGCGGGCTGTGGTCGAAGAGAGCACGATTTCCGAAGCCAGGAGCATCGTCACCGTGCCACTCACCATCGTGGTTCACACAGCCGATGCCAGCAGAAGCGCTTCGGTTCGGTTTTCGCAAACAGAATCAGTGAGAGCCGACAAGACCACATCGTCAGAGCCGGTCCGGGGCGATCTTGTAGAAATCCATCGCTCCGGATTAATTGCTTCAAGACTCCGGGTGGGGGGAGCAGTCGCGCTCACTTTACTTTTGCTGCTTGCCGGGAGTTTGTTCATGACCCACCAATCGAAAACGATCGATGCGACAAAGAATTTTCCGAAGATCTTACCACCTCCGAATCTGATTGCCCCTCAGCGGCAGTTTGCTGAGAAGCACGAGCAACGTCCTTTCACGGGCGGAAATGCGATAGGCGAAGGCTCCTCGATTAACATATTCGCACCGAGCACAGCGGATTCGGATCGCAAAGCTATTCAACAGACGCTCGCGCGATACCAAGATGCATTCGCTAGAAAAAACCTAAGGGAGATCGAAGCGGTATGGCCCACCATACCGCGAGACGAACGGGCGAAAATTGAAACATCATTTAGCCGCTTTGATCGCATCGAGTTGAACCTGTCAATCGAGGACGATGGGATCGAAGCGATAGGCAACGTGGCCTCGGTCAAGTGCCGTCGGATCGCCCGGTACTTTGCTCAAGGTAGCATGCAACTTCAGAACAATGACAATCTAAAGCTGCAATTTCAAAAGCGCCCCGCGGGGAACTGGATTATACAGTCCATAACCGTCGAATGAGAAACTCAGTCTACGGCTGGCCAGCTTCTGACTATAAACGGTGATCGGCCCTTGCGACGATCTGTACATCTAACGAAACGTTCTTCGCTTTCCGACGGACGCCAGGCATCTCTAAGAGAGAAGATTGGCAGTGATTGACGCAAAGTATATAATCCGCCAACGGTTCTTGCGCACCATCGAGGATCTGATTTCGTAATACGAGCTGAAGAAGTCGTGCGTTCTGCTGTAGAGGCGTGTAGCACGATCGCGGTTATGTCGTGGCGTTGAAGGGGATGCTGCTATGAGATTCTGTGTAACTCTTCTCGCACTGGTTGGTCTCACGTGTTCGACGGTCTGCATGGTGGACTCCGCCTCAGCCCAACAGACTGCAAATATAGAGCCAACTATTGCCTCCAGAGCCGCCCAATTATTAGCCGGACGTCGGGTAGCGCCGCCTCCACCACGCAAACGCGGTGCCGGGTTGCGTGAGCTCTATTTGGCAAACGTCCATAATGTCCCACTCGTAGTGAGTCAGGAAGGTACGGGTAGTTCGGTCGTGATCAAAGTGAGCCCGAATGGGCAAGCGCTGTTGGTCACGAATAACCACGTGGTCAAGCAGTCGTTCGAACGTAACGGGCACCCAGTGGTGCTATTGCTCTTCTATGATGCTGCTTTAAAGGATGAGTATTTCGACTCCCAGAAGTTTTTCGCGTGTTGGGCCTCGTCCCCGGATCAAAGCGCATGGTGTCAAGCGGTGCGGAAATCATCGCGTGTAGCAAATGTGTTGTCCACGGACCCTGCACGTGACCTCGCCCTAGTCGGAGTGGACAATGTCCCTGCTGGAGTGACTGCAATTCCGGTTGGAGACATCGCTAACTTGGGACCCGGTGACTCGGTTGCGATCATAGGCAATCCTGAAGACCTTCTATGGAGTCTGACGACAGGAATCATCAGTGCTGTGCGAAAGAACTTCCCCATCGGGACGGGTTCTGGAACTGTGATTCAGACGCAGGCTCCGGTAAATCCAGGGAATTCCGGCGGTCCTCTTATGGAACTCGATGGTAAGCTGGCCGGAGTGGTCTTTGCGACCGCTATTGGCGCGAGCGCAGACCTTCCCAGCGCTGAAGGAACAAGACAACTCGTGGTGCCTGCCCCCGGGCTCAATTACGCTATTGGAGTTGACCAAGTACTCGCTTTCACTGCTTCCGTTCGCCAGTAGCAGCAATTTGTGCGCACTTTAGCAGCGATGCGGGCTCACTTACAGAGGAAGCTACAAATAACGTCATCGACGATGCAGGTTGCCTCGCAAGAGCTTTAGTACGCTTGGCGATACCAAGGGAAGATGCCGTGGCAGCAAATTTTTCGACGCAGTTAGGGCGAATCCATTCGTGGACAAGGGTCCAGACAGAACGTCCCTTACCGGCTCATTCAACAAAATCGCAGCCCGAAAGGTTTTGTTCTTCCCGTGTATTTCCGATACTGCGCACAAATAGCTTCTGGATCGACCACTCTTGAGGCACCTTGACCGGGATCTCGGCGCCGCGGGTATTTGAGTTCATCCCTTCAAGCAACTGTTCGAGAGCGGAGGATGGTGTTCCTTGTGGCGCTCCGCGCGACCGGGCACCGCAGAATTCGAATCCAGTGAAATCGCCGATGGGTTCTCGTGTCGTCAGCAGAAAGTAGGTATCAACCCCGAAAGGGGCACTGATCGTGAAACCGGTATTAGTACCTGGATTCAGAATCGGGATTTCTGTGGGCCACGAGAAACCTTGTTCCGTTGCGACTACCTCGCTAGACGGAGGCTCCAGATTCGTCTTCTCCTCGTTACCGGCTGCGGTGGTAGGCGCGAGTAATTGGCTTCGGCCCCAGCTATCCACGACGAAAACGTAAACCCAGCGCCATTTTTGAACCCGCGAGAAAGAGGGTGCTACATCAGCGGGTTTAGCCCGCAACGTTAGGCCGTATCGCTCTCCCTCCCGCACCGTATCGCCATCAGTTTTGTACTCTGCACATTTTGGGCCACAATCTCGTTTTAGTTCGAGATGGTATGGAAAATCTCCAGAATCGGGCGGCGATTTTAACGTAAGCCATCTGTATACTCGGGCCAATCGCTGCGCGCGGAGCACTAACTGGGCGGACGTTGCTTTGAGGCTTTCGGAGCTCTCATCATTGAGCGGTATCCAATCGGAGCGGGGCGGTAGCGGCAACTTCGGCATTCCTTCACTAACGCTGTTCGGATGAACCCAAGCATATTCAAGTCGACCCGCATTCAATCGGCCCACTAGGAGATAGTTGGCTTTACCTAATGAATGCGTCACTTGAAGGCCCTCTCCAAGGGAGAGCATTTTGTCAAGCTCTGGACTGGCAGGAAGAGACAAGAAAAATTGCTCGCGATGTTGCGGGCGGGACGACGCCGTAAACTTCTCAGTGGTGCACGAGACAGAGGGCCGGTAAAGTTGCCACCGATTTTCACTCCAATAGATCTCGTGGGGGGCGCATACATCCGGGTTAGTCGGATCATAGACCCAGGTTAGGCCGTCGACTTCAGCTGCCCTCCGTTGTTCCACTGCCTCGCGCCGGATCGCCTCGCTCGAAGGAGGGTCAAGCGGCAGCCAGACTGTAAGAACGCTGCCGGCTGTTTCCGCCCATTTCACTACTTCGAAGAGGTCTCCAACGTGAACATCTGTCACGTTGCCGTGAACCACTCTCGCCACAGATTGAGCGGCAGAACTGTCCACAACCTCCAGCCGTATTTCAGGTGCATTCGTCTGACCACCAACTCGTGTCAATTCCGAGCCAGGCGCCAATCCAATAGAGAGGCCGCCCTCAAGAGATACAACACCCCGTTGAATGTCCGGCGAAAGAGCAGGAACCGTGAACTCACGAGCCGCCTGCTCCGATCGGATACTGAACAGCGAATTCGCGCCACGGTCTTTGCCCGCCCAATTCGGAATTTGTGCATCTTCGATTCCATATCCCAAGCTCTCGTAAGGGTCGTCTGTAGCCACTTGCGCTTCGACGATTTTGAAAATTTCGCTTACGGGAGTATTCACGGGCACGATACTAAGAACGCGCAAAAGTGCACCGGTAAAGAGACCGTGAACGGGTTCAGTTTCGGTTTCGAGAGCCTGTTCATTTGCTTGCGCAGCGGAAACGATGAGGGCTCCTCGATTTTCGGGAAATGGGCCTCGAAAGGCGTCCTTCGCATCGCGATCGTCGATCGCCGGAAGATAACGCCCACGCGCCGGTACGATAAACCCCCGAGCGATAGCACCGCTATGGCAACTATCGAAAATCGCGGTGACGGTCAAATGCTTGTCAAGCATTTGATTAAAAAGCCGCGCAAGCGCCTTATCGCGAATGTCGTGGACTCCCCTATTTGCGTCGACAGGCACGATGGTCTGGTCCATTTTGTCGCGCTCATACGAGAAGGAATTCCGAACTTGCGAACCATGGCCAGCGTAATACAAAAACACAACGTCGCCAGGTTCCGCCTCTTGAATCAGATATCGCTGAATGCCATCCAGAATGGCTTGCCGCGTGGCTTGGTCATCAATCAGTAAGTGGACGTTCTCTGGCTTGAAGCCAAACCGTATTTCGATAACCGCCTGCATTCCCTTAACATCGTTGACGGCTCCATCTAGATCATGCCAGTCACTGCAGTGTTTACGCGCCGAAGGGAGCGAAGTGAGATCTCGGGATCCCACTTCGCATGGGCTATATTTATTGATTCCTATCAGAAGTGCTCGTCGAGTTGCTGCTGCCGATGAAGGCAACCCTATTCCAGTAATCAGCAAAACAGCAAGACACCATGATCCAATTTGGTATTGATTGATGTTGGGAGAACAGTTCCGTTTCGACACCATAATAGTGTCAACCTCTCGGAATCATCGGTAGGACCTTTGCGACACCAAACATCAGGCATTTCCACATACTGTGCGAATAAACATCGAAGTTGTTGCGGTGTCGCTAGCCGTGTTGAGCATTTTTCGAGCGGCGAATGCCATCAGTCACTGTTGAAGTTGGACCTCCTCTGCTGAGCTATGGATTCAGGTTCCAAGTAAAGCTGCCTTCACAGTCGAACGAAGCCGGTCCCCAGAAATTATAAGTTCCGTTGTCAAAGTCAGCTCGACCGTACACAGTCGTAGGTCCGTTGCCCGTCCGCATCCAAACGACCCCGGCCGGCCCGACCATGCCCACGTAATTCCCGTCGACGAAAAGCTTTGTATACAGCAGGGTATGGTTGGCGACGTTCACGGTGCAGGCATACGGCCCAGGACCACGCCCCCGCGGCGCTGTCTTACCCGCCATGCTCAAGGAGTTCACGGCTTCAGATTTTTTGATGTTGGAGTCTGAAGACCCTGAACCCTCCTTTGCTTTTGCGGACGCCTGCTTGTGCTGTGCATTTTGTGCTTTCGCTTCCGCAGTTGCCGGAACGGAATGGAGCGCCAACGCCAGAACTAATGGTATGACGGATAAAGCAAATGCGAGGCACCTCGAAGAATTCTTGTTTTTCATGGTATTTAGCCTCCAACTTTGCCGAGAAACAGTAGCAGAAAGTAGCTGTATGTCAACTTTAAAAATTCACTATTTATGAAAGGCCGTCGGATTGACAGTCCTCTGGCTTCGACGACCTCAGGTCGTGCTGTATCATCGCCACACCGGACAGGCGATGTATGCAGCCGTTTGCAACTGTCGCAAAAAAAAACAGTCTTGACAGCTCTTGGAACGAGAGTACATTTAAAAGCCGAAAAAACGGCGAATCTCTAGGAGGGATCAAAATGGAAAAACGATTCCTAGGCTTGGCGATCTCAGTCTTAGCAATTTGCTATTCGATACCAGGCAGCGCCACGAGTATTACGATTGCAGGCAACTCAAGCCATGGTACCGGAGACGGCAGTGGCACATGGAACGTTACGTCCGACTTAGGTACGACAACGCAGCTGACCTATGACGGCGGGTCGTCCGCAGGCATCGACCTCGGTAACGGAATTTCTCTCCAGCTTGTTTGTAACGCTGCCAACAGCGGCGGTTCTTGCGCCCTGGGTAACGGTAACCCGATTGATTACCTGTTTCAGGTTCCGGTATCGCAGCTTAGCAATGGGACTATTACATTCAACAATTTCATCTCTCCGACTGCTTTACCGCTTACGGTGCAATCGCTCTACTGTGACGAGAGTGAAGGCAATGGACCCGGGGCTCTCTGTAGTATGCTGCCGAATAACGGGGCTGGAATTACCATCGACGGCACGCTCAACGGCACGACGTTGATGCTGTCGGTGGGTGGTGATCTCACAAACGTTACAGATGTTACGTTCCAGTTACCGGATTCGAATCTGAGCCCAACACTTTCTGGACCAACCATGGCGGGAGTTACCACGGTTCCCGAAGGATTTCCCGAACCAGCGTCCGTCCTCGTGGTCGGTTCCGGGTTGCTGGTCCTTATTTCTCGCCGGTTCAAGAGAACAACATAAGCAGTGCAAAACTCCTAATTCCCAACCGTTGCTTCGAAAATCCGCAGCGGTTGCGATTTTTGTTTTTACATCTTCATTGACGCAAGATCTGCAACAGAATAGGATTCCCCCGTTGTGACGCAGGATCCCACCGACGGCACCTCTAGATTCATTCCGAGAACTTCTATATCAAAATTGTTTCGGATTGCAGCATTGCTTGGGCCCAGCACTGTGCTGTTGCTTGCGGCATCAGCTTTCGCCCAAACGCAAGCACAGCGTGGAGTTGAGAAGGCTTCTCCGCAGATTTCTGCCCCCCAAGGTCGCCGGTTTGTCATGGTGATCGGCATTGATCAGTACAAAGGTTGGCCCCAGCTCACTAACGCTGCGAACGACGCGACTGGATTTGCCCGTGAACTGAAGGACAAGCTTGGCTTTATCGAGCCAGCGGCGCCTTTGCTGAATCAGGACGCGACAAAGCAGGCAATTCAGCACTTGATCGAGGATGTCCTCTACCGGACATTAAAAGGCGATGACGAACTGATCTTGTTTTTCGCGGGCCATGGCACAACTCGCACAGACACCGTCGGCGGCACGGAAGTGGAAACCGGCTTTCTGGTTCCTGTCGAAGCGCGTGGTCCCGGCCGGGAGGAGGAGTACAGCGACTACATACAGGTGGATCAATTCCTCGAATCCATCGGACGCTTACCTGCGCGCCATGTATTGGTAATTCTTGACGCCTGTGACAGCGGTTTTGCCCTCGGTCGCGCGATGGAAAGCATGCGTGGAGACGTACGCTATCGCGAAGACGT
>Ga0335079_10007401_pt1 | contig 12513 bp, 13 predicted proteins | sample Lox_Sample_33_FD_206719 | JGI IMG/M metagenome (GOLD analysis project Ga0335079, IMG submission 206719) | Soil microbial communities from Loxahatchee National Wildlife Refuge, Florida, United States - Lox_Sample_3.3 | ecosystem: Environmental > Terrestrial > Soil > Wetlands | place: USA... | reverse complement strand
GGTTTTCTTGACAACCCACCCCCGCACGTTATAATTAATGTTTTGCGTCGACGAGGCTGGGGTGCGCATAACCCTCGCAGAACTAGAACTTCACAGTATCACTGCTTCTGAGTCCTACGTGCCGGGGGCGTTGGACTTTCACGGGGCCGAATTCCGGCAGACGACGCCTCTCAAGCTGGACGCCCAGGCGGAACTCCTGGGTTCGGAAATCCGCATCCGCGGAAAGGTGGCAACCACCCTCGAAGCGGGTTGCGACCGCTGCCTGGGGCCGGTGGTAATCCCCATAAGCCGTGATTTTGACTTGGTTTACCGGCCGCTTGCGAGTATCGCCAAGGAAGAGGAGATCGAAGTCCCCGCCGACGAGATGGAGGTGGGCTTTTACTCCGGGGATGGAATCGAGTTGGCCGATGTGGCCCTCGAGCAGGTCATTCTCTCGGTACCCATGAAAGTGATCTGCGGCGTGGAATGCCGGGGCTTGTGCCCGGTTTGCGGCGCCAATCGCAATCTGACGCAGTGCAACTGCGCACCGCCAGAGCACAGTTCTCCTTTTGCTTCACTTAAGGAGGAGTAAGGACAGAAAAGAAACTATGCCGAATCCAAAACGACGACATTCTAAAGCGCGGAAAAACCGGCGCCGGTCCCACGACCATCTGGCGAGGCCTGCCAGCGCCGAATGCCCGCATTGCCACGAGTCGAAATTACCCCACCAAGTCTGCCCGCACTGTGGTTATTACAACGGGAAGGAAGTAATTCTGGTGAAGGAATCAGCCTGACGTTTCGGCCCCTGATTTGGGCAGAGGCAAGGCGTGGCCGCCCCCCCAAGATCAGGGCAAACAAGTGGCGAACTCCAATCGATCCAGCGCGATAACTCCATGCCGCGCCAACTCGATTCAACGGAATGAACAGATCGCTATGCGACGTATTGCTGTAGACGCCATGGGCACCGACTCAGCGCCCGAGGCGGAACTTGACGGGGCGATTGAAGCCGCGCGCGCGGGTTACGCGGAGGTTTTGCTGGTCGGACCGCAGGAACGCATTTCCGAGGAACTCCGCCGGCGCAAGGCCCAGGGTCTGCCCATCGAGACCATCCACGCCAGTGAAGCGGTCACCATGGGGGATAAGGCTACCAAGGCCTTCCGGCAACGGCGCGATTCCTCCATGCGGGTGGCGGCCCGCCTGGTACATGATGGAAAGGCGGATGGGATGATCAGCGCCGGCAATACCGGGGCAGTCATGACCACCGCCAAGATCGTGCTGGGGGCATTGGAGGGAGTGGACCGCCCTGCCATCGCCCAGGTGTTCCCCACGTCCCAGGGGACCACCGCGGTGTTGCTCGACGTGGGGGCCAACGTTGATTGCAAGCCCCATCACCTGGTGGAGTTTGCAGTGATGGGCGAGACGTACTACCGCGTGATCTTCGGAGTGGACCGGCCGCGCATCGGTCTGCTCTCGATCGGACAAGAGGACCACAAGGGAAACGAGTTGACACGCGATGCGCTGGCCTTGCTCAAACAACTTCCCACAAATTTCATCGGGAATGTTGAAGGCCGCGACCTCTACAATGGAAGCGTGGAAGTGATTGTCTGCGACGGTTTTGTTGGCAATGTGGCTTTGAAGGTCAGCGAGGGTCTCATCGAGGCAGTTTACAGCCTTCTCAAAGAGGCGCTCTCGAGCACACTCTCCTCCAAGGTTGGTTATGTGCTGGCGCGCAAGGCCTTCCGGAATTTCAAGAAACGGGTGGATTATTCCGAATACGGCGGCGCGCCGCTGCTCGGCGTGAAGGGCGTGTGCATCATTTGTCACGGTGGTTCAAACCCCAACGCCATTAAGAACGCCATTCGTGTGGCGGCAGAGTTCTCCACCGGAAAAGTGAATGAGAAGATCGAACGCGAACTGGCGTTGGCTTCCTTGGGAAGGTAAGTCATTGCGCGATTGAAACATCGGCCCATTGGATCATTAAGAGACCTGTGCAGAAATCATCCTCTCGGGATTATTCAACAATCCCTGCGGCGCTTACAAGGGTCCTTCGATGCGCCAACCATGCCATGGCCGATTGATCCGATGACCTGATAACCGGACGTTGCATTTCTCAGGAGTTGATATGTTATTTGCAGGGGTGCTGGGCACGGGTTCAGCCTTGCCGGAAAAGGTAATCACCAACGCGGACCTGGAGAAGATGGTGGATACCTCCGACGAGTGGATCACCACGCGCACCGGCATCCGCGAGCGCCGTCAGGCCGGGCCCCATGAGACTACTTCGACGCTATCGGTGCGGGCTGCGCGGCGAGCCCTCGAAAAGACCGGAATCGGCGCCTCCGATCTTGACCTGATCATCTGTTCCACGATATCGCCGGATATGCCCCTGCCCTCCACGGCCTCGCTAATCCAGCGCGAACTGGGGGCGCGCGGTTGCTGCGCTTTTGACCTGGCCGCCGCCTGCTCTGGCTTTCTCTTCGGCATCACGGTGGCAGAGCAGTTCATCCGCACCGGCACATCGAGGCGGGTGCTGGTGATCGGGGCTGAACTGCTCTCTCGCTACATTGACTATACAGACCGCGCGACATGTGTCATCTTCGGCGATGGCGTGGCGGCCGCAGTGTTGGGGCCGGTCGAACCGCCCTCGGGAATCCTGGCCCACGAACTTCACACGGAAGGCCAATACGCCGATCACCTCTTCATCCCGGCGGGCGGAACAGCCCTGCCCGCTACCTGCCAAACGGTGGCGCAAGGTGCGCATTACATCAAGATGCGAGGAAACGAATTATTCAAGGTGGCAGTGCGCAATCTCGAAGATGTCTCGCGCCAGGTCATGAAAAAGGCCGGACTCACGACGGAAGACGTCGACCTCTTTATCCCCCACCAGGCGAACCAGCGCATCAACGATGCTGTACGCGAGAGGTTGGGAGTGAAACCCGAAAAGGTCTATTCAAATATCAGCCGCGTCGGCAACACCTCCTCGGCTTCCATTCCCATCTGCCTGGATGAATGCGTGCAGAACGGCCGATTAAAGAAGGGCAACCTGGTGCTGATGTCGGCATTTGGAGCCGGTGTCACGTGGGGGGCGGTTCTAATGAGGTGGTGATTGAGAAAGGATAAAGTATAAAGGTTAAAGGCTGGAGGATGACCTTCGACTCATAGCCATTATCTATTATCTCTCAGCATTTGAAGAGCTTACAGGGTCACGGTGTGAAGATAGCGTACATATTTCCAGGGCAAGGATCGCAGTACCCCGGCATGGGGCGGGATTTGGCGCAGAGCTTTGTCCAAGCCATGAAAGCCTTCGAGGCTTCGGATGCCGCGTTGGGGTTCCCTATATCGCGGCTTTGCTTTGAAGGGCCGGCAGAGGATCTGCAACTGACCGCGAACACCCAACCGGCCATTCTTACGGTTTCCGCGGCGGCCGCGGCCGTCCTGCGCGAGAAGGGGGTTCATCCTGATTTTGTTGCCGGGCACAGCCTGGGGGAGTATTCGGCGCTCGTGGCGGCCGGCTCCTTGAGTCTAACCGATGCCGTCCGGTTGGTACGCAAGCGCGGCCAATACATGCAGGAAGCAGTGCCGGTGGGCCAAGGGGCCATGGCAGCGATTCTAGGATTGGACGGCGCCGTGCTGGAAGAAGTCTGCCGCGAAGCCGCCCATGGGGAGGTAGTCTCCCCGGCGAATCTGAATTCACCGGGACAAGTCGTTATCGCCGGCAGCGCCGGCGCGGTGGCCAGGGCTGTGGATATAGCCAAAAGCCGGGGCGCCAAACGCGCTATCATGCTCAACGTCAGCGCACCCTTTCACTGCGGTCTGATGAAGCCCGCGCAGGACCGCCTGAGCGCCGACCTCGACGCCACTCACCTGGACGACTTGCAAGTCCCCCTGGTGAACAATGTGGGCGCGCAGATCGTGAGTTCCGCGCCCGTGGCTCGCGAGGGACTGAAGCAGCAGGTTACCTCTCCCGTACGCTGGGAGGAATCGATCCGGCGGTTGCGCGCCGAGGGGGTAGACCTGTTTGTGGAGGTCGGCCCCGGCAAAGTTCTTTGCGGCTTGGTGCGTCAGATCGACCGCGGGGCCGAGTGCCTCCACGTAGAAGACGCAGCGACACTGAGCCAGGCCGTGGTACGTTTGGCACCGAAGGCGGGAACATCGTAGTGGGCGGGTACCACAGGAGGGGAGTGCGAGCGCGCCCCCTGCCATCTACGCATCCAAAAACATATTTGATGATCCGGTCAGATAGGAGATAGTAAGACCATGCCAAGCTTGGAGGGACAAGTCGCGATTGTAACGGGCGGGGCGCAGGGAATTGGCCGCGCCACCGTGATGGCCTTGGCCGGAGCCGGCGCCAAGATTGCATTGACCAACATCCGGTGCGCCAAACTTGACCAGACCATCCAGGAACTGAAAGACATGGGTCGCGAGGCGCTTAAATTCTGTGTTGATGTGACCAGCGTTGAGGCGGTGCAGGAGATGGTCGATCAGACCATGGCGAATTGGGGCAGGATCGATATTCTGGTAAACAATGCGGGCATTACCAAGGACAATCTGGTGATGCGCATGAAGACGGCAGATTGGGAGGCCGTGCTGAAAACCAATCTGGATGGAACGTTCTACTGTACGCGCGCCGTTCTTCCCCATATGGTGCGGGCACGTTACGGGCGCATCATTAACATTGCTTCCGTGGTGGCGCAGGCCGGTAACGTAGGACAAGCCAACTACATCGCGTCCAAGGCCGGCATCATCGGCCTTACCAAGGCCGTGGCGGCGGAGGTGGCCCGGCGCAATATTACGGTAAACGCCATTGCCCCCGGATTTATCGCGACCCCCATGACGGAGGTCCTTCCGCAGGAAATCAAGGAGAAGATGCTCAGTGTGATCCCCATCGGACGCATGGGCACGGATGCGGAAGTGGCGCACGGGGTGTTTTTCCTGGCCCAACCGGAAACCAGCTATATCACCGGTCATGTTCTGAACATCAATGGCGGCATGTTCATGGCCTAGGTCAGGGACGATGGACGAAGGCCTTTATAAGGAGACTGGAAACGGGGCCAATTTCCAGTGTCGAAGCTCAATCGGTAATCGACAATCGTCAATCGTCAATGCTAGAATGAGCCGCCCGATGCAACCTTGAGGAGGAGGAACTGATGGCTTCGCCCGAAGAGAAGGTGAAACAGATTATTGTGGAGCAGTTGGGAGTGGACGAGGCGGAAGTGACGCCCACCGCGCACTTCGTCGACGATCTGGGCGCCGATTCGCTGGACATCGTGGAATTGGTGATGGCCTTTGAAGAGGCCTTCGAGATCGAAATTCCCGATGAGGACGCGGAGAAGATTACCACCGTTAAAGACGCCATTGAGTATATTCAAGCCCACACCAAGAAGAACTGACCAGCACAGGGCAGGTCTCCACAGGAGGAGTACAGCTTGAACCGGAGAGTCGTCGTGACCGGTGTGGGTTTGCTCACCGCCGTCGGCCTCGACACAGCGGAGTCGTGGCGGAATCTTCTGGCTGGCAAGAGTGGCGTGGCGCCCATCACCCATTTTGATACCACAGGCTTCAGCTCGACAATTGCGGCGGAAGTCAAGGGGTTCGACCCCTTTCAGTTCATTGAGAAGAAAGAGCTGAAGAAGATGGGGCTGTTCATCATCTTCGCCCTGGCAGCCGCACAGGAGGCAATGAAGCAGTCGCAGCTCCAAATCACAGCCGACATCGCCGAGCGCGTGGGTGTCTTTATTGGTTCGGGCATCGGGGGATTTGATGTCATCGAGCGCGAGCACACCGCGCTCATGCAAGGCGGCCCGCGCCGCATATCGCCCTTCTTCATTCCGGCAGCCATCGTCAACCTGGCCTCCGGCCATGTCTCCATCCGGTATGGGGCCAAGGGACCCAACTCCGCCACCTGCACCGCTTGCTCCTCCAGCGCCCACGCTGTGGGTGATTCCTTCAAACTCATCCAGCGCTGTGCCGCCGACGTGATGATTTGCGGCGGCGCCGAAGCTGCCATTACCCCCATGGGGGTGGGCGGCTTTGCCTCCATGCGCGCGCTTTCCACCCGCAATAACGACCCGGAGAAGGCCAGCCGCCCGTTTGATAAGGATCGGGACGGTTTTGTGATCGGAGAAGGAGCGGGCATCCTGATTCTGGAAGGACTCGATTTCGCCGTCCAGCGCGGCGCGACGATCCTGGCGGAAGTTGTTGGCTACGGCATGTCGGGCGACGCTTTCCACATTACTGCCCCGGATGAGACTGGGGATGGTGCCGTGCGCGCCATGCGGGCCACTCTCGCCGACGCCGCGATTACTCCAGAACAAGTCAGCTACATCAACGCCCATGGCACTTCTACCCCGTACAACGATCGTATAGAGACCCTGGCCATCAAGAAGGTCTTCGGCGAACACGCCTATAGGATTCCGGTGAGTTCCACCAAGTCCATGACCGGCCACCTGCTAGGCGGGGCGGGCGGCGTTGAAGCGGGCATCACGGTTCTCTCCCTGCACGAACAGGTGGTTCCTCCCACCATCAATCTGGAAAACCCCGACCCCGATTGCGACCTTGACTACGTCCCCCACCGCGCCCGCAAGACGGAGCTGGAATACGCCCTCTCCAACTCATTCGGTTTCGGCGGCACCAATGCTGCCCTGCTGCTGAAGCGGTATGCGGGGTAAAGAGCAATGCAGATAACCCGCGTCCGACCGCTCGTCATGGGTACTCCCTGGCGCAATCTCATCTTTCTCATAGTCGATACCGACGAGGGGCTGAGCGGCGTCGGCGAAGTTCGCATGGTCAACAATACGGATGCGGTGCTGGGTTATCTGTCGGAAGCGGCGGCGCGTCATGTGATCGGCAGGGATCCGTTCGACCGCGAACTCATCGTGGACACCATGCGGCGGCATGATTACAACCGAGCCGGCGAAGTCACCATGAGCGGCATCGCCCTGGTGGAAATGGCGTGCTGGGACATCGTGGGAAAAGCGCTGAACCAACCCGTCTATCGGCTGATGGGAGGCGCGGTCCGCCAGAAAATCAAGGCGTATGCCAACGGCTGGTACACGGTGGAGCGGACGCCGGAAGAGTTTGCGAAGGCCGCGCAGCGGGTGGTGGACCGGGGCTATCGGGCCGCCAAGCTGGATCCTTTCGGAGCGGGATTCTACGAGCTCGAACGCGAAGAACTCCTACGTTCCATCTCCCTGGTGGAAGCTGTCCGGGACGCCGTGGGACCGGATTTCGAAATTCTGATCGAGATGCACGGACGCTTCAACCCCATCACGGCCATCCAGATCGCCAGGGAACTTGAGCCGTTTCGGCCGGGTTGGCTGGAAGAGCCGGTGCCGCCGGAGAATCTACGCGCCCTCCAGAAGGTGGCCGAAGCCGTGCATCAGCCCATCGCCACCGGCGAACGCCTTCACACCCGGTTTGATTGCCGGGAATTGTTCGAACTCCAGGCGTGCGATATCGTCCAAATCGATTTGTCGCATTTCGGCGGGATTTCCGAGGCGCGCAAGCTGGCCGCGTGGGCGGAAGCCTATTACCTGCTCATGGCGCCCCACAACGTGTGCGGACCTGTGGCGACGGCCGCGAACCTGCACCTGGACGCGTGCACGCCGAATTTCAAAATCCAGGAGCACTTCAACGACTTCGCCGACGCCTGGGTGAAGGGTGCGGTGGACCACTATCCCGAAGTCGTCGATGGTTACTTCGAGCTTCCGGACCGGCCGGGCCTCGGGGTTAATTTGGTGGAAGAGTTCGTTGCTGAACATCCCCGCCAGCAGGTGTTTTTCAATCTGTTCGCAGAAGGCTGGCAGAAGCGCCAGGCGAAAGCACAAGGCTGAACCCGCAGATGCTCGACGGTGCCGTCGCGTTGGGCTTCGACGGCACTCGCGCGGCGCTGCTCCTCAAGGGCTTTCTGGGGAATTGAGATCGTGAACCAGGTCAGTCTCTGAAATCTCCGCGAGCAAAAATGGGGGACGCCACGGGGTTATTCACGCGCCGTGGCGACGCTCGAGGGGGGTTAGAACGCGGGTTATCCGGCGTAATCAGATTGAATCTTGAGCTTTTTGCCGGCGATGACATTGATCTTCTCTTGATAGATGATCTGCCCGTCGGCATTTCGCAGTTCGAAGGTGTGGGTGCCGGCACGTAGTTGGAACTTCTTCAGTTGGCCCGTGCGGCCCCCATATCCGCCATCCACGATGATTTGGTCGCCCTTGTCCTTGTCAGATCTTGTTCCAGTACCACAAGCTGTAGCCGGTGGCGCGGTCCAGGGGAAGTTTGGCGACTTTGAGGTGCAGCAGAATCTGGCCGCGATGGTGAGCTTCATGGGCAAGCGCGTAGGCAAGGAAACCCAGGGGGCCGAGCTTGGTCCCTTTGATGCTGCCGGTGCGCTCTGCTTCGGCAAATAACTCCCCCATCGCCTGACCGGAGGCGACAAGTGCGCGCCTCAACGTCTCCCGGTCGGTTGTCCCTCCCGGGATCTTTTGGAAAGTCTTTGCCAGAGCCAGGGCACGGCGTTCGAGCCAATAAAATCGCGCCATGTGCAGATGCACGAAATAACTTGTCACCGCCTTTCCCCGAGGGAGGATTACCGCGGCAAGTTGCTCGTCCGTGAGCGCGTCGAGCAAACGGAGGTTGACGCGATTGTTCAGGTGCCAGGTGTCGGCGAGAGGATAGTGTCCCCCAGATGAGTTCGTCATAAGACTCCCCCTTAAGGTGGATGCCCTGGAATCAGAGTACCACGTTTCACTCGGATTCTTTTTAATTGACTATGGCCTATGGCAGGTGCAAAATTTCCCTTGGGGTTGCCAGGGAAAAAATCCAGGTTTGCGGAGTCGCGTGTCTCCGGCTCGCAGCCGAGACAATATTATGCGCGGAAAGAAGTGGAAATTCGGCATCGGCATCGGCATTATCCTTGCCGTAGTTGCCTGGGAAGGTATTTCCGGGTTCCAGGAAAGCAAAACCTACTACGTCACGGTAAATGAACTCACCCAGGCGCAAAAGTCGCGCCGCCACATCCGAGTCGGTGGAGTGGTCGCGTCGGGGACCATCCAGCGACACGCGGGACAGATAAGCTTCAGGCTCGCCCAGGACGCACTCTCGATCCCAGTAACCTACGTGGGCACTGACACCCTGCCCGATACCTTCAAAGACGGCGCGCAGGCGATTGTGGACGGCGATTACCTCGCGAACGGCGAGTTCCGCGCCGATAAAATCCAGGCCAAATGTGCTTCCAAATACCAGGCTGCCCCTGGTTCTCGGGGCGCCGGTATGAAGGGGCCGGTGGCCACGCTTAGCGGGGCAAGATAAACCTGTAACGCAGGGTCGTACAGCCACATCCAAACATTAGGACCGGGTGCTCCTCAGCCCTGCTGCCGAATGCGCTTCGGCCCCAAGTCAAACCGCAGATTCCAGTTCAGCAGAAAGCGCCTTTCAGGGAGTATTTATGAACCAAGTTGGCACCGTCGGCCTCATTGCCGCCCTGGCTTTTGGCGTTTTTGCGCTGGTGGCGGGAGCTGTGGGGGGACTTCTGCGCAGCCCGCGGATCACGCGGAGCGCCGAGCGGTCGGCGTTGGGCTTTTTTGCCATGATCACCCTGGCGGTGGTGGCGCTGGAGTACATGATCCTCACCAATGACTTCCACAACGCCTACGTGGCTGAGCACTCCAACCGCGACCTGCTGACTTACTATAAAGTTGCCGCTCTGTGGGCGGGGCAGGAAGGGTCCCTTCTCTTCTGGACATGGCTGCTGTCGATTTACAGCGCCCTGGTGGTCTGGCAGAACCGCTCCAAGAACCGGCAATTGATGCCCTACGTAGTCGCCGTACTGATGGGAACGGGCACGTTCTTTTCACTTCTGGTTTTCTTTGTGGCAAACCCCTTCCACGAACTCTCCGTGGTCTCCATTGCCGGCACCCAACCTTACGCCGCGCCGGATGGCAACGGGTTGAACCCGCTCCTTCAGTACCATCCCATGGTTATCCATCCCCCCATGCTCTATCTAGGTTACGTCGGGATGGTGGTGCCCTTCGCCTTTGCCATGGCGGCGCTGATCACCAGGCAACTCGGGGATAACTGGATTCGTATCACGCGCCGATGGACGATGGTCCCATGGATGCTCCTCGGATGTGGGATCCTGCTGGGCGGCAACTGGGCGTATGCCGTCCTGGGATGGGGCGGCTACTGGGCATGGGACCCGGTGGAGAACGCATCGCTGCTACCCTGGCTGTCGGGTACAGCCTTTCTGCACTCGGTCATGATACAGGAGAAGCGCGGAATGCTGAAGGTCTGGAACGTCTCATTGGTAATCCTGACGTTCTTCCTGAGTATCTTCGGCACTTTCCTCACGCGCAGCGGAATTGTCTCTTCCGTGCATGCGTTTGCGCAATCGAACATCGGCCCGTTCTTCGCGGTCTTCCTGGCCATCATTCTGTTCTTCTCTGTCACACTGCTCTTCCTGCGCCTCGACCACTTGAAGAGTGAAAACAAGCTGGACTCCATGGTCTCGCGGGAAAGCGGGTTCCTTTTCAACAATTGGATCCTGCTCGCCCTGGTGTTCACGGTCTTCTGGGGTACGCTCTTCCCGGTAATTTCAAAGGCGGTGCAGAATGTTACGGTGACTGTAGGCGCGCCATTCTTCAACAAAGTGGCCATTCCCATGGGCCTGCTGCTTCTACTGTTGACGGGCGCCGGGCCTTTGTTAGCCTGGCGGAAAACTTCCTTTCAGAGCCTGAAGGCAAACTTCACCTTGCCCCTCGCCGTGGCGCTGGTGGGGGGAATCGTTCTATTTGCAGCGGGGGTGCGGCAGTTGTACGCGTGGATGACGCTCTTCCTCTCCATCTTTGTCGCGGTTTGCATTCTGGGAGAATTCTGGAAAGGCGCCCGCACCCGCATGCGCGCGGCGAAAGAGAACTTCCTCGAGGCCGTCTACAATTTGACGATGCGCAATACCAGGCGGTACGGGGGGTACATCGTTCATATCGGGATCGTCCTGCTTTTCGTCGGTTTTGCCGGACAAGCCTTTAAAGCCGACACGAAAGGATTAATGCAGGAAGGCGATATCCTGACGATAAAGGACTATATGCTGCGCTGCGATGGATTGGTGAGCGGCGACAACCCCAACTACGAGTACACACGCGCCCTGATCACCGTGACAAAAAAGGGCGAGGCTTTTGCCGAAATGCACCCGGAAAAGCGGTTCTACAAGGCCAGCCAGCAGCCCACCAGTTACGTGGCCATCCACCCCACACTGGCGGAAGATGTTTACGTGGTGTTGGCAGGAATGGATTCTGAGACGAACAAGGCCATCATCCAGGTATTCATCAACCCCCTGGTGATGTGGGTGTGGATCGGCGGTTTTGTGTTCATGCTGGGCACCCTAATGGCGATGGTCCCGAGCCGCGTGGAACGCGAGATGGCAGACATGCGGCAAGCGCAGGAGCTGGCCGTGCGGGCAGGGGAAGGTTTTTGAAGTACGGTGATAAGTGGTGAGAGATGAGTGGCGGGCGAAAAATCTCCGTGGCCAGTATCATCAGCCCTGCGTCCACCGCCGGGCACCGGGGGCAATTGCGTTCGGGCTTCACAGTCCGGCCTGCGGTCGGCAGGGCTGCTCGTCACTCTTCAGTCGTCACTCGTCACTTTTGGTTGAGTTCGTTGCTCATTTCCCTTTTCGCCGCATCGGTTGCGTTCGGCGACAACCGCACCAAGCCGACCTTGGAAAGCCTCGGGAATCAGTTGATGTGCAAGTGCGGCTGCGTGGCTCCTCTGAACCAATGTCCGCACTTTGATTGCGCCGAAAAGGCCGAGATGCAAGCTTTCCTGAAGAAGGAAATCGCGGAAGGCAAGGGGGAGGCCGTCATTCTCCAGGATGTGGCGCAACGTTACGGACTTCAGGTATTGACAGCGCCTCCCGCCCGGGGTTTCAACTTGACGGTCTGGGTCTTGCCCAGCATCGGTCTTCTAACAGGCCTGGGGATTGTGGTGGTCGTCGTCCGGCGCTGGCGGCATAAGCCAGCTCTGGACACGGCTCCCGGCTCAACAGGCGATGACCCCAAGCTGATTCGCGCGGTGGAAGAGGAAATGAAGTCCATGAGGATGGGATAAGCGCGATGCTACTCAGTATCGCAACTATGATTGCGGTGGGCATGGCGGTTTACATTATCACCCCGCTGCTGACCGCGGAAACCGACTCGGGCCCGCTGCCCGTGGACGTAACCTTGCACGGTGACCTCAAGCGCCGGCGGCTGGTGGTGTACGACAATCTGAAGGACCTGGAGTTTGAGTTCCAGTCCGGCAAGATCGCGCGCGAAGACTATGAAGGGCTGCGCCGTAACTATCTGGGCGAGGCGGCTGGGTTAATGGCTGCAACCCAGCAGGCCGAACTCGTCAAAGAGGACGATGCGCTGATCGAACGCGAAATTGCCAACCGGCGGGCGACACGCCAAACGCGGCCAGATATTGATTACAAATGCCCTGCCTGCGGCTATGAGAATCCAGTCCCGGTGAAATTCTGTGGTGAGTGCGGCGCGCCCCTGGCTTCCCCGG
>Ga0335079_10007399_pt1 | contig 12514 bp, 17 predicted proteins | sample Lox_Sample_33_FD_206719 | JGI IMG/M metagenome (GOLD analysis project Ga0335079, IMG submission 206719) | Soil microbial communities from Loxahatchee National Wildlife Refuge, Florida, United States - Lox_Sample_3.3 | ecosystem: Environmental > Terrestrial > Soil > Wetlands | place: USA... | reverse complement strand
GGATCTTCGCCTGCACGACGAACTTCGTCGCCTGGTAGAGGGCGTACATCCGGGCCCGCGAGGTCATCGTGAACTCCTTGCACGCCGCGTAGATCCGGAGGAACTCCGGTTCGAGCGCCGCGTCGGCACGGGAGAGCTCGACGGGGAGGTCGGCCCAGTTGAACGCCTTCTCGACCGCTTTCCACATGGAGGGCGCGATCTCCGCTTGGCGACGGCCTAGCTTGGTTCGACCATAAGGGTTCGTGGCTCCCAGCGCGCTCCGCCGAGCGGACGCCACGAGGCGTGGGGCGTGAGCCGTGCCCCCCGGAGACCCCGTTTCGCGACCTCCCGCGCGGAGTTTATGGCCCCCCGGACTTCGGGCGTTCGACGTCCCATGAGCGGAGAAGTAGGACACTTTGAGATACCGGCCGACCAGACCGACCGCGCACGGAAGTTCTACGCGTCGACGTTCGGTTGGAAGATGAACGAGATGCCCGGTTTCGACTACACCATGGTCAGCACCGGGCCCGTGAACGCCCAAGGCTCGCCGACCGAACCGGGTTCGATCGGCGGAGGGATCGGAAAGCGCGGGGGACCGTTGGAGCATCCCGTCGTCACGATCCTCGTGGACGACATCGCGGCCGTGGAGAAGACGATCGAGAAGCACGGCGGCAAGATCGTCCAGCGGAAGCAGCCGATCGGCGACGGCTCGATGGGCTTCACGGGGTACTTCAAGGACACCGAGGGCAACACCGTGGGCCTCTACCAGGCCCCGAAGAAGTAGGTGCCGGCAGAGTCCAACCCTTTCTTCGGCCGAGCCGGGACGGGCGATGATCACGCCCCGGGGACGCTGTCACCCCAGGGGTCATAGCTCACTCCGGAAGGATTCTGGGGCTGCCCGGCACAAGCATCCAGAGCCCTGAGCCGGCTATCCTCCGGCTCACCCGCCTCGGTCGATCGCCTAGCCGTCGTGCGGGGAGCGCAGATCGCGACCGCTCTCGAGGACCGATTTGAGGTTCATCGCGAAGTACGTCCATCCCCACTCGGCGCCCCCGTACAGTTCGGTCCATCGCGCAAGACGCGGGAACCCCGAATGGCGCACGTGCAGGATCGTCCCATCGTCTCGGGCTTCGATGGAGTGCGACAGGACCGTCCCTGCGAGCGCGACCCCGGGCCATCTCCACACGAACGAGATCCGTTGACCGGGGACGAACTCGAGGATCGTCCCCCGGTGGGTCGGCCCGTCGTTCCAGCCGAGGGTGTACTTTCCGCCCTTTCGAGGATCAATCTCGGCACGGTCGCAGAGCCACCGACGAAGGGACGGACCATCCGAGATCGCCTGAAAGACAGCCGCGGGGGTCGCCCGAAGGAAATACCGATGGTCGACCGCGCGGTCGGTCTTCGGGCTCATCGACGTTCTCCCTCCTCCCCAGCGAGCAGCCCAGTATATCGATGAAGTGAGATGGGGGGTGCTCCACCCGCGGGAGCGATTACCCAGCCGGAAACGTGAGGAGTGGGTTCCGGACCGAACCGGCAGGGCCCGCCAGGGGACGCTTTGAGAGCTCGGTTGGGTCGCCTACCTTCCTCGGCGCCGGCTCCCCAACCGTGCCAAACGTGCCGACCGTCGCCTTGGACGGGGTTCCGTGGCTCGTGGGCCCGGGCGAATCTCGAATGTCCCCGATGGGCGGCCCGGGGCCGCCCGTTCCCGACGTGTCATACGGTCCTGGCGACCCGAAATCTGGACTCGGTCAATCGGAAGGTTGATGTACCACCAGCTCGCGAGAACTGGGCTGACAGGCGAAGTGCGGACGAATCCGAGGGGGCACCGGGGGTTCGTAGCTGCCTGGACCGAGGGAACCGATGCGTTGGGCATGTAGGAACGGGCGGCGGAGTTGCCGGGGAGTTTCGCCGATCTTGGCCACGATCCTCCTCGTGGCGATCGCGCTCGTCCTGGCTGCGGTCCTCTACGTACTGGTGGCTGGATTCGCGCATTCGACCGGACCAACGTCGATCGTCACGGCGCTGGGGGCAGGCCCGGCGTCGGACATCGTCGGATCGTCCCAGACCAACGCGTTCTGCCAGAAGGCCCACTACTGCTACTCGGTCCCGATCTTCCTCGCCGGACACGGCGTCACGCTCGGGGATGTCGCCCTGAGCGTGCTCACGGTCGACGGTACCATCCGCACCGTTGGTCAGAACTACGCCCAGCTGGCGATCGTCGATTCCACCAACGGTGTGGTCGCCAGCGCCAAGCTCTCGAAGAATGCGCCGTTCGAGATCTCCGGTTGGCAGAAGTTCGCTCATGGCGGCTCGGCCGGTGCCCCCCTAAGCACCTCCGAGACCCTATGGGTCCAGTTTGGGAACACCCACTCCAGCCCGTTCGGGCAGGGGCTGACCCTGCAGATAGCGGGAACGGGCTCGTTCTCGGGGACGGTTACGATCTATCTCCCCTGACCGCGAGATCGGCCCGCGCCCACTGGGGGGAACGGCGTCTTTCGAAATCGGCCCCGGGGCGAAGGGGAGGACGACCTACCGGCCCGGCACAGTCCTCTGCCGACGTCGCGAAGAGGCGGACCTCTCGCCGTCAGGCGAGGCATCGGTTGCGAGGGCTGAAACCTGCCGTAACGGCCCTTTCCTCAGGAAGAAGGCGAAGCCGATCCCCCGGCCCGGTCGAGGGTAGAGCAAACTCGTGATGGGCGGGCCCAAAAACGGGGAATCGATGGGCCCAGTCGGATTTGAACCGACGACCTCCCGGTGATACGCCGGACCGTCAGAGAGCCTGCCAAGATTCAGTCCCCCGTGGGCCGGGCAGCTTCCCGCATCCGCTCGTGGAATAGGGAGAGACCGGCCTCCATGTCGAGGTACTCTTCGCCGATGTAGTGCCAGGTGGTGCTGATGTCCTGGTGCCCGAGGATCCGCTTGATGCGCCGGACTTGGTCGAGGTCCTTGCGAGCGAGGTAGGTGATCCGCGCCCAGCTACGGCGGAGCACGTGCCCACTCAAGGGGAAGGGCAGCTCAAGCTCGTGGCCGAGCTCCCGTAGGTCCGCGTCCGCGGTCGAGTGCCCGACGCCGTAGACGCGATCCTTCCCGCGGAGTCCCTGGGACTCAATCCAGGAGCGGAGGACCCCTGCAACCTCGAGGTCGACTGGGATCGTCATGCGTTCCCCGTCCGGTCCCTTCACGGCGAAGCTCATGCGCGGGACCGGGTCGTCCAGCAGCAGGTCGCAGACTCGGAGGTCTCGCACCGAATCCTCGCGCATTCCGAGGAACCCCTGGAGTGCGACGCGGACCTTGACTCGACCCGTCGCCGCCGCGTAGCACCGCAGCAGCTGGAGCTCGTTCAACCAGATCCGGCGGTCATCCGTTCGACGCGGGAGGCGCCAGATTGACGCGAGGGCCCCGAGTCCGGAGTTGCCTTCCTCCGCGCAGTACGTCCGTAGTCCGGAGAAGATCGGCTTGAGTGAGTTGGTTCGCCAGATCTGGCTTCGCTTCACGCGAAGCACTTGCTCCGCCGTTACGTCCCGCGCGCCAGCGATTCGGACGTCGAGGCCCGCGCGACGGCACATCCCGGGCCAGCGAAGGAGGTCCCGACGACGATGCACGGCTGTCAGCTCCCCGAGTCGACCGAGTTCGTTTCGCATCCGATCGACGTGGCGTGTTACCGACTCTCGGAACCGCCGCCTTACTGACGGCATTTTGCGGTTCCTTGAAGGGGTTTTTGGAAATGGTGCGGGGGAGGTCAGGACCCCGCGAAGGGCCGGGGGCGGTAAGCTACCCGCGGTGAATGTAAGGGTGGATCCTGACTCGAGTTCACGGAGCGGAGTGAAGCGCGAGAGAGATCGCGGCGGCCGCGAGACGCGGGCGCCCGGCGGCGACCACTTGACAGTCGGAACCGCAACTGTCAGCGACGCACTATCAAGGCGGTTCGTTAGAATGAGGCCTTGGGGCGTGGCCGAGGAATCCGAGTGCTGGCCCGGATCCCTCGAACCAATCACTGGAATAGGCAGTGGCGGAAGAACCCTTCGGCTCGCACCAGCATGCGACCTCGGCAAGGAGAATACGTCGGCCTTCTTTAGTCGAGGGGGAAGCGGGGTCTTGGTCTAAGTAAAGCCAGGAGCGTTACAATTCCTCCCGTCCGAACTACGGGGTCGCCTGTGACTTCTGGAGTTTCCGCGCTACCAGGTTAAGGAGGGCCGCGGCCGTCGCAAACCCGAGGTACGCATCCTCGGACTCCGCGTTCACCGCCGGGACCGGCTTCTGGCCGGCTTTATCGACGCGGTGGTGGAATGCGTGCGTGTAATCGAGTATACCTTCAAGACCGGTCAGGAGCGCCTCGGCGGTCCCGGGCTGGATCCCGTTCGTCTCAAGGAGTGGCCGGATCAGCTCCTTCTTCTTTAGCAGCTCTACGACCGCCCGCGCGTCCTCCGCGCACTGTGTCCATTCACCCTTCTGGATGTCGATCCGCATCCTCTGAAGCGACTCGCCGGCCTCCTTGACCCGCTCCGCGAGCTCCCCCGACTTCGTGACCTCTATCTCAGATTCCGGCACCTCGAGAACGAGGAACTTCCCGATCCCAAAAACCGGCGCGAATTCCGTGGCCCAATCGCTGCTCGGGATGGCTCGCTGGAACTTCGGGACTTCCTCAATGATGACCTGGAACATGCCCGAATTGGGCTCAGCCGAGAGGATTTCAGGGCCACCCGCGGGGTCCGTCTTGTTCGGCGGGTGGAACGCAATCAGCGTGTGAGTTTGGCGCGGGTTAATCCCCGGCACCTGGTACTCGACGTACTGGGTGCGGGTGGTCGAGTAGGCCGCAACGAATCTCGTCGCCCGCCCTGTAAGTTGGAATATCACATCGCGTTTGGGGTTCTTCTCACGGCACCGCTCGATGTGATCCAACTCGCGCCTGGTGAGTCGAACGTCCGCACGGAGGTTCCACTCTTGTTGGTGGAACGGAGCTGTCGGCTTGGCGACGGAGAACGTGGCCGGATTCCAACCGTACACGGCCTCGGTCTCTTCGCCGAGCCGTACACCGTCCGCAGCATACAGCTGAACCCGAAGACCCACCGTGGAGCCGGGTTCGGAGGCGATGACCGTCAGTTGAAGCCGAAGGAGCGGCTCGACTGATTCCTTGACAGCACTGGGTTGCGCATCTCGAACGTGCATCATGCCGGGGGGTAGTGGGCGGAGGTAGATGAAACACCCCGCTTCCTCTCGAGGCTTAACCAGGGAAGTAGTGTCCAATCCGTAGACGAGCGTCTACGGTCGTGGGTGCGATGTCCAGCAAGTCGGTCGTGTGCCCCTTCTGCGGCGCACGCAAGTCTCTACAAGGGCTCGACGGCCACTGCCGCGCGGTGCATCGGTGCCGGCCTGACGGATCCCCCTATCGACCGCCCCCAGGTTCAGTCGCCTTCTCGCAGAAGCTGGAGGAGGGGCACCGCAGGAAGAGCTGGGCCGATGAATGCGCGGCCACAGTTCGAGAGGTCGTCGATGCGGGTGTGGCGCTACAAGACCTCAAACGGGTCCTCCGACCCGTCCTTCACGATGCCCGCGGCGGCCCCGAGGGTCATGGCTCGGCGGCCGCCGCTCAGGCTCCCTCCGCGAATCTCGACCCCCTTGCGAACGAGACTCATACAGAGCACGTCAGATTCGGTGACTACGCCGCAACCCGACACGTCGTCTACGGAGATTCAGCGTGACCGAGAGGAAGGATGTACTGGCAGCTTGGAGCCCTCCCGCACTCGAGGAAGCCATGTCCAACCTCAGCGGGCAGGATGTCTCGATCGTTCGCCTCGAGGTGGGCCGAGGATTGGACCCTCGGCGCAGCTGCCGCATCGCGCTCGACGAAAAGAGTGGGCTTCTGGTCGCGGGTCCCGCCGACGTTGCGGCGGAAATCATCGAACGGATCCATGCCGCCGGCCGCGCGGGTAAGCCGATCGACGCGGAGCTCGCCGATTTCCCCTGGAAAGGGGGAGAGGTCGCCCGAGTCTTCGTGACACTCGATCCACGTGCCCTCCCTCCGCCCTCACGAGCCACGCCTACGCGCGAACCAACCAAGGAGTAGAGAGATGCCGCACACGAACTACGGCCAGAGCGAGACATCGTACGACCGACCCAACGTCTATACCGGAGGGGGCCTTCGCGAACGCCTCCGCGAGCAGGCACAGGCCGCCTGGAATTCGCCGGAGGGCGAGGCGCAGCGCCGCGCTCTGCAGGACGCAGGGCGACGCACCGCGGGCCGCGCCTACTGGGAAGCCGCGCGTCGCGTGAACCTCGGGCGAGCCTTCGCCGACGCGGCGAACCGGGCGGGCGTCTCGAACGCTTACCGCGCGGCGTGGGGCTCCCCGGTCTTCTGACCCGGCCGATCGGAGGACCAGGAGGGCGAATTTGGGAGCAGGAGTGAAGGCCACCGGGGTCGCGCTCGGCATCGCGGGGGTGGCCGGAGCCATCCTCGCCTTCGTCCCGGGGGCCTCGCAGGCGGTGGGTCTTGGACCGAGCCCGTACGCCCTGGGGCAGCCGTCCGCGGAGCAAAGAGCCCAGCGAACTCGGGAGCTCGCCGCGGTCGAGGGAGCCACGGGGCCCGGCAGCGACCCCGCGACTGCGCGTTGGCAGGCCGGGGTCGCGGGCGGGACCTCGAGCGCGGCTCCACGGGTGAACCCCGGCTCAAGCGCCGGCGCGACCGGGTACTCGGTCAATCGTTTCGCCGCCGCCGCGATCCCGGGCGGAGGCGACACCGCGGGCAACTACTACGGGCCGGGCACCCAGCAGGGCGCAGGGCAGGGTATGACGCCGACGCCAGCGTACGTCGCCTCCGGCCCCGGCCGCGCCCCGCGCCCGACGAGCGGAAGGATTGCGAACGGCTCTTCTGTCGCTCGGTACAGTTGAGGGCGCCCCCCGCGACGGCGACGTGGAACAGGTACTACGGACCCGAATGACCGGCAGCCGGAGAATCCGTTGGACCTGCGGGATCACGTTCGAGGTCGAGGGCGACAGCCGCGCCGAAATGTTGCGGGCTCTCGCGTTGGCAGTCGCGGACTTTCCTCGCCCGATCACCGGGATCCACGCGAACGAGAATGTCGTCTACGGGGAGATCTGAACGGCCGTGCGTGCTGGGTTGTACGCTCGCGTCAGCACCGGCGATCAAGACGGGTCGTCCCAACTCACGCGGCTGCGAGACTGGGCCGCGCGTGAGGGCTACGACCCGGTCCTCGAGCGCATGGACGTAGCCAGCGGTCGGCTTGTCCGCCGGCCGGGCGCCGAGGACATCCTGGCCGCGGCCCGCGGGCATCACATCCAAGCGGTTGCTGTCGTCAAGGTTGACCGGTGGGCTCGCAGCGTCCAGCACCTGGCGGCGACGGCCGCCGAGCTCCATGCGCTCGGGGTGGAGTTCGTGGCGGTCGACCAAGGGATCCGTGTGAGCCGCGACCGCAGCGACCCCACGTCGACGCTCATCCTGCACGTCCTGGCGTCCGTCGCGGAGTGGGAGGGGTCGATCATCCGAGAGCGGACGAAAGAGGCCCTGGCCTCGCTCAAGGCACGCGGGGTGAAGCTCGGTCGTCCCCCTCGAAAGGGTATCCCGCCTGCTCCGTCAGAGCACACCACTTTCGCGAGGGGGGTTCGGAAACGACCGTTTCCCGGCTACGAACTAGTGGATTCTCTTCTCGGCTCGGACAAGCTCCCTCCGGAGCCGAGACTGTTTCTCCCTCGGAGTGGGAATCAGTCGGTGGACCAGGTCGATGCAAAGAATGGCAACCGGGATACCGACCGCTCCCCCCAGGATGATTGCCGGTAGGGTCCCCAGGGCCCGAGTGGCATCCGCCAACACGATGCTGTTGACCAATCCCGAGGCCCCTCCTCCAAGACCGGTCCCAATGCTTCTCACGACGCGCTTCCAGCCTGGAAGACCCGCGCTCGGGTTGGGGTCGTCGTATAGAGGCAAGACGTGGTTGAGCACGGCAAGGCTGTCGAATTTCCTTCTGCGCTCCTGGAACCAGCGGATCAGTGGTGGGACCACCAGTCCGAGGCCGATTATCGCGTCAAGCAGGGCCGCCCAGGGCTCGAGAGCCGATGCGGTGGAGGACCAGTCCATGAAGGTCATCAGTCATGGTTCTGCGATAGGAACCGTTTTCGGGGGTGTCCTATGACTCGGACGCCAAACGAGGAGCGGCGCCGCACGCTGCGCCGGTCGCCACGGATTGTCTGGTCGCCGTTGAGCTCACGAAGGCCCCGATTCCGCCCCGACCGGTCTCTGAAGTCGTTCGATCGCGCGATTCCCGTCGAGAAGAAGGAGGGGTTGACGCCTCATCCCAGGCCCCGCGTCGAGTTCCTCTACTGCACCCGGTGCGGGCTATCGATGTCGCCCGGTAGATCGCAGGTGACTCGCGAGCGGATCCAGCGGGGCGAGCTCCGCCCCGAGCGCATCCTCTGTCAGAGCTGCCTTGAGGCGAGCCGCGCGACGCCATGAGCTCGCAGGAGCGGCAGCTTCGCCGCGATCGGGTCGCCCGGGCGTTTCTGGCCCGTGTTGGACCCGGCGGGCACTTCCCGCGGTGCTCTCGGTGCGGGCACACGATCTACGCTCACAGAGGGCCGAACCTAACCTGCCATGGGGCGCGGCTCTGCTCGTGCGACGCACGCGCCTGAAGTGGGTAGGGGTTCGCCACGGCGTGTGGACCGGCGGGCAACCGCTTACTCCAAAACAGGAGGCTGCACTGAATGGTCTTGTAGTGCGAATGCAGTTCGCCAACAAGCGGAGGGAGAACGGTCGAGATGCCGGAGAGTCACGAAGGATGGGGCTACGCGATGATCGTCGTCGACGTGGTCGCGTGGATTGCCCTGATCTCACTCTCCGAGGGATTCGCCCCTCACGGTAGCCTACTTCTGACGAGAGCGGATTGGAAGTTCCTGTTGAATGTCTTGCTCATCCTTACCGCCCTCACCATCCTCTACACCATCGTCCAGGCTGCCGGGCGCGGGAACAGCTCGTAGACGCGCAAGCCCGGTATCAGAACACCGCGCCGGCGAAGCGCGGAGCCATGACTAACGCGGCGCCGCACCAGGGGAAGGCTACGAGCGCTGCCTGGAGCCCGAGCGCGGGGATCCGATCGGGGACCGCGGTCGGGCACCGACAGTAGAAGCACTGCACGAGCCACAGACCGGATGCGGACCCGCGCTCATGCTATGCGTCCCGGAACATGAACGGCGGTATGGGGACAGACGAGGCGGACAATCAGATCCTCAATGAGGCGCTGCGGCGGATCCGGCGGAAGCTTGTCGACGAGGTCGAGGCACTTTCGGGAGAGGAGACTTCAGACCATGCGATCGCCGCCGCGATTCTATCTGCCGTCGTGAACGTGGACGGAATCGCGGCGATAGCCAAGCACTCCCGTGAACTCGTCGGCTTGACAAGGGTGCTTCTGGGAGCTACAATCGTCCTCGCCGCCCTCACCGCAGTCCTGCTCTGGAGAGTCGCCGTCTGAGCTCTCACGGGACGTCCCCCACGTCGAGGGTTGTTTGCCCCGTCGGAGGGCGGTGTAGCACGTCCCACCGGGCACGGAGCTCTGCGGCCCACTCGAGCTCGCCCTGCTCAACCGCGGCCTTCATCGAAAGCAGGATTGCCGTACGCTCCCCGTCGTTGTAGATCCGCCCCCGGACGCGGAATAGGTCCGGGTGTTCGTGTAGAAGCATGTCGATGTAACCCCCGGTTCGGAGTGTCGACGGGTTCACGTTGAGCGCGGAGGCGAGCTCCCCGACACTCATTCCTGCCGGATGGGAGAGACGCACAAGCCGAGCTGCGCGGGCGATCGTCGTTCGGGTTATGGTCCTCGGTTGCGGCACCTTCGCTTCCTCCTCGTGCGTGTGTGCTTCATTTCGTACCGATACGGTCCCCGGAAACCCCTCCGAACCTCCCCCGCTTCTGCACCTCTACCGCTAGACCCCGAGCTGGCCGTCCTCACCCCGACCGTCGCTCGGTCCCGTCTCCGGGGGGACACCACCCCCGCCGAAGCACACACACGCTGTGCCTCCCGGGTTCGAGTTGGTCGACCCGAGATCTCAAGAGTCGCGGCACGGGCCCGGTCCGACCACCGTTCCACGGGTCGGAAGGGATGACCCGGCGCGGGCTCCGTCGCTCGGGGTCCGAGCTCGAGGACCAGCCTACCCGAGTGCGGCCCCGACGTCGCGGCGAGATCCTTTCGCCACCGCGCTTCGTTCGGGCCTGTGGGGGAGGCGCCTCCTCGCCTGGGGTTCGCACGGCGTCGGGGTCGTCAACCCGCTTGGTGGATCTCGGGGCTCCTGCCGCGGCACGTGGCCGGGCAGCGGGTCGTTCGACTCGGCGTCAGTCAGTGGGAAAAGGGGGCGACCCCGCGCGAACGGGGCCGCCGAAGGAGTTAGACTCGTAGGCAGTTCCGAGAGTAGGGCGAGCTGGCGATGGAGAATCCGCGCGGCGTCGAGGCCTGAAACTCGGCCCAATTCGGGCCGGACCACATCGCGGAGCAGGAACGATTCTCTGACGGTCCATGGGCCCAGTCGGATTTGAACCGACGACCTCCCGGTTATCAGCCGGGTGCTCCAGCCAAACTAAGCTATGGGCCCTCGGCGGCGTGAGGTGGTCCGCGCTATAGCCGTTGCCCCGGAAACCGGATCCGAACCTCGGCGCGTCTTCGAGAGCCAGTGGGCGAGGCCCTACGCCCCATCCCGATTCGGGGGATCCCAGGGGGCTACCGTCGCGACCCGACCCTCCTTTGCGACTATAAATAGGTCCACGGACTCGGGGGGTGCCGGAAGGGGGTCAGCCGGGAAATGTCGTCCGTTCCGCACCGTGGGCCCCGCCATCGCCGCCGAGCGCCGCGACCGACCCGCCGGCGATTCGCCGGCAGCGCGTACTGGGTCCTCATCGGGGGGGCGGCCGCCGCGATCATCTCCTCGGGCTTCGTCATGGGTGCGTTCGTCATCGGGAGCTTCGCGTACAATCCGTTCCAAAGCTCCGCCCAGGGGGCGCCGATGCCTCCCCCGGGGGTCTCGTACGTCCAGGCGGCCGCCGAGATCGTCGGGCCGACCACGACGCCCGCGACCGGCGCCTGTGTCAGCTCCAATCTGGGGACGCTGGCCACTCCGACCGCCTTGACCGACGGAGCGAACACCGGGATCTGCCTGAGCACATCGGTCTCGGGGTTCAGTTCCGGCGACACGATGTACGTCTTCGAGATCTCGTTCAGCCACCTGGCCGCGAACGCCACGATCTTCCAGGTTCAGCTCGGGGTTAGCGTGACGCCGTCCGCCAACGATGTCGTGGTGACGTCGTTCATCGAGACGTCGCCCGCGATCACAGTCTACGAGAACGCGACGTTCGGGATCGACATGACCGAGTCGAGCGACACTTCGATCGTTTCGTTCGGCGTTCTGGTGACCCAACTGTAGACGCCAACGCGTCGTGCCCCATGGGGCCGGCGGTGCCGAAGTCGTCCGGCTCAACTTACTTACCCCCCGCCGGCTACTCTCCTCGGCACGGGAGACATGGCAGGTAGGCGGGGGGCCGGTCGACCGGTCGCATCGGGAGCCTATCTTCTGCTGGGAGTCTTCGTGGGAACCCTCGTCGTCCTGGCCGTGATGCTCACCGTTCCTCCGCCGCTCAAGTTCTCGCTCGGCCTCCCTCGATCGGGGACGTTCGGCGAGCTGGGGTGCGCGCCCGGCCAGTGCGAGAACCTGTCGGTCGCGTTCCGGGGTCTTGCGTCGCTCGACCCGGCTCAGCTCCGCATCTCGCTCGTCGGCGCGAACGCCACGACCATCGTGAACGGAACCTCCGGCCATCCGATGAATCTCATCTATCTCCCGGGATCCACCCCCCACTGGCAGAGCGATCTCGGAGGCTCGTCGTACGCGACGTCGCCGTTCGCCGCCGAGTTCGTGGATCCGAACGGGTCGGTCGTCGGCCCGACCGGCGCTCCGGCGATCGTGTCGGGGGCGACGTTCTGCCTCAAAGGAACGTACCCATCCACCGAGGAGTTCCGCCTCACGTTCTCCTACCAAGGGACGTCGGCGAGCGTGCTCCTGGCGCTCGCGTAGACGATGGACCCGCGGGGACGGTGGCGACCGGACGGAGACCGTTCGAACGAAGGAACTTTAGGGACGCGGGAAAGGAACCGTACCGTGCGCGCCGCGGACCGAACTCCTCCAGGTCGGGATCTCGGGGCCCACCCCCGCCGTTCCGGCGGCCTCCCTTGGCACGGTTTATCAGGAGCGTCCGTCTCTCGATTCGCGGACTAGGGGACGATGCCTTCGGGACGCGATACCCCGCAGCCGCCCCCTCCCGAACCCGCGTCCGTGCGGGATCCCACGACGACGCGCGTGATTCCCCCGGCCCCCCCCGCCATCGGTCCGGTCGCCGCCCCGACGGGCCCTGCGACGCCCTCGACCCCGGCCGTCGCGCCCCGCTGGGTGCCGCTGGTCCCCGGGGCGGAATCGATCCCTTCCGGGCTGTCGACCCGCTCGGGGGCCGTGCTGATGGCGGCGACCCGTATCGACCCCGCCGCACGCGCTC
>Ga0335079_10007390_pt1 | contig 12529 bp, 11 predicted proteins | sample Lox_Sample_33_FD_206719 | JGI IMG/M metagenome (GOLD analysis project Ga0335079, IMG submission 206719) | Soil microbial communities from Loxahatchee National Wildlife Refuge, Florida, United States - Lox_Sample_3.3 | ecosystem: Environmental > Terrestrial > Soil > Wetlands | place: USA... | reverse complement strand
CCTGCGATGTGGAACACGACCTCATCGCCTTCCCGGATCGCTCCGAAATGGCCGCCCTTGAATGTCCGCCGCACGTGCTCGGCGCCAAACAGCTCGGCCGTCCCGCGCGTGACCGTCTCGCGCTTGTGGTGCCGGACCAGCATCGAAAAAGTCGCCGGAGTGAAGCCCCCACCCTGCTCGACCAGCCCGGCCGGCACTCGCATCACCCGGCCAGGCTCGAGGATCAGCGCCAGCAGCCCGTCCTTCAGGTCGCCCTGACCGAGATAGCGCTCGATGTCGCCCTTGAACGTAACCGTCACGATCAGGCCCAGCGAAGGGTCGCTGGCGGCCGTGACCGACATGATCGTGATCGCCTGCCGCTCGGCCGCCGTCGGCCCCGGCCGGTGGAGGATCGCGTAATCGGCTTGGGTGACGATCCCCGCCCACGCCGGGGCGCAAACCACCGCGCCGCCGATCGCGACCATCGCCATGCCCAACAGGAGTAAACGCCCCCAGCGCAACATCGGAAAACTACATTTTGCCCGACCCCTCCGGCTGCCCGCCGCTAGCGGCGGGCGGAGGCTGTCTTCTTCGCAAACGCTATTCGTTCGTGGTGGACGACTGGCAGTCCGCATCGGCCGTGAATGTCCGGTGCGCCTCGGTCCTCGATTAAATCGAATCCGGCGTCAGCCAGAAGGCCTTCTAGATCACGGGGAGCCAGGAGTGAGATCCACGGCTCGCCGAGTTCTTCCACCTGCGCTTGAAAGTATCGACCCGGCGCTCGCGCAGACGCGCTCCAGTGCTCCTCAGGCGGTACGTAGGCGACGGACAGGTGACACGGCGGCAGCTGAGCCAGCGTGTCGAGAACGGCATCGACACTCAGGTATGGCATCACGCCGATCCAGCTCACGAACACGCCCTGCGCGTCGTCGACACCAGCGGCGTGCAGCGTCTCGGCGAGATCGGGTTGCTCGAAGTCGACGGGCAGCCACACAAGCTCATCAGGAATGCCGACCCCGAGCGCGGCCAACCGCTCACGTTTCCACGCTTGCGACGCTGGCAGGTCGACCTCGAACACCTGAACTCCCTGGCGCTGGCGCCACGCAAAAGAATCAAGCCCGGCTCCAAGGATGACGTACTGGCGGGCCCCACTTTCCGCCAGGCCGTCTTCGGTAAGCCGCGCGCGCGCAGCAAACCAGGTCATGAACGGTTGCTTCAGCTCTCCGAGAATGGATGGGGTGGCGGCCGCCATCGACTCCGCCCGCGGGCCAACCAGCGGCCACGCGAGCCAGTCAACGAGCAGTGCACGCGGGCCGTAGTGCAGCAGGTGAATAGCGCGCGCAATCGCGGCCAGCATCGCTGTCCGGCTTGGTGCTGGCCCCGTCACGCGAGCTCGTGCTCGCGCGGGTGCGGGTGGTCGAGCAGGGGCGGTCGCGCGATGCGAACCAGTCCGCGGTTGCTGGGGGCGAGGGTGACCCCGCGTCGGACTGGGCGAGCGGGCGGTCCGGCTGGGGCCAGGTCGACCTGGTTGACGAGGGCTTCGACGAATACTTCGAGCTCGAGCGTGGTCAGGGCTGCGCCGAGGCAGCGGTGGGCGCCGCCGCCGAAGGGGATGTAGCCGTAGCCGTCGGGCGGCGCAGCGAGGAATCGCTCGGGACGAAACCCATGGGGTTCGGGATAGAGCTCTGGGTCGGCGTGCACGCCTTGGGCATCGACGAGGATGAGGACATCGGAACCGAGGACCCAGTCGCCGATCGGGAATGGCTCGAGCATCTGACGTGTGGCAGCCACGTAGACGATCGTGCGGACACGCAATATTTCCTTGACCGTGGCCTTGAGGTACTCGCGGTCGTCCGCGGCGAGGGTGTCGCGCAGCCGAGTGACCACGGCCGGGTGGTGTGCGAGCAGATCGCATGCCCACGCCATCGCGGTGGCCGTGGTTTCGTGGCCAGCGGCGACGAGCGTGACGAGCTCGTCGCGGAGATCGATGTCAGATAGCCCGTGCCCGTCTTGGTCTCGGGCGCGGACGAGCACGGCGAGGACATCGTCGCGCTCGGCGAGCCGCGGATCTGTGCGGGTGCGAGCGATGTGCGCGCTGAGGAGGGCGCGCATGCGGTCAACACGCGCAAAGGCGGGCTTGGCGATCGGGTTCCACCACGCTCTGCGCCCCAGCGTCGTCGGCAGGAACAGGGCCAGCTTGCTCAGCGGCGTGTTGAACGACTCGAAGATCGCGGCGAGCTCGGCCTGCAGGTCGGGGTCGCGGACGCCCAAGACCAGTTCGAGGATGATCTCCAGGGTCACGCCTCGCGCCGGCGGGTGGGTGGCGATCACGCGGCCGGGCGTCCAGGTTTCCAGCTCGGTGGCGATCAGCCCTCGGATGCGGTCGGTGTACGACCGAACCGCCTGTCCGTGAAACGGCGGGAGCTCCATGCGCCGACGGTTCAGGTGCTCGTCGGGCTCGAGCAACATCACTGAGCGCTCACCGAAGGCCGATTTGAACAGGTCGTTGCCGTGCCGGCGGACGAGGGGATCGCCGGTGAACAGGCGCCGAATCGCGTCGCGGTCGCGGGTTACGACGAGCGGCGGGAAGCTCGGCAGCCGCATCGTCCACGTGGACCCGTAGCGCGCCCGGGACGCGGCGAAGAAGCTGGGCTGAGCGAACGTGTACCAGACGGTCTGCACGGGTCCCGGCCACTTCGGCCCGGGAGGCAAGGTCGTGGGCGACTCGATGGTCTGGGTGGGTTCGGCGGCGAGTTGGCTCATCGGCATTATCGAGGCGTCGAGTCGGCCCGCGATTCGAGCGCGTCCTTGCCGGTAGGGGATTCCGGCCACATCCCTTGTAGTCCGCTCGGCGCCCCGTCTTCGGGCAGCGCGGCGGCGTGGCACAGCGCATCGGGGTAGCAGACGAGCATCGCGAACGTGGCGGCACCTGAGACCACGGTGACCGGCGCGTCGCCCAGGCGGTTCGCCAGGCGTCGACTCATGCTCGGGGGATGGCTGCGGTCGAGCTCACCGACCCACAATGCTGCGGGTGCGCTGATTCGGTCCCAATCGATGCTCCAGGGCCGCACGAGCATGCACATTTCCCGCGCGGCGGCGGCTGGCCGCGAGGCGATTTCGGCTGAGCTGGTGGCGTGGATCGCCCACAGGGTTGGATCGGCGAGCACGCGACGATCGTCCGGCGGCATGTTCGCGGCGTACTTGCGCGCCGCGTACTCGGGATCCTTCGCGGTCTGACGGCTAAGCGCGTTCAGGAGCAGACGCAGCAGCCATGGTGCTCGGCGGGCCAGCAGGCATGCGATTCGTATCGGACCCGCGACGTCCTGCAGGGGGTCGGGTCCCTCGAGCGGGGCCACTCCTCCGATGAATGCCAGGCCGGTGACTCGGTCGCCGGCGGCTGCTGCGAGGGCCAGCGCAAACGGGGTGCCGCCCGATTGCGCGACCAACCCGAACCGGCTGAACCCCAGGTGGTCCACGAGCGCGAGGAGATCGCCGGATATCGCGGCGATCGAGCGTTCGGGAGCCGCGGTCGAGCTGCCGAAGCCGGGGCGGTCAGGCGCGAGCAGCTTGATCCCGAGCTGCGCCGCGGGCGACGCCATCGCGCGGGCGAGGCCGCGTGAGCCGGGCCCGTCGAGGACGACCACAAGCGGCCCGTCGCTCGCGCCGTATAGCCCGTAACCGAGCGTCCGCCCGTCGGCTAGGCGCCACTCGTGCGTGTAATCGCTGAATGCTGCGGTGTTCGTGGTCATCGGTGCTCGGCAAGCGTGATCGATCGCCGGCCACACGACATCGGGTGCGGACCCTGATCTACGACAGGACTGTTTGCCTCAGGGTGTTCGACCCGCGGCTCGTTCGCGTTCGAGGATCCGGGCGACCTCGACACGGGAGTTGGCGTCGAGCTTGCGGAAGATGTTGCGCAGGTGTGTCTCGACGGTCTTGATGCTGAGAAACAGCTCGGCGGCGATCTCGGGGTTGGTGCGCCGGTCGACCACCAGACGGGCGATCTCGAGCTCCCGTCCGGTCAGTGAAGCCACCCCGACGCCCTCCGGCCTTGCTCGCGGGCTGCGATGATGCAGCGGGAGGCCCAGCCGGCGCAGCTCCCGTTCAGCCGCCGCGACGCGGCGCCGCGCGCCGCACTGCCCGAGCACCGAGGCGGCCCGCTCCAGCTGCGAGACCGCCTCCTGCGTCTGCCCGAGCGCGGCCATTGCGCGGCCAGCGAGCAAGCACGAAACGCCCACCATCACGCGGGCGCCGACCTCGTCGGCGTGCTCGGCCGCCGCGAGCGAGCAGGCGGCGGCGAGGCGGGCGTCGCCGGTATCGAGAGCTACCGCGGCTCTTGCCAGCTCTGCCGATGCGTTCGAACCGGCAAGGTCGAACCGGCGCGCGACCTGCTCGGCGATCTCGACTGTTCGCTCGGCCTCGGTCCGACGGCCGCTCGCCAGCCACGCACGCGTGAGGATCTCGAGGAAGCTCACGCGAAACGCGCCAGGGATCAACGGAAGATCATCTCCGCCCCCCGCGGCGATCATCGTGGCCGCGGCCCGTTCCGGCTGGCCCGTCTCCAGCATCGCCGCACCCACGAACGCGCCCGCCCACGCAGCTACGACGCTCGGGCCCGTCCCGCGAGTTAGGGCGACCGCCTCCTGCGCAGCCTCCATTCCGTCGTCCAAGTCCCCCGCGACGAGCGCCACCGCTGCGCTGTTGAGCAACGCCGATGCGAGCCCGACCGTGTTATCGCTCAAACGCGCCGCCTCGACCAAGCGGTCGAGCAGTGCCCTCGCCGCGACAAGCCGCCCGGTTGAAAACAGCACGCCCGAGAGCGCCAGGGAGAGCCACGGGAAAAGGTCGCCTCGACCGCCGGCACGTGCCAACGCCAGCCCTCGCTGAGCGTGCGACTCCGTCTCAATGAATCGTTGGAGCGCGTACTCGGCCGCGCACAGATCCGCCAGAGCGTCGAGTTCGCCCGCCAGCTCTTCGTCCGGCATTGCATCGACCAGCGTCACCGCCTCGGAACAGTGCGTCTGCGCCTCGGAGACCGGGCCGCCAGACGACTCCGCCAGCGCGAGCCGCGACAGCACACCGATCGTCAAGCCACGATCCTGGCAGGTCCGCGCAATATCCAACGCGCGGGATGCCCAATACCGGATGCCGTCGATGTCGGCGCCATGGAACGCGCTCGACGCTAACTCGACCATCAACCTGGCTCCCACCTCAGGCTCGGACTCGGACACCTCGTCCAGCGCCTCGAGCAGCCGAGCCTGCGCCTGCTCGCGTCGGCCCAACAACAACTCGATCTTCGCGCACACAGAAGTCAGCCTGACCCGGGTCGACACGTCCTCAGCGGCGGTCAGCGAGGCCGCGGACAGCAGCACCGTCCGGCTGTCCTCGAGCCGGCCCGTCGCGGCATAAACGCCGGCCAGCGCCGCAAGCAACTCAAGGCGCTCACCCCTCGGCGTCGAACTCGGCAGGATGCGAGCGGCCGCCTCGAGCCACACGGCCGCGCTCGCGGGAGCCCGCCGTGAAACCTCTAGGCCCGCCTCCCGTAACAGTTCCGCCGCCGCAGCATCTCCCTGACGGGCCGAATGTACGACGTGATGGGCCCGGCTGACCGCGGGCGCCCCCTGCGCCGCAAGCGCTGCGGCAGCCCGCTCGTGACACACGAGGCGCGTGCCCGGAGGACAGCCGGCGTAGATCGCGTGACGAACCAGCGGATGCCGGAAGCGAAACCGACGCGACACGTCGGCGGCGCGGAGCAGATCGCGCGCGACCAGGTCATCAAGTGCGCCGAGCGCATCCACCGGAGCGATCGCCGCCGTCGCCAGTGCGAGATCGAGCTCGAAAGGATCCCCCACAACCGCCGCGGCCTGCGCAAACGCACGAACCCGCGCGGGCAGCCGATCGAGCTCAGCCGCGATCGCGGTCCTCACCGCGAGCGGGACTTCCTGCCGATCCGTCCACTCGGGTTCAGACGACGCCGGGGCCAGGCTGAGGGCGCGTGCCAGCTGCAGAAGATAGAACGGGTTACCGCCACTTTCCCGATACAGCACGTCCAGCTCCTTCGCCGCCATCTCGCCCACGAGCCACGCCGCCTGATCCCGATCGAGCGGCCCTAACTCGAGCTGGTGGACCGTCCCCCTCCGCGCGGCACCGTCGATCGCCGCCGACAGCATCCGCGGCGCCGGTCCCGTCCGGATCGTCGCCGCGAGCATCACGGCCGCGTCGGGCGGACGCCTCAGCAAGTGGCCGATGAACTCGAGCGACGCATCGTCGCTCCACTGCAGATCGTCGAGCGTGAGCAGCAATGGCCGCGGCGCCGCCAGACGCTCGAGCAGCTCCCGCGCGGCAAAGTGAGCCCTGAAGCGCTCCGCCGCCGTGCCCAGGGCTGCACCCGCCGGGCGCACCGAACGGAGCGATGGAAACACCGAAGCCAGCTCCCCCAGCTCGTCCGCGGCCACGCGGTCAAACGAGCGTGCGTCAAGCGAGGCCAGGTAACAGTCGAGCGCATCGACGAGCAGCCCGAACGGAAAGTCGCGCTCCAGCTCGGTCGCCCTGCCCTCGAGCACCAAGCAACCGGCGGCTTCGGCTCGGAGCGCCAGCTCCGCGACCAGAGAGCTCTTGCCGATGCCAGGCTCGCCGCTCACGATCACAACCCGCGACGACCCGGCGAGCGCCTCGCCCAGCAAGCGCTCCAACACGTTTAGCTCGCGGTCCCGCCCGATCAGCTGATGAACGGCGTCGTCCAATTCCCCTAGACCCCGACAAAAGCATACGGCCTCGACGGGTGGTCGACTCTCGACACTGGCGCCCGGACTGCACGGGAAGCGTGCGATCTGGCGCCGGAGTCCCGCAATTCGCTGCCCGTGCCGTCACCGAAGCGCTGGACTGACCAGCCCATCAGGCGCGGGCACGCCAACGGCGGAGCGAGAATGCGCCCGAGGCGAGTGCGTTACGGCGCGCGAAGCCTCACAGCTGGGGTGCTGTCACTTACTGTCAGATTGCTCGTCTCCCGGCCAGGCGCCGGTGACACGCGCGAACGCGTGCCGCGACCCGTGATCGACCAATCCCTTAATCAGGGAGAACAGGGCTCCCTCGATCAGGAGGGCGACAACCAGCTTGGGCACGCTGATCTTCCGGTGTGCGGCGCTCGGTGGCTCCTCGTCGTCGATCGTGCCCCAGATGACCCCGAACAGCTTCTTGCCGATTAGGCCGGCGAGCAGTCCGCCGCCGATGCTGACCGGCAGGAACATAACCTTCGACATCTCTCACCTCGCTCGTATAGATCGTGGTTACCGGGGATCACCGCTTCGGCTCCCGGCGCAGTGGTAGGTACGGCTCGCGGTCGACGGGCGTGCCGCCCTCGATCTGGCGCCCGCGCTCGATCTCGGCGTTGAGCTCAGCACCAAGCAGGATCACCGTATTGCTGATCCACAGCCAGACCAGGAAGATGATGACCGACGCCATCGCGCCGTACGTCTGCTTGTAGGACGAGAAGTTGGCGACGTAGAAGGCGAACGCGCCCGACGCGATCACCCACAACCCGACCGCGATGAGGCCGCCCGGCGTCACCCAGCGAAAGCCCGGTTGGCGCACGTTTGGCGCCGCCCAGTAGAGGATCGCGAGGATGAACGCGACCACGAGCACCAGCACCGGCCACTTGGCGATGTCCCAAATCGTCACCGCCGAATGGCCGACCCCGAGCACGTTTCCAAGCTGCTCCGCCAGCCCGCCCGTGAACACCACCGCGGCGGCGGTGATTGTGAGCAGCACGACGGTGACAAGGGTCACCGCCAGTCGTAGTGGGATCGTCGTCCAGATCGGCCGTCCCTCCTCGACGTCCCAAACGACATTCGAAGCGCGCATGAACGCGGCGATGTAACTCGAGGCCGACCACAGCGCAAGCGCTAGCCCGACGGCGAACAACACCCCCGCGGTGCTCTGGTGGGACTGGATATTCTCGATCGCCTTGGTGAAGATCTGCCGGGCGTCGCTGGGCGCCGCGTTGCCGATGTTCTGGATCAGCGACTGGGTCACCGAGCGACCCAGCAGCCCAAGCAGCGAGACGATGACGATCAGCATCGGAAAGATCGCCAGCACGCCGTAATACGTCAGGGCGGCGGCGAGGTCGCCCAGCTTGTCGGCCTTGTACTCGCGCAGCGTGCGTTTGAGCACCCCCGGCCAGGCGCGGCCGGGGAGCTCGGTTGGCTGGTCGGGCTTGCGCACATCGCGCTGGGCGTCGACCTCGCGCACGTGCGATCGCTCACGCATCGTCATCGCCTACCTCCGGCGCAAGATCCACCCGACGAGCACCCCGCCCGCGAACGCGCCGGCCACGGCGAACGGCACCGGCTTGCGCTGGACGGTCGAGACGACCTGGTGGGCCCCAGCCGCGGCGGAGTCGGGGGCCGCCGCGCGCGCGGTCGACGTCAGCTCATCCTTCTTTTGCTGGGCGGTATCCCTGACCTGAGCGATCCTGTCCCTGGCCTGCGCTTTGACATCGGCCTTCCTGGCCAGAGCCTCGACGGTGTCGCCGAGCTCCGCTCGGGTGTGCTCGATCTCGGCCTCGATCTCCTCGGGGCTCTTCTGCTGTCCCTCACCTGCGGCGGCGCTCATCGCCGGGCCTCCTTCGCTCGCTGCCTGGTCCATTCCACGTCCTCCTTCACGCTCTCGACGGCCTGCTCGGGCACGGGCGGGACGCTCTGCTTCACCTTGTTCTTGCCCGTGAGCGCGAGCACCCCGGCGGCGGCGCCGTAGACCGCGGTCACGATCAACGCCGCCAGCCAACCGGTCACCACCGTGGCCAAGGCGAGGATCACGCAGGCGGTCAGTGCGCCAAGCGCGTAGAGCGCGAACATGCCGGCGCCGCCAAACATGCCGGCGCCAACACCCGCCTGCTTGCCCTTCTCGCCAAGCTCGGCCTTCGCCAGGTCAATCTCCTGTCGCACGAGCATCGTGGTCTGATCGGACAGCTGCTTGACGAGATCCGCGATCGAGCGATCGGTCAAGGTCGACTCTGCACTGCCGGGGTGGACTTCGGCCATCGGGCAACTCCCTTCGATTACGCGCCGTTCGAGCTCTGAGAGCTCGCATGGTTGACCAGGTTCTGGAGGGCCTTGCGCCCATCGGCATTGGAGACGAGGTATGCGCCGTACCCGCCGGCGAGGACAGCCAGCACGAGCATCGTTCGCCGTCCTCGACGCGGTTTGCGGGGTGCCTGCGCCGCGTCAATCGCTGTCACGAGCTGCCAGCTCGCAACGGCCGCCTGCTCCGCCCGTCGCCGTAGCCGCTTGTCCTTGACTGCCTTGCCGGGACTCTTGCCGCGAGCCCGGCGGTAGGTATCGCGTCCGGCGCTTGCTGCCCGCCGAAACGCATCCTGGACCTCGCGGTCATCCACCACTGCCTGCAGATACGGCGCGGCTATCGCCACCCCATCGCTCACGGCCATCTCGCCTCCAAGGTTCCCTGTTACGGTCCCATCTAACTGGGACACATGAGCCTCAGATACCCGCTCGAGCGGGACTGAACCAGGCCGATCCGCATGAATTTGTACGAGACGAGAGGTGTTCTGGGACAGTAAACCGGTGAGTTGACGCGGCGCGGGTCCCGAGGTGGTACAAGTGGGTGGTGGCAGACCCCGCCGAAGCTCGGCCTCCGGCCACCGCCCCCAGGCCGACACGCGCCGATGCGCTCGCCAGCCGCCAGCGGATCCTCGCCGCCGCCGGCGCCCTTGTCGGTGACCGGCACGTGACCATGGCCGAGCTGGCCGCGGCGGCTAAGGTCGGCCGCTCGACGCTGTACCGCCACTTCCCCACTCGCGAGGCGGTCGAGCAGGCGCTCCAGGAAAGCGAGCTCGACGTCGACGCTGCACCCACGGTGTCGCCGCCGACCGGCCGGGTGACGACGATGCCGTTCCGGGCGCCCGGACAGCTCGGCCGCGATAGGCCGCTCGCGCTCGAGGTGACGCGGATCCTCGACGAGGTGCCGCCGCACCTGGTGCCGGACCAGCTGGTGGCCGAAGCGCGCCGCGCAGCCGGCGTCGCCGCCGCGCTGTATGTGGTCGACATCGACGGTTCGCACCTGCTCCGCCTCGCCGGCTCGGAGGAATTTCCCGACCGTCTCGAAGACCCGCCCGCGCTCGGACCCGAGATCGTCCCCGAGGGTCTGCCGGCGTTCTACGAGCGACTCGAGCACCAGCTGCCCGGCTGTGTCCCCGAGCCGCTGTGGCTGAGAGGAAGGGTGACCGGACTGCTGCTGTTCGTAGGAACGCCGCTCGCTGCGCTGGCGGACATCGCCAAGCAGGGCGCCGCCGCGCTCGAGCTCGCGGGCGACTACACCGACTACATCGAAGCCGCCCGCCGGCGCAAACCCACAACGCCGGGCGCCGAGGTCCAGCAGCACCTGCTCCCGCCACGCATCGCTCGGATCGCCGGCGCCCAGCTCGCCGGTACGCTGCTTCCCACCTACGAAGTCGGAGGCGACTGGTTCGACTTCGTGGAGAACCGGGACGGCGCCTGGCTAGCGATCGCGGACGCCCCCGGCAACGGGCCCACCGCCGCCGGACTGGGGGCCGCCGGGCTCGGCGCGCTGCGCGCCGCGCGGCGCAGCGGCCAGGATCTCGAGCACGCGCTCGCGAGCGTACACGAGACCGTCAGCCATCTCGGCAACCGCGAGTTCCACATCACCGCGGTGATCGCGCGGTGGCGGGCCACGACCGCGACGCTCACGTGGGTCAACTGCGCCCATCCTCCCGCCTACCTGGTCGACACCGAGGGCAACCTGCGCCAGCTCGAAGGCCCCGAGCATCCGCCGCTCGGCGCCGAGGACTCGAGCCCCCGCTACACCCCGACCCGCCGACAGATGCACTCGGGAGAGCGCCTGATCCTCGTGACCAACGGAATCATCAGGCGGCGCACCACGGACGGCGGGCTGTTCGGCGTCGACGGCCTGCGGCGTGCGCTTGAACGCACCGAGAACCCAACGGCCGCCGCGACCGCGATGGCGATCCAGCAGGCCGTCACCGACTGCTGGCGCGAGCCCCTCGACGACGACGCAACCGTCGTGGTCATGGCCGTCGAGTAGGCGAGAGATCAGCGCGATCACAAGCGCAAAGGACTCCACGAACGAGTTCGACGCGTTATAGACGGCCTGGTAGCTGCCCGGCATCGCCGATTCGATCGACGAGGTGAACCACGCCGACCCGCGTGCGATCGGAACACCATCTGGTCGACTTCTCGCCTCCCTTGCGTCCGGCCGCTGCCTTCTGCGCCCTGTTGCCACCGCTCACCGCTACCCGAGCCACTGCTCTTACGGCTCTGGCTGCTCCCGCCGCGATTACGGTGTCGCCAGCTCTTGCATCTCCGTGCGGAGCGGGAGCCGGAGTTTCTCTGCCAAATCTCCGCAGAGCAGAACCCCCGGCCGGGAGCGCTCGGTCACGAGAAGTCCGTTGTCGTCGTCCATCTCAGCACTCTGGTCCAGCGACAGGCGCGTGCCCGCTGAATCGAGAAGGCAGAAGCGAGCCCGTCTCGCACGACGCTGCTCGTCGGACGGGTCGTGCTTGGACGTGGTGGTGCTGATCTTGCAGTCGGCGAGGCTGATCGCGGCGCCCTATGGTTCGGACTCCGCGTCCCGATCGGCGGGGTTGGCTCGCAGTGGTCCTAGCGGCGGCGGTCGATGCCGCGTTCGCATTGGGCGTTCTTAGCGGTCGCGCCGCTGGCCGGCGTTGTGTTTGCGATGGCCTCGACCACCGACTGGCTGGCGGTCCCGCTCCTGCCCTTCGGGGATGCTGCTGGCGCTGACCTTGACGCCGGGATGGCCGAGGGGATCTCGGGGATCGATCGGTCGGGCACATCGTCGACGCGCTACGCGGGCTGTTCTGCGGCCACGTCGTGAACGGCACCGTGGGACCGGGCTCGCGGTCGGTTCGGGCTTGATCCTCGGGATGACATTCGGCACCAGGACGTTCGACCGCGACCCAGCCCGATTGTCAGTCTCGTGACCTTGCGTCACGCGGCGGTTTGGCATAAGAATCCGAGAGTTTCGCAACCGCAGTCTGCGACTGCCGACCCGAGGGGGTACGTGTGCAACGCTTCTTCTTGCTCGCCGGGGTGGCGGGCGCTATCGGGGTCATGCTCTGGGGTGCGGCCTCGGCCAGCGCGGCGGCGACCGCACCCACCCAGGTGCCGGTACCGCCGCCGATCAACTGGGGGCCGTGCTCTGACCCGGTCCTCCAGTCGTTCGATGCTCAGTGCGGATACGTGTCGGTGCCGCTCAACTACAGCGACCCGAGCGGGCCCAAGATCCAGCTGGCCGTCTCGCGCATCGAGCACACCTCGAGCGCGACCGACTATCAGGGTGTGCTCCTGATGAACCCCGGCGGGCCCGGCGGCTCTGGCCTGGCGCTCCCTCCCGAGGTGGTCCCCGTCCTCGACCAGGACGGCTACAGCAGCACTACGGCCGACTACGACTGGATCGGATTCGACCCGCGCGGGGTTGGCTCGAGCATCCCGTCCATCAGCTGTGACCCCAACTACCTGGGACCCGACCGGCCCAACTA
>Ga0335079_10007389_pt1 | contig 12529 bp, 22 predicted proteins | sample Lox_Sample_33_FD_206719 | JGI IMG/M metagenome (GOLD analysis project Ga0335079, IMG submission 206719) | Soil microbial communities from Loxahatchee National Wildlife Refuge, Florida, United States - Lox_Sample_3.3 | ecosystem: Environmental > Terrestrial > Soil > Wetlands | place: USA... | reverse complement strand
CCGAGCTCGATGCCGTGCTCGTGGCCCAGTCCATCGCCGAGCAGCTCGAGAACCGGGTGAGCTTCAGGCGCGCCATGAAGCGCGCGCTCACGAGCGCGATCCGTTCGGGTGCGGCCGGCATGCGCGTCAAGTGCAGCGGCCGCCTGGGCGGCTCCGAGATGGCCCGCAGCGAGCACTACAGCGAGGGGCGGGTGCCGCTCCACACGCTGCGCGCCGATATCGATTACGGCTTCAAGGAGGCCAAGACGACCTTCGGCCGGATCGGCGTCAAGGTGTGGATCAACAAGGGCGAGATCATGCCCGAGGGCTTCCCCGTGACCGGCCGCCAGCCCGAGCGCGAGGAACCGAGCCGCGAACGCGGCCGCGGCGACCGCCGTCCGCGGCGGCCCCAGTCCGACCGTCCAGCGCCGAGACGATAGCGGGTAGCCGATCATGCTTCTTCCTAAGAGAGTCAAACACCGCAAGCACCAGCGCGGTCGCATGGCGGGCTTCGCCAAGGGCGGCACCGAGGTCGAGTTCGGCGAGTTCGGCCTCAAGGCCCTCGAGCCGGGCTGGGTCACCAACCGGCAGATCGAGGCGGCCCGTATCGCGATGACGCGTTACATCAAGCGTGGCGGCAAGGTGTGGATCAACATCTTCCCGCAAAAGCCGGTCACCAAGAAGGCGGCCGAGACCCGCATGGGCGGCGGCAAGGGCTCCCCGGAGACCTGGGTCGCCGTCGTCAAGCCGGGCAAGGTCATGTTCGAGCTCGCCGGTGTGAGCGAGCCGGTGGCCCGCGAGGCCATGCGCCTCGCCGCACACAAGCTGCCGATCAACTGCAAGTTCGTGACGCGGGAGGGGAACCTCTTTGAAGGCTAGACAGGTTCGAGAACTCTCCGATGAGGAGCTCGAGGTGCGCATTCGCGACACCCGCAAGGAGCTCTTCAACCTGCGCTTTCAGCACGCGACGGGCCAGCTCGACAACCCGCACAAGCTGACCATGGCGCGTCGCGAGATCGCCCGACTGCTCACGGTGCATATCGAGCGCGAGCACGCGCACGTAGGCGGAGGTGAGGGCTGATGCCGGCCCGCAAGTCAGATTCGGCCGGCACGCCGGCCAAGAAGGCCTCGGCGGCGCGCAAGCCGGCCGCCCGCAAGGCGGCCAGCGGCAAGGCCGCGGCCAAGTCGACGGCGGCGCGCAAGGCGGCGGCCTCCAAGCCGGCGGCCGCACCGGCCGTCAAGAAGCCCGTCAAGCCGGCGCGGCCGGCGCCGGCCAGCGTGCCGGGCCGCAAGGAGCGCCGTGGCGTGGTCGTGAGCTCGGCGATGGACAAGACCATCGTCGTGCGCATCGACGCCGTGCGCTCGCACGACAAGTATCGCAAGGTCGTGCGCCGCACCAGCAAGCTGCACGCCCACGACGAGCACAACGCCGCCAGCGTCGGCGACGTCGTGCGGGTCGTCGAGACCCGGCCGATCAGTGCCACCAAGCACTGGCGGCTGCTCGAAGTGCTGGCGAAAGCCAAGTAACAGGCGAAAGACGGTAGAGACGAGATGATCCAGACCGAGTCGAGACTGAGAGTGGCCGACAACACCGGCGCCCGTGAGATCCTCTGCATCAGGGTGCGCGGCGGGTCGCGGCGGCGCTATGCGCGCGTCGGCGACATCATCGTGGCCACCGTCAAGACGGCGACGCCTGGGGGCAGCGTCAAGAAAGGCGACGTCGTGACCGCCGTGGTCGTGCGCACCAAGAAGGAGTTCGGGCGCAAGGACGGCACCTACATCGCCTTCGACGAGAACGCCGCGGTGCTGATCGACAACCAGAACAACCCGCGCGGCACCCGCATCTTCGGGCCGGTGGCCCGCGAGCTGCGCGAACGCAATTTCATGAAGATCGTCTCGCTGGCCCCGGAAGTCCTGTAGGGCCGGGCGGGAACGGAAGGTCGAGCCAATGTCGGTACTGAAGATCCATAAGGGCGACCAGGTCATGGTCGTGAGCGGCAAGGAGTCGGGCAAGAGCGGCAAGGTGCTGCGCGTCGACCGCGAGAAGCGCCGTGTCGTGATCGAGCGCCTGAACATCGCCAAGCGTCACACCCGCCCCAATCCCAAGAAGAACCCCCAGGGCGGCGTGATCGAGCAAGAGGCCGCTATCGACGCCTCGAACGTCATGCTGGTCTGCCCGACCTGCGGCCAGGCGACCAGGGTCGGCTACCGGTTCACCGACGACGGCACCAAGGTGCGCGTCTGCCGGCGGGCGAGCTGCGGCAAAGACATCGACAGGGCATAGGGGCATGGCGCGACTCAAGGACAGATACGCAAGCGAGATCGTGCCCGAACTGCGCGAGCGGTTCGGCTACGACAACATCATGCAGGTCCCGCGCGTGACCAAGCTCACGCTCAACATGGGCGTGGGCGAGGCCAAGACCAACGCCAAGCTGCTCGACGACGCGGTCGAGGAGATGGCCCTGATCAGCGGGCAGCATCCGGTGATCACCAAGGCGCGCAAGTCGATCGCGGGCTTCAAGTTGCGCGAGGGCATGTCGATCGGCTGCAAGGTCACGCTGCGCGGCGATCGCATGTACGAGATGATCGACCGCCTGGTCTCGGTCGCCCTGCCACGCATCCGCGACTTTCGCGGCATCGCCCCCGACCAGTTCGACGGCCGCGGCAACTTCTCGATGGGCATCCGCGAGCAGACGATCTTCCCCGAGATCGACTACGACTCGGTCGGGGAGATGCGCGGCATGAACATCACCATCACCACCTCCGCGACCACCGACGAAGAAGGCCGCGCCCTGCTGTCCCTGCTGGGCATGCCCTTTCGTGAAAGCTAGGAGTTAGCACATGGCCAAGACATCCCTGATCGTGAAGGCGGCCCGCAAGCAGCGGTACAGCACCCGCGAGTACCACCGGTGCATGCGCTGCGGCCGCCCGCGGGGCTACTTCCGTCAGTTCGGCCTGTGTCGCATCTGCCTGCGCGAGCTCGCCCACGAGGGCGTCATCCCGGGCCTGACCAAGTCGAGCTGGTAAGGGAGGCGACGAGAAGTGTCCATGACCGATCCCATCGCCGACATGCTGACCCGCATTCGCAACGCGAACCGGGCCAACCACGCCGAGGTCGAGATCCCGGCGTCGTCCATGAAGGCGGGTATCGCCAGGCTCCTGCTGGAGCAGGGCTACATCACGGGCGTCGAGACCAAGGCCGGCGAACACGGCGAGCTGCTCGTCATCGGCCTCAAGTACGGCAAGAACCGTGAGCGCGTGATCTCCGGCATCAAGCGGGTCTCCAAGCCCGGCCGCCGCATCTACGCGCGCAAGGACGCCTTGCCGAAGGTCCTGGGTGGCCTCGGCGTGGCCATCATCTCCACGTCACGCGGACTCGTGACCAGCGCCGAGGCGCAGCGTCTCGGTCTGGGCGGCGAGGTCATCTGCTTCGTCTGGTAGGGATCGATCATGTCACGTATCGGAAGAGCTCCCATCACCGTGCCGGCCGGCGTCGAGTTTCGCGACGACCACGGCGTGGTGACCGTCAAAGGCCCCAAGGGCGAGCTGACGCAGCGCATGCCGCGCGAGATGATCATCGAGCTCGACGACGGCACGATCACCGTCTCGCGGCCGACCGACAGCGCCACGCATCGCTCGCTGCACGGCCTCACGCGCACGCTGATCGCCAACATGGTGGTGGGCGTCACCGACGGCTTCGAGAAGCGCCTCGAGATCCAGGGCGTCGGGTATCGCGCCTCCATGAAGGGCGCCGAGCTCGAGCTGCTCGTCGGTTTCAGCCACCCGGCCGTCGTGGTGCCGCCGCCGGGCATCGAGTTTCAGACGCCGCAGCCCCAGGTCGTCCTGGTGCGCGGCATCGACAAGCAGGCCGTCGGCGAAGTCGCGGCGCAGGTCCGCGCTCTCCGGCCGCCGGAGCCGTACAAGGGCAAGGGCATCCGCTACGCCGGCGAGTACGTCGCCCGCAAGGTCGGCAAGCGCGCGTAGCGCGAAGGTCCGAGCAGAAGGAACTGGAAGAGAAGCTATGACTACGAGGTCAACGGTCGAAGCCCGCGCCAAGAGGCGTCGCCGCATCCGCGCCAAGGTCGTCGGCAACGCGGCGCGGCCGCGCGTCTCGGTGTTTCGCTCCAACAAGGCGATCTACGCCCAGCTCATCGACGACGCCACGGGTGCGACGCTGGCCGCGGCGCGCTCGGGCGAGGTCGACGCCACCGGGCTCGACAAGTCCGGCGTCGCCAAGAAGGTCGGCGCCCTGCTCGCCGAGCGGGCGAAGGCCGCGCACGTCGAGTCGGTCGTCTTCGACCGGTCCGGTTACCTGTACCACGGGCGCGTCAAGGCGCTCGCCGAGGGCGCCCGCGAGGGCGGGCTCGTTTTCTAGGGAAAGTGAAGGAAGCTCTGTGGCCAGAACACCAGCTGATGGAGTAGAGCTCAAAGAACGCGTCGTCGATATCAATCGCGTCGCGAAGGTCGTGAAGGGCGGTCGCCGCTTCTCCTTCACGGCGCTCGTGGTGGTCGGCGACGAGAACGGCAACGTGGGCGCCGGCTACGGCAAGGCGCGCGAGGTCCCGCTGGCCATCCAGAAGGCGATCCTCGACGCCAAGAAGAACATGTTCAAGGTGCCGCGCTACCGCACGACGATCCCGCACGAGGTCCTCGGCGTCTACGGCGCCGGCCGCGTGCTGCTCAAGCCCGCCTCCGAAGGCACCGGCGTCATCGCCGCGGCCGGCGTGCGCGCCGTGCTCGAGCTGGCCGGCGTGCGCGACATCCTCACCAAGTGCCTGGGCACGACCAACCCGATCAACATGGTGCGCGCGACGGTCACCGGCCTGAAGAGCCTGAAGACGCCGGCCGACGTGGCCCGCCTGCGCGGACTCACCACGGCGCAGGTGCTCGGCCTGCCGCCGCGCGGCGAGGCCGACGGTTCAGACGAGTCCCGCACGGCCGAGAAGGCATGACCATGGCAGACCTCGAGATCACCCAGATCCGCAGCGGCATCGGCACGCCGCCCGATCACCGCGGCACGCTGCGGGCCCTCGGCCTGAAGCGCATGCACCACACGGTGATCCAGCGCGACGATCCCGTCATCCGCGGGATGGTCCGGAAGGTGTCGTACCTCCTCGAGGTCCGACCCGCGACGAAGAAGACGTGAGAAGGACATGAGCGATCTCGGACTTCACGATCTCAGGCCCAATCCCGGCTCGACCAAGAACACCAAGCGCCTCGGCCGGGGAAAGGGCAGCGGCCAGGGCAAGACGGCGGGCCGCGGCCACAAGGGTTTCAACGCTCGCGCCGGCGGCGGTGTGCGACCCGGCTACGAGGGCGGCCAGATGCCGCTCTACATGAGGCTCGGCAAGCTGCGCGGACCCAACGCCAAGAAGAGCATGCCGATCGGGCCGTTTCGCACCTATTGCGTGCCGGTCAACGTCGGCACGCTGGCCAAGGCCTTCGAGGCCGGCGCCGAGGTCACACCCGAGGCGCTCGCGGCCAAGCGCATCGTCAAGAACACCCGTACGCCCATCAAGATCCTGGCCGGCGGCGACGTCACCGTGGCGCTCACCGTGCGCGCCCAGGCGTTCTCCGAGAAAGCGGCCGAGAAGATCCGGGCGGCCGGCGGTACGATCGATCTGCTCTGACCACTGAGCTGCGGACAAGGCGGGGCGCGGCATGAACAACAAGCTCTGGCAGTCGCTGGCGAACTCCTGGAAGATCCCGGAGCTGCGCAAGAAGCTGCTCTTCACGGCGGCGATGCTCGCGATCTACCGGTTCGGCGCCCATGTGCCTGTGCCGGGGGTCAACGTGCAGGCGCTCAACAACTTCTTCAACAGCGGCGCCAGCGGTGTCGCCGGCTTTTTGAACCTGTTCTCGGGCGGCGCGCTGGGCCGCGTCGCGGTGTTCGCCCTGGGCATCATGCCGTACATCACGGCGTCGATCATCATGCAGCTGCTCACCGTGGTCATCCCCAAGCTCGAGGAGCTCCAGAAAGAGGGCGAGCAGGGGCAGAAGGTCATCACCCAGTACAGCCGCTACCTCACGGTCGGCCTCGCCGCCGTGCAGTCACTGGGCTACATCTTCCTGTTTCGCACCTACCACGCGCTGCCCGATCTGACGGCCACGAAGTTCGCGCTGATCCTGTTCACCCTCACCGCGGGCGCGACAGCCGTCATGTGGATCGGCGAGCTGATCACGGCGCGCGGCATCGGCAACGGCATGTCGATCCTCATCTTCATCAGCATCATCTCGCGACTGCCGGGCGGCGCGGCCAAGTTCTTTGAGGGCTCGATGACCCTGGCCGCCCAGATCGCCTTCGTGATCATCGCCCTCGCCGTGATCGTCGGCGTCGTGTGGATCACGACCGGCGAGCGCCGCATCCCGGTGCAGTACGCCAAACGCATCGTCGGGCGTCGCATGATGGGCGGCACGAGCACCTTCATCCCGCTCAAGGTCAACATGGCCGGCGTGATCCCGGTGATCTTCGCCGCCTCGGTCATGCTGATCCCGCCGACCATCGCGCAGTTCCTGCCGGGCGGCCAGACGAGCTGGTTCTCGCGCGCCTTCGGGCCGAGCTCCGTCCTCTACATCGTCGGCGAGGCGCTGCTCATCATCCTCTTCACCTACTTCTACACGGCCGTGACGTTCAACCCGATCGACCAGGCCGACAACCTCAAGAAGTACGGCGGGTTCGTGCCCGGCGTGCGGCCCGGGCGGCCCACCGCCGAGTTCCTCGACCGCATCCTGACCAGGCTCACCCTGCCCGGCGCGCTGTTCCTGGCCGCCCTGGCGGTGCTGCCCTGGGCCCTGAACCGGGCGTTCAACGTGCCCTTCTACTTCGGCGGTACGTCCATCCTGATCGTGGTCGGCGTCGCGCTCGATACCATGCGCCAGATGGAGGCCCAGCTGCTCATGCGCCACTACGAGGGCTTCCTCAAGTAGCATGGCCGGGGCTCCCCTCGACATCGTCCTGCTGGGCGCCCCGGGCTCGGGCAAGGGCACGCAAGCCGAGCGCATCGCGCCGGCGTTCGACCTGCCCCACATCTCCACGGGCGACATCCTGCGCGGCGCGGTCAAGGCCGGCACCGAGCTCGGCCGCACCGCCAAGCGCTTCATGGACTCCGGCGAGCTCGTGCCCGACGAGGTCGTGATCGGCATCATCCGCGAGCGGCTGGGCGAGCCCGACACGGCCGGCGGCTTCATGCTCGACGGGTTCCCGCGCACGCTCGAGCAGGCGGCGGCGCTCGACGAGATGCTCGCCGGCGCCGGGCGGGCCCTGCGGTTCGTGCTGCTGATCGACGTGCCCGAGGAAGAGCTCGTGCAGCGTCTCGCCGGCCGGCGCGCCTGCCGTTCGTGCGGCCGCGGCTACAACGTCGTCTTCGACCCGCCCAGGGTCGAGGGCGTCTGCGACGTTTGCGGCGGCGACCTGTTCCAGCGCGACGACGACAACGAGGACACCGTGCGCAATCGTCTCGCCGTCTACCGCAGCCAGACCGAGCCGCTCGTCGGCTATTACCGCGACAAGGGCATCCTGGCGACGGTCTACGGCGGCGGCCGTACCCCGGACCAGGTCTTCGCCGACGTCGAGAAGCTGCTCGCCGGCGCCCGGACGTGATCGTCCGCAAGTCAGAGGCCGAGATCCGCCGCATCGCCGCGGCCGGCCGTATCCTCGCCGACTGCCTCGACATGCTGACCGCCGCCGTGGCGCCGGGCGTGACCACGCTCGAGCTCGACGGCATGGCCGAGGAGTTCATCCGCGGCCACGGCGGCACGCCGACGTTCCTCGGCTACCGCGGCTTTCCCAAGTCGATCTGCGCGTCGCCCAACGACATGGTCGTGCACGGCATTCCCGGCGACTACGTGGTGAGCGACGGCGACATCCTCTCGCTCGACGTCGGTGTCACCCTCGACGGCTACGTGGCCGACTCGGCGCTCACCCTGGCGGTCGGCACGGTCGGCCCCGAGGCGCTGCGCCTGCTCGACGTGACCCGGCGCTCGCTCGAGGCCGGCATCAGCGCCTGCCGCGTGGGCAATCGCCTGGGCGACGTCTCGCACGCCGTCCAGGAGGTCGTCGAGGCCGCCGGTTTCGGTGTGGTGCGCTCGCTCGTCGGGCACGGCGTGGGGCGTGAGATGCACGAGGAGCCTCAGATCCCGAACTACGGGCCGGCCGGCAAAGGGCCGCGGCTCGACGAAGGCATGGTGTTCGCGATCGAGCCCATGGTCAACGTGAGCGACCCCGAGGTCTACGTCGGCGCCGATCGCTGGAGCATCTACAGCGGCGACGGCTCGCTGTCGGCCCACTTCGAGCACACGGTGGCCCTGACGGCCGCGGGGCCGCGCGTGCTCACCCGGCGGACGAGCGAGGTGATGGGCGCCGGCAAGGCGGCGTCCGCCTGAACGAGGGGCGGTCCAGCCTCGAATGGACATAGCCGCTGTGGTATCATGAGCGGCCGCGTTTCCAAGCAACGACGGGGAGTATGGCGAACAAAGAAGAAGCGATAGAGATCGAGGGCGAGGTAGTCGAGGCCCTGCCGAACACCATGTTCAGGGTCTTGCTCGACAACAAACACGAAGTACTTGCCCACATCTCGGGAAAGATGCGGATGAACTACATCCGTATCCTGCCCGGCGATCGCGTCAAGGTCGAGTTGTCGCCATACGACCTGAAGCGCGGCAGGATCACGTACAGGTTCAAGTAGGCGCCCGCACCGGCGACTCGGAAGGGGCTCGAGACACGGCCCGCCGCCGGCTCGGGGGCCGCTTCGCGTCTGAAGTGAGGATGGCATGAAGGTCAGAGCATCAGTAAAGCCGATCTGCGAGAAGTGCAAGGTCATCAGGCGCCACGGTGTGGTCCAGGTGATCTGCTCCAACCCGCGCCATCGGCAGAGGCAGGGGTAGGCTTATGGCACGTATCGCGGGCGTCAACATCCCGCCGCAGAAGCGGGTCGAGATCGGTCTCACCTACATCTACGGCGTGGGCCGGTCCACCTCGAACACCCTCCTCTCCCGCCTCGCCATCGATCCCGACACCAAGGTCCGCGACCTGACCGAAGAAGAAGTCGTGCGCCTTCGCGAGGCGATCGACGGCTCCGTCACGGTCGAGGGCGACCTGCGCCGCGAGCGCTCCCAGAACATCAAGCGCCTCATGGACATCGGCTGCTATCGCGGCATCCGCCATCGCCGCGGCATGCCGGTCGACGGCCAGCGCACCAAGACCAACGCCCGCACGCGCAAGGGCCCCAAGAAGACCGTGGGCGCCCGGCGCAAGAAGTAGCTTCCAGCCAAGAGCAGCGACGACCCGGAGGTCGAGAGCAAAAGTGGCAAGACCCCAGAGAGCAAAAGGACGCCAGCGGCGCAAGGTTCGCAAGAACATCGCCATCGGCCAGGCGCACATCAAGACGTCGTTCAACAACACCCTCGTCACCCTCACCGACAAAGAGGGCAACGTCATCGCCTGGGAAAGCGCCGGCGCCGTCGGGTTCAAGGGGTCGCGCAAGAGCACACCGTTCGCCGCGCAGGTCACCGCCGAGTCCGCGGCCCGCAAGGGCATGGAGCACGGCCTCCAGAAGGTCGAGGTCTTCGTGCGCGGTCCGGGCTCCGGCCGCGAGACCGCCATCCGCTCGCTGCAGGCCGCCGGTCTCGAGATCCTCGGTGTCAAAGACGTGACGCCCATACCCCACAACGGCTGCCGCCCTCGCAAGCGGCGCCGGGTCTAGCGAGGTCGTCCCGTGGCTAGAGACCTTTCCCCCCAGTGCAAGCAGTGCCGCCGCGAAGGCATGAAGCTCTTCCTCAAGGGTGAGCGCTGCTTCACCGACAAGTGCGCGGTCGAGCGTCGCACCTATCCACCGGGCGAGCATGGCCGCGGGCGCGTCAAGCAGTCCGAGTACCTCCTGCAGCTGCGCGAGAAGCAGAAGACGCGGCGTTTCTACCAGGTCCTCGAGAAGCAGTTCCACCACTACTACGTGGTGGCCAGCGGTCAGCAGGGCATCACCGGTGAGAACCTGCTGCGGCTGCTCGAGATCCGGCTCGACAACGTCGTCTATCGGCTCGGCTTCGGCGCCTCGCGCCGGCAGGCCCGCCAGCTCGTGCGTCACGCCCACTTCCTCGTGAACGGCAAGAAGGTCGATATCCCCTCGTACCAGGTCCGGCCCAACGACGTGATCTCGGTCAAGCCCTCGAGCAAGGCGGTCGCGACCATCCGCGCCGCGACCGACCTCACGGCGACGGTGGCCCCGTGGCTGCAGGCCGATCACGACAACCTCACGGGCAAGGTCCTGCGGTTCCCCGAGCGCAGCGAGATCTCGGTGCCGGTGCAGGAGCAGCTGATCGTCGAGCTGTACTCGAAGTAGTCGCGCACGCTGCGCGGCACTGTTCAACGACGCCGACTAAAGAACATCTACAGGAGGTCAGTTGCTTACCTTCCAGATGCCCAACATCACCCGCGAGCAGGTGGCGAACAACCGCACACGTTTCGAGGTAGAGCCGCTCGACCGGGGTTTTGGGCATACCTTCGGCAACGCGCTGCGGCGCGTCCTCCTGTCGTCGCTCGAAGGGGCGGCGGTGAGCTCGGTCAAGATCGAAGGGGTCTCGCACGAGTTCTCCACGCTGCCCGGTCTCAAAGAGGACGTGACCGACGTCATCCTCAACCTCAAGGGCATCATCTGCCGGCTGCACGGCGAGCTCGACGAGGTGCAGGTCCGCCTGGTCAAGGACAAGCCGGGCAAGGTCGTCGCCGCCGACATCGACGTGCCGGCCGAGCTCGAGATCCTGAACCCCGACCACTACATCGCCTCGCTCTCGGGCAACGGCGCCATCGAGATGACCCTGAACATCAGGCGCGGCACGGGCTACGTGTCGGCCGACGGCAACAAGGGCGCCGAGACGGTGATCGGGGTCATGCCGATCGACTCGATCTTCAGTCCCATCAAGCGCGTCTCGTACATCGTCGAGAGCGCCCGCGTGGGACAGCGCACCGACTACGACAAGCTCATCCTCGACGTCGTGACCAACGGGGCCATCACCCCCGAAGAGGCCCTGCGCCAGGCCGCCGAGCTGCTCGTCGACCGGCTGCAGATCTTCACCGATCCCGATCGCCAGCGCGCCTTCGACGAGTTCCCCATCGAGGGCGTCGGCGCGGCTGCCGGCGGCGGCATGGACGACGTCCTGATCGAGGAGCTCGAGCTCGGCGTGCGCTCGTACAACTGCCTCAAGCGCGAGGGCATCCAGACCGTGGGCGACCTCGTGACCAAGACCGAAGCCGAGCTGCTGAACATCCCCAACTTCGGCAAGAAGAGCATCGACGAAGTCAAAGAGAAACTCGCCGAGCGCGGCTTGGCGCTGCGGGGTGAGGACTAGATGCGTCATCAGAACCAGGGTCGCAAGTTCAACATGCCGCCGAGTCAGCGCAAGTCGCTGATGAGCGGGCTGGCCGTGGCCGTGCTCGAGCACGAGAAGATCAAGTGCAGCCAGGCGCGCGCCAAAGAGGTGCAGTCGCTGGTCGAGCAGACGATCACGCTGGGCAAGCGCGGCGACCTCGCCGCGCGCCGTCAGGCGATCGCCAAGCTGCGCAACAAGGACATCGTCTACAAGCTCTTCAACGACGTCGCACCGCGCTACGCCGACCGCAGCGGGGGCTACACGCGCATCATCAAGCTGGGTCCGCGGCCGGGCGACGCCTGCGAGATGGTCTACCTCGAGCTGGTCTAGCACGCGGGGCTTCCGCAGCACGCCGGTTTTCAGGGGCGGGGGCGCCGCAGGCGCCCCCGCCCCTTTGTCGTTCCCGGGCCGACGCTCCCTGCGTCCGTGCCCGGCAAGGGGGTGACGGGGTGTCGCTGATCGACGTCGCGGGCCTGCGCTTTCGTTACGCGGGCGCGGCCGACGAGGCCCTGCGCGGCGTCGAGCTCGCCGTCGATCAGGGCGAGTTCGTCGCCGTCGTCGGCGCCAACGGCTCCGGCAAGTCGACGCTCGCCCGACTCCTGGGGGGGCTCGCCCGGCCGGGCGAGGCCGAGCGCGCCATCGTCTGCGGCCACGATCTGCTGAGCGCGGAGGGCCACCTCGCCGTGCGCCGCGACGTCGGCGTGCTGTTCCAGAACCCCGACAACCAGCTCGTGGGCGCGACCGTCGAAGAAGACCTCGCCTTCGGCCTCGAGAACATCGCCCTGCCCTCGGCCGAGATCGCGCGCCGCGTCGAGGAGGTCCTCGACCGGTTCGGCCTGCGGGCCCTGCGCGACCGCGAGCCCCACCTGCTGTCGGGCGGCCAGCGGCAGCGCACCGCGCTGGCCGGCGTGCTGGCCGTGCCGCGGCGGGTGCTCGTGCTCGACGAGCCCACGGCGATGCTCGATCCGGCGGGGCGCGACGAGGTGCTGGCCGCGGTGCGCGACGAAGCCGAGCGCGGCCTCACGATCGTGCTCGTGACCCAGGAGATGGACGAGGTGCTGCTCGCCGACCGTGTCGTGGCTCTGGCGGCCGGGCGGGCCGTCTTCGACGGCCCGCCCGGCCGCCTCTTCGCCCACCGCGGGCGGCTCGGCTCGCTGTCGCGCGGCTTGCCGCCGGCCGCCGAGGTCGG
>Ga0335079_10007388_pt1 | contig 12530 bp, 13 predicted proteins | sample Lox_Sample_33_FD_206719 | JGI IMG/M metagenome (GOLD analysis project Ga0335079, IMG submission 206719) | Soil microbial communities from Loxahatchee National Wildlife Refuge, Florida, United States - Lox_Sample_3.3 | ecosystem: Environmental > Terrestrial > Soil > Wetlands | place: USA... | reverse complement strand
CGCAGGCGACAGCAGATGCAGAAGCACCTTCACCCTGCCCTCCGCGACCCTCGGCGTGTCGGCAAGTCCGAACAGCTCCTGCAGTTTCACGGCCAGCACCGGCTGTTCGCCCGATGCATAGTCGATCCTGATGCGGGAACCGCTCGGGACCACGATCGTTGCTGGAGCTCGCGCGTCGAGCAGCCGCATCTGCTCCCATGACAGCGCCGCTTTCAATGCGGGGAGGACATCGAGCGCCCTGATGCCCTGGGCGCTGCGGATGCCGGCGAGCCACGGCAGGAGCCAATCCTCCGGTTTCGGCAGGAGATGACGGTCTGACAGGTCCCCCCACGTCTCCTCGGGGAATGCTCTCCGCATCAGGCCCACCCTGGCCTGGAACTGCCTCGCTTCATTCGAAAAGTTCAGCATGCCCGGCGTGGTCCTGATGATGTCGCAGACGATGGCCAGCACCTCCTCTTCGACTGGGGCGACGGACCTCGTGGACAGGAGCAGGGCGCCGAGCCGTTCTTCATGAGCAGAGGCTATCCGCCCTTCGCGGACATCCCATTCCACCTTGCGGACGGACTCGATCGCGCCCGCACATTCGCTGCGGATTATCTCGACGCTCACCGGAGCGGCGATATGGATGGCTCCCTCCTCCTTCCCGCCCGCGTCAACGGTGACCGCAATCAGGTAGGCACTGTTGATCAAATGGCTGTCCTGCGAGATGCGAACCCCCCTGCCCTGCTCGAGAACATAGTGGCCGGCGCTTTCATCACGGCGCTTGCAGACCCTGTCCGGAAAAGCCGAGAGCAGCAGGCGGGAGATCAGGTCCTGGTCATGGCCCCCGTCGGAGCCCGTCCGGCCGCCTGTGACCAGCCGCAGGATCTGCTTCGCAGCTCTGTCCACGGCGCGCAGGGCCGACGGGTCCGCGTTTGCGCCCCCTTCTCTTCCCTGCCGCCACATCCCGAGAACATGCACGCGCTCCGCCATGTCGGGGTCCTTTTTCCCGCGGTCCTGCTCCTGCCGAAACAGGTCCCGCTCGGACAGTATGGCGGCCATGTCCGCTCCCAGCGCCGAACGACCGAGTTCGCTCGAACGCAGCATCATGCGTGACAGTCTCGGATGGAGCGGGAGGCGCGCCATTTCCCTGCCTACCGCGGTAATCGCGCCCGAAGGATCGAGTGCTCCGAGAGAGCGAAGCATCTGACGCCCGGCGTTCCACGCGGCCTGCGGCGGCGGATCTATCCAGGACAGTGCCGCCGGGTCAACGACGCCCCACGCGGCGAGTTCCAGCACGAGCGATGCGAGGTCGGATTCGAGGATCTCCGCAGGTGCGAAAGACGGCAGGCCCTGCAGATCGTACCTGCTGTACAGGCGGTAGCAGAAACCGGGGCCGAGCCTGCCCGCCCTCCCCTTGCGCTGCTCGGCCGATGCCCTCGACACCGTGACCGTCACGAGCCGGTTCATGCCCGTGGACGGATCATAACGAAGCCTGCGCGTCAGGCCGGAGTCGATCACCACATGCACACCCTCGATCGTGAGGCTCGTCTCGGCGATATTCGTGGCAAGTACGATCTTCCGATGGTCCTTTGCCGGAAGAATCGCCCGTTCCTGCTCCTCGAAAGGAAGATCGCCATACAGGGGATGGAGCGAAAGACGCTCCTCGGCCATGTCCAATGATCCCTGCAGGCTCTTTGCGCACGCCCGGATCTCGCCCGCGCCGGGGAAGAAGGCAAGGATATCGCCGTGGGTCTCGCGGATCGCTGTTCCGACGACCGCGGCCATCTGTTCCGGAAGCGGGGCATGCCGGGGCTCGACATATCGTTCCTCCACGGGAAAGGCCCTTCCCGCGGACGTAATCACTGCCGCATTCCCCAGCAGCGCGGCTATCTGCCCCTGCTCAATCGTTGCAGACATGACCAGTATCCTGAGGTCCGGCCGGAGCTGCCTGCGAACGTCAAGACAGAGCGCGAGGGCAAGATCGGCATGGATGCTGCGTTCATGGAATTCGTCGAAGATGACCAGGCCGACCCCGTCGAGCCCCGGGTCGGCCTGAATGCGGCGGGTGAGAATGCCCTCGGTGACGACCTCGATGCGTGTTCCCGCGGACACCCTCGAATCGAACCGGATTCGGTAACCGACGGTCCCGCCCGCCTGTTCCTGCAGCGACTGCGCCATCCATCGCGCCGCCGATACAGCGGCTATCCTGCGCGGCTCGAGCATGACGATCCGGCGCTGCGCGGACGGCAGCATGTCGAGCAGTGCGAGCGGAACGCGTGTCGTCTTTCCCGCGCCGGGAGGCGCATGGAGAACCACCGAGTGGTTTGTTAAAAAAGCCTCTTTCAGCTTGGGCAGGACGCCTTCAATGGGATAGGATGTCATGACTGAGCGTGTATTTACCCTTCCGCGCGCGGCGATGCGGACTAACGATTATAGCATCGGCAATGGGCTCCGAATTCAGATCAAGTATAAGCCCACACGTCGCGTCCGTCAATGCACAGTGCTGATACGCCAGTACAACGATTCTGGCTGACCGCCGAATCCACGCAGCCAACTCCAGGGAGAAACGTCCGGATTTTGCGAAGCGTTGACGTGATGCTGGCAAATGGTGACGGTTATCATCCCCATTGTTGCGTTGTTGCATTATTCCTTGACCGCATACACCCCCTGTGCTATGCTCGCACATCCTGATCCCAAAGGAGGAACACTATGCTGCACAAGTCAATCATCGTTTCGTCTCTCATCGTGTCGCTGTTCTTAGTAACCTCCGCGCCTGCCGCGGACCAGGCTTTGAAGCCCTATTTCCTCGGGTACCGGGGGGCGGGAAGCATCGAGGCAAAGCTGCCGGAGGTAAAGGCCGGGCTCACCCAGAAGGGTTTCCAGATCGTCGGCGAGTACGAGCCATACAAGGGGGCCCATGTTCTGGCAATCACGAGCGACGCCCTGAAATCCGTCGCGGCCAGATCAGACTTCGGTGCTTACGGCGCGATCCTGCGCGTGACGGTCACCGATACCGGGAAGGAGATCCAGGTGGCAGCCACAAACCCAAGGTACTACGCTGCAGCGTACCGCATGCAGGATGGACTCGACCTGGTAGCCGCGACGCTCGGACAGGCCATCAACAAAACCGCCGAGTTCGGGTCCGAAGAGGGCATGACTGCGGCCAAACTCCGCAAGTACCACTATATGGCCATGATGCCTTATTTCGACGACCCGATACAGCTCGCCGCATATCCCTCGCAGGACCAGGCGCTCGCAGCCGTTGAAACGGCACTTGCGGCCGGGAAAGGCGGATCATCGAAGGTGTACCGGGTAGATGTGCCGGGTAAGAAAGAGGCGGTCATCGGAGTTGCCATTGCCGGAGGCGACGGCGCCGATGCCGCGATCATGAAGGTCATCGACAAGGGCGAGTTGAAGAACACACCCCATCTCCCCTATGAACTCGTTGTTTCCAACGGAGCTGTGTACATGCTCCACGGCAAATTCCGCATCGCCCTCGATTTTCCGGATCTCACGATGGGGACGTTCATGAAGATCTCCGGCGCGCCGTCCGCCATCGAGGACAAGCTGCGGGTCATCGCCGGAGAAAAATAAGTGAGGGTCCGGGTATTGCTTGGTGAGCATGCGCTCTGAGGAATATGCGGCTGAAGCCAGCATCTGTACCCACTCTCATCCCGTCGAACGGCAGGGAGACCAAGGCCCGGGCATGGGGAAAAGCTCCTGTTACGCCAACAGACTGGACTTGGGCAAAGAAAAGGAGCTGCCTAATCGCAGCTCCTTTTTTATGGGCGTCTCCAGGGGGATTTGAGTCACTCTTCTCACCGTGAAAGCGGCAAGTGGCATTCTGCACGCATCGGCAGGCATACTGATGAATTGCCTTCAGAAGAGAAACTTCCTATCATACAATATCCGTTCCGGAAATAACGGCCCATCACCCCCCTACCTGGGTCGCCAAGAAGATGGGAAGCGTCATGTGCGAAATCTGGTCTTGAAGCTCTTCAATCCCGTCGATGTGCTGGTCCTCATCGGTGAGAATATGTTCGAGCACCTCCCGCGTCGCAAAATCATTCACCTCTCCCGCCTGTCGTATCGCCGCATTGTAGGCTTTGATGGCACCCTCTTCCGCGGCGTGGTCGTAATCCAGCTGCTTCGTCACATCGCTGCCGATGTGAATCTGCTTCAGCGTGGACACGACCGGCATGCCTTCGAGAAATATGATCCTTCCGATGAGCTTTTCAGCATGCTTCATCTCCGTGATGGACCGCTTTTCGAAGTGTTCATGCAGTTTGCCATACCCCCAGTTGGCGCACATTTCGGAATGCACCATGTACTGGTTGATCGCCGTCAGTTCATCGGCAAGGAGCGAATTCAACGTCTCGATAAGCTTCGGATCTCCCTTCATTTTTGCATACCCCCTTTTCAAATGATAACAAAAGTATCCACATCCCCATTTCCGGAATGTATCTGCCAATTAAAAGTGAACGCTTGAGCCTGCGGAGAACCCGCATAAAAGGATCGACACTGTCATTATACCATAACCCATGCCGATCGTGTCCTTTCGAGACATTCTCCCGAAGCCGTTGACAGACTCTTACGATGAGCAAGGACGCTTTCCCGGACGGAGCAGCGACCTGGCACAGGAAAGGAACATTTGATGATATCACTATGGATCATGAGGTTGGATCAGGGGATTTCTCGTATCCATGAACACGAACCTCCACCAACTCCCGACAGGACAGAGATCGGCCCTTGTAAAGGCCTCGTGGACGTTATCGCGGCGAGAGTTTTGTCGTGAATAAACAGAATTCAGCCGTTCAATATTCAAAAAAGAGTTAAAGCTTTTCTGCCCGGGAAAGTGTATCATTAGAAGATCAAAGTGAAGCGCAGATTCAGCCACTCACCGAATTCAATACACTCTTCGGGCAGATTCACGGGACTGGCGTTCAATATGAAATGAACAATACTAATATTTTTTTAGGTAATGAGGAGGCCTTATGCTGGAAAAAAATTCCGTAGGAAAAAACATTGAGTCCTACTGCACGAAGTGCAGGTTGAATCTTGATCATACCATTATGGCAATGAGCGGAGAGGTGATCGCGAAAGTGCGATGTAAGACCTGCGGTGGTGCTCATAAGTTTCGGAACCCCCATGACGCTAAAAAAGTCTCGAAGCCGAGAGCGAAAAAGGGCGCCGGAGAGGTAGTGAAAACAGAGGTCATCTGGGAGGCCGGCCTTGCAGAGGCAAAAGGGAAAGAGCGTGATTACAGCATGGCAGCGAAATATAGCGTGGGCGACGTCGTCAATCACCAAACGTTCGGCAAGGGCATCGTGGTAAAGCTCTATGCCAATAAATGCGATATGCTGTTCAAGGACAAGGCCCGGCTGATGGCATCGACTAATCAGTAAACGCGCTTCTGATCGTATCGGTATATCACTGCATGCTGATGATCGAGGCAGGTAGACGAATCAGTCAATGAGCGGGTTGTTGGGGAGAGGGTTCAGTCTGCTGAACTGTCAGCGCGAAATCAATGCGTCCTCCATTTTCTCCAGGAGGGCTCACGTCTCAGCACCTTGGCATGGTCACACATCAACTCCTTAGTCCCGGCGGGAAGTCGTTTCTCGGTCGAGCATCCTCTTGATACCATGGTGGCATCACACCGTACCGGTCTGACAGCTTGCTTCTTTCGATCCTATGTCTTCCCTTCCCCGACCCTCCTGAAGTCGATATAGCCCCGCTCCACGTCCGTGCGCATCAGCTGGACGCGGACCCGCTGGCCCACGTCGACGCCTTCAAAGCCGGTCGTCAGTCTTCCTTCAATGGGTGGAGAGAGAAGACGGACCCAGGTGCCTTTTTCCGCTGCGCCCGTGACAAATGCATCGAACTGCTCACCGAGCCTGTGTTCCAGCAGCATTGCCGCTGCGGATTTTCTGACCTGTCTTTCGACCTTCTTTGCCGCATCCTCTTTTTCCGTGCAGTGCTTTGCCAGTTCCGACAGCTCTCCGTTCTCGTACGGCATCCGCTGTCCGGAGATGGCCGCCTTCAGCAGGCGTTGCGTGATCAGGTCCGGATACCGGCGGTTCGGGGCCGTGGAATGGGAATAATCCTGAACGGCGAGTCCGAAGTGGCCGCCTGTACCGCCACCCGGCACCTCGAGCACGTATTCACCCGCGCCGAGCAGTTTGATGACTGCGAGGGAAAGATCGGGAAACCGGAGCGGGTCAACCGCTTGCGCCTCGGTGAGGAACGCCTCAAGAGATCTCGCGTCAGGCTCCGCGGGAAGCGCTTTGCCATGGTCCAAGGCAAGCTCCCTGATCCGGTCCCACCGCTTCGGCGTGCGTACCACGCGCCGGAACGACGGCAGACCCCTGTCGGAGAGAAAGCGCGCCGTCACGCCGTTTGCCGCGATCATGAGGTCCTCGATTATGTCCTTGGCCCTGTTATGACCTACGGCCTGGAGGTCCTTCACTTCGTCGGCATCGAACACCAGCCGCGCTTCCACGGTCTCAAGGGTGAGCGCGCCGTGCTCATGCCTGAGCGTCTTCAGCCGCTGGGCGATGCGGTCCTGGAGCCGGAGGTTTTCCTCAAGGCCGGGGACTGCAGGTATCTCCGGCGGGATCGCGCCTGCGCCTTCAAGCCAGGCGGCAACACTGTCGTAGGCCAGTTTTGCGCGATTCCAGACAAGCGCTCCATACACATCGGAACGCAGCAGTGCTCCCTCCTCCCCCACAACCAGTTCAATGATCAATGCATGCCGCTCCGAGGCGTAGTTGAGGGACGTAAGGTCCGTCGAAAGCTTTTCCGGCAGCATGGGAAAGATCCTGGCAGCAGTATAGACCGACGTGGTATTCCGGCGCGCGTGCTCGTCGATCGCCGAGTCCTTTCTGACCAGAGAGTCCACATCGGCGACTGCAACAAGGACCCTCACGCTCTTGTCAGGCAGGACCTCTGCAACGGTCAACTGGTCCAGATCGCGCGAGTCATCATTATCGATGGAACACCAGAGCAGATGCCGCAGATCGCGGGTTGTCTTATCCGTTTGCGCCGCAGGCCCGCGAAGCTCGTCGAGCTCGGCAAGCGCCTGGGAGGAAAAGTCCGGAAGCAACCCCCGCTCGACCATCGCCCGGCGCGCGATCCTTTGCAGGAGAGCTCGGTTTTGTTTGTCGCTCGAGTTTGTCATGGAGAACAAGCCTAGTATATAGGACATTGCAGGCAAGTGCAATATGCAGAAATGTGAACGTGACTGCCGGCAATAACGGGCGCATCTTGGAGACCTGATGTTTAAGGCTTTCCGCTTGCCGGCGTTCGGCTTGGGCTGAAATAGATCACAAGAATATATGTCTATACATCCGGCGCTTATCATTGTATAGTGATACAGTTCCCGACGCTGCGAATCACGGCCTGGCCAGGGGCGTAACCCAGCTCATAAAATTTTTATTAAGGAGTCAACCTATGGCGAAACCGAACTTCAATTTTCAGAAACGTCAGAAGGAGCTTGCTAAGAAAAAAAAGACCGAAGAAAAAAGGCAGCGCAAACTTGACAAAAATGCAGTTAAGCCAGCAGAGGGTCCGGGCGGGCCGTCCGAAGGGGGAGAAGGCAATTAACTAACGGCGGCTCATGGAAAGGCAGGCAACGACGATGAAAAGGGAGGTGATGATACATGGCCGCTTCACGGCAAGGCGCAAAGAAGGAAGTAAAAAAACCGAAAAGCAAGAAGAAGTAATCTTTTCTGGGCTCAGGGCTGCAGCATGAAAATCAATCCTATCTGGCGGAGGGGGTGGACATGGCAAAACCAATGACGAAATCGCAGTTGGTGGCAAAGGTCGCGGAGCAAGCATCGCTTACCAAGAAAGGGGCCGCCGAGATATTGGATTTTATCGCGCAGGTCGCTTACAAGGAGGCAAAGAACAGTTTCACGTTGCCCGGGCTCGGCAAGCTGGTGCTCGTACAGCGCAAGGCCCGTCTGGGCAGGAATCCTGCGACCGGTGAGACAATCAAGATAAAGGCAAAGAAGGTCGTCAAGTTCCGGGTTGCCAAAGCAGCCAAAGACGCGATCCTCGGCGCGAAGTAGAGATCGGCTGTACGTGCATGCCCACTCAGAGCGTGAGTGGGCTTTTTTTGACAAGAACGGTGGAGAGGAAGATGGTTCTGAACGTGCTGTTGAGACAACGGGGCGCGGATTGGTGTTCTTGGGAAGCCCCACCCGCAGCGGGGGGTTCTATTTAGCCTGTTTGCTGTACTGGATATTGACTTCGTAGGCGATGCTGGCGTGTCCAAGAGTATGGTTCGTACCGTGGCAAAATATCTTTCCCTTGATCGACTTCTTGCGGGATTTGGTCAGGCCTGCGACGACGGGGGCCAGATCATAACCGCCGTTCGCGCACCCGTCCTCCATGCATTTCATGTGAAAACCGGCATAATCAGCGGGCGAGAAACTGAGCGTGCGTGTCATTAAGACCGCATCTTGACCACGCTTGTAATAGGTCATGCGAAATTCTATGCTCGTAACCCCGGCATGGCGCTCCGACACAAGGCCAGCGGCGACAAGGGCGGCCTTCTCCAGTTCCAGCTTTTCTTTATAACTCTGTCGTTGCCGCATATTTCTCCTTCAGCCTTGTCATAGAAAAGGACAAGAGCCTCAAAGACGTGGACCGAACCCTGATTTTCTCCGCGATCGCACGGTACGAAGCAAAAGGGAGAGCAGCAAGAGAAATAAAAACAGGCCCTGAATGATCAGGGCCTGCAATGGTTTAAGCGTCAGATCGCTTAGAGCTTTACAACGTTGGCTGCTTTGGGGCCCTTGGGCGAGTCGACAACGTCGAACTGCACTGACTGGCCTTCAGCTAACGACTTGAAGCCGCTGTCCTGAATGTCGCCGAAATGAACGAACACATCGCCGCCCTTTTCACGGGTAATGAATCCAAAACCCTTGGAATCATTGAACCACTTTACGGTACCTGTCTCCATGATGAGCTACCTCCTTCTTGTGAATTGAAGCGACGGAAAAGGACATAAAAAAAATGCCGCAAAGTCGATCTGTCTTTGCGGTTTCCCTACAAGAACATCCGGAACTTCTGAAACGTATAATGCCACTTCTACGCTGGAATGTCAAGGATTATCTTTGCAGGGTTATCTTTATTATAAGGCTACGGAGCGCGCAATCCCGGAGAAGGAGCTACACAAGATTGCGGCAAAAGAATGTACAATTTACCGTCCCCTCCTTTTTTGCTTTTTCTTGCTGTTAATATAACCTCCGAGAGAATCATTTTCCGGATTTTTTCACCCAATTCCGATATCTACCTCATACGGGGCTGCACAACATCCTGGAATTCGTCAACCATACCTGCCAGGTCGCCTTGACGCACTCGTCATTATATGTGAATTACCTCATATGTGAATTACCTCTTGAAACGTGCAGAACGCCGCCTTTGAACCGTGCCGCCACGACGTGTCAGGAAAAAATGCGCCGACCCCGGTGGCTCGAAGCTCTCGTTGAGTACCGTCAAACCTCCGCTCCATTGCGGAGCATCTCTCCGTCGCCTGTTTCAAAACCCTCATTTCATCCGGCGTGCGGATCATAGGAAAGCAGTGTTCATCGCTCCCAGTCGAAATACGAGTAAGACTCAATTACATTTATAAATGATTTTACAAGGATAGAAGCATTATCGCTGCGCCAGACAACGGCAAGTTTTACCTCCGGGGGCGATCCTGACAAGGGTATATACTGCACTCCCGGCCGTCTGATATTTTTTATAAAATCGGGGAGGAGGCAGGCTCCCATTCCGGAAGCTACGAGGCCTAACACTGTCTGTACCTGCCCTGCCTCTTGCGCTATTTTCGGACTGAACCCGGCAGAATGACACAGGCTGATAAAGGCGTCACGGACAACCGGCTCCGAGGAGCGCGTGTTTGCGATGAAGGGCTCGTGAGCCAGCTGCTTGATATGCACCGATCTACGGCCAGAAAGAGGGTGTTTGTTGTGCAATACCGCCAGCAAAGGCGCTACCGTGAGCGTTTTGGATGCAAGCACGGGGTCGTGAGCGCTCGTATAGAAAAATCCGACATCAATGCGTTTCGCATGAAGCGATGCTACCTGTTCTGCGGTATTTATCTCATGCAGTTCCAGCTCTACGTCCGGGAAGCGTTCGTGGAATAATCGTATCCCATCAGGCAAAAAAGTATGGATCACGGATCCCACAAACCCTACTACCAGACGTCCAGCCTTTCCGCCGTAAATCCTTCTGGCAGTTTCAGCAGCATGTTCAACATGTAAAAGGACCTGCCTGGCCTCTTTAAGAAAATGACTGCCGGCAGTGGTCATCTGTATGTTTCGCCTCGACCTGTCAAAAAGCTTTATCCCAAGTTCTTCCTCCAGGTTCATGATCTGCTGACTCAAAGGCGGCTGTGCGATGTTAAGCTTTTTGGCAGCCCTCCCAAAATGGAGTTCCTCAGCCACTGCAACAAAGTATTTGAGATGTCGTAGTTCCATATTTAAAAGGTATTGAAATGATACTATCAATATATTGGACGTATGTCAAGGCAGTAGCTACCATAACTAATAAAGAGTCAGGGATGGGGAAAACATCACGCATGAGCTTCACCATTCTCAATTGCAAAGGAGGTAACAATGACGAGCATACCTAGTTGGCAGATTTGGGGAGACCGAGTACTCTATGCATATGAGCTATCACGTGATCGAGAGCACAAAGGCGGAGCATACCTTCCCTGCAGTCGTTCATTCTGTATAAAATGCAATAGCGGTTGCCCGCATTGTTCGAACTGATGCAATTGAAGTGGGAAGCGTCGAGTAAGCTTTTTTTGTGACTAAGCATCTACTGGTGCCTCACAATTGCCGCATAGCATCAATAGAGATAGAAAATGAAAAGGGTTAGCATTTTATGCTAACCCTTTGTTTTTTATGATGACGATGCAGAGTTTGAACCTGCGCCGCCAGCGGCTAATAACATGATTTATAACATAAAATTGGCGTCCCCAAGGGGATTCGAACCCCCGTTAATCGGTTATTTTGTCTATTACTACAATAAATTATGAACAATTAATCTCGATTTTTGCACTATCTGTGCACCAACCGTGAAAGCCGCCTCGCCGAAGGGTTTGTAGTCAGCACTCTAGTCTATATAGTCTATAGTAGTCTATAGGGTCACGTCTTGTTATTTGATATTTGCTCTTGAGCAGCCACTAACCTGCTAACGGTCGCATAGTTCAACCCCAGATGGTCCGCGATCTCTCTCTGAAGATACCCATGTTTCTCCACTGCATGAACTGACCCCCACCGTTTGGACAAATATGGTAGAGTACCGGACAGGATCCATGGCCTGGAACGGGCAGAAAGGATCTTGTCATGAAGAAACAGAGGTCGTTCAGTTCCGAGTTCAAGCGTCAAGTTGTTGAAGAATACCTGAGCGGGGTCAGCACCGCAGCCCTGCTCTGCCGGAGACACAGCATTTCCTCCGGGCTTCTGTACTACTGGAAGAAGCAATATGTGAAGAACAGCTTCGAGGCGGATGCTGCCCGGGAAGCTGCCCTGGAAGAGCGGATCAAGGAACTGGAGCAGGCGCTCGGGAAATCTCACCTCGAGAATGAGTTCTTAAAAAAAGCGCTGCATCGGAGCTTCGAGCAGTCCCGGAAAAAAGGCAGTTCCTTGCCGACCACCGAGACCTTGTCGAAACCGTCACGAGGGGGTGCGAACTCATGAGCCTCCCTCGGAGCAGCTTCTATTACCAGCCCAGGACCCAGGAGCTTTCTCCTGCGGATCAGGACCTGGAAAAACGGATCGAGGAGATCACCGAGGAGTTTCCGAAGTACGGATATCGGAAAGTCACCCGACAGCTCCATGATGACGGTATCCCCGTCAACCATAAGAAAGTGCACCGGATCATGCGGGAAAAAGGCCTTTTGGTGAAAAAGCGCCGCCGGTTTGTCAAAACCACGGACAGCAATCATCTGTATCCCGTCTATCCGAACCTGATCAAAGCACTGAACGTAACCACGGTCAACCAGGTCTGGGCTGCCGACATCACGTACATCCGGATCGCCACCGCCTTCGTCTATCTGGCGGTCATTCTGGACCTGTACTCACGGAAAGTCATCGGCTATGCCATTTCGCGCCAGATCGACACGGCGCTGAGCCTCCAAGCGCTTCGTATGGCCGTCCAAAACAGAAATCCGCCGCCGGGGGTGATTCATCACTCGGACCGGGGCGTGCAGTACGCGGCTCATGATTACATCAACGAACTCAGGAACTCCAAGCTCCAGATCAGCATGTCCCGGAAGGGCAACCCGTACGACAATGCCTTTGCCGAAAGCTTCATGAAAACCCTCAAGACCGAGGAGGTCTACCTCTGGGAGTACCAGACCCTGGATGACGTTCTCAGAAGGATTCCCTACTTCATCGAAGATGTGTATAATCGGAAACGGCTTCACGCCTCTCTCGGATATATGCCACCGAACAAGTTCGAGGCGAGAAGCCAAACCTTAACCCCCTGTCCGGCGCTCTAACCCGAGTGTCCAATCACAGGGGTTCAGTTCA
>Ga0335079_10007387_pt1 | contig 12531 bp, 9 predicted proteins | sample Lox_Sample_33_FD_206719 | JGI IMG/M metagenome (GOLD analysis project Ga0335079, IMG submission 206719) | Soil microbial communities from Loxahatchee National Wildlife Refuge, Florida, United States - Lox_Sample_3.3 | ecosystem: Environmental > Terrestrial > Soil > Wetlands | place: USA: Florida... | reverse complement strand
TCCTGATCTGTCACATGGGATATGTTGGTCAACGCGGGATACGCAGGGATGCCCACCGCCTGCAGCAGAGAGGCCAGCAGCGTGTGCTTGTCTTTGCAGTCGCCATACTGGTTTGCCATCACTTCGGTGGCCGCGTGGGCCTGAATCCGTCCAATGCCAAATGCGATTCCGATGTAGCGGACTTGCAGACTCACATAATTGTAGATAGCCCGGATCTTCGCATCCTCGTCTTTGGCGTCCTTTACCAGTTCCGCGGCTTTGGCCTTGATTTCCGGAGTGGGCTGAACTCGTTCGCGCTGCAGATCACTGTATGTGCGTCCAACCTCCTCCCAGTTCTTGAAACTGCTTAGCAGCACTTCCGGAGCGGGGAAGCGGCCGCGCGCCATTTGTGTCTTTGTCTCTTCCTCTTTGTCATCCTGGTCACCCTTGTTCTTTACGTCGGTGTTCTTTCGCGTCCACGTGTAAATTCGCCGCAGGCCTTCCTCTGTGACCACTGGTTGAGGGTCTGAACTTCGGAACTTGACTGCCCGATCGCGCGGCACGCTGATCTCGAGGCGTTCTTCGAGCACAATCGAGTCGGTTGTGAAGGCGTAAGCGGTCCAAAACTGTCCCGGCGTGAGTGGTTTCGTCACCTGCCAGTGCGCCAGGTAGTCCACAGTGTCTCCGGGGGACAACCCTTTGACCGCAACCTGCTTTTCCCGAAGATCGCTGTAAAACGGAGCCTCGCGAGTCACCTGCGACGGCATGTCCTGGATATTCTCGCTAGGTGTTTCAATGACTGCTCCATCGGGTTTGCGAACCCGTATGTGATCGAGGGTTAATGTCTCCGAGGAACTCGCGTAAGGAAGAGATAGCAGCCCCCACTTCTGTACCCCAGCGCCGGATTGCACGCGGACTCTTAGACTGGCTTCGCGACTTCCGCTGCCATCGTTCTCAAAAGTGAGTTTGTTGATCAACTGCTCAATGACAAAAGCTTGGGAAGAATAATCCGGAGTAGAAGCCGTCGATGGTGTTTGTCCGAAAAGGAAGGATGAGACACCAAAAGCCAGCAGGATCAACCAGAGTATCCCGTACCTAAACATAGAATGACTCTATGTACCTTGCTTCCTGTCAAAATGCAAGTGGTATGTCCGCCTTTCCAGGTCTTCACGCTAGCCGGCGCGCCCGCACTAATTTTCACCACCCCCAAACACCAACGCCCAGCCAAAGGCTGGGCGCGGAACTGCGAACTGAAAGCTACCAGCTAAGAGTTCCTATCCTTCCGCACGTCCCCGGCAATCACTCCGTCCTTGATATGAATCACCCGGTGGGCGTACTCGGAGATGTCGTGCTCGTGGGTCACCAGCACGATGGTGTTTCCCTGGGCATGCAGGCGGTCAAACAATGCCATGATTTCGTTACCGGTCTGAGAGTCCAGGTTGCCAGTGGGTTCGTCGGCAAGGATGATCGATGGGCGATTCACCAGGGCCCGCGCGATGGCTACCCTTTGCCGCTGGCCCCCGGAGAGCTCGTTAGGCTTATGCATCCTACGTTCGTCCATGCCGACCGACCTAAGCGCTTCTTTCGCCCGTTCCGCCCGATCTTCCGCTGGCACTCCCGCATAAATCAGCGGTAATTCAACATTGTGCAGCGCCGTGGCTCGGGCCAGCAGGTTAAAGGTCTGGAAGACGAATCCAATTTCTTTGTTGCGGATGCGTGCCAGCTCGTCGTCGTCCAGTTCGCTCACCAGTTGCGCGTTCAGCCAGTAGTTGCCCTTGGTCGGCGTGTCCAGGCAGCCGATCAGGTTCATCAGCGTCGATTTGCCCGATCCCGAAGGACCCATGATGGCAACGTATTCGTTGCGCTGAATCTTCAGATTCACTCCGCGCAAAGCATGCACTTGCTGCTCCGAGTCCATGTCGTACGTTTTCCACAGGTCCTCGGTGGCGATCATGCACGACTCCGGCGGACCCGACACAACGGGTTGCGCAATATTTATGACTTCCGCGGTTGCCATTCTTTTCTCCTGGTCCTCTGAGGACACTCACCGCTCCATTCCAGCCGGTTCTCTGTTGGACGCACCAGCAAGACACTCGTTAGTCGTCAGGCGTCAGTAGCCGGTAGTCAGTTCGGACCGCTGACTCCTGGCTCCTAGCTACTACTTTCCTCTTCTTCCTTCTTTGGAGCCGAATTGTCCACCTTCACGCTGGCTCCCGGTTTCATCGTTCGCAAAACTTTGTAGCTGCCGGTGACGATCTCGTCTCCCGCCTTCACCCCTTGCAGAACTTCGATATCGGTGGTTCCCGAAATCCCGGTCGCAACCGGCACAAATTGCGCCTTGCCGTGCTGCAGCACGAAGACGCCCTGCACTTCCTCGTCTTTGCTCTTATCTTTGGATGCATCGGCCACCGGCGCTGCAGCCTGCACCGATCCCTTGCCCGGTTTCTTCTCTTCCAGTTCCGACTTGCGGCGGATGGTCAGCGCCTGGATCGGAATGGTCAGCGCGTTGCTCCGCGTCGCCGTCGTGATTTTCGCCGTGGCGGAAAGGCCCGGCCGCAGGTTCTCTGGCGGATCCGTGAGCGTTACTACCACTTTGAAGTCTTTCGCCTCTTGGCTGGCGCTCGTCTGCTGTGCCGTCGAAACCCCGGTCGAGCGCACGATCGCATTATTCCCGATCTCGCTCACTACGCCCTTGAACACCTTCCGCGGAATCGCGTCGATGGTTACTTCCGCCGGTTGTCCCAGAGCGATGTTCACAATGTCGGTCTCATCCGCCTTCACTTCCGCTGTGATGACCGACATGTCCGCCAGCGACATCAGGGTGCTGCCGGGCGAGTTCTGGATGCCGATCACCACCGTCTCGCCCTCGCGCACTGGAAGGTTGGTAATCATACCGTCGAAGGGCGCGGCGTAGCTCGTCTTCTCGAGCACATCGGACACTCGCGTCAGATTCGCTTTGGTCTGCGTGATGCGACGGTCCGTCGATTCCTTCTGCGCCTTGGCCTGCGCGATGTGCGCCTGCGCCTGTGCCAGTCCGGAGTCCGCCGACTCCCACGCAGCCTTACGCATGTCGTATTCCGATTTCGCGATCAACTCGTCTTTGAACAATCCCTGCGCGCGCTCCCAATCGAGTTTGGTGCGCTCTTCGTCAGCCTTTGCCCGATTCAGATCCGCAATCGCCGTGGTCAGCGCGGCATCGGCGGCCTGCGCGTCGGTTTCCGACGCCGCCAACGCGGCTCGCGTCGCGTCCACGTCCGCCTCCGATTGCACCTTCTCCAGTTGCGCCAGCAATTGTCCCCTCTTCACCCGGTCGCCCTCTTTTACGTAGAGCTTGGTGATCTTTCCAAAGGCGTTGGCGCCGATGTTGACGTAGGTCTTCGGCTTGATCTCGCCCGAGGCGCTCACCACCGATGCCAAGTCCTCCACCTGCGCCTTGCCGGTCTGCACCGTCACCACATTCTTGTGGCTCTGATAGACGGTAAAGGCCACAATACCGGCCAAGGCCACGACGATTCCCGCCCCAAGGGCGATCTTTTTCCACGTCTTCATTGCGTCCCTGTCACAACTCCTGGATCGTAGTCACCGCTTGAACTTGCTATACAAATCAGGCCTTCTCCGTCAGGCGCGCCCCAGGCACAACTGATGCTGTCTTTCCCGGCCTGACCGGGTGACAGGACTGCACCTGGTTAGGTACGGTGTTGGGGTTGGGAAAGTTCCCACTCGACACGAGCCTATCCTGAACCAGGGAAAGGATCTTGCGCCAGTTCAGATTATAGCGTGACCGGCGCTCACCTTCGTCCGGAGCATGCCCCTGTCCAGTATCCGACCAAGCACATCCTCCCCATTTTGGCGATATGAATTTCCTTGCACCGGCCGCAGGCCCGCGGTTATCCATAACATTCCTTTACAATTTGTTCAAAGAATTCGACTTAACCTTGATTTGACGCATCCTAAGACATAGAATGTGCTCACCAGCAGTGCGCGCGAGGAGTGCCTCTTCTATGGTCCGGGTAGGGTTTCTGTACAAATTCTGTATTGTGTTCGTGGTGTCTGGATTTCTGCTGACCACGCCTTCGGCAGGCCAGCAAGCCAAGTCTGACACCGCCGATCAGGCCGATGCCCAGCCGTCGAAGGGTCAGGACGACCAGGCCGTCGACCCCCTCAAGCGGCCTCTCAGCGATAAACAGAAAAAAGAGAACTCCAAGCGCCTCAAGCAGGAGCTCAGTAAGACCTACAAGAAGTGGCTGGACGAAGACGTCCGCTGGATCATCAGTGACGAAGAGAAGTCCGCCTTCATGCAGCTCTCCAACGACGAGGAGCGCGACCAGTTTATCGAGTCCTTCTGGCAGCGCCGCGATCCCACGCCGGACACCGTCGAGAACGAGTTCAAGGAAGAGCACTATCGCCGTATGGCCTACGCCAACGAGCACTTCGCCGCCGGCATCCCCGGCTGGAAAACCGACCGAGGCCGAATGTACATCATGTACGGTGCTCCGGATGAGATTGAGGCGCATCCTTCGGGGGGAACGTATGAGCGGCCGATGGATGAGGGCGGGGGCAGCACATCGACCTTTCCGTTTGAGGACTGGCGTTATCGCTACATCGAAGGGATCGGCCAGGAAATCATCATCGAGTTCGTCGACACCTGCATGTGCAACGACTACCACATGACCCTGGACCGGTCGGAGAAAGACGCGCTGCTGTATACGCCTAACGGCGGCGAGACGCTGTATGAGCAGATGGGCCTGGCCAGCAAGACGGACCGGTTTACGCACGGCGGTCTGGAGCGGCTGGGGAACGGGCCGCAAGGCTCGGCCGACGGGCAGACCAAGGAATTCGACCGCCTGGAGCAGTTTGCCAAATTGCAGCGGCCTCCGGCGGTGAAGTTCAAGGACCTGGAAGAAGTGGTCTCGCACAAGATCAGCGTGAACCTGATGCCGTTCGACGTGCGCACCGACTTCGTGAAGGTGACCGGCGATACGGTGCTGGTTCCGGTAACCATCCAGATCAAGAACCGCGATGTGACGTTCGTGAACAAGGACGGCGTGCAGCGCGGCACGGTGAATATCTTCGGGCGGGTGACGACGCTTTCCGAGCGCATCGCGCAGACATTCGAAGACACGGTGCAGGTAGATGTTCCTGCGGAATTGCTGCCGAAGACGGCGGAAAATTCTTCGGTGTACTGGAAGGCGCTGCCGCTGCGGCCGGGCCGCTACCGCTTCGACATCGTAGTCAAGGACGTGAACGGCGACCGCGTGGGTACGTGGAGCCGGGGCGTGCTGGTGCCGGAGTTCAGCGAGGATCATCTCTCGGTTTCTTCGCTGATTGTCGCCGACCAGATGGAACCGGTGGCGGCAAAGAACGTGGGCACCGGAAATTTCGTCATCGGCACCACCAAGGTGCGGCCGCGTGTGGCGTCCGCCGACGGCAAGCCGGTGTCGTTCAAGCGCAATCAGAAGCTCAATTTCTGGATGCAGGTATACAATCTGGGCGTTGACGACAAGACCCACAAGCCGTCGGCAACTGTAGAGTATGACGTGGTGAACGCGGCCACCAACAAGGCGGTGATTCACACCGTGGAATCGACCGACAAGATGGGAAATATCGGGGACCAGATGACGCTGCAGAAGACGCTTTCGGCAGCCAGTCTGGATCCGGGCACGTACAAGATACAGATTAAGGTGAACGACAACGTTTCCAAGCAGATGGTGGATCCCTCGACCCTGTTCTCGGTCGAGTAACGCCGCCGGCTTGGGTTCTCCCACGAGGTCATGGAGATGCTCCGTAAGCTCGGGATCTTGGCAGCCTTGTTCGGCCTGGCGCTTCCGGTATGGGCTGGGGAACGGCCAGGTTCGATCTCCGGATACGTGCGCACCGCGGCGGGAGTGCCGCAGATGGGCGCGATGGTGGAAATCCTCGGGTCCGCGGCTCGTTCCCTGAAAGCCTTCACCAACGAGAACGGTTTCTACCAGGCCAGCGGCCTCCTGCCCGGCACCTACAGCGTGAAAGTCTCAGCACCGTTGTTCCTGCCTGCTGAAAAAGATCGTGTCAGCCTGCGCGCGGGATCGAGCGTGGCGGTAAATGTCACGTTGAATACGCTGTTCGAAGCCTTGCAGCTGGGACCGATGCGCGGGCCGAGCGATGATGACGACTGGAAATGGGTGCTGCGCTCGGCGGCCAACCGTCCGGTGCTGCGCATGTTGCCGGGCGGCAGTCCGATCACGACAGCGGAAGCGCAGAGCGACGATCATGATCTGAAGGGCAAGCTCTCGTTTGTGGCGGGGGCCGGTTCCGATGGATATGGAAGCGCGTCGGATATGAGTACGGCCTTCCTGGTGGAACGTTCGATCTTCTCCACCGGCACGCTGTTGGTTCGCGGGAACGTGGGATACGGCAGCGGCTCTCCGGCCGCAATTTTGCACGCCTCGTACAGCCACAGACTGGCGAACGGCTCGGAGCCGCAAGTCGAGCTCACCATGCGGCGTCTGGCTTCGCCCGATGTGAGCCTGCATGATTCGGTGCTGCAGGCGCTTTCGTTCACCACTGCGGACAATCTGGCATTGGGCGACGTTCTCGAACTGCACTTTGGCAGCGAGCTCCAAACCATTCAATTCATGGGCCGGGCATCGGCCTTTCGGCCCTTCGGTTCGGCGGATGTGCATCTGTCTCCGGATCTGGTCGTGGAGTACCGTTACGCAACCTCGGAGCCCAACAGCCGGATGGATAAAGGATTCGATTCGGCGCCGGCAGATTTGAGCGAATCGGGCCCGCGCCTGAGCATCGCGAATTTCTCGGCGGGCGTGGAACGAGCGCATCACCACGAAGTTTCGGCATCGCGAAGGATGGGCAAGACCAACCTGCAACTGGCGGCCTACTACGATTACATCGTAAATCCGGCTCTGACCGGCGTAGGCGCCGTGGGCGCCCAGGGCGGGGAAGTGCTGCCGGATCTGTATTCGGACACGTTCAGCTACCGTGGACAGAATGTGGATACGCATGGCATGCGCGTCGTCCTGCAGCATAAATTCAACTCCGATCTGACGGCGACCTTTGATTACGGCTACGGCGGAGTGCTGAACCTGGCCAAAGAGGGCGCAGCTCTGGACAGCGCGCGCCAGTGGATGACGGTGAAAGACCGCCACGCTCTGGGAGCGAAGTTCAGCGGCACGCTGCCGGGATGCAAGACGCAGTGGATCGCGTCGTATCGCTGGATGAGCGACCAGGCGCTGACCCCGGTTGACATGTTTAACGCCTCCGCCGGACAGATGGATCCTTATCTGAATATTTTCCTGCGCCAGCCCATCCCCGGGACCGGTTTCCTCCCTGGACACATGGAGGCGCTGATTGACCTACGCAACCTGCTGGCACAAGGCTACGTGCCGGTGATGGGCGAGGACGGCCGCACGGTGTACCTGGTGCAGTCGGCCCGAGCGGTGCGGGGCGGCGTGGAGTTTACTTTCTAGCTATCAGCTCTGAGCTATTAGTTCTTAGCTTTCAGCTTGCACTTGCGAACAGGACGGCTTCCCGCCGTCCTGTCTGGTTTTTAGACACATAGTGCCCGCCCGTCGGCAGACATCGTTCTCGATGGGATGATCTCAAGCATCTCTCCGGCGATCCGCATCCAGTCGAGGCAGGCATTGTGACTCGAATCACCGACATCCCCTTCGCTCATCACAGTCAGAGTGTCCGGACTGGCGCAGAATACCGAATTCGGCCCTCCCCAAACTTCAGTTGAGGTGTATCCGTGAGCAAGCACGGTGTGCAAGCAAACCAAGTAGACCGCCAAACCGCAAGACTATTGAATGATTTCGACTTCGACGACAACCCCGAACCAATGTGGGTCTTCGACGTACGGACCTTCGCATTCCTGGCAGTGAACCAAGCGGCCATTCAGCACTACGGTTACTCGCGGCAGCAATTCCTGGCAATGACGACCTTGGACATTCGTCCCAGTGAGGACGTGATACAGCTATTACGGAAGGAACTGCACCAGGGCAAGCATCATGCGGACCGGGAACGATGGAGACACCGCAAGCGGGATGGCAATCTGATTGATGTAGAAATTACCAGCCGTGAAATCAGCTTCAATGGCATTCTGGCGGAAATCGTGATGGCCCACGACGCCACCAGGAAAGACGCGAGTTCCCCGTTACCAGAGAAGCGCCCTCCGGTCGGACACTGGCCCTTATTGACGCGAGCCAGTCGCTGGTTGGCGCAGGGGTAAGAGAGAGTGGAAGGCGGATTGGGAAAGGGTTGATTGCACCGCGAACCTCGAGTCCCAGGCGCAGAGAGTATCGCCATGGGTAATCAAGACCGAAGCGAGCCACAGGATCAGAAACAATACGGCTGCAACCATCGCCCAGAAGATCACTTGCTGGATCTTCATCAATCCAGGCATACGAAAAATCGATCCTGACCGGCTTCTGCGTCAAAACGCATACTTCTCGAATCCCTGATGTGACCGTCGTCGTACTTCAGTCCCTCGGGTTTTATCGGGTTTTTCCGTTCACATTGAGGCAGTCCGCTCTAGTAACGCTCACGGCGCTGGTTCTGCTCGCCGGATCCCTCGTCCCGCTGGAGAAAGCGCGGGACTTCGGGATGACTCTCGGCCGCGCATGGCGATGGCGCAGGTTGCTTGCTGGCGCGGGCGGCCGGCCGGGAAAGTGGGGCGCCAGCTTACGCGCCGAATCGTTCGGCGGCGCGAGCTCTCGCCTTGGCGGCTTCCTCCTCGCGATTCTTCGGCGGAGCATTGGTTTCGAGGGAACGCAGCAGGCGGTTCGAAACGGCGGCGACTTCCTCAACCGCGGCCAGGAACATGAGCTGGTTGGCTTTCGAGGGTTGGTTAAAGCCGGTGATCTTGCGCACGAACTGCAGCGAAGCGGCGTGAATCTCCTGCTCAGTGACGGGCGGATCGAAGTTGAAGAGGGTCTTGATATTGCGGCACATTGCGATGACCTCAGGGATGGGAACCTCCTGACGGCCAAAAGGTCAGGGCGGCTCCAGGCCTCTATCTTAGCAACCTGCGCGCATTTTTGGCGGGGTGGCGAGCTCTGGCCCGCATCGAACTTGACGGGTTAGGAGCTAGAGAACTTGACGATGATCTCCGCTGCCCGCTTGGCGCGGCATGGCGCCCGCGAGCAGCAGAATGGCGCCGCAGTACATTAGAGTATCCGCCATGTAATTCAGGCTTTCGAGGCTGTCGCGTCCCACGACTGCGATCGGCACGTAGGCGACCAACACCACGCAGAGCACGGTCAAGCCCAGCCAGGTCGCGGTTGTGCGGCTTTTTTTGCCAACCAGCAAGAGGGGGCCCGCGACTGCGTAAACCACGGCGGCCAGGTACGTCCAGATGGCATGTCCATAGACCCACTGCGGAGTCACCATCTCCAGCGGAATGCCGGGAACGTGATCGCTATGCATGAATTGCTCAAGGCTGTAGAAGAGAACCGGGATGGCCACGAAATAGCGCGCTACTGTCGCCAGGATGCGGGTGCCGCGCTCGCGCCACTGCTGGCTGAGGCTGGCTGCTAGCGCTAGAGCGCCGCCGCTGAAGGACAATTCTCGCAGCACTAAAGCCAGCGCAAACCGATTTTCCGGATGGCGTGCCCAACCCGGGGCGTCCATCAGCACTACGAAAAGGAAAAACGTCAAGGCGACCAAACTCGCCGCGAGCCGCGCCTTAATCCTCGTGACCAGGCTCAGCGCGGCTGCGATAAAGCACGCGCCCACGAAGTACGCCCAAACCAGATGCCACGGAATCCACGCCGGTACGAGAGATGCGATGTCCTTGGTCAGGGTGAAATGTTCGGTGCCGAAGGCGGCGAGCGGTGCCGCGTAGAAAAGCGGCCCGAACAGAATCACTTTCTCCAGTCCCCTCGCTTCTTGCCAATCGGCACGAAGAAACATCGTGACCAGTCCGATTGCGAGAACCACTCCAAAGGAGAAGTAGGACCAGATCACCTCGCGGGGAATAACGAGGAGAGTTATCGCGATCGACGAGTTTCCTAAGCTGCCGCTCACGACGATTCCTTTCGCGTCCCCTCTGCCTCAGCGGGAGTCTGGGTCATCAGGCAGTCCTGGGGCTTCGCTTCGGCTGTGGGTGTCCGATCAGTAGGACGGAATCAGCAGCGAGGGGTGAGCACGGAATGGCTGATTTTTTGTGTGCTCAGAGACGCTGGTCAGCGTCGGCAGCGCACGCTATGACTAATTGATTATGATGATGTGTCGTTCCAAAGTGCTCTCGCTCCTAACCCGTATCGAATTTGACATGGTGTTTCGCGGCACCTAGACTGAACCGTGAGTCTCAATTCTGGTACTGCGTCGAGGGTCCATGGGCTGGCTGCAGAACAAATTCGAGAAGAATTTCCTGATCACCACGGTCGACTACGTGTTCAACTGGGCGCGCAAGTCGGCGGTGTGGCCGATGACGTTTGGCCTGGCGTGCTGCGCGATTGAGATGATCGCCTCGTCCACGGCGCGCTTCGACATTGCGCGCTTCGGTTCGGAGGTTTTCCGGCCCAGCCCGCGCCAGTCCGATCTGATGATCGTGGCCGGAACGGTCACGTTGAAGATGGCGCCAGTGGTGAAGCGAATCTACGACCAGATGCCCGATCCGAAGTGGGTGATTTCGATGGGCGCTTGCTCGTCGGTGGGCGGACCGTTCAATACTTACGCGGTGCTACAGGGCGTGGACCGGATTGTGCCGACGGATGTGTATGTGGTGGGGTGCCCGCCGCGTCCGGAGAATTTGTTCTACGCGCTGCTCAAGCTGCAGGACAAAATTGATCAGATGTCGTTGGCGAAGAAGCCGACCGAAGTGCGGCTGGATCCCGCGATGGTGGAGAATTTCAAGCGCCAGGTGATGATCGCGCAGACGCTGCAGCCGAAGTGACCGCGTTTAGCGGGCGTGAGCGAAGCGGGAGCCCGCCGCGGTCATCCTGAGCAAAAGCGAAGGATCTCCCAGCAATTAGTATTTAGCCACTCGATGCCGGGGCGGACTACGGGCTGAGAGCGAATGGCTAAAGGTTGGGGCGAAACACCACCAGCCAGATTAGGACCAAGACGCAGAGGCAAAGAACTGCGATCGACAGCCAGCTTCCCTCGAACCTCTTCCAGGACTTCATCCCTCAACTCCAGCCGTGGCGTGTGATGCCAGTCTCCACCAAGTGGCTTATCGGCACAATGGCCAGTTTGTGCCGATTACCCTTGTAACCGGGCTAAGTCATTGTTAGGTAGCGTTGAAGAGCGGATGCAGGTCCGGGGCAACCCCGGGCCGGGATTGCCCGGTCCAAGGCCGGCACGTTGATATCCAAGGCTTGGCGCTCGCTCCTATCCCAGGAAATTCAAAAAATCCTCCGGCGTGCTCCGAAAACCGGGGAATACCTGATCCAGCGCGTGGTTTCCGAGATGGCGATCTACCGCCTCGCCGAGCACCTGGCGAAAGTCGGTGGTCACGGCAAGGTCGCGGCCTTCGTAGAGTTGCGAGGGATCGAGGCCGGGCCAGTGGCCAAAGACCTTACCGCCCTTCACCGGGCCTCCCATAACAAACATCACGTTGGCGTGGCCGTGGTCGGTGCCGCGATTGCCGTTTTCGCGGGCCGTGCGTCCGAATTCCGACATAGTGACTACGACCGTGTCTTCGCTGAGATCGCCGAGATCGATCCAGAAGGCGGCGAGCGACTGCGAGAACTCGTGCAGGACGTTGGCCAGCTGACCCTGGGTGCTGCCCTCGTTCACGTGATGGTCCCAGCCACCGATGTCGGCGAAGGCGACTTGCACGCCGAGATTGGCTTTGATGAGCTGGGCGAGCTGACGGAGGCTGTCGCCGAAACGGCCGCGCGGATAATCGGCGCCGGCCGCCGGCTTGTATTTGGCAGGATCGGCGGACCTCATCATCTTCACCGCTTCGAAGGTCTCCTGCCCGGTGCCGTGGAGGACGGCGTCGACCGACTGGTCGTACATGGCTTCGAAAGTTTTGGACACGGGGGACGCTTTGGGGCCGCGGCCGCCGACGCCGAAATCAGCAATGTTGTTCACGGCGACCGCGGGCTCGCTGCCGGTGAGGATGCGCGGGAGCGAAGGACCGAGAGCGATGGCGCGGAAAGCCGACTTGTCCGCAGGAACGGGCAGCGCGTGCAGGGTGCGGTTCAGCCATCCATCTTCTGTGGCTTTCACGCCGGGCGTGCCGGACTCCATAAAATCCTGGGCATCGAAGTGGGAGCGCGAAGGGTCCGGCGAGCCCGCGGCGTGGACGATGGCAAGATGACGATCCTTCCACAGCGGTTGAAGCGACGACATCGCGGGATGCAGTCCGAAAAAGCCGTCAAGATCGAGGACGTCATTCTGTGCGATGTGAATGGATGGCCGCATGGCGTAGTAATCGCGTTCTGCGTGCGGGACCACGATGTTCAAGCCGTCGGCGGCTCCGCGCTGGAAGATGACCACGAGACGCTGGGTCCTGGCTGTCGCTGGCGACTCGGCGCCGAAGGCGGCGCGGGTGAGGAAGCTCGGGATCGCGCCCATGCCAATGACCGACAGCGCGCCGTTGCGAAG
>Ga0335079_10007386_pt1 | contig 12532 bp, 13 predicted proteins | sample Lox_Sample_33_FD_206719 | JGI IMG/M metagenome (GOLD analysis project Ga0335079, IMG submission 206719) | Soil microbial communities from Loxahatchee National Wildlife Refuge, Florida, United States - Lox_Sample_3.3 | ecosystem: Environmental > Terrestrial > Soil > Wetlands | place: USA... | reverse complement strand
TCCATGCGCAGTCTTGCTGACGCTGTCGAGCTCACGCCCGGCGCCCTCTACCGCTATTTCGAGAGCAAGGATGATGTGATGGAAGCCGTTTTCGGTGATGGTGGCCGTGTATTGGACGACCGTCTGCTAGCAATTTGCAAAAGCCGTTTGTCAGACGTCAACGCATTGCGTCAGGCCCTCAAAGCCTACGCTGATTTTGCGTTCGAAGACGAAGTGCGATTTCGCACGCTTTTTCTGAAGCATTACGGCCAGGCAAGCCGCGATCTCCACGCAACGGGCGCAACACGGCCAGGCACACAATCCTGCAAGCAGCGGATTCAGTCTGCCATCGAGGCTGGCGTGTTTCGGAAGATAGACCCGGATCTAGCGCTGCAAGTCATCTGGGGTGCCGTTCACGGCGTCGTGGCATTGGTCTTCACAGCCGAGGGGTTTCCGTTCGCCGCTCGCGCCAAACTCGTTGACGCGGCAGTCGACAATGCAATTCGCGGGATAATGAACCCATCCCGAGTGAAACATATGCCATCCCCTAACCAATGACGCAAAACAGAGGTGTTTTGATGAACTTCAAACCGAACAGCACAAACACTATCGTGGATTCCGGGGAGCTGATTGGACCGGTTGATCTAGATCAACTCAAGCTCCGCAAATTTATGCAGTCGTCGTCGCATTCAAGTTGCGAAGTTTTCAAGCCTAAGCCGCATTGAACCAAATGGAGGAATGTCATGAACCCGACAGATACCCAGCGCGCGATTAGCGAGACCATTCATGCTCACTGGGTCATGTTTCTCATGCAGGGCATCTGCATGATCATCCTGGGTGGAGTCGCAATTATATGGCCACAAGTCTCGACCCTCGCCGTCGATTTCTATGCAGGTTGGGTCTTCCTCCTCAGCGGAATCGTTGGATTAGTCACGATGTTCATCGCGCCAAATGTCTCAGCGTTTTTGTGGTCACTGCTCACCGCGGCGCTTTCGCTTTTCGTTGGTGTTCTCTTGCTCTGGCACCCGGTAGAAGGTGCCGTGTCGCTGACCCTTGTCCTTATCGCCTTCTTCATCGTTGAAGGCATTTTTCAGAGCGCCGGCGCAATCAGACTTCGCGACACATTCCCAGAATCATGGGGATGGATGCTGATCAGCGGTATTGCCGATCTATGTTTGGCCGGGATCATCGTCAGTGGATGGCCAGGCACTGCCCGCTGGGCGCTCGGATTGATCGTTGGCGTAAACCTCATCAGTTCAGGTTTTGCAATCACAATGATGGCAATGGCGGCACGAAGCCTCGTCACAGCTATTAAAACCGCCACGCGCTGATTTGTGATCAATCCAAAAGTTTTCGCGGCCGACTCAAAAAGCGGCCGCGGTGGAATGAAGCATCGCTGAGGATTTGGAATGGCCAATACCGGCCGAACATGAGAGGCAAGTAGGAGAACTGTTATGAATAAGATGCTTGTTGCAGTGTTTGATAATGAGAGTTCTGCATTCGAAGGGCTCAGCGCCCTAAAAGAGCTGCACCGCGATGGAGACATCAGTCTTTATTCATCGGCGGTGATCGCCAAAGACAAGAGCGGAAAAATTGAAACCAAACAGGCCGCCGATTCTGGGCCGACTGGCACCGCTGTTGGGCTACTCACGGGTAGCTTGATCGGCATGCTCGCAGGCCCTGCAGGGATGGCTCTTGGGGCTTCGCTAGGCGGCTTGACCGGTTTACTGTTTGACATCGACAAGAGCGGGGTCGATGTGACCTTTGTCGACGATGTTTCGAAAGCGCTCACCGTCGGCAGGACAGCAGTCCTGGCAGAAATCGAAGAGAGCTGGACCACGCCAGTCGATGCGCGAATGCATAAGCTCGGCGGCATGGTTTTCAGACGCCTGCGTTCCGAAGTTGTAGAGGATCAGCTTGTACGCGAAAGCGTTGCGCTGGAAGCGGAACTGAAAACACTCGATGATGATCTCAAGCAAGCAGCCGCTGAAAACCGCGCAGCCATTCAAAAGGATATCGAGCGCGTAAAGAAGCAGATCAAGACGACCCAGGATCAGGCCAAGGCTAGGCTCGATCAGGCAAAGAACGATACGGACGCGCGGGTAAAGGCGCTTCAAGATCAGGCCAAGACAGCAACCGGTCGAGCCAAAGCGCGGATCGAAAAACGTGTTGCCGACGCGAAGGCGGACTTCGAAGTACGATCGAAGAAACTGAGCCAGGCCTGGGCACTAACGAAAGAGGCATTGGCAGCCTAGTAGCGCTATTCGCCTTCAGAGAACTAAGTGTAAGGCGGTGCTCGCGGCCATTCTGCTTCGAGCACCGCCCCGAAAAGACGATACTAGCTTAATTTATTCTATAGAGAGTCGAGTGACCGTTCGAAGGGGCAACCAATGCTTCCGCTCTCCGATGATAATCCGCGTATCCTGTCTCCAATAGTCACCGTTTGCCTCATCGCGGCGTGCATCTTGGTTTTTTGCTGGCAAGTTTCCTTGAGTGATCAGGAAGGGACAGCAGCTATCCTTTCGCTTGGACTAATTCCGGCGCGGATCTTTGGCAACGCCCACTTGGCTCCTGAGGTCTTAGCCACCCCAGCATGGGTCACAATAATCACCTCGATGTTTCTTCATGGCGGCTTACTGCACATCGCCGGCAACATGCTGTACCTGTGGGTCTTCGGGCATAGCGTCGAGGGAGCAATGGGGCACTCACGATTTTTCGTGTTTTACTTGGTCTGCGGGCTTGCCGCCGCTTTCGCGCAGGTAGCTGCTAATCCTTCCGCTACTGAACCGATGATCGGCGCAAGTGGCGCGATATCCGGTGTGCTCGGGGCCTATCTCGTCCTCTATCCTAAGGCCAACATCCGCACGTTGGTTTTTCTGGGCATCTTCGTGACTGTCATTCGAATACCCGCCTTCGTGATCCTCGGCTTGTGGTTTCTCGTTCAATTTTGGAACGCGCTTGGCCCTGGCAGCTCGGAAGCAGAAGGGGTGGCCGTTTGGGCGCACGTTGGCGGTTTCATCTCGGGCGCGATCCTGGTGTTGGTCCTGAGACGGCCAGAGATCGAATTGTTTCAGCCGGCGCGCTTCCGACCATTCACTCGCGAGGGCTCATAATTCGCAACGAATACCGGCTTCAACTGTATGGTTGACTATTGCCGTTCGAGTTGCCGATGGAGATCTACGTATGGACTTTTTTAGCGCGTTAATTCTTTTTGTTGTGATCATGTCAACGCTGCAACCAATGGTGCAGGCTCGTTATCAGGCAATGTTGCGTGCGCGCCAGATTGCAGAGATCGAGAGAGAGCGTGGCAGCCGCGTGATCACAATGATCCATCGACAAGAAACGAGAAGTTTCTTTAGCGTCCCTGTTTCACGCATGATCGATCTTGAAGACGCGCAGCAAATCATTCCTGCCATTCGTGGGACTTCGCCTGATAAGCCCATTGATCTAATCCTGCATACGCCAGGCGGCATGGTTCTAGCTGCTATGCAGATCGCCCGCGCGTTGAAAGCTCATCCCGCAAAGGTCACAGTGCACGTGCCTGTCTACGCAATGTCTGGCGGGACTTTGCTGGCGCTTGCCGCCGACGAGATCGTCATGGACGATTTCTCAGTCCTGGGCCCCATTGACCCGCAAATAGTGGGTGTACCTGCAGCCAGTTTGGTCGATGTGAAAAATGAAAAACCTGTCGCTGAAATCAGTGATTTGACGCTGATCTTTGCAAACATTAGCGAGAAAGCATTGAAGCAAGTGAAAGGAGGCGCGTTGGAATTGATCGGAGACCAGATCTCATCCGAAAAAGCGAACAAGCTCGTCGACAAACTTGCCAGCGGCCAATGGACCCATGACTATGCGATAACAGCAAAAGAAGCGCTCGAGCTTGGCCTAAACGTAAAAAGCGGAATATCAGCCTCAATAATGAGACTGATGCAGCTCTATCCGCAGCCGGTCAGGCTCTTGCCATCGATTGAATTTCTACCGGCAACCCCGTCTCGACCTCGACCAGCTACGACCGGCGGCTTGCACGCGGCTCGTTGAAGATGATCTCCAAGCTTGAGCAAAGCCCAATTGCGACTTTGAGCGACACGGAACAATATGCACTGTGCCCGTCATCCTTATGCCGAAAATCGCATTGGTGAAGGGGAACAACCGATATCTCAAGCGAGGATTTCAAAATGAACATCGCTCAGTTCTGGTACCTTCCTCTAGCGCCATTTTTCTTTTTCATTCTTGTTGCCCTCCTTTTCTTTGTCTTTGTCCTACTACCGCTCAAACTGATGCAATACGCATACGAACAGCTCGGTGTGAGCCCGGGCAAAGCCGTACTCTTGCTACTGAGTTCCTTGATCGGAAGCTACATCAATATTCCCATTGCAGTTATTTCGCAGAAGGCTGCGATGGCGAGTCAAGCGATCGGTTTTTGGGGAATGCGCTACCAAGTACCAGCAGCCACCGATTGGGGTGGAACCGTGCTGGCCATCAACGTCGGCGGTGCGGTCATTCCGGTCATCATGTCGGTATATCTTTTGATCCGGTGGCAACTCTGGTTGGAAGGGCTCGTGGCAACCGCCGTCGTGGCTGCTATCTGTTACTGGTTATCCTCTCCAATTCCTGGAGTTGGGATAGCGGTCCCCGTTTTTGCGCCGGCTATTGCGACAACGCTTGCTGCACTGGCTCTGTCACGCAAGCACGCTGCACCGCTAGCTTATATCGCTGGATCTCTTGGCACATTGATCGGCGCCGATCTTATGAATTTTGGCAAGTTGGCCGAGCTCAATGCACCGATCGCATCGATCGGCGGGGCGGGAACGTTCGATGGCATTTTCCTTACCGGAATCGTAGCGGTGCTGATCGCCAGCGTCCCCTCTCGCCACTACGGAGCAACGGCGATGCCATCCTGAATCGATCGAGCGAGGTTCCCGCCGCCAGAACCCCGATATTGGTCGCTCACGGCATCTTTGGGTCAAGATCGACCGATTCCGCGTTGCAGCGGCATGTCCGTTATTACTCCGATTGTGTTGCAAAACTCTTGTTGAGACGATTGCGGAACCGTGATTCCGTTTGATTGATGAGTCGATCATCGGCGGGAGCGGCGCATGATGGGACGGCGGAAAGACGGGCAAGGGCAGTTCTTTTATTCCTTTGATCTCGACAAGGTCGTACCTGCCGACCATCTGGTTCGGCAGATTGATGGCATTCTCGACCTCGGTTGGGTGCACAAAGAGCTTGCACCTTATTACTCGCACACAGGTCGGCCCTCGATCGATCCGGTGCTGATGATCCGAATGCTGATCGTCGGCTACATGTTTGCGATCCGCTCGGAACGACGGCTGTGCTCTGAGGTGCAGGTCAATTTGGCCTATAGATGGTTTTGCAAGCTCGGTATTGAGGACAAAATCCCCGATCATTCGGTGTTCTGCCGCGCCCGGCATGATCGCTTTCGTGAGAGCGATGCCCTGCGGCGGGTGTTCGAGGGCGTGGTGGCGATGTGCATCGACGCTGGGCTTGTTGGTGGCGAAGCATTCTCGGTCGATGCAAGCCTGATCAAGGCGGACGCGGGCAGGAAGAACCGAGTGCCTGGCGATCAGCCAATCACCTGGCCGAAGGCGGAAGAGGCATCCCGTGCGGTTCGCGAGTACCTTGCAGCTCTCGATGTCGCCCGCAGTGATGAAGAAGATGATGGTGGCAACAATGGTAGCCCAAGCGGCGGCACCAGCCGACGCAAGCCTCCCAAGGAAGTTTCGCTGACTGATCCACAGGCGGCGTGGGTTACGAGGCCGGGTGTGGACCCACACTTTGCCTACGATGCGAACTATCTGATCGACAATAAGGCCGGGATCATCGTCGATGCTGAGGGCACACGCGCCAATCGCATTGAGGAGATTGCCGTTACCCAGACGATGATGAATCGCGTCGAGCGCCGCTTCGGTCTTCGGCCCCAGAGGCTCGCTGGTGACACCGTTTATGGTGCTGTGAGGCTGCTCAAGTGGTTGGTGGACCGTCAGATCACGCCGCACATCCCGGTCTGGGACAAGTCGGCACGCTCCGATGGCACCTTCAGCCGGGCCGACTTCGTCTTCGACCAATCGCGCAACATCTACATCTGTCCGAATGGAAAACTGCTGCACACCACCGGAACAGTCATCGACGGCAACACGCTTCGTTATCGTGCCTCAAAGCTCGATTGCGATGTCTGTGCGTTCAAAATGCAGTGCTGCCCCCACACGCCTGCGCGACAGATTCCTCGTGATCTTCATGAGGACGCCCGCGATGTTGCCCGCGCACTGGCTAAAACCGCGGCCTTCGAACAATCACGCCGAGAGCGCAAAAAGGTCGAGATGTGTTTTGCTCACATGAAACGAATCTTCAAGCTCGACCGACTTCGACTGCGGGGCTTAAGCGGAGCCAAAGATGAGGTGCTATTGACCGCAATCGCGCAGAACCTGCGGCGCCTCGTCAAGTTCCTTTGCCGACCGCCACCATCGGCCTCAGTCACCTGTGCGGCGTAGCCGGTCTGCCAGGTGTGTGTGTGCCGATAACGCCGTTAGACGCTTCCAGCGGACAACGTCACAAGCTGACCAATGCTCAAATCCAGTCAGCCGCAAAAAGCAGCCGAGTTTTGCAACACAATCGGAGCGAAGCGGACATCAAAATAGTTGTTCGGGGCAACCGTAGCGACGCGAATGCCGAGTAGGCCCGGGGAGTTTCACCCCCGAGCCTCACAGATCCGGACTTTATACTCTCGCATCATCCGGCTCGTGCCACCGCATGACCACCGCTATCGACCAAATTCCGCGCTGTGCTCGTCATGGCTTCGGCGGAGGTGGAAAACGCCCACCACTTACAACCGACTCGGTGATGATCTGGTAGACTTCGTGCACGCGGCGTTAGGCTGGCCAGACGACCCGGAGCGTATTCGTGCGGAGTGAACGAAAAAAGATGAGGTATTTCGCGGTAATCCTCGGTCTTAGCTCCATTATTTTTAGCCAAGTCCAGGCAGTTGAGGTCTGCATGGTCGGTGGCTGCTATGAGACTTCAGCTCCAGGCTTTCCGGCCATCGTTTCGAAGCATCCACTGGGCTATACTGGGGCGTTACAGGAGGATTTGGCACCCGCCTGCATCGATCCTGCGGACGTCATAAGGATTGCCGCGCTGGTCAACAAAAACCTCATGGATGAGGCTAGAGTTCTATTTAATCAGAAGAATTGCAGGAAACTTCATACTGGCGACATGGTGACCGTTGCCAAGAGGGTGACCGTCGAAGGCCTCACAATGATCTGCCTCCAGCCAAATGGCGGCTCCCATTGCTACTGGACGAATGACGGATGGAAATTCTAAACGCCTAGAATACGCGCGCGGGAGGTTAGGCCGGCCAGCCGGTAAGCCGACTACCACATTCGGTTACCCGAAATTTCCACCTGTGGCGCACAAATATGGAGGTGTCATGCCGGAACAATCCAAGCCCGAAGCGGTGAGCAGCAATGCCGCGATCGCTCGCGACTCGCCACCGCCATCGGAGCCTGCAATAATAATGGAGAGCCGGTACAAAAAATACGGGTCCGTGCCGGCACCGGACAAACTGAAATTTGAGTATGTTTCGGTAGACTTCGGAGGCGGAAAACAACTACCCTATATAAATTGGTTTCTGATCCTCGAAAAAAACATCGCCCTACAGCGAGCACAGGCGCAAAATATTTTAGGTCGCGCCGGTGTCGACCTGCAAAAATTTGACGAGATAATCAAGGCAAAAGAAGACGCCGGATTTCAGGATGAAATTTATTTTGCGCTCCTGCTAACTCAGGAGCTCAATTTAGCGGTATCGCTGATCTCTTGGGCGCAGCAGTGTTCGGACCAATCCGCCCGCTGGATCGGGGCCGAGTTGGCGCATGTCGTACAGCAGAGCACTTTTTATTGGGCGGAGATGCGGCGACACATGGACGAGCCGTATCTCTGGCGCGGTGGCAATTTGCGGCAGGGCGAAAAAGTAAAACAGCGCAAGCACAACTGGACCGACGAGATTCAGGCGGCGGTAGTTGAGATTCTCTCGGCCGGCGGCAAAGCGACAAAAGAGACAGTTGCCGAGCGTCTTGTTGTAAAGGATATACTCCTGCGTAAGTTTTCTGAACCCACAGTTTTATATCGAATGACCAATTCGGGTCATCATAAACCAGTCAAACTAGACACTTTGGAGAAACACATTTCATCGATACGAGCTAAAATCAAAAGGGGAGAAATTTCTCTTGTGCGCGGTAAGGGTAATCACCAGCATCAAAACTCTGCTTTGGATGGGCGGGAATCAACCTTCGACTTGAAGAGCAATTCTAACCCCTACCCTTGGTGCGCGTGTTGGCCGCAACAAACGGCACCGACTGAAACGTGCCCTTCTTATGCGGAGTGCGCCCGTCAGATGGAAACGGTTGACGCCTACAAGAAGTTCCTCGCCCTCCAAGGCGGCGAGGCGCTTTCACGCCTTTCATTGCCCAAGTTGCAAGCGAGACAAACAGACCTCATTGTGGATGCGACCGAAGCCCGTTTCGACGTCGATCACGAAAATTCCTCTCCCGAAGCCACCGGTAAGTGAAACGCGCTCGGTAGAACCCAGACATCGAGGCATAAGTAAAAACGCACCGGTGCCTGCCGAAACGTCATCCGGTGCCAGCGCCTAGCGAACGGGTGCCGCGTCACTCAAAAAAATTCAGCGCCAAAAAATTTCAAAATTCCGAAATTCCCATTAGCCGGAACGCCTAACCACACGCATGTTGCACTGACGACACACGAAACGAGTCAGTCGTAAAAAAATTCTCGAAAGATCTCAAAGAAATTCCGAAATTCCCACTAGCCCGAACGCCCTTTCGTGACTTTTGAGCGCACCTCATCGCGCTCTAACGAAAGGAAGACCTATGCAATCGACATTTATCGAAACTGATCTCAACACCGCACTAAATGAAACACAGGCCGCCGAACTTCTAGGCGTCTCGGTGCGCACGCTTCAGGCGTGGCGTGTTCGCGGCGGTGGCCCACTGTTCTGCAAGATTAACCGATCGGTGAGATACCAACGCCATCAGCTCGCGAAGTTCCTGCAAGAGCACACCGTGTCGTCGACCACCGAGGCAAGCGCCAAGGAGGCCGACTAATGGGTTTCGATCATATCTTCACCGAGGCGCGCCGAGTGCCACTTCGGATTGCGCTTCTGAAGCTCGGTCAGCGCTATCGGGCTACCTTTAGGCTCAGCGGAGCTGCGGCGCGCGATGACGTCCACGTCACTGCCGCACGGCTCACCGCGGATGATCTGTCCAATCCAAACAACGACAGCGAGGAACGGTCATGACCGCGCCTCGCAAGGTTGCTTTCCGGCGCATCGCCGAAGCGGCGTTGCTTCACGCCGATGTACTCGTGCAGCGGTGGCTTCCTGATGGCAAGCGGGAAGGCTGCGAATGGAGCGCGCGCAACCCGACGCGGACCGATGACCGCCCGGGTTCGTTCAAGACTAACCTCAACACCGGCGCTTGGTCCGATTTTGCATCCGGTGATCGCGGTGGCGATCTCATCAGCCTTGCCGCATTTTTGTTCGGACTTAAGCAGGCCGAAGCCGCTGTGAAGATCGCCGACATGTTGGGGGTCTCCGCCTATGAGTGACCCCTTTGCACCGCTCACGACAAGAATAGGGTCGACAGCGCACACCGCGAAGCCTTCGAAACTAGAGGTGGTCATGCCGGTTCCACCGAATGCATCGGCACCGCCGACAGCACATCCAACACTCGGCAAGCCGGCTACGGTGTGGACCTACACCGACGTCACCGGTGCCGTGCTCGGTTACGCTTGTCGGTTCGACGCCACTGACGGAAAACAATTCCGACCGCTGACGCTGTGGCAATCGCCAGGCGCCGGTGCACAATGGCGGTGGGAGTCGTGGCCGCCGCAACGGCCACTCTATGGGTTGCACCGACTCGTGGCGAGAACCACTGCGCCCGTAGTGATCACCGAAGGCGAGAAGGCCGCCGATGCCGTAGCTCAACTTCTGCCAGATTTTGTGGCTGTGACATCACCGAATGGTTCGAAGTCAGCATCCAAAGCGGACTGGACGCCGCTGCGCGGGCGCCGTGTCACAATCTGGCCCGATGTCGATGCAGCCGGGCTCGAATACGCGCACGCAGTCGCTAAGCTGGTGACAAAGACCGGCGCGGAATCCGTGGCCATCATATCACCACCGGCCGGTGTAGGTGTTGGGTGGGACGCGGCCGACGCGGTGAAAGACGGATGGACCACTGCGCGCGCACTCGATCTTGTGAACGCTGCTGTGTCGGTGGGGAAGATCAACACCGAAAGCGCCACCCCCACACGCGAAAGAAAATCTACCGACGACGACGGCGCCTCCGGTGGCCGCCGTCGGCCCGCACAACGTGATGTGCTGATCGGCTGTGCCGAATTTTGCGAACTGTGGCACGACAGCTATCGCACCGCCTACGGCAGCTTCACCGTCAATGGTCATCGGGAACATTGGCCCGTCCGGTCACGCGATTTTCGCATGTGGCTGTCCGGCCAATTCTACGAAAAGACAGGTGCCGCGCTCGGCTCGCAGGCGTTGGAAGATGGTGTCCGCATTCTTGAGGCGCGCTCGATCAACGAAGGCCCGGTGTATGATTGCTTCACGCGCGTCGGTTATGCCGATGGCAAGCTTTATCTCGATCTCGGTGATGCGAGCTGGCGCGGCGTCGAGATCACCACTACCGGGTGGCAGGTAGTCGAAAAACCGTCGCTCAAATTCCTGCGGTCGCCCTCGACGCGGCCATTGCCAACACCGGAAGGCGGCGCACTGATCGAGGAGTTGCGGCAATTCATCAACACCAAGTCGGATGATGACTTCCTATTGGTCATCGCCTGGATCGTGGCCGCACTACGCCACCGCGGCCCGTTTCCGATCTTGGTCGTCAACGGCGAAGCTGGCAGCGGCAAGTCAATCTTCTCGCGCATCGTGCGCTCCTTAGTCGATCCGAGCGCGGCGCCGATCCGCGCCGTCCCGCGTGATGATCGCGATTTAGTCGTGAGCGCAGCGAATTCGTGGGTTTTGGCATTTGATAATCTGTCGAGCGTCCCGGTGTGGCTTGCCGACGCGCTCTGCCGGCTCGCCACCGGCAGTGGCTTCGCAACGCGCATGCTGCACACCGACCGCGACGAAATGATCTTCGATGCGGCGCGACCAATCATTATCAATGGCATCCCGGCGCTCACCGATCGGTCAGACCTTGCTGATCGCGCCGTCACCATCCACCTGGCTGCAATTCTCGAAGATGAGCGCCTGCCGGAGGACGATCTACTCGCAGACTTCGAGCGGGCGAGGCCTCGTATCCTCGGTGCGCTGTTGGATGCAGTCTCGTGCGCCCTCGGCAATGTTGACGGCGTGAAACTCGATCATGTCCCGCGAATGGCCGACTTTTGCAAATGGATCACGGCGGCTGAGTCGGGTTTGGGTTTGGAAACCGGCACATTCGCTGCAGCGTACAGCGAAAACCGCCGCGACATTTCGGAAGCAAGCTTTGAGGCGGATAGCGTGGCGGTGGCGATCTGGAAGTTGCTCACCATCAAGATGGTCGACGGCTTCACCGGCACCGCTACGGCGCTGCTAGATGAGATCAACAATCACGTGTCGGAAACCACCCGCCGGTCGAAGTACTGGCCGCAGAATGCGGCCCAGCTCGGCAACCGAGTGGCGCGAGCCGCACCGCTGCTTAAGGCCAAAGGCTGCACCGTTGAGCGCCGACATTCTGGTGAGCGAATTATCACGATTGTCTCGCCCAAGCACACAGTATGACCCGGTACCGCCCGCCGTCCCCGCGCCCATTGTTCCGATGCAACCACGCCGACCGTTACCGGCGACGGCTGAGCCGTGGGTCCTCCCTCAACTTCGCACGGACACGGGCCGACGGGGCGCGGTACCGCACCAGTAAGGCTGTCCGTTTTTCACGGTTGACGGAGTTAACGGTTGACGGTCAACCGTGTTAACGCAGGCAATGCTGCAACTGCAGCGTGCCGTTCGGGTATGTGCATCGGCGTTGGGTCCTCCCCAGCTTTGAAACTATGCGGTGGGGCGGAGCGCGGCTCCCCTTTAGTGATACACGATTTTAGAAGCCTAAAGTCGAGCCTTCACAGTTGAGCGCAATTTCAAAATGGAGAATTTATTTCTGTGAAGTCGGCCGAAAGGTTGGACGACTTCGGACTGCGATGGACAGCGAGCTACGTTTCAACAAGTCCGCATAGCTAAAGCATTCTGGACGGGCTGGACGGGTTGGACGGCGTCTTTTCTTTTAAAAAAAGAGAGAGAGTTTTAAGCAAGAGCGATTCAAGCCGAGCGCATGCAGCCGGTGCATAGCAGTACCTGTTGGCCGGCCCCGGTCAGACGTGGCGAAGAATGAATGACGATCAGGGGGGTTTGGGCTCACCTCCAAAGGGTGCGAAATCGGTCCCGGTGCTTACGCTGTGCTTACATGCACACACCGTTCGGCAGGCCTGCAATTCTGCTAGCTTTGCAATATATTGATAATATTAGGATTATTTG
>Ga0335079_10007385_pt1 | contig 12533 bp, 12 predicted proteins | sample Lox_Sample_33_FD_206719 | JGI IMG/M metagenome (GOLD analysis project Ga0335079, IMG submission 206719) | Soil microbial communities from Loxahatchee National Wildlife Refuge, Florida, United States - Lox_Sample_3.3 | ecosystem: Environmental > Terrestrial > Soil > Wetlands | place: USA... | reverse complement strand
GCGGTCGCGGGCTCGAACCGCGGACCTCCTGCTTGTAAGGCAGGCGCTCTAACCAGCTGAGCTAACCGCCCTGGTTCACGTTCAGTGTACCACTCGGGCCAGCGCCTTCTGCGCCAAGCGGCTCCAGCGCGCGGTGAATCGGCGCCGGTATTGCGGCGCGGTGCGGTCCGACTCCACCGCGCGCGCATACATCTCCCGCGCCTCGGCGTCGCGATTCAGGCCTTCCAGCGCCCGCCCGTAGTCGTAGAGCCCTTCGACGTCGTAGGGGTGGCGGTCGATGTAGTCAGCCAGCATCTGGCGCGCGTGCTCGTACTGCCTCACGGTGAGATACATCGCGCCGAGCTCGCGTAGAATCTCGCTTTGGCTGTGGCGGTCGTCCTGGTCCAGCACCGCCTGAAAGTGCGCCAGGGCGTCCGGCAACCGGCCTTGCTCGCGGGCAATGCGGCCCAATTGAAAGTGCGCATCGGTTTCCTTCGGATCGATCGCGATCGCTCGCTTGAATCGCTCGATGGCCGCCGCGTACTGCCGCCGCTGCTGATAGATGAGGCCGAGTTGATATTGTGCTTCGGCATCGTGGGGATTGACGGCTGCGGCTTGCAGCATCCGCTGGAAATTCTGGCGACGCCGAAGACCGTCGCCGAGACTGCGGAATTCGCCGCCGAGCAGATAGTAGGCATAGAAGAGGAAGAACGGCGAAGCCAGCCACCCCAGCACAAACCGCAGCGGACCCCAGAGATAATACGCCGCCACCAGCGGCACCCACGACAGACTCACCGCCACCGCCGCTGCTCTGTTGTCAATCCCGAACACGGTTCGCACCGCGAAGAACATCAGGACAAAGAAATACAGCCCTGCAGCCAGCACCAGATAGAACAGCAGTGGCTGGCCCGCGATCCATGCCGCGAGTATGAGCGGAAGCGTCGCGGCGGTCCACGCCATTGCCGTGCATGTCAGCAGCGCCGAGTAGTCGCGCCGGAAAACATCGCCCAGCGCGCCGCCGACACGACCTAAATGTTTCCCGAGCACCAACGCGCCCGGAACGTAGAACACCGCCAGCACTAGCAGCGGCGTATAAAAGCTGAATTGGAATCCGGCCCGGCCGAGCAGAAACGAATCGGCCACCGCCGCAAAGCTCGCGAACAGCAGGCTCCCGCGGTCAAGAATGGCGCTCATGGCGTCCGCCGGCCGCCAGTAGATCCGCAACAGAGTCTGCGCCTGGTGCAACAATATGCAGGATAACAACGTGGTGGCCTGGGCGGGCCCACAGAGGGCTCCCCGGCTTGGTACACTCCCTTCGATGGAGCCGGAATTCCTGGTGGTGAGCGGACCCCGGGTGAGCGAACGCTTTTCGCTGGATGGCGACGAACTGCGCATCGGCCGCGCGCCGGAGTCGGCCATTCACCTCGACGAGTCCGGCGTGGCTTGGGACCATTGCGTCGTCCGGCGCTGCGACGGGCGCTATCGCCTCACGGACCAGCGCACCGGCACCGGCACATTCGTGAACGGAATGCGGGTGAGCGAACACTGGCTCGAGCCCGGCGATCAGGTTACGATTGGCGTCACCGTGCTGCTCTACTGCGAAGGGGCGGCGCCGGGAAGCGCCGGCCAGGCGCAGCACACCCTGCTCGAAGCATGTTCGTTGCTGTTCCTGTTTCGCGCCCTGGCGGCATCCGAGAATGAGGCGCTGCGCTGCAACTTGGGCAGCCATCTGGTTCGGCTGATTGGTGAGATTGTGCCGTGCCGCGGCGGCGCAGTGCTGTTGGGGCGCGATGCCGCGGAGCTCCGCGCGGCGGCGGCCACGCCCGAGCTCGCGGCGCTCGCCGAACGCGCTTGCCGTTCCGGCGCATTAGCCGATCTGAACTCCGACGCCGCGGCCGTTCCGCTGCACGTCCGCAGCGCCGTAGCCGGCGTCGTCATCGCACAATTCGCGCCGGATGAGCGAGGCCGGCTCCAGGAGCACTGCGATACCCTCGCCGCCATAGCCACGCTCGGCGCCATCGCGCTCGAAGCCGTTCGCGAAGTGGAATCGCTGAATCTCGAAAAGACTCTGCTGCTTGAGCGCCTTGGCGACCCCTCGGACGGCATCATCGGCAGCAGCCCGGCATTGCGCAAGCTGATGCAGATGGTGGCGCGCGTGGCGGCCTCGGAAACCTCCGTGTTAATCCTCGGCGAGAGCGGCACCGGCAAAGAAATGGTGGCCCGCGCCATCCATCGCCAGAGTCCGCGAGCCAACGCGCCGTTTGTCGCCATCAACTGCGCGGCCATCACCGAAACTTTGCTCGAAAGCGAGCTGTTCGGGCATGAGAAAGGCGCGTTCACCGGCGCCGTGGCGCAGAAGAAGGGCAAGCTGGAAATTGCCGAGGGCGGCACCGTGTTTCTCGATGAAATCGGCGAGCTGGCCGCGCCGCTGCAAGCCAAGCTGCTGCGCGTTCTCCAGCAGCGCGAGTTTGAGCGCGTCGGCGGCACCCGCACCTGGAAGCTGAATGTGCGGGTGATCGCCGCCACCAACCGCGATCTGCAGGCCGAGGTCCGGCGCGGCGCCTTTCGCGAAGATCTCTTTCATCGCCTGAATGTGGTGGCGCTGCATGTCCCGCCGCTCCGCGAGCGCATTGACGACATACCCGCTCTCGCGGCCTATTTTCTCGAACGAGCCGCCGAGCGCTGCAAACGTCACGTCACCCAGATCGCCCCGCAGGCGATGGCCCATTTGAAGGCGTACCCGTGGCCGGGCAATGTCCGGGAGCTCGAGAACGCCATCGAGCGCGCCGTGGTTTTGGGCGAAGGAGAAGCGCTCCTGCCCGAGGATCTCCCGGAATCGGTGCTCGACGCGCCGGGCGCCGCCGCGGCCGCTCCCGGTGCGCTCCAGACTTCCGTGACCGACACCAAGCGGCAACTCGTCCTGCGAGCCTGGGAAGAGAGCCATGGCGATTACAAGCTGGCGGCGCTCAAGCTCAACATCCACCCGAATTCGCTGCTTCGTCTCGTGCGCACGCTAGGCCTGCGCGAGGTGCTGAAGTAATTCACCCAGATCAATACGGAGGTGTCCCGATGAAGATTTCAGCCTCGTTGCTGCTGGCCGCATTTTCCCTCGCGGTGTGGGGCCAGGGCGCGCGGCCGGAGGCCGGCCCATTCGATGCGTCGCGAATTGAGATCCAGCCGCCACCCGCGCAAGGCGTCGCCATCCGCGCCGGACGGCTGTTTGACCCGAAATCGGGAACCAACCTGCTCAACCAGGTGATCGTGATCGAAGGCGATCGGATTACCGAGGTCGGCCCCGCAGCCAAGGTCGCGGCTCCCGCCGGCGCGCGCCTGATCGATCTAAGCCGCGCCACCGTGCTTCCGGGATTGATCGACCGCCACGTTCACCTCATCCAGGACCAGCAGGTCAACGATGGCCGCGCCGCGCTCACCGGTTTGAATTATGCGCTTAAAGACCTCGAAGCCGGATTCACCACCCTCCAGGACATGGGCTCGGGATTCAGCTACGCCACCGTGGAACTGCGCGATGCGATCAACAAAGGTCTGGTTCCGGGACCGCGCCTCCAGGTGGCCGGGCCGCAGCTCAACCCGCGCGGCGCCAGCTATTATCCGGCGCCCTCGGTGGTCATTCCCTTCGGCCTGGGGCCGGGCAGCAACAACTTTCAGAATTCCGGCAACATCAATTCGCCGTGGCTCGCGCGCGCGGCGGTGCGGGAACGCTCCCATTACGGCGTCGATTGGATCAAAGTCTACGAAACCGAGGACTACGAAGGCGGCGGTTATCCGGCGCAGGGCGGTGGCGCCTTTACTCCCGACGGCAAGATGATCAATGTTCCCTCGCTCACGCTGGAAGAGAATCAGGCCATCGTCGACGAGGCGCATCGCCGCGGTTTGAAAGTCGCCTGCCACGCGTATGGCGGCGAAGGACTGCGCAACTGCCTCGCCGCAGGAGTCGATCTGCCAATGCACGTCATCGTGGGCGTCACGGGCGCCGAGGGGCTCGACGACGAAACCATTCGTCTGCTGAAGCAGCCTATGGCCGACGGCAAGCCGCGCCCCGTCATTCAGACGTTGTGGGATTTGATCGGCGATCTCGAAGCCCGCGATCGGAAAGCCAGTGGCGGCCGTGCGACGCGATTCGAGCTCACCGAAAAGAGTTTCAAGCGCCTGGTTGCAGAGGGCATCGAAGAAGTCTTCGGCAGCGGCGCATACACCGTCGGTCATGGCATGCAGGCTTTCCAATTTGCTTATTACGTGAAATGGGGAATGAAACCGGCCGACGCTCTGCGCATGGCCACCACCAACGCTGCCGAAGGCTTGAATTTCGATTTGGGCAAACAACTGGGAAGCGTCGAGAAAGGGAAGTTCGCTGACCTGGTGGCCGTCTCCGGCGATCCGCTGGCGGACATCACCGAATTGCAACGGGTCAGATTCGTCATGAAAGGCGGCGTGATTTTCCGCGATGATCTGAAATAGAGCCGCTCACTGCGGTTCCGGTCCGTCTGCCTTGGGAAACTTCACGACCACCGAGACGCGCCGGTTCCGCGGGTTATTCGGGTCTTTCGGGTCAAGCAGATGCTGGGCGGCAAATCCTCGCGTCTCCACCACCTGGTCGGGATGCACTCCCGAATTATGTAAGATGCGCCGGGCCGCATTCGCCCGATCCGCCGACAGTTCCCAGTTCGTATAGCGGCTGGTAGCCGTGGCGTTGCGGAAAGGGCGCGCGTCGGTGTGTCCTTCGACGACGAGCTGGTTCGGCATCTTGCCGAGTTCTTCGGCCAGCACTTCGAGAAGACGCTCGCCCGCGGAAGTCGGAGTCGGATTGCCGGTGACGAAGAACAGACCCTGCTCGTTTTCCAATAGGTCGATGCGCAACCCTTCGCCGGTCACACTGAACAGGATATTGTTGCGAATCGAACGGAACTCGGGCATTTTGCGCAGGGCGCTTTCGATCTGGTCCTGCACGGTGTGAACATTTTTGCGATCCACCGGCAGTCCCTCGCCCGAACTCCCGGCTCCGGCTCCGAGCTTGCGCGTGTAGGCCTTCGGGTCTTTGAAATAACCCTGAACCGACTGCTTGACTTTGGTCCCGCTGTTCATCATCCACAGCACGATGAACAAAGCCATCAAGGCAGTCACGAAATCCGCGTAGGCCACCTTCCAGGCTCCGCCGCGGTGGCGTTCCTGGAACGCGCGCCGCACCGGCAACGCCTGCGTGGGGGCTTCAGGCGGCGCTGGGCTGGTCCGCATGGCTCTCCTGACCCGGCGGCGGCGCGACCGCCGGAATCCTCGCGTCGCGGCGGATGGTGATCTCCATTTCTTCGAAGCCCGGTCGGGAATCCACCGGAATCGAGCGGCGGCCATATTCCACTGCCAGAATCGGGGACGATCCGCGGGCAAACGCCACCGTCGCGTTGCGAAAAACTTCCAGACAGTGAGTCTTGGCGGAGCAGACGCTCGCCAGCCGCGACGAAATGGGCCCCACCACCCCGTAGCACAACAGGATGCCGAGGAAGGTTCCCACCAGAGCCGCCGCCACCTTTTGCCCGACGGTTTCCGGCGACCCGCCGATCGCCTCCATCGTGATCACCACCCCCAGCACCGCCGCCACAATACCCAGACCCGGCAGTGCATCCGCCACCGAGGCGAGCGCGCTGACCGGTTCGTTCTGGCTCCGCCGCTGCGTTTCGATGTCCAGGTCCATCAGGTGATCCAACTCGTGCGGAGTCGTGACCCCGATCACCAGCATGCGCAGCGAATCACAAAAGAAATGCAGAGTGTCCTTGTCTTTGAGCAGCTCCGGATAGTTGGAAAAGATGCGGCTGTTCGCCGGCGTCTCCACGTCGCTTTCCAGCGCCATTACGCCCGCGCGCTGGGCAAAGCTGAAAACCTCATACAGCATGCGAAGGTTGCGCAGGTATGATGCCCGGGTGAACGGCGGTGAAAGAAACGCGGTGAACGCGCCGCGGAACATTTTCCGGATCACCGACGTGGGGTTGGCCACCAGCACGATTCCCAGCGCCGCGCCCCCCACAATCAGCAACTCGGCTGGCTGCAGCAGCACCCACGGGTTGCCCTTCTCCGCCAGATAGCCACCGAAGACGGCGCTGAACACAACGACAATTCCCAGCAGGGCGAGCATATGAGGTCGCTTCGAGCCGGCGTGTTCCGGCCTCTAGCCCTCGTATCGTCCAATTCTGGGGGAATGTGAGCGGCCCCGGCCTGGGCTGCCTTACTCCGGCCGGTTGCGGAAGCCCTTGGTGACTTCGCTCCGGAACCACCGCCGCACTCGCGTCGTGGCCTCGTGAATCTCCTGTTCGTGCTGTCCCAGACAGATAGGACAATCCACCGTCCGGATGCGTTCCGACACGCCTTTCGCAATCGCGTCCTGGTTCAGGTCAGTGGCGGGTAATCGATAGCTCATCAGGATCTCTCCAAGTACATCGGCTTTCGGTTATAGTTAACCCGCGGTGTACGCCCAAACAAGATTGACTTCGGATAACACGGCTCGCTACCAATGAACTCGAATAAGCACGAATGCCGGCCCTGTTGCCGCTCTTCGGTGGCGCCTTTTGCGGCGGCGATATAATTAAAGCGCATCAGGAGGGAACCGTGATCATCCGCGGGCAGAAACTGGCCGGGCTCTGCATGTTGGGCGCCGTCCTACTTTTCGGGCAGGATTGGACCACCGCGACGTCCCTGCCGAAAGTCGATTTGTCGGGACTCACGCCGGCCCAAACCACCCACGCGCTCAAACTGATGCGCCAGATGGATTGCTCGTGCCGCTGCGGCATGAAGGTCGCCGAGTGCCGCATGAAGGACCCGAGCTGCGCCTATAGCCGTGGGATGGCCGGCATCATCGTCGATTCCATCCGGCACGGCAAAACCGACCAGCAGGCGCTCGCGGCGGTGGCTGCTTCCGACATCGGCAAGGGTCCGGCCGATCACAACAAGCTGCTCGAGGACCCGGTGAATATTTCGCTCACCGAGGCGCCGGTTCGCGGGCCGGCCGCCGCCCGCATCACGCTCGTCGAATTCTCCGATTTCCAATGCCCGTTCTGCATCGCCGCTACCCCGCAGTTGGAATCGGTTCTGAAGGCCTATCCCGCGCAGGTGAAACTCGCGTTCAAGGAATTCCCGCTCGATACGCATGCGCAAGCCCCCCTGGCCGCTGCGGCGGCCGTCGCTGCCAACAAGCAGGGAAAATTCTGGCCGATGTACGACGGCCTGTTTGCGCAAAAGGGCAACCTGTCGCGAAAAGTCGTCCTCGGCCTCGCCGCGTCAGCCGGCCTCGACATGAAGCGCTTTCAACAGGACCTCGATTCCGCTGAGGTCAAGCGTGCGGTCGAACGGGACATGAGCGAAGGCGAGCACATCGGCGTCGACTCCACTCCGACGCTGTTCATGAACGGCCAGCGCTACAACGGCCCCATCACGCTGGCGGCCTTGAAGCCGGTGCTCGACCAGGAATTGAAGCACCCGGCCAAAACCGTCAAGACCGCTTCCGCATCCCGATAGCCTTCCGCTGCTGCCGGAAGTTAGCTTGGTCGAGCGGTGGGCGCGCCGGTATCCTATTCCTCAGATTGGCGCCCGCTCCGTCAAAACCTGCCGCGCGTGACCGCCTGAACGACTGGTCCGCCGCGCTGTTTGTGGTCGCCTGGCTCGTCGGACTGGCCCACTCCATCCAACCCGCCCGCTTTGGTTTCGGTCATGGATTCGAGATGGCCACCATCGCGAGAAACCTGGTCGAACGAGGCGCTTTCGGCAATCCCTTCGCTCCCGCCCTCACGGGGCCAACCGCGGTCGTTCCGCCGCTTTACCCGATGTTCCTGGCGTTCCTCATCAAAGTGTTTGGATGGCCGCTGCCGGCCGCCCTCATCGCCAACATCGCGTTTAACGCAGTGACAGCCGGCCTGATGCCGCGCTTGGCGAAGGCCTTCTTCCAGGATGCGCGTCCAGGGTTGGCGGCGGGCTGCCTCTGGATCCTCGCGATGCCGCTCATGCCGCAGTGGGATGTCAGCTTCACCATCGCTGCGCTGGCGCTGGCATGCGTTTTCAGTTCAAAGTCGATCGCCAACTCGGCGCACTTGGGTTGGTCCGGGCTCGCCCTCGGCCTGCTCGGCGCCATCGTATCCCTGCTGAACCCCGTCGCGCTGCTTGCCTTAATATGCTGGATCGCCTTTTTGTTTCTCGCCGCCCGCGTGCCAACGCCACACGCTGTCCGCTTTCTTTCAGCGTTCGCGGTCACCATCGCGCTCTGCAATGCCCCGTGGGCGCTGCGCAATTATGCCATCTGGCACGCACCCGTGTTGCGAACGAACTTCGGCATGACGCTCTATTCGTCGAACAACAACTGCGCCGCGCCCAACCTCGGAGAGAACGGGAAGAGCGGCTGTTATCAACAGACGCACCCCATCGAGAGCGACACGGAGGTCCAGTTATTGCGCCGCATGGGCGAAGTCGCATACGACCGGCAAAGGACCACTGACGCGCTGACGTGGATCCAATCTCATCCGTCGCGATTCGCTCAACTGACCGCGGCGCGAGTCGCCGAGTTCTGGTTTCCGCTCGATACGTTGTCCGACGGCCCGCTCTACATCGTGTGGCTGATCACGCTGCTTTCGATCCCAGGCATGGTCCTGATGTGGCGGCGCCGCGAGCGTGTGCGGTGGTTCATCTTCTCGGTGTGGCTGCTGTACCCCTTGATCTATTACGTCGTGGTCGCGAGCGACCGCTACCGCTACCCGATTCTCTGGACTTCTCTCCTGCCCGCCGGCTACTGCCTGGTGGTATTGGGGCGGCGCCTCTTCAGTGCCCGGCGCTTCTTGTCGGCCTGAGCTCGGTGCACGACAGTCCGCGGCTTCCGTGCTTCTCCTTCGGGCCGCTCCGCTTGCGCCAGCGCGTCTCTGACCAACTCTCGGACACCGGGCACGTCCAGATCCGCCGTTTGCGCGATCCGCACGTGACGAATCATTTTGCCCTCGCCTTTCAGCAGCCCGTTGGGGTCGGGCAGCAGCGCGCCGAAATTAAATCCGAGGTTGATCCAATTGGCATGCGTGGTCGTGAACACGAACGCGTCGCTGGGGCGATCGGTCAACGAGAAGTGATCGGCGATCGTGTACACCTCGTAGATGAACTCGCTGGATCGCGGAGCCTCTTCGAGGATGAGTTTGCGCGCGGCTAACGCCAGCTTCTGAATCCCTTCTGGGTAAGGCGCGAGAAGTTTGACGTAATCCTGATCGGGCGGGCGCGGGCGCATCCGGACAGTGTATCCCAGCGGCGATGCGCCGCGGCTATTCCAGATACCCGGCGCGCCGGCGTGCCAGACCGGGCCCCCTTCGGGGCGGGTCGGATTCCTGCACTGAGCGAACCGCCAGCGTGTATCCGGCACTGCCCTTGGGGGTCTCATACACTCCGAAATCGCAACTGAAAACCGTCCACGCCTGGGAAACATCCGCGGCATCGGTGCTGGATGTCCAATAGTATTGAAACGCAATGAAGTTGGTGAAAATCGCCGCCTGGTATAGGGTGCCGTCCCAATTGAAGTAGGTGTGGTCGAAGAAGTCGGCGTGGTTGTTTTCATTCCGGTCCGACAGGCTTTCAACTTCAGTCCGGCTGGGCATCCGCCAACTGCCGGGCGTGGAGCCATCGCTCAACCCGCATTGCCCGCTGGCGAGCGCACTGACGGCGGTGATCGCGCCGGCCCAGGTGTCTTTGATGCAGTCGGCTTGCTTCAGCCAGACCAGCCCGGTGACGGTGTCGACCACCGTTCCATCCCCCTTATCCACAAAGCGAGGATAAGTCAGCGGCACGCCGCTTTGGATGCTGCCATCGTCGCCGGCGAGGTAGCTCACATACTGTCCGGTCGATTGCAGCCGAAACTCGCCCGCTCCGGCGCCCTTCACCGCCCAGACCTGGTTGTATGACGTCGTCTTGATATTGTTGACCAGGTCGTTCATCCATCGTCCATCGGTGAGACGGATCGCCCATGCGCTTGGAGATCCCCCCTGGCCCCCGAAGTAGCTGGTGGATGACCAGTAAATCGCGTTCGCTACGTTTGTGAATGGATGACCGGGCGATAAAGCCGGATTGCTTGCGGAAACATCCACCACGCTTTCCAGTTCGTTGATGTTGGGCAGCCGCCATGAGCCGGCGGCCGACCCGTCCGATAATCCGCACGCGCCGCTGGCCAGCGCATTCACTTGCGCCAAGGCGTCGGCCCAATTGGCAGGGTTGAAGCACCCGGCATTCTTCAGCCAGATCAGACCGGTGACAGTATCGGTGACGGTTCCATCCTGATTATCTGAGAAGCGGCTCATTGCCGTGAGCATGCGCGCTCGTAGCGCGGCATCCCCGCTCGGCGGGAGAGTAACGGGAGGATTGCTGCCGTCGTACGCGAGAAAATTGGCGCCTATCAACGGCGGGCCGGCAACGCCTCGATTAGCCATGTTCGGCAGTGCGACGTAATGGATGACGGTTAAGTAGATCGCGATATCGGTAAATCCATTCCCCTGGAAATCGCCGGTATGATCGGCCCGCGTAATCGTCGCACCTGAACCCACCGAAGGATAGAATCCGTATCCGGGCATATTCACCCAGATGTGATAGTCCGCGGCCGCCGTGCCAGTCGTATTGAGCCAAGCCGGCAGTTGCAAAGAGTAGTTTCCATTTTCGTCGGTCGTTGTGACCTGCGTGATGGTGCTTGTATTGGTGTTATAGGCCGTCACGCGCACGCCGGCGAGCGGCGCCCCTTTCAACGTTACGCTGCCCGAGACGAGGTTATTGGGAAATACGTTCGTGCTCGCGCTCGCGGATAGGGCGAACAGGTAAACGGAGAATCCCAGCATGACGCGTTCGATTTTCATTTTCACTACACCTCCCGGGTGTACAACGGTGGCTCCGCGGGGCGGAACCGGGCTCATTCTTTTTATCGGCAAGAGGGCGATTCCCTTGAACCATTCCGCGCCCGGATAACCGCAGTAAGCGTTTGATGGATTAACGCAAGCTAAGGAACCGCAGCCGGTAATTCACCCGAGTGGTGCAGGTCTCCGACCCGCCGAGCGTAGGCTCCGATTGGTGGCCGAATTCGGCCACGTTGGTGAAGTCTAGCCATCTCGGAATCCGACAACTTATTGAAATTAAGTGATTTAATGCTGGCACGCCAATTGCCTTCTTTTCCTCCGGAGATCGAAATGAAAAAAGGATTGCTGTTGTTGGCTTTTGCCGCGATGACCCTGGCGCCCGTGAGCGCTTCGGCCGCCGTGCGCCTGTTTATTGGCGGCCCCGCGGTTTATGGCGGTTGGTACACGCCGTTCTGGGGACCGTATTGGGGCCCCTCTGCTTACGGCTACTATCCCAATTCCGGCGAAGTTAAGCTGGACACCAAGGTGAAGGACGCACAGGTGTTCATCAATGGAGCCTACGCGGGAACCACGCACGAGAACCGCACCATGCACCTGCGTCCCGGCAACTACGATATCCAGATCCGTGAAAACGGCCAGACGGCGTTCACCGAAAAGGTCTATATCACGGCCGGAAGGACGCTCCACCTCCATCCTGTGCTATAACTGCCGGGCAACCTACCATGAACAGCCTTTAACGTGGTAACGCCATTGCAGAATACAGGTGTGAATCGAACGCGTGCTATGAAAAAAAGACGGTACCGATGATCGCCTCTGTGAACTGACAACCACTCTGACACTTGCACGCACATGGAACCGTGATGATCAACCCGAGGAGAATATGACTTACCGGCCCTTATTACTTTGCGTAGTACCGGCTCTGCTTTTTGGAAGTTCCGCTGTCGCCAGGACGTCCGTCGCCGCGACGCCGATGAAGTATGAAGGCGGAAGCCTTCCGTTGGAACAGGGCAAAACCCAAGTGACCATCGCCGAAAGCAAAGTGGTCTTCACGCAAGGCCAGCACAAGCTCGCGATTCCGCTTCAGAACATTACAATGATTTCATGCAACACGGATGTCCGCCGGCGTTTCGGCGCCGCCGTGCTGGGAGCCGTCCCGAAGCTCCACCTCGACACCGCGGAAGAGCATTACGTCGGACTCACGTGGATCGGCGAAAGTCACGAAGGCCAACCGCCGGCCCGGCTTGAAGGCGTCTTCAAGTTGAGCGGCGACGACTATAGCGACTTCCTGGCGACCCTCGAGCGCCTCACCGGCCAAAAGGCGGTCGACACGCATCGCGTGCCGACGGTTGTGCGGTACGGCATCTGATTCGGCTCGCCGCTCCACACTGCGGCTGTGCATCCGGGCCGAGATATACTACCGGGCATGTTCCCGCTCGATCGCTGGTATGTTGCCGGATTCTCCTGGGAGTTTCAAGCGAAGCCGGTCGCCCGGACGCTGCTCGGTAACCGGGTTGTTCTGTTTCGCGCCAATGGCGCAATCGCCGCTTTGGAAGATCGCTGTTGCCACCGCCATCTCCCGCTTTCGTGTGGAATGATTGAAGGCCCGGCGATTCGCTGCGGCTATCACGGGCTGCTGTTTGCGCCCGATGGCCGCTGCGTCGAAATTCCCGGCCAGTCGAAAATTCCCGCGAG